>Ga0137418_10007490_pt1 | contig 10028 bp, 10 predicted proteins | sample CZODoug3_1_2_16f_FD_122242 | JGI IMG/M metagenome (GOLD analysis project Ga0137418, IMG submission 122242) | Vadose zone soil fungal communities from Angelo Coast Range Reserve, California, USA - CZODoug3_1_2_16fungal (Hybrid Assembly) | ecosystem: Environmental > Terrestrial > Soil > Vadose... | reverse complement strand
GTGCTGTCCGGAAGCCACATTGGATTGTTGCCGCTGAACGCGCCCGTCCACTGTTCCGTTGACAGATCCAACACGAAGTAGTCCAAATGCGGTGAGGTGCTGTTGGTGGGTGCGCCGGTTCCCACGAGCAAGTACCGACCATCAGGCGACCATGACGATTGGAGAGGCCAGGGCGGATACTGTTCGCCACTCAGATAGTGTTGTTGAAACGGGATCCGCGCGATCTCCTCGTGCGTGTCGAAGTCGAGGATGACGATCTCCTCGCCTTTAGCAGTACATGCGACACGCGACCGGTCGGGCGATGCGACGGCGGTGTCATCGTCGCACTGAGGTGCCAAGCCGGTGACCGATTCGCGCCCCTGTTGGACTCTCGTGAAATCGACGACGTTCAACGGCCGCTCGACTCCAGTCGTGCGGTCGAGCGCCCATCGCGAGGGTGCACCGGGCGGGTCCGGTGGGCTCCAGCTGTCGAAAAACACGTCGCGACCGTCGGCCGAGCAGATCGGACTGGTGTGATCGCGCGGGCTGTTCGTCAGCTGCGCCAGCGTTCCGTCGGCGATCGACACTGTCCAGAGCTGCTGGAACGACCGTCCGCGAACGTGGTAGACACGCCCGCTGAACACGACCTGTTGAGCGTCGGCCAACGAGGCGATGAGCAACAGACCCGCGCATCCGAAGATTACCCGCCCGCGTCATGGCTGACAGACTAACTTGTACTGCCGCGGCGATTCTGGCACAACAGGCGCGTGCCGGACGACAGCGGGCCGACGACGCCCGATCGCGCATCACTCCAAGATTTCTATCGAGAAATCGATCGGCTCCGTCGGAAGCTCGAGAAATCGGCGCGCGCGCGCGAGCGATTGAAGCGTGAGAACGAGCAGCTGAAGAAGGAACTCGCCGCCGCGCGGCGCGCCGGGAAGCGCCACGCGGCGCCGTTCTCGAAGGGCGCGCCAACACTGAATCCGCGGCCGGCTGGACGGCGCGCGGGTCACCAGCACCGGCCGTGGAGTGTCTCTGAGTCAATTGGTATCCGCCTGCCCACGTCGTTGATTGTATTCAGTCGCGTGTGCGGGCAGGGACAGTGAGTTGCCTCGGAGTTTGGAATCCCTCGGCACGGCAGCTAGCAGATATCTCCTCATCCGTCCGACCGCAGCCGGTGTCTAATCTGGGAAAGAGTCGCATCGGAACCCTTGGCGCGTGTGTGCTGGCAGCATTCATCGCCTCGTCTTGCGACTCGCGCTTGCCGGAAGTCCACGGCCCGGCTCAACAGAGTGGAAGTCAACCCATGCGAATGCATCTCGCGTCGTGCATCTTGGTTCTCTTGCTCGGCCAGGCCGTTGCGGCACAGGACAAACCTGATTTTTCGGGGAACTGGATCTTGGTCAGTCCAAGCGACTCCAGCTCGAACGCCGCTCAGGCAATGACTGTGCGCGAGTCGTTCAAGCGTGAATCCGTGCGAGGCACTCCGATCGATCCCCCGCTCATCACGCTTTCTGTCGAGCGCCGCTTCAACGGCGCCGTACATTCGGAAGTCCACACAATCGGCACTATCGGGGGAATCGTCGGCGAAGTCGCTGGAAATGCCGGTACCGGGTTCGGCGGCCCTAGCGAGCAAACCCGTTTCTCGACAACCTGGGACGGCGACAGGCTCGTGATCGAGATCAGGTATTCCGGGCGGCCGGTGGACGCGGGCGCCTACTCAGAACACAAAGAGGTGTGGTCGCTCGATATTCAGGGGGCACTGATGCTCACGGTTACAGACCGGGCCCTAGGCACTGAGTCGACGACGACCAATCTCATTTATCGACGCCAGTGGTAAGTCGAGTTGTGCCACGGGCTGTTAGGTGTAGTGAAGCCGCTAGATAGGGCCATCACAACCGCAGACCGAGCCGCGCGCAGGCGCTGTCAATGCCCGAAGGCCGCTCCGCGGTCGGAGCAGGAGCGGAGAGCATATCCGCGCGACCTCGGTCCACGCGAGCGCGACGACCCGCATCTAATCGCGTCGTATCGAAATCACCATCCGACCCGTCCAGTAATGCCTATCGCTCTGCGGTCGGGCGACCGCCATTGCCGTCCGTTGGCGAGTTGTGGCGCGGGCGCGTGGTAAAACCGAATTTCCGGGATCGCCCAGAGGTGACTCACTATCCGAACCGGTGCGTCGATACCTACGACTACCGCGCGCGACGCGCGATTCAGGCGTTCGTCGAACGTGACCACGCAACCGGGGCCGCTGAGACCGCACACTTCGGTGCGCAGTTCGTAGTCCTGGAAGATCGCGCCTATACCACCAACGAGATCGACGGCAATCGGCTGTCTGCCAAAGAGCCGCCCACGCACCACGCCAATCACCAACTTCTCGGCACGGTGTGTCGTGCCCCTGAGAATGATGGTCCTGCTCACGGCGTCGCGAGTCGGCAGGCCAAGGAATTCGATACCCGCGCCCAACCAAGCCGCGATTGCGCCGCCACCTTCTATTCGCATTGCGAGGCTGTCGAGCCTAACAACTTCGAGCGCATAGGTGTTCTGTAGAGTTTGGGAGCCGTTGCGACTTGGGACGTCATTCTTCAGCGACTCGAATCCGATCCCACCGAAGAGGCGAGGTAAGGCGGCGGGGTTCCGAGCTGTCTGCGCCTGGGTTGTCGGGGTGAACGCGCCGACCACGACGAGCACAGCCGTAAGGACACGCATAGTCGCCATGCAAGCGCAGTGTTCATCGTCAGCGTCGTGCTGGCAACCGCAGCGCCATCTGTGCCGCGCGGAGGCGCCGTCAATGCCCCGAAGGCCCCCCGCGGTCGGAGCTTCCGCGAAGCTCCTGGACACCTGCGAAACTTTCAAGATTCTTTCAGGATCGCGTGTCGAGCGACCCGCCGACACGCGTACTGAACTTGCACCGAAGGGCGCCAAGTGCTTGGAAGAACTCGAGATGGAGAATGGGGTGGGTGACGGGTTTCGAACCCGCGACTTCCGGAGCCACAGTCGAAAGCGATGATGTCGATGGTTTAGGGTTCAGTTGTTTTCTCTAGGAAAATAAACGAACCGTCGGCCCGCTTCGGATTGCGAGTGACCGTTTGGTGCGGCAAAGTTTCAAGTTTCTTTCAAGCAGGCGGGCTCGGGCCGTCATCCCGCAACGAGCTCGCACTCGGGGCGTCGCAGACGTAGGCGAGGTTGTCATGAAACCTTCTAACGGGTAATCGTCACGCCATCTTCGACTGCAGCAGTGAACGATGCCAGTGCGCCAAGATCTGACCGCGTCAGTTTCACATCGAATCCGAAGGCGCGGATCTGGACATCGCGAGCAGCGGCGATTCGCCGTAACGCCGCGAACGGCAGTTGCGTAACAATGACGTCGACGCTGCCCGCCTCGTCTCCGCACGCCGAACTCACCTGCAGCGGCAACTCGCGTCCGGTGACGGGTTGCTCTGCTCCGTCGACGATCAGAGTCATCACTGGCCGACGGATTCTGGTCGGAAAGACGCGACAATATGCCTGCACGCGAAACGCAACGGTAACCGGAGCTTCCGCAAGGTGACGGCCGGAAAATGAGACCGTGACATTGATTTCGATGGGGTTCGGACCCGGCTCCAGATTCCTTGGTTCGACATTGATCCAAACGTGGGATTGATTCAGCGAATCAAAATAGTGCGCGCCGATCTGCCCGCGGGCGGGTGCAAGATTCGCGGCGATGACGGAGGCGAGCAAGAAGGCTCGCATGTCAGCTAGCGCTTGTCAGCGCGCGAGAATGCGTGATTTCGTGGCTGGTGACCGGCCGAACGGCGAGTGCCTCCACGGTGGCGACCGCGGCTGTCTTGCCGTCAAGCGTCGTGAACTCGACTTCGAACGCCTTGCCGTCCGGATAAACGTGAACCACAGTGCCCACGTCGCCGACTTCGAGGCCTTCAGCCGGAACAGGCGCGGTCAGAACGACTCGATCGTGCTCCTTGATCATCACGAATGATCACTCCTTGCCAGGATACGCGGTCACGAGCCGCGGGGCGTCTCCACCGCGGTCGATAATCCAAACCGTTCTGACCAACTGCCGGCGGCTCTCTTGAGTGTGTGCCGGCTGTCGGGATCCTCGCGGGAGAAGCCGAGCGATGCGAAGAATCGCGCTTTCCCGCCGTTGTCCGGGTGGGCGTCGTTCAAAAGATAGTCGAGAATCTTGCCGCGGTCGACGACAGCAAGGTGAGCGTTGCGGAGCTTCACGGCGCGCGCATTGTGCCACGTCGCATGACCCGACCGACCCTCCGAGAGATGCATCCCACACGTCCCGGCGCGTAGAATCGGTCCACTCACATGAGAAAGGAGTGCGTGTTCTGCGGCGCCTCCGGTGTCAAGATTTCCAACGAGCACGCGTGGCCGAATTGGATTCGTGACCTCTTTCCGGCGGGTCCGACGACCATCATCGGGACCCGGCGTCGCCCCATCCATGGAAACCGACTCTGTCCAACACCACCCGACGTCCTCCGACGGTGAATTGCGGCGCGTCTCTCCGCTTCGCATAATCACCGTTCATCGGCTCTTTCGGCCTCGAGACCGCGATGACGGCCGGGCAGACGACGACCCGCGCGAGGTGTCCTTGCGCGACCCGCGCTCTTCGCTTCCGCGAAGCTCCTGGACACCTGCGAAACTTTCAAGATTCTTTCAGGATCGCGTGTCGAGCGACCCGCCGACACGCGTACTGAACTTGCACCGAAGGGCGCCAAGTGCTTGGAAGAACTCGAGATGGAGAATGGGGTGGGTGACGGGTTTCGAACCCGCGACTTCCGGAGCCACAGTCCGGCGCTCTACCCCTGAGCTACACCCACCGTGCGGAGGAAAACTCGATTATAACGACCAACGGCCAACGACCACCCAGCTACTTGCTCACCGCCGCCCGCCGCCGCCGCGCGAGCGACGCCACCGCCGCGATCAACTCCGACGGATCGATCGGCTTGGCCAGGTGCATCTCGAAACCGAGGCGCAGCGCCTTCGCGCGGTCCTCTGAGCGCGCGTACGCGGTGAGCGCCGCCGCCGGCAGATCCTTCGCGGGCCCCTCCACCCGCCGGCTGCGCTGGATCATCTCGTAGCCGTCCATCCCCGGCATCCCGAGGTCGGAGACCAGGACGTCCGGCACGTCCTGTTCGATCGACGCGATGGCGTCACGGGCCGAGGTCGCCGTGCGGACGCGCGCGCCCGCGCTCTCGAGGATCTCGCGCACGAGCCCGAGCGCGTCGGGATCGTCGTCCACGACGAGCACGCAGATGTCGGGCAGCGTCGGGAACTCGCCGGGCGCGCGCCGAGTCTCGATGCGCGGATGCTCGCGCCGGTCCGTCTCGGCCTCGGTGTGCACGATCATGATCGGCAGCTTGACGCGGAAGGTCGATCCCTTCCCTTCCCCGGGGCTGAACGCCTCGATGCGGCCGCCGTGCAGCTCGACGATGCGCCGCGCGATGGCGAGACCGAGGCCGAGCCCGCCGTGCGTCCGGGTCGTCGTGCTGTCGGCCTGCCGGAAGCGCTCGAAGAGGTGCGGCAGGAAGTCCTCGCGGATGCCGATGCCGGTGTCGCTGACCGTCACCTCGACGTGCGAGTTCACCCGCTGCAGCCGCAGCTGCACGCGCCCGCCGCGCGGCGTGAACTTCACGGCGTTCGACAGCAGGTTCCAGACCACCTGCTGGAGCCGATCCGGGTCGCCCGACACCGGTCCCGCGTGCGCCTCGAGAATCGGCTCGAGGCGCACCCCTTTCGAATCCGCCGCGGGCGTGATCGTGGCGAGCGCGTCGCGCAGGACGGTCGCGAGGTCCACCGGCTGGATGTGGAGGCGAATCTTGCCGGCCGCGATGCGGGAGACGTCGAGGACGTCCTCGACCATCTGCGTGAGCGAGGTGGCGTTGCGCTCGAGCGTCTCGAGCGCCTGCTCCTTGCGGTCGTCCTTCATGATCCCCGAGCGCAGCATGCGCGAGTAGCCGAGGATGGCGTTGAGCGGCGTGCGGAGCTCGTGCGAGAGCGTCGCCAGGAATTCGTCCTTCAGCTGGTTGGCCGCCTGCAGTTCCTCGTAGGCGCGCGCGTTGTCCACCGCGAGCGCCGCGCGCGAGGCCGCGTCTTCCGCGATGCGGACATCCTCGTGATCGAAGCGCCGGCCCGAATCGGACCGCGCCATCGTGACCGCGCCAATCGTGCGCCCCTGGACGGTGAGAGGCAGGCAGATATATGAGAGCAGCCCGAGGCTGCGCAGGATGTGCAGCGCCTCGGCATCGCCCCCCGCTGCGCTGACGAGCACCGCGTCGGTGACATCGAGGACGACGGATGGCTCGTTGGAGCGAATGACCCATGTCGGGCTCATGGGCGCGCGCGAGTTCTCGTGACGCGACCGCAGCCGCGCGACGGCCTCCACCTTCGCCGGGTCGACGTGCGTCAGCGCGATGCGCTCGGTCGGCCCGTTGTCCGTCACGACGTCGACCGCGCACCAGTCCGCGAAGTACGGCACCGACAGCTCCGCGAGCGACGTGAGGATCTGCCGCGGCTCGAGCGACGTCCCGAACGTCGCCGTCAGCCGCGACAGGAACGCGCCCTGGCGGCGGATTCGCTCCTCCACGTCGCGCGCGCGCAGCCGCTCGCTGATGTCGCGGGCAGTCTTCGACGCGCCGACGACGGTTCCCGCCTCGTCGCGGATGGGCGAGATGCTCAGCGAGACGTTGACGACCGAGCCGTCCTTCCGCTTCCGGACCGTCTCGAAGTGATCGACCACCTCGCCGGCGCGGATGCGGGCGAGCACCTCGTCCTCTTCGTACTGCCGGTCGTCTGGAATGATGGTGCGAATCGAGCGCCCGATGATCTCCGCCGCGGTGTAGCCGAACATCCGCTCCGCCGCGGGGTTCCACGACGTGACGATGCTGTTGAGGTCCTTGCTGACGATGGCGTCGTCTGACGACCGGATGATGGCGGAGAGCAGCGATTGAAGGGATGTCGGCGACCCGGGCACTACGACTGATTTTATCCGCCGCGCCGCTGCTGAGTTTGTCCTAGCGGCTCCGCGCGTCGCGCTCGAAGCGCCCGACGTCGTCGAAGTACCGCGCGGCGAGCGCGGAGCTCGCGGGGTTCGTGTACACCTCGGCGACGGGCCGATCGATCAGCTCCGCGACCACGCCCGCGACGTCCTCCGCGGTCTGCGCCTGCATCGGCGAACCGGCCGCGCCCGGCGGGATCGGGCCCGTGCTCCAGCGCGCGTTCTTCGCGAAGTCGGTGGCCACCAGTCCGGGCATGACGATGGAGACGTGCACGTCCGGGTGCGTGCGCTGCAGGTCGACGCGCAGGTTCGCCGTGAGCGAGTTGAGCGCCGCCTTCGCCGCGCTGTACGCGGAGCGCGGCGTGGCCACCGGCACGCGGCCGAGGAACGACGAGATGTTGATGATGTGCCCGCGCCCGCGCTCCATGAAGTGCGGCGCGATCGCCTGCATGCCGTAGAGCGCCGACTTGACGTTGACGTCGATCATCTCGTCGACGTCTTCGTCGGTGAGCTCGAGCACCGGCCGCAGGATTCCCTTGCCGGCGTTGTTGATCCAGACGTCCACGTGGCCGAAGGCCGCAATCGCCTCGTCGCGCAGCCGCTCGACGTCGCCGCGGCGCGTCACGTCGGCGGTGACGACGCGGGTGGGAGACGGCAGGCCGGCGGCCACGCGCTGGAGCGCGTCCGCGCCGCGCGCGGCGAGCACGAGGCTGTCGCCGCGGCGCCCGAGCTCGCTGGCGATGGCGGCGCCGATTCCGGCGCTCGCGCCGGTGATGACGACGACGCGGTGCATGCGATCAGTCTACAAGGTGGCAGGCTACCCCTGCCCCTTCAGCGTGATCAGGTTCGCGGCCGCAACGGCGGCCGCGCGGATCTCGACCAGGTCGTTGAAATGCGCATCGCCTGGAGCGGCATCGCCGAGCATCAGCTCCACGAAGCCGACGATGACGGCGAGGTGATTGGCCAGAAGGTGTATGGCCTCGGGATCAAGCGTGATCGAGCCGCGGGGGGGCACATCTGCACACAATTTTGAACCTCGGCTATTATCCGTGTGCAGCCGCTCCATGGATGTCGGCGGCACGCCCGCCTCTTGTCGGACAATCTCCGACAAACAAGCACGAAAGCGCCTGCCGTGCTAAAAGTGCAGGCGCTTGAAGCTGCCACTCATCCCCGTGTCGGACCTGGACGCCGCGCTGGCCGAGCGGCTCGAGCAGATGCGCGAGGAAGAACGGACGCGCATCGCACGCGAGCTGCACGACGAGCTGGGCCAGCTCCTCACCTGCATCAAGCTGGATTTCGTGACGACCGTCCGCCGGCTCCGCGAGCTGAAGACCCCCGGCGACGTCGTGGACCGCCTGCAGTCGGCCGTCGGGCAGATCGATCTCGGCATCGGGATGGTGCGCCGGATTGCGACCGGGCTGCGCCCGCCGCACCTCGACCACCGTGACCTGGGAGGGGCCATCGAGTACGAAGCGCGGCGCATGTCGGCGATTGCCGGCATCGCGATGCCCGTCGCGGCGCGCGTGACCGAGGCCGTCGATTCCGAGATAGCGACCGCGGCGTTCCGCGTGTTCGAGGAAGCGCTGACCAACGCGGTCCGGCACGCCCATGCCAGCCGCATCTCGACGACCGTCGGCACCACGCGGCGCGGCCGCCTGATCGTCTACGTGAGCGACAACGGCGTCGGCATCCCGCGGCGGCGGCTGAACGTGCGCTCGCTGGGGCTGCTCGGCATGAGCGAGCGGGCGCGCAAGCTTGGCGGGGCGCTGCGGATTACGAGCCGCCCTGACCACGGCACGCGCGTGCTGTTGACGCTGCCGTTGGAGGCCATCGGCCGGGTGCCGACCGCATGACCACGACGCTGCGCTACGACTCGCCCTCGCGCGACGCCGAGACGACCGCCCGGCCCACGTCGCTGCGCGTCATGCTCGTGGACGATCATCCGATCGTGCGCCGCGGCCTGCGCGACATCCTCGCCGACGCGTTTGCCGCTCGTTGATTCTAAAGTTGGGATCGCGAGCGATTCGGCGGTGCCAGGAAGAACTGTGCTGCGAAGAACAACTGTGTGGTATTTGTCCTTCCGGCGGAGTGCTTGTCCTATCTCTTTGCATACACGCTCGACTGCAGTGAGGTCCAGACTACCATTTCGCAAACTCGGGGTGCCAACGCAAATAAATGAAATATCCGACTCGCAGACAGCAGCGGCAGAGTCTGTCGTTGCGTGGAGTCTACAGGCCCGGCGGTTCTCGGCAGCCATTTCTTCTAGCCCGGCTTCGAGAACTGGACTTTGTCCCGATTCCAGTCTTTCAACTTTTAGAGGGTTGAGATCCACCCCTATTACGCGGAGGCCCTTGTGAGCAAGACATGTGGCCATGACTGAGCCCACGTACCCGAGGCCGAATATGCTGATCGTTCTTGTCATGATCCCATCATTGGATCAACTGCTACAATTGTGCATTGCTTTTTGTACTTAGAATCTGGCTGCAGAATGGCTTCGTCAGGTTCTTTGGCTACGTTATTACTTCTTCGGGACTTGCGATGCAGGAACTCTGGCGTGCAAACTTCTGATCAGGGAAAATACTAAAGACGACGTTCATTCCATGTGCCTCGAGATCGATCTCTTTCAGACATTTCTTCGTTGAAAAATCGTAAAGCGCGATGCGCGCAGGCTTTTTGGTTTCATCTAGAACGTCCTTCACCCAATTGATGTTCTCTTGGAATTTCGTTTGCCGAACCCGGGTGAATCCGACCCATACTTTCCTTTCATCTACAACGAAAAGTCCACGACACCATCCTAAGAGCGCACTCCCCTCGTTATCGATCGCATTCAAGTCGACGATTTCGGAGATTCTCAGCGTCTTTTGGTCGACGATCACTACGTGACCATCCACCTGCGTGAAGTAAATCCTATCTCCGTGAATATGTCCATCGTGTACGGCCTCTCCACCGATCTCGATTCGATGGTTCCTCCGGGTCACACTTATACAGTCCCGTTGGTGAGCTCGAGTGACCCAAATATCCTCGCCCACATGCACAGCATAGACCG
>Ga0137418_10007489_pt1 | contig 10028 bp, 8 predicted proteins | sample CZODoug3_1_2_16f_FD_122242 | JGI IMG/M metagenome (GOLD analysis project Ga0137418, IMG submission 122242) | Vadose zone soil fungal communities from Angelo Coast Range Reserve, California, USA - CZODoug3_1_2_16fungal (Hybrid Assembly) | ecosystem: Environmental > Terrestrial > Soil > Vadose... | reverse complement strand
TACGAGCGCTTCCTGGAGTGGGGGCGCGGCATGCTCGGCCGCACCCCGGTGATCGGCGCGCCGCTCTACGAGGCGCTGCACGGTGTCAAGAAGGGCCTGAAGGACATCGTCGCGCCGCAGGGCATGTTCGAGGACCTCGGCCTGAAGTACGTCGGCCCGGTCGACGGCCACGACCTGCCCTCGCTCGAGCACGCGCTCGAGCTGGCTCGCCGCTTCGACGGTCCGGTGATCGTGCACGCCGTCACCCGCAAGGGCTACGGCTACGCGCCGGCCGAGAACGACGAGGCCGACCAGATGCACCAGACCCGGGGCTTCGACCCGGTCACCGGTGAGGCGAAGGTGTCGTCCGGTCGAACGTGGACCTCCGTGTTCTCCGACGAGGCCCTGCGGCTCGGTGGTGAACGCGACGACATCGTGGCGATCACGGCCGCCATGTGCGAGCCGACCGGGCTCGGCGCCTTCTCGCGGAAGTACCCGAACCGGTTCTACGACGTGGGCATCGCCGAACAGCACGCGGTCACGTCGGCGGCGGGTCTCGCGACCGGCGGGATGCACCCGATCGTCGCCCTCTACGCGACCTTCCTCAACCGCGCGTTCGACCAGCTGCTGATGGACGTCGCGCTGCACCGGTTGCCGGTCACGCTCGTGCTCGATCGGGCCGGCCTGACCGGCGACGACGGTCCCAGCCACAACGGCATGTGGGACCTCTCGATCCTGGGCGTCGTCCCGGGCCTGGGTATCGCCGCGCCGCGTGACGAACCGACGCTGCGGGCCGAGCTCGCGGAGGCGGTCGACTGGGCGCAGGGCCCCACCGTCTTGAGGTTCCCCAAGACGCCGCTCGGCGACGACGTGCCGGCGCTGCGCCATGTGGACGGTGTCGACGTGGTCGCCGAGCCCGCGCCGGACGTCGACGTGGACGTCCTGGTGGTGGCGGTCGGCGCGACGGCGCCGGACGTCGTGGACGCGGCCGAGGCGGTGCGCCAGGCCGGCTACGCGGTGCGGGTGGTTGATCCTCGGTGGGTGCACCCGGTGCCGCCGGCGATCATCGAGCTCGCCCGGTCGGTCGGACTGGTCGTCACGGTTGAGGACGGAGTGGTCGCGGGCGGTGTCGGCTCCCGGGTGTCACAGGCGCTGCGCGCCGCCGGGGTCGACACGCCAGCGCGTGAAATCGGTGTTCCGGTCGTTTTCCCGGATCACGGTAAGGTCGCTGATGTTCGAGTCGCAGTTGGACTTACGGTCCAAGATGTCGGAAGGCGCATCGTTGAGTGGTCCGCACTCGTTCAACGAGGTGGTGACTCCTCGAGCGACGCAGTGAACGAACAGGTATCCGAGCGCCGCGCGGATGAGATTGCCGGTGATTGATTCCCCCCGTACTAGCTGGAGGCATGACGGATGCGTGTTCTCGTCGTAGAGGACGAAATGCAGTTGGCGGAGGCCGTGGCCCGCGGGCTACGCCGCGAAGGAATGGCGGTTGACGTCGCCTTCGACGGCGACGACGGTTACCGCAAGGCGGCTATGACCCGCTATGACGTGATCGTCCTGGATCGTGACCTGCCCGGGATCTCGGGCGACGACATCTGCCGCCGGCTCTCCGACGAGGGACTGCTCACCCGGGTCATGATGTTGACCGCGAGCGGAACCGTCGAGGACAAGGTGTCCGGATTGGCCCTGGGCGCTGATGACTACCTGGCCAAGCCGTTCGCGTTCGCCGAGCTCGTGGCCCGCGTTCGCGCCCTCGGCCGACGCACCACCCCGGCCGCCCCGCCCGTGCTCTCCGCGGGCGACATCGAGCTCGACTCGGCGCGTCGCACGGTCGCGCGGGCCGGCGAGATGATCGACCTCACCCGCAAGGAGTTCGGCGTGCTCGAGACGCTCATGATGGCGCACGGCGCCGTCGTGAGCAGCGAGGAGCTGCTCGACCGGGTGTGGGACGAGAACGCCGACCCGTTCACCACGACGGTGCGGGTGACGATGATGACGCTGCGCCGCAAGCTCGGCGAGCCGCCGATCATCGACACGGTCGTCGGCTCCGGGTACCGGATCGACCCGGCGGCGCTGGCGCCGGCCGCTGAGGAGGCCGGATCGCTGCAGTGAGACTTCTCCGCCCGACGCTACGCATCCGAATGGCGTTGCTGTACGGCGGATTAGTGTTGCTCGTCGGCGTGTCCCTGCTGTTCACGTCGATGGTCCTGTTGGACCGATCCATCGCTCGGTTGCCCTTCTTCAACACCAAGGGCACCGTCACCATCACCGACAGCACCGGGTCGGCGCAGGGCGTCGACCCGGGTCAGCTCGGCACCCAGGCCCGGAACGACTCGCGCGACTACCTGTTGCACACCGGGCTGATCTACTTCGCGGTCATCGTGATCGTCGGCGCGTCGGGCGGGTATCTGCTCGCCCGACAAGCGCTGCGCCCGATCGCGAGGGTCACCCGCACGGCGCAGCAGCTCTCGACCGAGACGCTGGACCAGCGCATCGATCTCGGCGGACCCGACGACGAGCTGCGCGAGCTCGCGGACACGTTCGACGAGATGCTGGCGCGGCTGGACGCCGCGTTCGACGGTCAGAAACTGTTCGTGGCGAATGCGAGCCACGAGCTGCGAACTCCGCTGTCGGTTATCCGCACCGAACTCGACGTCACCCTGTCCGACCCGCAGGCGTCCACCGACGAGCTGCGCCGCATGGGCGACGTGGCCCTTGCTGCGACCGAGCGGGCCCAGCGGCTGGTCGGGTCGTTGCTGATCCTCGCGCGGCTGCAGTCCGGGCACCGTAGCGAGCTCGAGGTGCGCGAGCCGGTCGATCTCGCGTCGCTGGTCCCCTCGGTGCTGGCGAGCGTTGCCGCCGAAGCGACCGCGCGATCGATCTCGATCGATACCGAACCCGCCACCGCTCACACCTTGGGCGATCCCCGGCTGCTCGACCGGCTGATCGGCAACCTGGTCGAGAACGCGGTGCGGCACAACGTCGACGGTGGCTGGCTTCGGGTCAGCTGCGGCGAGGCGTCCGGACGGGTGTGGCTGCACGTCGCGAACGGGGGACAGGTCATCCCGCCCGGCGACGTCGACGCGCTGTTCGAGCCGTTCCGCCGGGGTGCTGGCAAGGTCCGCACGGCCACTCGCGGCGCCGGGCTGGGCCTCTCGATCGTGCGACTGATCGTCGAGGCGCACCACGGCCGGCTGCAAGCGGCCGCCCCGCCGTTCGGGGGCTTGGCGATCCGGATCGAGCTGCCCCGGGCCGATGCCGAACCGTCGGCCGCGGTAGTGCCCGAGCTACTGGCTGAGCGCTTCCGTCAGCGCGGCGCTGGTGAGGTCGACCTGCCAGGGTCGCGCGCCTAGCCGGGTCAGCTCCGCGTGGATCGCGTCCTCGGACGGCGGCTCGGGAGGCTTCCACGCCAAGGTTCGCAAGACGTCAGACGCCAGCAGATTCTGGGCGAGCACCTGATGCTGTTCGGACAGCTCGGCGACGACCGCCCGGCACCGGGCCAGCCGATCAGCCGCTTCCGGGGCCCGGTCCCGCCACCGCGACGCCGGTGGCACCGGGTCGCCGCCGCCGGTGATCGGTGGCAGCTCGTCCTCGGGCAGTGCGCGGGCGTCGGCGATGGCCGCGAACCACCGACCGGTCTGCCGGCGCTGGCGGGGTCCGCCGAAGACCGGAAGCTCGATGAGGTCGGCCGGACGTCGCGGATTGGCCCGAGCCGCCGCGATGATCGCCGAGTCGGGCAGCAGACGTCCCGGTGCGATGTCGCGTTCGGCCGCGTACCGGTCGCGGGCGTGCCAGAGGGCGCGCACCGCCGCGAGCTGGCGCCGGTTGCGGACGACGTGGATACCCGAGGTCCGGCGCCACGGGTCCTCGCGCGGTACCGGCGGCGGGGCGGTACGGACGGACTCGAACTCCTGCTCGGCCCATTCGGTATCGCCGGTGCTCTCGAGCTCGGCGGCCAGAGCCTGCCGTAGCGCCACGAGCAGCTCGACGTCCAGGGCCGCGTACACCAGCCAGTCGTGCGGCAGCGGACGGGTGCTCCAGTCAGCGGCGGAATGACCCTTCTCCAGGCGGACGCCGAGGTGCTGCTCGACCATGGTGCCCAGCGCGACCCGGTCATTGCCGAGCAGCCGCCCGGCGAGCTCGGTGTCGAACAGCCGCGGCGGGTGCAAGCCGACCTCGGCCAGGCAGGGGAGATCCTGGTTGGCGGCGTGCAAGATCCACTCGGCGTCGCCGAGCGCCGTGCCGACCGCGCTGAGGTCGGGGAGCCCGATCGGGTCGATCAGCGCGGTTCCCGAGCCGGCGCGGCGTAACTGCACCAGGTACGCCCGCTGGCTGTAGCGATAGCCCGACGCGCGTTCGGCGTCGACGCCGACCGGTCCGGTGCCGCCGGCGAACGCCTCGACGGTGCGCTCGAACTGGGCCGGCGTCATGATGGGATCGGGGACGCCGTCGCGCGGCTCACGCAGCACCGGGACGGCGCTGTCCTCGGCGGGTGGTCCCTCCGCGTCTTCTGACATGGTCAGTGGCTTACCGCATCCGTCCAGCCCTACTCAAAGGGGCTCTTGAGAACCGTGACCCCCTCGGGCGGCACTCCGGCCGCGGTGCACAGCAGGTCGACGAACGCCAGCAGGTGCGGACCGAGCTCGGTGGTGCGCGCCGTCCAGGAACCACGCAGCTCCAACGCCACCGAGGTACGCGGCCCGTGCAGGTCCCCGAAGCGGGTGGACGTGGTCTGGGTGACCGTGCCGCCCGCAGCGAGATAGGCGGCCCCGCGCTCGGCGAGCGCCTCGGTGAGCCAGCTCCAGCCGACCTCGGGTAGCAGCGGATCGCCGGCGATCTCGGGTTCCATCTCGGCCGACGCGAACGCCACCAGCCGCAGCACGCCGTCCCAGGCCTCGGCGCCGTCGGGGTCGTAGAGCAGCACGAGGCGTCCGCTGGACAGTTCGGTGCCGTCCGGGCCCCGGACGTCGGCGGCGAGCGCGTGGCTCCACGGCGCTAGTCGCTGCGGCGGCCGGATCGGTTCGACGCGAACCTCGGGCCGCAGCGCCGTGCGCCGCAGACTGCTCACCGCGTCGCTGAATTCGACCGGCGCAAGACCCGCGTCCTGGTCGCGGGACGGGGGCTGCTCGTCGGTCATATCGATGGGTTGGACAGGAGTCATATGGCTCACGTGGCTGGCAGTCCAGGCTCAGGCGGCGGGCCGCAGCCGGCCGCGGCGCGCCGGCCGATCGGTGGACAGAGGTGGGTCGACGAGTAGCGCCGTTCCGCAGTCGACGCACGCACGATCCGGGCAGGCGCCCCGGTGATCGTCCGCGCAGGGCGGGACCTCGGCCTCGCACAGCTGCCCGCAGGTCGGGCAATCGAGGTACAGCATCATGCAGACCTCCGCAAAGGCGACTCGCTTAGTGTCGTGACGTTCGCACGCGCCACCGACAAAACTGGGTAGGCGCGCCGGGCGCCCACGCCCGTGGGAGCATGGGGACGATGCTCGCAGACTCGCTTCTCGTCCGCGCCGCCAGGGCGCATCCGGGGCCCCGTCCGCCCGTGTGGTTCATGCGCCAAGCGGGGCGTTCGCTGCCCGAATACCGGGCTCTGCGCGAGGGCAACTCCATGCTCGACGCGCTCCGCACACCGGATCTGATCACCGAGATCACCCTGCAGCCGGTCCGCCGTCACGGTGTTGATGCCGCCATCCTGTTCTCCGACATCGTGGTGCCGCTCGTGGCGGTCGGAGTGGGCATCGACATTGTCGGCGGCGTGGGTCCGGTGATCGACAAGCCCATCCGGACCCTGTCCGACCTGGATGTACTGCGCGAGCTGCAGCCCGACGACGTGACGTTCCTGTCTGACGCGATTCCTACGCTGACCCGAGAGCTCGGCGAGACCCCGCTGATCGGGTTCGCCGGAGCCCCGTTCACCCTGGCGAGCTATCTCATCGAAGGCGGCCCGTCGCGCGAACACGCCCGGACCAAGGCGCTCATGCACGGCGACCCGCAACTGTGGCACGCCCTGATGGGCCGGCTGGCGGCCATCGCCTCGGCGTTCCTGCGGGTGCAGGTCGAGGCCGGCGTCTCGGTGGTGCAGCTGTTCGACTCGTGGGCCGGGGCGCTGTCAGCCGTCGACTACCGCGACTACGTGCTGCCGCACAGTCGGGCGGTGCTGGAGTCGGTGCCCGAGGTCCCGCGCATCCATTTCGGGGTGGGCACTGGCGAGTTGCTCGCGCTGATGCGCCAGGCCGGGGCGGACGTCGTTGGTGTCGACTGGCGGGTGCCGCTGGACGAGGCCGCCCGCCGACTCGGTCCGGGTGCCGTTGTGCAGGGCAACCTCGACCCGGCGCTGCTGCTCGCCGACTGGTCGGTTATCGAGCGCGAGGTGCGGCGCATCGTCATCGAGGGGCGAGTCGCGGCCGGGCACATCTTCAACCTCGGCCACGGCGTGCTGCCCGATACCGACCCGGACCGGCTGACCCGGGTCGTCGAGCTGATCCACGGCCTGTGAGGCTCGGTCGAACGTGACCGCTCAGCCGAGCCCGTCGATCACGTCCTTGGCCTCCTTGAGGCCCACGCCGGTCTGGTCCCGGTAGCGCTTGATCGCCTGGATCTTCAGCCCGCGCCGGACGAGTTCGAGCACCTCGGCGGACACGCCGGTGGACGCGGGCACGTGCGCCACCGCGTCCGGGTAGCCGGAGTTGTACCCGGACGCGCGGTAGAGCCAGTCGACCTTGCGCTCCAGGTCGGCGATCCGGGCTGTCATCTCGGTGATCTGCTGCTCGTCCATGTTCGCTGCCCCCCAGGTGATCGTTGCCGTGCGGTGCCGACGACGATAGGCGGGTGAGAGTCGTCGTGATCGGAGGGGGGATCGCCGGACTGGCCGCGGCCTGGACGGTCGCCGAGCGGTCACCCGGTGCCGACGTGCTGGTCCTGGAGGCGTCGGCGGTCGTCGGCGGCAAGCTGCGCGTCGCCCCGGTGGCCGGGCTGCCGGTCGACGTCGGCGCCGAGGCGATGCTCGCCCGCCGCCCCGAAGGGGTCGAGCTGGCGCGAGCGCTCGGGCTGGACGAGTCACTGATCGCGCCGTTGACCACGTCGGCGTCGGTGTACGCGGCCGGGGCGGCCCACCCGCTGCCGGCGCGCACGATGCTGGGTATCCCGGCTGACGTGTCCGCGCTGCGGCAGTCCGGTGTCCTCGATGCGGCCGCGGTGTCCACTGTGGAGGGTGAGCCGAACCGTTCGCCGATAGAGCCGCTGACCGAAGATGTCGCAGTGGGGCGGCTCGTACGGGAACGGCTGGGGGGCGAGGTTGTCGATCGGCTCGTCGAACCGTTGCTCGGCGGCGTGTACGCCGGACGCGCGGACGACCTGTCGCTGCGGGCCACCATGCCGGCGCTGGCGGCTCGGTTACGCGAGGGCGGTTCGCTGGTGCACGCCGCGCAGGCGGTGACCGACGTCGGGGCGCGCGATCCCGCGTCCGGACCGGTGTTCGCCTCGCTCGCCGGTGGGCTGGGCGGTCTGCCCGCGGCGTTGGCGGCGTCGGGCCGGTTCCGGGTGCGCACCGGCGTGACCGTCCGGGAGGTCCGGCGAACCGCGGCCGGCTTCGCCCTCGAGTGTGGTCCGGTGCCGGCATCGGAACTGGTCGAGGCCGACGCGGTGATCGTCGCGGCGCCGGCCGCCAAATCAGTTCTGGCCGCGCGCGTCAGTGACGGGCGGCTGGTCTCGGCCGATGGCAAGGCGCTGATCCTGCGGGGCGTCAACGTCAGCGGCCTCGAGGACTATGCCATCCAGGGATGGGCCTGGAACGGCGATCACTCGCACTACGAGCCCTGGGGTGGCGATCGCCCGCGCTGGCCGGCGATCCTCGGCTGGCACGCCAATGCCGTGCGAATCCCGCTCAACGAAGCTTCCTGGTTGGGACTGACGACCTATGACCATGACGGCAAACCTCGCCAGGCCGATCCAGGCAGGAACTACCAGAGCACGGTCATCAATTCGGTTCGGGAAGCCAATGCCGCGGGACTTTACGTCATCCTCGACCTGCACTGGAGCGGCCCGCGCGTGCCCATCCCAGGCCAGCCGGGATTGCTGCCGCAGACGCCCTTTGAAGCGGGCGGCGCCCAGAATCCGATGGCGGATGCGGACCAATCACTGTCCTTCTGGACCAGCATCGCCACCACCTTCAAGAACAATCCGGCGGTGATGTTCGAGTTGTTCAACGAACCCTATTTCTGGTGGCTGCAGCCGGGAGAGTCGGAGTGGCCGGTGTGGCGTGACGGCGGCACGATCACGCAGTATGTGACCGGCGCCAATCCGTATCAGTTGACCTTCAGCTGGCAAAGTGCCGGCATGCAGCAGATGCTGCTTGCCGTGCGCGCCACCGGCGCCACCAATATCGTGATTGCCGGTGGCGTGAACTGGTGCGGGGACATGTCGGGGTGGCTCGCTCACCGGCCCGAGGATCCTGCGGGTCAGCTGGTGGCCGCCTGGCATGCCTACCCGGATCCGAAGGCACCGACCAAGCCCGCGCACGGCGAGCAGCAGTACGCCTATCTTCAGGAACTGATCAGCAAGGGCATTCCGGTCATCATCTCAGAGACCGGGGATCACAATGCTCCGGGCACCACAGGTTCCCCGTTCGTCTCTACGGTGTTGCCGTGGGCGGATCGGCACGGGGTTTCCTACCTGGGCTGGACCTGGAACCCCTGGCAGAATCCGGACAATGTGCTGATCAAGGACGCGGGCGGCACGCCCACCGACGGCTACGGCCGATACTTTCGCGACCACCTACTTTGCGTGAGCACCGGCGCCGGAGACTGCCCCTAGAGCGCGCAGCCTGTAGTTGAGCAGGATTCTTGACATCGCCAAGCTCGCAACGGTCATGATCGCGAAGTCCACGCTGAGTGAACTGAACCAGCGTGCCTCGGACAGATTGCCCACCAGCTGCTGAAACAGCAGGCCCAGATAGAGCGCCGACTGGATCAGGTTTGCGCGCATCAGTGCCAACGCCTGACGTACATAGGCGACCAGGAAAGCGAGCAGGAACAGGGCGCCGGGTATACCGAGATCGTTGATCACGTCCAGATACCCATTGTGGGTCTGCGTCGGATAAAAATTCATCCGTCCCATGAACTCATAGGACTGCGATTCGGGCACATTGCCGGTCCAGTACGCACCATAGCCACCGCCCAGGAGCGGATGCTGCGCAATTCGCTCGGTGATGATGTCCCAGATCTGGGTCCGTCCGGAGAAGCTCAGATCCTTTCCCGTGAAGGCTGTGATCGGCGATAGCACGGCATCGGAGCCCGGCACGAGCCGCAGCACCGCGAGGGAGTAAATCAGGAGCAGCGAGGCAAACAGCGTGACGAGATAAGGCATGTAGGGACGCAGGGCCGCGGATGAGCGCAATACCAGGAGCATGAAGGCCAGCGCAAACAGCGTCGCCATCAGCGAGGTGGAGCTGCGCGACAGGAACAGGCAGGTCCCGCACAGCACACCGCCCAGCAAGGCCTTGAGCGCGGTGGATTCACCGGCCAGCCAGGCGTGCAGCCAGAGTACCGCGCCGATCCCCGCCAGTGCGCCCAGGGAGTTCTTCTGCATGGCCAGGCCGTGCCAGGCGCCGGCCAGCTCACGCTGTTCTGACTGTTCGATCGCCAGCGTGGGCGCGAGCAGCCCGAAAATCAGCGAACCGAGCATGAGCAGCGTCACCAGCGGGCGCAGCATGTTCTGGAATTTGCGGTCGTGCCAGCCCACCAGCGAAAAAGCCAGCGCCGCCGCCAGGAAGGTCAGCAGGCGGGTCGCACGCTTGATCGTGAACGACGGCTCGATCGACCAGACGACGCTGAGCGCGGCCAGCGCGATAAAGGCCAGCAGCCACGGATTTACCCAGCGCAGCATCACCGCCGCCAGCGAACCACGCCACAGGATCAGCGTCAGGCTGAAGGCCAGCAGTGCGACCCACACCAGCTTCGTCAGCGCGCTGCCGGTGCTGACGTCGTTCTTGACGGTGTAGTCAAACCCCTCCGGTACCGTCAGGTAAACGACCAGCACCCAGACGAG
>Ga0137418_10007488_pt1 | contig 10028 bp, 7 predicted proteins | sample CZODoug3_1_2_16f_FD_122242 | JGI IMG/M metagenome (GOLD analysis project Ga0137418, IMG submission 122242) | Vadose zone soil fungal communities from Angelo Coast Range Reserve, California, USA - CZODoug3_1_2_16fungal (Hybrid Assembly) | ecosystem: Environmental > Terrestrial > Soil > Vadose... | reverse complement strand
GTTTCGAGGACCTGACCGATCTCCCGAAATCGCTCCGCGATGCGCTCGCGCATTCGTTTCGCTGGTCGTCCGTCGAGCCGGTGCGGGAAGAGGCGAGCGCCGACGGCGAAACGCGCAAGGCGCTTCTCGAGCTCCGCGACGGCCACCACATCGAGAGCGTCCTCATGCCGCACCACGGCGCCCGCAACGCGGTGTGCGTCTCGACCCAGGCCGGCTGCCCGATGGCATGCGCGTTCTGCGCGACGGGCGAGATGGGTCTCGTGCGGAACCTCACCCCCGGCGAGATCGTCGACCAGATCAGGCACTGGCAGCGCGAGCTCGCCGCGAATAAGGAACGTGTCTCGCACGTCGTCTACATGGGGATGGGGGAGCCGTTCAACAACTACGACGCGACGCTCGCGTCCGTTCGCTCGCTCATCGATCCCGAGGAGTTCGGCATCAGCCCACGGCGTCTGACGATCTCGACGTGCGGCATCGTCCCGGGCATCGACGCGCTTGGCGGGGAGGGCCTGCCGATCAACCTCGCCGTCTCGCTGCACGCGCCGGACGATCCGACGCGCGCGCGGATCATGCCGATCAACCGAAAGTGGGGCGTCGAGGAGGTCCTCGCCGCCGCGGCGCGCTACGTCAAGCGCACAAAGCGCCGCGTCACCTTCGAGTACGTCCTGCTCGCGGGCGTGAACGATTCGGTGGAGACGGCGCGCTCGCTCGCGGCGCTGATCACCCGCCACGGTCCAACGAAGGACGCGCACGTGAATCTCATCCCCTACAACCCCGGCGCCGGTGGCTTCAAGCGACCGTCCGTCGAACGGATGGAGGCATTCACGAAGGTGCTGCAGGAGAAGGGCATCGCCGCGACCCTGCGGATCAGCAAGGGGCAGGACATCGCCGCGGGATGCGGTCAGTTGAAGGTGGCGGAAGGAAAAGCCGCGGCGACGGTGTGAAGCGCGCCGCATTCGTCGTGGCCGGCCGCCTTCCATCGCCGATCAAGCGGCTGTTCACACGAGCGGCGAGCGCGACCTTTCTCATCGGCGTTCTCGGCGTCGTCCTCGACGAGCGCGGTCGCGTGCTCCTCTTCCGTCACACCTACCGGCCGTTCGCGCCGTGGGGACTACCGAGCGGCCTGCTGAAGCCAAACGAGTCGCCCTCGGAGGCGATCGTGCGGGAGGTCCGCGAAGAGACGGGTCTCGTCGTCGAAGTCGTCGAGACCCTGGAGCTGCGGTCCGGCGCCCGACCGCAGCGGCTCGACGTGTGGCTTCGATGCCGTTCGCGCGGCGGCTCCGCGAGACCGAGTGCCGAGGTCGACGAGGCGCGGTTCTTCGAGCTCGATGCGTTGCCACCGCTCATCGCCGAGCAAGCGCGCTTCCTCCAGGACTATCGCTCGCGGCTCGCCACTTAACGCGGGGTGTTGTCGCCGAACTGATAGCGGTCGCCTGAAACCGGGCGATAGCGTTCCGCGGATGTCGTCTGACGTGGCGAGGCGCGGACTTACCGCGCAGATGGCCGCGATCTTCTTCGTGACGGCGGCGGCACTTCTCTTCCAGGTCGCGCAGACGCGTCTCTTCAGCGCAGCGTTTGGCTACCACCTCACCTATCTGGTCATCAGCGTGTCGTTGCTGGGCGTCGGGTGGGGCGCGACGCTCTCCGCGGTCTTCGACGCGCGACCGCGGAGGCCATCGCTCGGTCATCTCGCGGTGGCGGCTGCCGCGAGCATCGTCGTCGCGCTTCTCGTGGAGACGCACGTCGACCCGATGTCGAATCTCGCCCTCGCCGTCGGCGCGGCGTATCTCCTCGGGTTTCCGCCTTTCGCTTTCGCGAGCTGGATCGTCGTCCGCAGCCTGCGCGAGCGTTCCGCGCAGGCCGGGAAGCTCTACGCCGCCGATCTCGCCGGCGCCAGCACCGGCAGCATCCTCGCGCTCGTCGGCCTTCCGATGCTCGGCGCGCCCGGCCTCTACGGCCTCGCCGCGACGCTCGCGGCGGTCAGCGCGGCGCTGTCGCTCCGTGGCTGGTCGCGCGTCGCGCCGGTGCTGACCTGCGTCGTGCTGACCGGGGTGCTCGTGGGCTGGGGCGACATGATCGCTCCGCCGCAGGCCGGTCCGGAAAAGAGTGCGGTCTATGCACCCGGCATCGACCACCTCGCCACGCGATGGGATCCATCGTCGCGAGTGGACGTCGTCCAGTACCAGGGTCAGCCGACCGGCTACCAGTACCTCCACTTCGTCGACCCGGCGTACCGCGGCCCGCGGCCGGATGCGCATCTCATGTCCCTCGATCTCTCGGCGGCGACGCCGATCCTCGACGGCCGCGGCGACATGAGCGTGCTCCGCGAGACGATCATCGCCGCGCCGTACGAGCTCGTCGCGGATCCGTCGGTCCTCGTGATCGGACCGGGTGGTGGCGTCGACATTCAGAACGCGCTCGTCCACGGCGCCCGCTCAGTCGAGGCGGTCGAGGTGAACCGCGCTGTCGTCGGCCTCATGCGCGGAGAGTTCGCCGACTACAGCGGCAACCTCTACACGGCGCCGCGGGTTCGCGTCGTCGAGGACGAGGCGCGAAGCTACATCCGCCGCTCGAGCGATCGGTTCGACCTGATCGCGATGACGGTCGTGGACAGCTGGGCCGCCCTCGCGAGCGGTTCGTACGCGCTCACCGAGAGCTACCTCTACACATCGGAGGCGTTCCAGGACTATCTCGGCCATCTCACCCCCGGCGGCGTGCTCGCGGTCGGGCGCTGGTACAGAGATCCGCCCGTCGAGATGCTCCACACCGCGCAGCTCGCGGCCACCGCTCTGCGTTCCGAGGGCATCGCGAATGTCTCCGATCGCATGGTCGTCCTTCGCTATCTCAACTTCGGCCTGCTCATCGTCCAGCCCGCGCCCTTTGATGCGGCCGCCATCTCAAAGATCCGGACGTTCGCGAAGGCGCACAACTTTGCGATCGAATACGACCCGCTCGCGCCGGCCGGTCCGTTCCTCGCGGCCGCGCTCGACGCTCGGAGCGTTCCGGCCACCGATGACCGTCCCTTCTTCTTCGCGGCCGATCTCGGCGACAACCGCGTCCCGGCCGCGTACGCGATCCTCTTCGTCGCCCTCGTACCCGCCGTTCTTCTCTCCTACCTGCTGCTCGTCCGACCGTTGCGGCGAGCGATTGGCCCGATGCTCGGGACCGGGATCGGCATCGCCACGACGCTCCGCTCCCTCGCCGTGGGTCTCGGGTTCATCGGCGCGGAGATCGTCTTGCTTCAGCGACTCACGCTCTATCTCGGTCAGCCGGCCTTCGCCCTATCCCTCGGCCTGGCCGCGCTGTTGATCGGCGCCGCGATCGGCTCGAGCCTTTCGGCGAGGCTGAAGCAGGACCCCGATCAGGCCTCGGCGATCTGCGCGATCGCGGTGCCGGTCCTGCTCGTGCTATTGACCTGGGTCGCGTCGCTCACGCTTGCGTGGCCGCTCGTGGCACGCGGAGCGGTCGCGGTGCTGGCGTCGGCCGGCCTCGGCGTTCCGCTCGGCGCGGTCTTTCCCAAGATCGTGGCGCAAGCCGGCGCGGCGGATCCGCGTCTGGTCAGCTGGGCGTGGGCGATCAACGGCGCCGCTTCGGTGATCGGGTCGATCCTCGCGGTTGCGCTCACTATCAATATCGGATTCACGACCGTTGGCGTCGTCGCGGCGGTCTGCTACCTCGTGCCGGTCATCGCCGGCCGCGCGCAACGGCTGCGGCCCAGAGGGCAGACGATGAGCGAGAGGTCGGTCGCGACCTCGTAGTCGGGCTGCGCGCTCGCGCTTCGGTCTACGGGATCGCCGGTTCGACGGCGACAAAGTCCGAAGCCGCACGCAAGCGCGGTACCGGAGAGAAGACCACCAACAGGATCGAGAGCGCCATCCCCGCCCAGCCGACCGCCATCGCGCCGCGCACACCGATCTGCTCCGCGACGAACGCGGCGACGAGCGCGCCGAGCGGGTAGCCGACTCCGTGCGAGACCACGTCGAGCGTCGCGTTCACCCGACCGAGGACCCGATCCGGGACGACGCCCTGGATCAGCGACCGCTCGGCCACGCCCCCGATCGTCTGCAAGCCGTCGCCGATGAGCTGTGGCAGGAAGACCATGAGCGCCGCCAAGGCGACCGGCCCCTGGGCCAGCGGGGTCAACACGCCGATCGCGGAGGCGGCGATGGCCGTGGCGACGAGCGCACGGCCGATACCGAGCGCGTTCACCACACGCGACGCGAAGAACGACCCCACGAGGGACCCGACCCCGCCCGCCGAGATCACTATTCCGAGCAGGAATGGATCGAGGTGCAGCTCGCGGAGCAGGTAGATCGAGTAGAGCACGCCATAAAACGCGCCGAAGACATGGTCGGGCACCGAGCGCGCCGCCAACGGGAAGACGATCCGATGACGGCGCACGACCCGCAGTCCCTCGACGATCTCGCGCACGATTCGCGTCGTGGTCTCGCGCGCTGGTCGCGGTGGCTCCGGTGCGCGGATCAGCAAGAGGCTCACCGCCGATACGACGAACGACACTGCGTCCACGAGGATGGCGAACGGCGCACTGACGATCTGGACGAGCGCGCCCGCGAAGCCGGGCCCGCCGATCTCCGCGATCGACGAGCTCGTCGCGAGCCTGCTGTTGCCTTCGACGAGACGATCGCGACCGATCAGAGTCGGGACGTAGGCGGGATACGCAGCGTCGAAGAGCGCACCGAGGCACGACTCGAGGAACATAACGATGTAGAGCTGCTCGATCCGCAGCGCACCGAACGCGTACGCGAGAGGGATCGAGAGGAGCAACGCGGCGCGGATGAAGTCATCCCAGATGAGCAGCGGCCGGCGCCGCAACCGGTCCACCCAGGCGCCGGCGAACAGGCCGACCAGCAGCACCCCCGCGCTCGTCACGATCACGAGCACCGCCAGCTCCCACGGGCCGGCGCCGAGCACCAGCAGCGCGACGAGCGGCACGGCGGTCCGGGTAACGACCGTCCCGAGCTCGGACACCGTCTGACCGGCCCAGAGCTTCAGGAAGTCTTGGTGTTGCCAGAGAGATTGGGTCGACACGGCGAGGGGAGCCTACCGTCGCGCGAGAGGTCGTTCTAGCGGCGCGCGCGCTCCCGCTTCTTCGCCATCCGCGCGTCCTTCGTCTGCGTCCGGCGGCATCGTGTGCACACCAGCAGCTTGGCGCCGTCGATGACGGCGGGATGAAGGTTCGCGTCGAAGCGACGGTGCGTGTGCACCTTCGAGTGACTGACGTTGTATCCGTACGCTGCGGTCTTGCCGCAGATCGCGCAGGCGCGTGGCATCGCGGGCATCTCCTCAGGGGAACTGAACTCAAATGTTACAGTCGCGCACATCGTTAGGCAATTCGATGGCGCTGCGCTGTTGCGCGCGCTTGAGGCTGCGACGGCGCGTCTTGAGGCGGGTGTGGACGAGGTGAACGCGCTGAATGTCTACCCGGTTCCGGACGGCGATACCGGCACGAACATGCTCCACACGATGCGCGCCGCGGTGAAGCACGCGCGGGCTGCGGAGCCGTCGATCGAAAAGGTGAGCGCCGCAGCCGCGTACGGCGCGCTCATGGGCGCGCGCGGAAACAGCGGCGTGATCCTCTCGCAGGTCATTCGCGGTCTGAAGGAGGCATTCGCCGGCAAGGAAACGGCCGGCGTTGCCGATGTGCGGCGCGCGGCCGAGCTTGCGCGCAAGTACGCGTACGAGGCGGTGAGCGCGCCGGCGCCGGGCACGATCCTCAGCCTCACCGCGTCGTTCGAGAAATCCGCCGCCGCCGACGCCGATGACGTTGTCGACATGTTCGGCCGCATCGCGACCGACGCGCAGTCAGCCGTGAAGCGTACGCGCGAGGAGAACCCGACGAATCGCGCCGCCGGCGTCGTCGACGCGGGTGCGCGCGGTCTGCAGCTCATCCTCGAGGGCGTGCTCTCGAGCTTCACCGGCAAGGAGATCCCGCTCGATCGCATGGCGCCGGCCGAGCGTCCAGCCGGCCAAGCGTCGGTGTCCGAGGCGCCATCGTGGGAGGGCGCCTACGACGTCCAGTTCCTGGTGGAGAACCCGTCGCGGCCGGTCGCCGCGGTACGCGAAGAGATGTTGAAATTCGGCGCGGACTGCGTGCTCGTCGTCGGCGACGAGCAGCTCCTCAAGGTGCACGTTCACACACTTCAGCCCGACCAGATCGTCCGCATCGGTCTCACCGCGGGCCGCATCGCCGACGTGGTCGTCGAGGACCTCGACGCGATGACGGCCGAGCACGAGCGCGCCACCGGAATCGTGGTCGCGTCGGCGCCACGGCCACCGGCCGGCGAGGTCGGCGTCGTCGCGGTCGTCCCAGGCGAGGGCTTCGCCGCGGTCGCGCGATCGCTCGGCGCGTCTCCACTTCGCGGCGGCCCCACGATGAATCCCTCGACTGAGGAGCTCCTCGCCGCGGTCATCGCCGCGAACGCGAAGACCGTGATCGTGCTCCCGAACGACAAGAACGTGATCCTCGCCGCGCAGCAGGCCGCGAAGGTCTCGAAGATTGAGGTCCACGTCGTGCCGACGCGCAACGTCGCGCAGGGCATGGCCGCGCTCGTCGCATTCGATCCGGCGAAAGGTCCGGCCGAGAACGCGAAGGCGATGGGCGAGGTCGCGGACCGGGCGCATGGCATCGAGGTCACCCGGGCCGTGCGCGACGCGACCATCGACGGCGAGAAGGTGCGCAAAGGTGAAGCCATGGCTCTTCTCGACGGCAGAGTCGTCGCGCACGGCGAAGACGAGGAGACCGTCCTCTGCGACGCGGCGAAGCGCTTGACCGACTCCGAGATCTTCACCCTCTACGGCGGAGAGAACGTGGACGAGGCTCGCGTGGAGCACGCGGCGCAGCGTCTGCGCGCGGCATGCCCCCGCGTTTCGGTGGAAGTGGCTCACGGCGGCCAGCCCCACTACGCGTTCATCGTCGCCGCAGAGTGAGTACGTCCAGGCTATTGCACATTTAGCGAATTAGCTAAATACTCGCCACGTGCGTAACGCCGCCCGGGTGTTCCGGGCCCTGGCCGACCCGACGAGGCGACAGATCCTCGAGGAGCTGAAGCGCGGGGAGCTCGCCGCGGGTGAGATCGGCGGCCGCTTCGCCATCTCCGCGCCATCGATCTCGCGGCATCTCGCCATCCTGAAAGCCGCGGAGCTGGTCAGCGAGCGGCGCGACGGGAACCGGATCCTCTACCGGCTGGAGCCGGAGACCCTCATCGCGAGCCTCAACTCGTATCTCAGCGCCGTGTGCCCTACGCAGATGCGGCAGAGGCGAAGAATCGCCGCCCGTCGCGCATGAAGGTCGCGATCACGGGTGGGACCGGCTTTGCGGGTCGCCATCTTGCGCGTGCCCTCCTCGCGGACCGGCACGACGTCGTCATCGTCGCCCGTGGCGTCGACAAGCGCGACCCGACAATCCTCGCGGCCGGCGCCACATTCGTCGCGGCGTCGACCGATGATGCTGACTCGCTCCGTCGAGCGTTCTCCGGTTGCGAGGCCGTCGCGCACTTTGCGGGGATCAACCGCGAGATCGGGGCGCAGACCTACGAACGCGTGCACGTGCGCGGGACGAATGCGGTCGTCGAGGCGGCGCGGGCGGCAGGCGTGCGCAAGATCGTGTACCTGAGCTTCCTGCGAGCTCGCCCGAATTGCGGCTCTCCGTACCACGAATCCAAGTGGGCGGCGGAGGAGATCGTGCGCGCGTCCGGCTTGGATTACACGATCCTCAAGTCCGGTGTGATCTATGGCCGCGGTGATCATCTGCTCGATCACGTGAGCCGCGCCCTCTACACGTTCCCGTTCTTTCCGCTAGTCGGCCTGCGGCCGACGAGACTGCGTCCGGTCTTCGTCGGAGACGTCGTCCGGCTCGCTCAGGCGGCCATCGTCGACCGTCGGCTCTCCCGCCAGACGATCGCCGTCCTCGGCCCCGAGGAGCTGGGCGCAGGTGACGCGATCCGCCGGATCGCGACCGCCGTCGGACGCACGGTTCCGGTCATTCCGGCGCCGGTCGTCGTGCACCGCATCCTCGGCTGGGTCTTCGAACGGACGATGACGGTGCCGCTCGTCGCAGCGGCGCAGGTCCGGATCCTTTCGGAGAGCGTGACCGAGCCGCTGCCGTTTGCCGACGCGCCACCGGCCGATCTCGCGCCGACGACCATGTTCTCGGTGGAGCGGATCCGCGCGGAGCTGCCGCCAGGGAGGCCCTTCGGCCTCCACGACCTCCGACTCTTCCAGCACTGACCGCCGCGCGGCACCATGTGTTGGACGTGACACCGACGGCAGCCCGCACCAAAGCGGCCGACGACGCGCCGGCAACATCGCTCGATCTTCCGGTGACGCGCATACCCGGGATCGGGAGCGAGTCGGCGAAGCTCCTCGAGCGGATGAACATCCACTCGATCGGCGACCTCCTCTGGCACCTGCCCTCGCGCTTCGACGATTTCTCCAAGTTCGTGCCGCTCCGGCGCCTGGTGCCGAATGCGAGCCAGACGGCCGTTGCGACGCTCGGACGGATCTCCCAGCGGCGTACCGCCACCGGCAAGCTCATGACCGAGGCGGAGCTCGCCGAGGAAGACGGCACGCCCACCGACGTTCGCGCGACGTGGTTCGGGCGCGCGTTCGTGAAGGAGACGCACCGCGAGGGCGAGCGCGTGCGGATCTCGGGAAAGGTCCGATTCTTCGGTCGCACACTCCAGTTCAGTCAGCCGACGCTCGAGCGTGCCGATGCCGAGGCCGTTCACACCGGACGGCTCGTCCCGATCTATCCGCTGACCGAAGGCATCAAGCCCGGCCAGATGCGGCGGTGGCTGCACACCGCGATCGAGGGCGGCCCGCGCCGCACCGGCCTCGTGAGCGAAGTCCCCGAGCCGCTCCCGCCGTCGGTCCGCGAGCGCCACCACCTTCCGGATATCGCCTCGGCGCTGCGGCAGGTGCATTTCCCCGACGACGTGGAGCTGCTGTTCAAGGCACGGCGGAGGCTCGCGTTCGACGAGCTCCTGGTCCTGCAGCTCGCGCTGGCGCAGCGACGCGCGCGGTGGAAAGCACAGGCGTCGGCGCTGCCGCTCAGCGTTTCCGACACGGAGCTTGCCACGTGGATCGCCGATCTGCCCTTCGCGCTCACCGGCGCGCAGCAGCGATCGTTCGGGCAGATCCGCGCGGATCTCAGCGGGCGCATCCCCATGTCGCGCCTGCTTGAAGGCGACGTCGGCTCAGGGAAGACGGTCGTCGCGGCGCTCGCCGCGCGGATCGCGGCCGCATCCCGCGCGCAGACCGCGCTCATGGCACCGACCGAGCTTCTGGCCGAGCAGCACGCGCGATCGCTCGAGGCGCTCTTCGCGAACGGAGGCCCGCGTCACGCGCTGCTGACCTCGAGCGTCACGGGCGAGCGGCGGCGCGAAATCCTCGCTGGGCTCGCCGACGGATCGGTCGACGTCGCCGTCGGCACGCACGCGCTTGTCGAGGAGCACGTCGCGTTCAAGCGGCTCGGCCTCGCGATCGTCGACGAGCAGCACCGGTTCGGCGTCCGTCAGCGCGCGACCTTCCGCGAGAAGGGCACCGGCTCCGACCCGCACCTTCTCCTCACGACCGCGACCCCCATCCCCCAAACGCTGAACCAGACCATCTACCGCGACCTCGATATCTCGGTGATCGACGAGCTGCCTCTCGGGCGGAAGGAGATCATCACGCACCTGCGAACCCCGGAGCAGAGCGCCGCCGTGTGGGAGGGAGTCCGGCTCGCGGTGAAGCGCGGGCAGCAGGCATTTGTGGTCACACCACGAATCGATCCCTCCGACGATGAAGGCGATGATGTGCCGAGCGCGATCGCGACAGAAAAGGAGCTCCGTGAGGAGGAGCTTCGCGGGCTTCGCCTCGCGCTCATGCACGGTCGGATGGCGGCCAAAGAGCGTGACTCGGTGATGCGTCGCTTCGCCAATCGCGAGATCGACGTCCTGGTCGCAACGACCATGACGGTCGCGTTCGGGATGTCGATCCCCACCTCGATCACGGTCGTTGCGACCAGG
>Ga0137418_10007487_pt1 | contig 10028 bp, 12 predicted proteins | sample CZODoug3_1_2_16f_FD_122242 | JGI IMG/M metagenome (GOLD analysis project Ga0137418, IMG submission 122242) | Vadose zone soil fungal communities from Angelo Coast Range Reserve, California, USA - CZODoug3_1_2_16fungal (Hybrid Assembly) | ecosystem: Environmental > Terrestrial > Soil > Vadose... | reverse complement strand
CTTGCTGAAGTTCCTGCATTCACCCCTACCAATGCGTGACGAGTCAGTTTAGATTTGCCATGCTGTATGGAAAGCAATGGTGCTATACATACAGGCTGCTAATGCCTAGGGTACGGTATTACGCTCGTGTATTGCAGTTGTCAAGATCAAAAACAAATGACAACCACACGCACCCTCGAATCTGTTCAGAGAGAGCCGTGCCATGCCTTCTAGGGCTTTCGAAGGTGTGCTCTTTAAGGCGAACGCGGAGCGAGGAACAATGCCCATGTATGTGTGAGACCTAGAAGGTTGCTTCGCAGCGTTTCTTGGCTGTACTTTAAAAATCTCGAAGGTCATGGGACCTAAATCCGGCCGAATTGGTTCTATCCCTGACATCAATGGTGCAGCCATCCCTTGTAGTGGCGTTTTGTGGAGTCAGCGTGCCTGACTAGCGTCCCAGCCCCGTTCCACGCTCGTTGCGCTCCTTGACGCGACGCGGTAACAAGTCCTCGAGCTTTCGCACGCCTGCGATCAAATCCTCCACCGCTTGCTCCGTAATCCTGCTCCACACCGGACTACGGAACGAGTCTCCTTCGATGTCAAGAAAGCGCACCAAGTCGAAATCTTCCTTCTGATGATCTTTTGATTTCGGGTAGTGTTCAATCCAGATCACGTCTGCAGGCTTCAAGCCATACTGCCTAAGCATTGCTGTTGCTAGATGCTCCGCATAATTGGTCACAGAGGTGCCTGGATTATCTGGCAACTCCGTAGCGACGAAGACAAACTTCCCATCGCTTCGACGGTGCGCCTCAATGTCGCAGTATGAATCGCTCCAGAATCCTTTGTAGTTGTATCGCATTCTAGGCGGCCTCCCCCTTTCGTGCGACCACGTCTGCTGAATCGCGTTTGAGCTCGCCGCGGACCAAGGCCACGGGAAATCGATCCCCTGAGGGGGTAACCTCCACAGTTCCTTTTAGGTCGGGGTCGTACTCATAGTGCGTGCCGTCCGGAAACGTGCCTTTCGGGCCTTCCCGCAAGCCGCTGAGACTGCGAAGAGCCTGCATGAGTTGCTGCCTCGCAACAGGACTCATTTCGTCGTAGGTCGCCATAGATGCCCCCGTGATGCTCGACTGCGCCTCACAGTTTCGTCGAACAGCCACACCCATCCCCGAAACCGGTGCGCCTTCGCGCGTGAAGGAGGGGAAAAATTCAGTGAGAACTGCCCTCACTATACTCAGAGGCCCTGAAAAAGAAAAACGTAAGCAAGAAAATTGCAGTGATCAGAGGGACTTGACAACCTCCAGTGCTCTGTCCAACTGCGTGTCAACCCCAGCCCCAAGCGAATCTGGAGAGTTTTCGACAACGAAATCCGGCTCGACGCCCTTGCCTTCGATACAGTCTCCCTGCCAGGTATACCAGCCGGCGACCGGCATTCGGAGGATGTATCCTCCGTGCAATTTGAAATTGGCCCCTCCGAGAACCTCGCCGGCCGTTCTCGTGCCAACGATTGTGGCGTGGTGGTTCTGCTTCGCAAAGCTGGCCACCATTTCCGCTGCGCTATGTGTATGTTCGTTGACTAGAACGACGATTCGACCATGAAATGGCTGTGGGCCAAGCCCTTCGGTGACAAGAACCATTGAGCGGTCTCTCTGGAAGACTTTGAAGCGCACGGCCATCATGAGCAGCTCTGCTCTGGTCGCGGGAATCTTGCCGATGCGAGTGAGACTTTCTTTGCGATAGCCTTTTCGAAGCCGCCTGCGCGTGAGACTGTAGCCTATCTCCGATTTGCCCGAACATAGATAACTTATGAGCCGAAGAGAGCCTAATCCGCCCCCGATATTTCCTCGAATGTCCGCAATTAGTCTTTGAACCCCGCCTTCCTTCAGATCACGTATGGCATCGTCCAAGCCTTTCGCGAAACTTTGACCGACGGCTCCGGGAAATGTTGCCACTCTTACGTAACCAACACCGGGGGCCAGTGTTCGATGCGACAAACTGCGCGGCTCGATCATTGGGGGCCGGTCCTTTGCTGCTCGGTTTGGTACGCCGATGGCGATTTGCCGCTTGCTGCCGTTATATGCTGCGATCTCGACCTGATGATTGCCGCCAATGCGGAAATTCGCAGGCTTTGGTGGCACGACGGGTTCTGAATCTATAGAAAGCAGAAATTCGCCAGGGCGGATTCCCGCGTGAAACGCAACGCCGTCTTCTATCACGTCCACGAACATCCAACGCTTGCCAGTAAGAGTTTCGACCGGGCGCAGTGTGGCATTGATGGAATAAGGCGCTGGAATACTGTCACGTCGCTGATGAAGAAAAGCCGTATGGCTGCTTCCTAACACCCTAAGGAGTTCGACCATCCCGGCCTCGAAAGCTTCTCTTTCCAGTTCCATGAGGCACGGCGTTTTCTCGTCGACCAAGGCCAGCCATGGTCGGTAGTCTTGATTTGGATTGCTGACGTTGATGTGCCGTTCGGAAACGAGCTTTTTGATCGTGCTAATGATTTTGGCGCGGTCCTTGGGCGAGGGGAGTTGGGTTGATGAGCTTTGTGTGGCGGACATAGGTCTTCTTTCCGTCAATTCATCGAACCAAGTTTGGAGTCAGGCTAATGGCATGATCGCCTGGACCTTCCAGTCTGAAGCTGGCCCAGTAGTATGGAACGGCTTGCGTACCGTAAGTCCTAAGCATGTCCTTCTTAGCTGAGGTCAACGCATGAGCAACCGTATCCTTCTCTGCCAAGTGAGCGTAGAAACGCTGCATTAGATAAAGCACCGTCGTGTCGTCGATACTCCAGAGCGTGGAAACAACGGTTTTCGCGCCGGCGAGTTGAAACGCTAGAGAGAGATTTGCAATGCCTTCTTCACCTTGCAGGCGACCAACCGCCGTGTCGCAAGCCGACAAGACAACGAGGTCGGCATTCGTATGCAAATGTACGATTTCGCTTGCCTCCAGAATCCCATCATCACCCGATGATGAATCGCTTAGAAATATGAGCGCAGCGCGTTCAGGATGTTTTTCGTTAGCTACGCCGTGCACAGCCAAATGAATGATTGAGTGTTGGTCTAGGCCCGAGCGTTCAAACGCAGATTTCGTGGCATTCGAACCAAGGAGGACGGTGTCGCTGTCGCTACGGATCGCAGCTTGGGCCGCAAGAACCTCTTCTTTGGACGCTGTCAAATCGACGAAAGGGCTGCTCATGTATCCTCGCAGCGTCGCCACTTTGGCGAGGTCCGGATTCTTCTCGTAGGGAATTCCGCCGACGCCGAGAAGAACATGCTGCGACGCTGGCCCTGGCGTGGATTTAGCCAAATACAGGAAGGTCGCGGAAGGGGCGTAGGTTATGGTGTAAGAAGAAACCAAGTAGTGCCCGGTGCCATCAACGAGCGCATCGAACGGCAAGAGATGCAAGCGACCGTCAGGCACGATTATGATGCGTTCTTTCTTCGAGACCTCTGGGATGCCTCTGAGCAGCGCGTCGTAGAGACCCGCCGCTTGGGCCTTCGATGTCCCTTTTGTCTTCAATGTTTTTAGGTAGGCGAGAACTAAGCTTTCGATGGTTGCCCGATCAGCAAGTGGCACGATGCGGACCGAATCTGGGCCGACCACTAAACAATAGGAATGCGGCTGCGCCATAACGTACTCAAGCACAAGTTCATCTGCGTTGAGACCCGCCCGTATGCGTTCCAACGGAGCGGTTTGCCATGGGCGGGATTTCCAGGTACTCGATGCGGGAGTAACCCATCGCGCTTCTTCCGCCAGAAAAATCTTGTCTCGAATTTGGTGAATCTGCTCAGCCGACTTTGCTTTCGCTAGTTCGAGATTTAGGCGGCTAATCTGCTTCTCGATTTCCAACTCCTCTGGGGATTCGGGTGGTTTTCCGCTCATCAAGAGTTCGGTCGTCACTCGACCGCGGGCGTGTTCGAGAACGGAGAAGGCTTTAGCAGTGTCGCTCAAGTGGTCTGCAACCAAAGCAAAGTGCTCTGCATAAACAGAGCTCATGGCACTGATCAGGCCGATTTTTCCAGCTGCAGATCTCACGTTGCCAATCATCGCGTCTAAGACGTCGGAGGCTCGGTCGTATGTCTGGCTGGCATCGCGATATTTTCCTTGGCTCGTTTGCAACTGGGCGAGGGCTTGCAGACGCAGAGGAAGCAAATAAAGGTCGCCGCTATTCTGCGTGGATTCGGCCGCGGCCGCAGCCAAAGATTCGGCTTTGGATAGATCACCCCTCTTGCGATAGATATCTTCCAAGTAGAATTGAGCATCTGCGAGCAAGCGGGTGAAATGGCCCTTTTGTGCTAGGTCAATTGCTGTATTGAAGTCCTCACTTGCCTTCGCTTCATCGCCCTTTGCATTTTCTACGGTGCCGCCTGTGATGAGGGCCTGCGTTTCCTTCACGTGTTTCTGCCTTGACCTTGCTTGAGCGATGATCTCGTTGGCGAGCTGCTCGGCGTCGTCGAGTTTCCCCATTCCCCGGAATGCCTGGAGCCTGCCCTCGTTGACAACGAATTGATATCCTGCGTCAGGATTGTTGGCTGCGATCTTGAGTGCCTTGTCGAAATATCCAAGGGCGTCATCGTAGGAACCCAACTGGACGTAAGCATGTCCAACTGCGGCTAAGTAACGGATCTGAGCGCCGATATCACCCAGCATCATTGCGCCCATAAGCGCGCTGGCGACTTTCTGGCGGGCAGACGCCATGTCTCCTTCGAGGAACAAGGCAAATCCGAGCTCCCCGGAGGCTCGATTTTCCAGCTTTTTGTCGCCAAGACCCTGAGCGAGCTTAAGTGCTGCTTCCCAATCGCGGCGCATCGGCGCGGCGTCTATCTCTCCGTCGATATCCCCGAGAACCATGAGACAAAAGAGCCTGAGTTCCTTGTCAGACTGAAGGAGCGGATTGTTGTCTAACTCAGCTTCTAATTCCTCTGATACCTCTGGAAGCGAACGTTGCTCCATAGTTGAGCGTAATTGCCCGAAATGAGCGTAAAGCGCATTGCGGCTGTCGCTGCGCGCAGCGTACAGTTGCTCGGCTTGAGTAAATAATGGGGCAGCATCGGCCCAATTGTACAAATCCCCCAGATGAAGGGCCTGTTTCAACAAAACATCAGGATCGTCGGTTGTGGTCTGTGCTTGCGAAGAGGTGGAAGCGAACGCGCACAAAAACATGCAGATTGCCGCTCGTCCGCTCCTCATGGCTTTTGCTCCGCGCTCGGGGGCGATGCATTCTGGACTGAAACCATCTGGACAAAACGAATGCCTCTTGAAGATCGAACTTCCAGACTGTAGTTACCGGCACGGATTTGCGCGAAATCCGCGTCAACCTCAATTAGGGTTTTGCCTTTTTGCAGGTGCGCTCGCGCAGGCTTCGACCAGAATGTCTGGTCTTGCGCTGTGAGCTTCAACTCGTAACGGCCCTCGGGGCTTGCCAAAGGCAAGGTCAGGGTCAGATGCAAAGGAGAACTCGGAACGAGAACGCGCCGTCTTGTTCCAGTTGCTGGTGATTCCGAGCCGCGTATTGGAGAAAGAGCCCTCAGGTCCAATCCAAACGGCAAATAGGCCACAGCGGGATTACGCGGCTCCGTTGGATTTGGCTTTCGATGTGCATCAATTGGAGCCGTATTTAGTTGTCTGATGCCGCGGAGCAAGAAACCAACGCCGATTGCGATGAGCAGCAAGCAAAGAGCTGCTGCCCCGGCCAAAACTGGATGAGCCTTAGTCCAGACAGGTATCCTGTCCAAACTGAATCGCTTCTCCTGCTCCCTTTGGGCCTTCAACTCGGTTAGCAATTCGCCGTAGCGCCTGAAACATGGAGAGCAGGCGGCCAGATGTTCTGTCACTGCCGGTTCGCCTTCTGTCGGGTTGAACGCAAGAGACCGGAGGGCGGCGTCAGGGGGGCATCCTTGCCGGTCCGGGTTAGGAAAAGCCTCCGAGAGATAAGAGCGCGCAAAGTCGAGGAAGTCGTTGCCTCGTCTCTCAAAGGCCCTCCGGTCTTTGAATTTCAGTCTCATCGCTCACAACCGCTCATGGCGCTCTCTCGATTCATAAATCACTCTTCAGGCCAAGTTTCTCGCCGATCCTGCGGAGCGCTTCGCTGAAGCGGACCTTCGCCGCGTCGTTCGATATTCCGTAGGACCGACCAATTTCTTTCCAGGAAAAGCCTTCAATACGCCGGTAGAACATCTCTCGCGTCTTAGCATCGCACCTTGCCAGAAGCTCATCGACGAGAATCTTCATCTCAACGGATGCCTGTGGGTCAGTTGAATTGCCCGAACCAAATGTGGGAACGGCCAGGTCGCCCACTAGAGCCAGCTGTCGTTTCTTAATTTTGTCTACGCGTCGGATGAAAGCACGGAAGAGATATGAAGGGAGGTCCCGAATGTTGGCTTGCGTGCAATTTTTCTTCGAGGCTAGTGCGCGCGAAACTGTAGCCGCGGCTTCCTCCAACAGGCCCGCCGCGACCGCTGGATCAATCAGCAATCTTTCAGCATGCTCTATCGCACGGCGCCCGATTCCCTCGGCGGCATCGAGAACGACGGGACTTATCCTCCGCCCGAGGCGATCCACAGGGCTTACACGCAAACTGCGATTAGGCGGCCGTGCGCCTCCGTCCATAAATGGGCCATCCCGGGCCCAGGATGTGCGGGTAGGGAGCGCACTGACCGGGCCGACCAACTGCGGTTCGTACTAGACTGCCCTAAGAACTCGCGGTGCCACTCTGGGTTCGAGGCAATCCTTCCTCTACCTATTCAGAGTACCGATTTTCGGAAAACGTAAGTCGAAGGGCGCAAAAAAAGTGCCCCCGCCTGGATACACCCTCGCCCTCCGAGTTCACACGCTTGTCCATAGAGTTGATGCGAGAAGAGAGGAACTGGTTTTGCTGTGGCTAAGTAATTCCCCAGTATCGTAGTACTATCGTGCCCTGCGGCTGAGAGGCTGGGAGCAGCGACGTGTATGCCTACTAGGGAACGTCGAGAATGGAAAAGTAAGAAAATATTTTCTTCCAGAATGCATAACGGCAGAGCTTCACCAGAACCTTTATGCTTGCTTCGGTTTCGACATTGGGGTAGTTAAAGAAGGCTTCAGCCCGAGGTGGATGATGCAAGTACAGGCACCGAAAGGTCAGTATCGGGTAATAGGACTGGATCCAATTGACACACTCACATGGCCGAGCGGACCACTGTGGAAGGACTGCGAAACGCTCGAGGAAGCACGAGAGTTCGCTGACCGCAATGGAGAATTGTACCTCTGGATCTACGTATACGACGACAGGGGAGAGCTTTTGTACGAGGCAGGAGGGTGCAACCAGCGGGAAGCTTGAAAGGATTAAGGACGCACCGGAGCCGCGAGGGATAGGCCGATAAGCAAGCGAATGTTGAAGACATCGAAACCGGCCTTTCTACGTATTGCCACAGGCCGCACCAAACATCCGCAAACATCCTTGGGGTCCCCCGTAGCCCTGCAACGGTCCATTCGCCACGATATATACATTACTATGTGGCTTGTTTCAACTATAGGCCTTCACAGTCTGTGCCGCTTTTTTTCGCCGCATTTCCGCAGGCTTATACGGCACGTCGAACGGTTCGGCTCAATTGACAGTCACATTAAAGCTGTAGCCCTCGTGAGTACTTGGATTTCTCCACGTGATTTCCATTGCCAATCCCGTTAGTCGTCCACCAACAGCATCGGAGCAGTCTGGCATGGCGTTGATAACGGCGTCCCGCGCCTCGTGCTGAACTACAACTGATTCTAACCCGCCCACCAGTTAATTCCCTGCCGAGGGACTGCCCCGCGTTTTGATCCTAGAATATTGGCCTCGACCATGCTATATGTATAGGATGATGAATGAAGCATGCTTTGCAAGCTTCATTCCAGAGGTTGTCAAGGGGGACAGTTATGGCCACGAAAAATACTGAGGAGGCCGTCCAGCAGCAAGTTGACGCGATGCGCGCAGAAGTCTTCGAAATTGGTCTGTTTGATCCCAACAGCTCTCGCCAAATGTTGCCGCGCGTATGGGACCGCAACACCCTTCTTCGTTCAACTTCTTGGCTTCGCCTCAAGAATGGGCGGGGCAGAAACATCTACATACGCCCGAGTGGCGAGCACCGATTGTCACTAATTGACGACATTGGGTGGCGCGCAGTCGGGCGATTGAAAGAGGAGGGCTTTGAGCCAGCAGTCATTGTGGAAACATCGCCAGGTAATTTTCAGGTGTGGCTCAATCACGGCGTGGTCCTTTCTAAGGACTTGTCAACAATTGCGGCTCGTCTTCTTGCGCGCCGGTTTCTCGGAGACCCCGCGTCCGCGGATTGGCGTCATTATGGGCGTCTCGCGGGCTTTACGAATCGAAAGGAAAAGTACCGCAAAGAGAACGGGCTCTATCCTTTCGTTCTCCTCCACGAGGCATCAGGTCGGACATACAAGCGCGCGTCGGAATTCCTTTGCCAGGTTAAAGAAATACTCAGTCAGGCACGACAAAAAGAGATGTCCTGTAGGCAATCGATACGCGTGGCGCAGCCGCTGTCTCCGGTTAAGACCATTGAGGACTTTCGGCACCGAAGCATCTATGGCGGCGATCAAACGCGCGTCGACCTCGCTTATGCCCTCTACGCCCTAGCCCATGGTGTCTCGGAAAACGATGCCCGTAACGCACTTGCTTCGCGGGACCTCACACACAAAGGAGATAGCAAACGGCAACAAGAGTATATTGATCGTACAATCAAGAAAGCTCGAGACCGGATCGAGGACAATTGGAAAAGCTAATGACTTTCTCGCCAAAACTCAGCATTCTACCCGAATCACAGCAGACACTCTCGAAGGAATTGAAGGCCACTCCCAGATATTTGTGCTGTAGGGCGCCTAAGGTCGTAGGCGAGCCTGACCTGGAGACTCTGCTCGAATTTGAACTCTAGCCTGAGTCGGGGCGATATGTTTGGGGGGATTTACACCACGAGGCCGAGCCTGGGGCTGAAGAGCAGAATGAACTAGCACAGCGCGAGCAGGGCAAACGCCGAACACGGGGCAGAGTAAAGGTCGCCACGGCGACCACAAGAGAATTACGAAGATGAGCGTCAACACCAGCAACGTTTTTCGAAATCCTGGCTGCGTGGCGCATTTATAGTCGACATAGAACAGCATCGCAAGGCAAGATCTCATTTCAACACCCTCGCAAGCAGCACTCCTAAACCAACACCTAGCACCACAAGGCCGCTCGCCGCAACCACGCCTATTGCGACCCAACGACGGACCGCGGATCGCGTGTAGGCACGGTTTAGCTCTACAATTAATTCTCTCGCGTGCAATCGCCCAGCGTCAATATCCTTCTGGATCTCCTCGCGGACCGCGATCCCGGCTTTCCGCGCCTCCCGTTCAATGTTTCCCAACGCTTCGCGTTGCGCCGACCGGAACTGCGCTTCTATGCCCGCAACGATTTCCTCCGTGCGGGCCTCATTTGGCTTCCAATTAGCCAGCGCACGTACGGCGGCTTCGCTTACGCGTTTGCCATCGCAATTGCGCAGAACAGATTCGAGGACGAGACGGATGGAGACGGGTAGTTTCGAGACCGGCCCGATGCCAGTTTTTTCCAGTTGCGGCAGTGAATAGAGCGCGCCCTGCTTTCCGTTGCCAAGGTCAAATTGTTGCAGCGTACTGAACGGGTTGTGTGCGTTGCTCATAACAAATCTGCGGGCCGCATCTTGCGGCCAAGTGAGAGAAAACAGTGAAGATGGAACGCGCCAGCGTCAAGCTCGGTGAACATGCGTGGGCGCGGCAGTCTCGGTCGCAGCACGCACAACGATCGCGCGATTGTTGTCGATGAAGAGGACCGCGCCATCGAACAGTCTTTGCTCGCGCGGCAGGGCAATCGCAAGTTCCTCACCGCCACGCGTGCTGATCAGCAGGCGCCGGCGCGCAAGATCCGCCACCGGAATGTTGACGACGGCGCGGCCGATGTAGTTGTTCAGCGTCCCGACATCGGCATGAGCATCCACCTCGAAGCGATCTGGACTCGGCGCGTTGGTGACAAGACTGACGACGCCCGCGGAGGAGTTGCG
>Ga0137418_10007486_pt1 | contig 10028 bp, 11 predicted proteins | sample CZODoug3_1_2_16f_FD_122242 | JGI IMG/M metagenome (GOLD analysis project Ga0137418, IMG submission 122242) | Vadose zone soil fungal communities from Angelo Coast Range Reserve, California, USA - CZODoug3_1_2_16fungal (Hybrid Assembly) | ecosystem: Environmental > Terrestrial > Soil > Vadose... | reverse complement strand
TTCCAGAAAATTTGTCATTTTCCCGACGCTGTCTGAGGGAATCAAAATTGCGAGTCATCTGGAACTCGAGGGCCTCGAGACCCTTCACCTCCTGAGATATGTCCGCTGCTAAAGCGTTGCGGGTTAACTTGATGTAATATATCACATTGGCGGCACGTACGGCTATCATTTCGAAAATTTGAGACGACCCGCGACCAAGTCGACTCGCCTTGAGGCTGTTCATCGGGTAATGTTATACAAGGTAATTAGAAACGACATAGATTCAAACCTTCGATGCCTCGTGCAATTCCAATGCTGCTCTGCGTTCATGCAGATCATTTCGTATCCTTGACAGAGCTCGTTCCACTGTCGACACGTCCCCTTCGGTGGTTACAGTCCTGTCAACATGCAACGTTGTTAAACGACATAATTTTGTCGTCGAGAAACGATCGATACCGATTAAGTGAGAATAATGGGAGGAAAACCCATGCATTGCTAATGGCACCAAATCCGGAGAGCAATCCAAGAATAGTGGTACCAAGTACAACCAGTCGAGACAACGCAGTAGTTGTGATGTCGGATGACGCCAGAGCATCTGGGAGTGGGACCAATGACAGTAATAACAAGTAGAAGATTACTGGTATCAGGCTAAGAAGCAGTCGAAATATAAAGGAGCGTTTCCGTGTTCGATCTGTATTATTCTTTAGAGCAATACGGTTTGAATATGGAGATGCGTACCTGGCCGCGATTTTGGACCAATAGTGAGAACAAGACTCAACGATACCGGGATAAACAAAAGGATTATTGCGAGGAGCAGAAAGAGAGACAAATTCCAGTTGAACATACGAGCCCTGCTCGAAGAGAATATCAATATCATAGGGCACGAAATTATTCAGACCAACGAACCGTGGACGAAAAATGTTCAATCCCTGTGCCATAAGCATGAGAAACATCATACAACTCTCCGAGAACGAGGCCGAAAATAATGAACGGGCCAGTGTTGAGTGCTGAAATCCCATCCTAAGCATAAATCCGACATCTGTCCGAGTAGTTGAGGGTGCGGGCAACGTTTCTAGCTCCAACTCTGATTCTGCACCAACGACGTGCGCGCCCGACTGGACTCCGCCGGAGGATAGGTCTTGCAAGTCATGATAGAGACTTCGAATAAGAAATTTGCGGCAAGAGAAAAATAAAGCAGCTCTTCAGATGGGCACCAAGTTGTCAGTTTAGGTCTTCGGATACTCAATATCCAGATGCTAACCTCAGTATAATAGCTACAGGTATTTCGAAGATTGTGTTGGTTGGCATCACATTAGAAGTCAATCATTGACTTTAAGGCTTAATGTACAACAAAAGTTGGGAGCGACAGGGTCAGATTGACAGGGTTGGTCAACAATGTGCATCTGGTGGCGGTGTGGGCGCCTAACAAGGTCATGAGACAAATTTAAAGGACCACAACTTTTGCAATTGGAAGTTGATGCTCACTGTCGAACGATATCGCTACCCGCACCATGGTTGGTACGTGCAGTTGTCTTGACCGTTTGCGCGTTTTGTTGAAGACATCGATTCCCGATATTCGGAAATGTCGGAATATTTGTGCCGTCGATAAACCAGCACGCTGGCCTGAGGTACGTAAGGTGTAGACTGTACAATCTCGTCTTGATAATGACTACTGAGACCCTGACTCAGGTCGATTTTCAATTGCGCCTCTTTGCGCACAACAGACTATCGCACGACCCTTCTATGGTGAAGGACACCGTCAACTTTTCGTGCCTGCATCATGGTCAAGGAACGATGTATTTCAGTCAACTAAAATATGGACCATGACACTACTGTCTATAAAATATGGGGTCTAGCAACAACACTGATTAACGCGATTACAGCGGGTTCCTCTCTCGTTCTGGCAATCCGTGGCCCACGGATGCCTCCCTCATCTGCAAATTCAAGAGTTCCTGATGGCATTACTCACGCTCACACTCACACGTCACAATAAAGGCACGTCACATATATCGTTACCGGCGGTAGTATGTATAATGCACGTCAAGGATGCATTATATAATTCCTCCCCAATGGGCAGCCATGGTTCAGGGAGCAAACTTTAATGAGGTGAGCCAGCGCGAACCTTCAAAACGGCGCAACCTGAACCCCCTCCCCCTGAACCCAGCCATTATACCGTCGGTGAGCGGAACTTGCAGAATATTCTATGCCCGGTAAGATCTGGCTGTTGGTCCCAAGACCGACTCTAACCTCAAATGGCGATTTCTTTTGATTAAAAAAATCTGCTGTATACAAGACCTGTCAAGGTGACACACACGAGACCCTTAGCGCTCCTTTGTCTTAGGCGACTATGCGAACGAGCAGATTATTACTGACACCTCGTGTGAGTAACCTAAACACTGATCCTTCGCCCCATTCATTTAATATCATCACTACTTCTGGCCAAAGACTTTTACCGCCACTTGATTTGTGTCTTGCGTGTACCGCCTAGCGCACACTTAATGTCTCTTATGAGATATCAAAAATTGATCCATCGTCTTGCATCGTGGACTTATCTCCATATCCTAGTGGGAGCTTCCGCAATCGTCAGCCGCATCGCTGCAAATAATGAAGGCCTGATGTCCAAGGAGCAACCAACGGGTCAATTTTCAAAAGCTCTGCTTGTGTTTCCTTGGCAGCCTCATACGGCATCCGAATACAATTCAAGTCCTCGACGAAGACTTCGAATTCCTCGTCCTGTTTGCCGACAGAAGTTCGGATGTTACCGGCACCACGTTTAAATCGTTTTGAACTGCTTGCCCATACAGCTATAGTATTATTGTCTGCGCGAATTTTTAATTCCAGCGACGGATCATAGGTCCCGGAAGGATCACATTTTCAAGCGGGAGAATCGCAACTTTCAGTCAAGGGTTGTCTTTTCACTGCCCTTCGGTGATACTGGGCAAAAAGCCGTTATTTCCCAAAGCGCGGAGGAGGATTCCGAGGGTTCCCGCTTGTGGGTTGACTGCCGGCTATTATTCATGTTGGGGTGCCTCTCCCAATGCCACAGGCCGAGCACACCGACCCCAACAAACAGCTTTGTACTATCAGTGATCACTGCAAAGCCGCATCATTCGTCAGCATGAACCACTCGAGGCTGTTTGATTTTGATTCTGATTTTGACACTATCAAAGATTCGGATGGCGACCTGGAACTGGCTTGTTCGTGTCAACAAGTGATGCAACATGTCACCCAACCCTAATAAGCTTCAAGATATCAACTTAACCTGGCACGAGTCGTTTTTAAACAGATCACCGGAATTTCTCCAGATTTAGTGGAACTTTTGCGGAAGGTGCTTGGCGGAAGGTGCATGGCGTCATATACCCAAGAAGTTGACGCCCGCAGCGGATGCTTTCGATGTGGCAACTAGCAGATCTAGAGGCTCGACTGACAATGTCTCCTAGTTCGACCATTGTAAATGTTAAGCAGATATTCTCTGTCCCACTATGTATTAAGATGCCACGTGACCCCACAGCAATAATCAGAAATCCCGCTCAGATACGCTATTCCACCGATAGCAGTGCGACCTAATGCCCAATTTCGAATACATGGGTAGTACCTTGGTAGGCATGTCAATATCATTAAACTTACGTTAACCCTTGGTTATCTTTCGATCAGGCAACTGGCTAGATTCGTCTACGTTGAACTCCTGCAGGCTACACAAGCTTTATCGTTGATAAATTGGTGCTATGCTCGGTCGACCCTTAGCACACGATGGGTCGCCCGCCTTATGGTCACTGCAGTATTTTTGTACATAGCATGCACTCTGGGTTGAGTATGAAGCGAGGTACATAGTATTGCTCCTTGTGCCTGAACCTGTAAGCGCGGGATTTCCCGGGGTCATTAAATTTACATACATATACTACGGTGAATTTGAAATTTAAGGCCGGCGGTGATCGAATCACGTGTGATTATCCCCCTTATGGTAAGTTTCTTATCTCCAAGGAAATGCAGAGTTGTCAAATTGAGTGCTATCAAATGCCGTTATGTCCTAGCACTCAGCCGCACAGTTGTCTTTTTATACATATCCGGAATACCTCTTCATACTTCCGGGATGTCTGCTTGAAGAACCCTCGTTCCTCGTTCCACTCATTTACTTTCCATTCGAGCTCTTGGCATTGCTATCATGGTAAACATCACATATGACGCCTGTAAGTACTACTTAGGTATCTACCTCTTCAAATTCAAATATTCTCTCTATCAGCCGGTCAGCTTACTTGGTATGATCCGAGTGTCCCTCAGACATTTGTCTACAATGGAGGCGACATAGCTTGGACGCTGGCTTCGACAGCCTTGGTGTGGATAATGGTTCCCGGTGTCGGCTTTTTCTATTCTGGCCTCTTACGAAGGAAGAACGGTCTGTCAATGATTTACTTGAGCGTCGGGACTATAGCCGTAGTCTCGTTCCAGGTGAGTGTTGAGCGCGTCGTAGCCTTTCTGATGATACTGAAATGCAATGCGACAGTGGTTCTTCTGGGGCTTTTCTCTTGCATTCAGCGATACTGCAAATCAGTTCATTGGTGACTTGCGTCAGTAATATCCCTCCCACCTCAATGATCAGGTAACTTATATGTATCGTGCAGGTTATTTTGGGTTAATGGGAGTTCTGGAGAAACCCTCAATTGGAAGTGCTCGTGTGCCATCCCTGGTATTTTGTCTCTACCAGCTAATGTTCGCTGCTATCACGTATGTAGCCTTGTTAATTAGACCACCATATTCCCGCATAACTGAAAGCCCTTTGGTAGGCCTATGATAGCCATAGGTGCTATTGCTGAACGTGGGCGTCTTGGTCCTGCCCTAGTGTTCGTATTCATCTGGTCGACTCTCGTTTACGACCCAATTGCTTGCTGGACATGGAATAAGAACGGCTGGTCGGACATTCGTGGTATCCTCGACTTCGCTGGAGGGACACCGGTGCACATTTCCTCCGGTACCGCCGCACTCGCTATTTCAATTTATCTCGGTCAACGTAGAGGATACGGAACAGAACGATTGGCGTATAAACCGCATAATACGACCTACGTGGTCCTCGGTACTATCTTTTTATGGTTCGGTTGGTTCGGTTTCAACGGTGGTGAGCTTTACATCACACTTGTCCGCGATCATGTCACGGATGTTTTTTTTTTTGGGTGGAAAATTCAGGATCTGCATTGTCCGCAAATCTGCGGGCTGCAGAGGCTTGCATGGTCACTAACTTGGCTGCTAGTGTCGGTGGAGCCACTTGGATGCTCTGGGTATGTCTCAGATTTTCATGGCGTCGACGGTCTGCTTGAACTGGAAATGCTGTTGATAGGATTACCGCCTAGAGAAAAAATGGTCTGCTGTTGGCTTCTGCTCAGGTGCTGTTTCTAGTCTTGTGGCTATTACTCCTGGATCTGGTTTTGTTGGCGCTCGTAAGCTTGAAGTTGTCACTTTTATTGTGAACTAGCGGCTCAATTTTGGGTTACCAGCTGCTGCTGTTGCATTTGGTGTTGCAGCAGGGTCATTCTGCAATTTCGCCACCCAGATCAAATTCCTTTTCGGCTGGGACGATACTCTTGATGTGTGTACCATCGTTTCCATTTCTCTAAACTCGCCTTATAGTCTGCATTCAGATATTTGCTTCACATGCAATCGGTGGACTTGTTGGCAACGTTTTGACTGGTTTCTTCGCCCAGAAAAGTGTCGCAGCATTCGACGGGATAACAGTCATCGCTGGTGGATGGATGGATCGTCATTGGGCTCAGCTTGGTTACCAAGTTGCCAACTCTGTGGCAGGCATGGGTTATTCGTTCATTGTGACTGTGCGTGATGCCATATCTAACTTGCCTATCGCTGTCAAGTTGACTGACTCTGCATCAGACCATTATTTTATGGGCCATGCACTTCATTCCATTTCTCTGCCTCCGCTGCAATGAAGAGACAGAAATTATTGGTGTCGACGATGGTGAAATGGGCGAGTTTGCCTACGATTACGTAGGTATAGATATAGAAGTTGGGCCTCGCCATTTATACCCCAGCGACGTTGTTGCTGCATCTCAGGGTGGCCTTTCCCACCCGCCTATGCACCAGCACCACGAGGTTAAGACCTCGATAGCCAGTGAGCCTCTGAGCGACTATTCGTCTCAGTATCCTCTGAATCACTTCCCTATGAAGGCAATTCGGGGATAAGGGCGAGGTCGCCAGAGCCTGTTAGCTTTGCTTATTAAAAATTGGGACTGATCACTTGTTACTACTTAATGTTTGACTGTACTACTGTAACTATACCTTGTCTTAGCTTGAATGTCGCTCCTTCTTTTATTATCTGTTGTTTTTTTACTCTACTATTACTAGCAACTTCAAGCATTACATACCTCATTTGGTATGATTGGTCAGTGGGCGTCTGTACAAGCCTGTGCATTTGAAGAGGCTGTGGCGACGACCTTGACTGACGACGAACACACGACCATGAATGAATCATCCATGAAGGCGGATGCCTCCCCAGCCGCGGTATCGACAAGTTCGGCGGAAGCCAGCCTGACCTTTTCCCAGATGGTACAAACTGAGCCTGAACCAAATATATTCCTCGCTGCGCAACGCGGGGATGTCGAGCTCATCCGCGAACTCATCGAATCTGGCAAGGCAAAGGCGACAGACAAAGATGAAGCCAATATGTGCGTAATTCTATTATCGATGCACCTCTGCTGATTGCTTTCAATCACAGCACGCCCCTTCACTGGGCAGCAATTAATGCCCAACTAGCTGCATGTAGATACCTCTTAGAGCAGGGCGCAGAGGTAGATGCTCTTGGCGGGGACCTTGTTGCAACACCTATGCAATGGGCCGCACGCAACGGATACCTATATGTGATTCAGCTGTTGATTGCCTACAACGCCGACCCAAATATCGCTGATGACCAGGGATACAACACCTTACATCTTGTAACTCATTCCTCGTCAATAATGCCGCTTCTGTATCTACTTCACCAACCTGTCAATGTGGACTCAAGAGATACGCTGGGACATACTTCGCTGATGTGGGCGGCATATCAAGGGGATGCGCTTTCGGTGGACTTGTTACTTAAACACGGCGCAAATCCGAATACAGCTGATGATGCGGGTTTGACGCCACTGCATTGGGCGATTGTGCGAGGAAATAGGATGTGTATACGGCGGCTGATAGAGAACGGTGCGAACATCGGCGCTAAGGATGGAGAAGGCAGAACAGCTCGGGATATGGCATTGGAATTGAAAAGTCTTGGTGCTTGGAAGCGGGCACTTGAAGAAGGCGGGATGAATGAGGATGGAATCAAGAAGCAGAAACCGCTGAGCGACGTAGGTGTCAAAATTGTGACATGAGCGTTTTTCTAACTATGTCATAATCAGCGAAACACCAAGATCGTCGTCTTCCTCCTCCCAACGTTGTTCTTCTACGTCATATTTACGACTTTAACAATACTGCCATGGTATACAGGGATCATTCTAGCCATGGCGGAGTTCTTCGGCATGCACCATGTGAGTGATGGGTATAACTTCATTTCGGCTCATGCTGACGCACAGGGAAAGATTGTGACCCGTGTTCTGCTCAATAAAAATACATATACAGACAGTCTCCAACAAAGCCCTTACTTCGCAGGAATTATATGTGCATCTATGGTCTGGGTTGCTTATGGCTGGGTCACACGACTGGTGCACCGTGCGTGTATTTTGGCAGCTTAATAATTCTTATGGCTCTAACAGCCGTTTGCAGAGACTCAATCACACGCCTTCACACATTTATCGTTTGCATTGACGATGGGCCTTTGCGCATATAATTTCTTCCGAGCCATCACCTTAGACGCAGGGACATGCCCTAAACCGACAAGTGATGGTGAACTCAAGACCGTAAGACTCGTACATTTCGCTACGGTAACGCTTCCACCTTACGAACGTTCCCTTGACAGATAATCGAAGATCTTGCCTCTGAAGGTCGTTTGAATGGACAAACATTCTGCATCACGTGCATGGTATAACTGATCCGAAGTCTGTGCTAAATTGCAAGGTGACTGATAAGCATTATTCACAGGCCCGCAAACCCCTTCGTTCAAAACACTGTCGCGTATGCGACAAATGTGTTGCTCGCAGTGACCAGTTCGTACATACATCTCCTTATTCATGGCCGAATGCTAACGAGATTTTTCTTACCTTAGTCACTGCCCTTGGGTTTGGAATTGTGGTATGTTTGTAAGCCCGCCTTATAACGGAACTCTGCTCACCCATGATCATCGCAGTTGGCGCAAACAATCACCGACAATTTGTTCTTTTTGTCACCACGCTTGTCATTGGAATCATCTTGTTCGACTATCTCACATATGCTTGTATGTTTGTCTGTCCATGTCATCCTCCTTGTCTGACTTGCCCTCAGTCTTCTCTAGTAGATCTGCATCGGTGAATCTAGATGAGATATCATCGTCTTGTCCCCTGCCGACGGAACTCTGCGCTCTCACCGCATCCGATCCTTTCTTGTTTTCTGTTGCGGCATGGTCGACACTTCAGCTCTTCTGGACGATCGTCCTCCTTGCCAGCCAATTTTGGCAAATTGCCCGCCAAATGACGACTCTCGAGGTATCCAATCTAGGCCGCTATGGCTTCATGGGTGGTCGTGGTGGAGCGAGTATGCATGGACAAATGGGACATAGGCATCAACAACGTCAGGGTGGTGGGAGTCCCGATCCGGACGACGGGATACCTTTAGAAAGTGCAGCCTCCGGACATGTCCACCAGCATGCTGGTGTTTGTGCGGGCTGCGGAAGCGGATTCTTGATGAACCTGTTGGGTCTTGACCGATTCACTAAGGGGAAAGCTACGACTGGTCTTGCCCGTGCTGGAAAAGCGACAAATCCTTTCGATTTAGGGTTGGTTGGGAACTGCAAAGACTTCTGGACAGCTGGAAAAGAGCTGGGCGTGGAGTATGATAAGCTATATGATGTGCCACTTGAAGGATTCCGAGAAGCCAAGAGACGAAGAGAGAGAGAGGACGACGAGGAGGATCATAGCATGGCATCTCGAAAAGGGATTCGAAAGAGTCTATTGATGGGGCTTGGGTTGGGTCGCATCGGCAGCAGTCGAGCGGGATACGAACCGGTCAATCAGGTGTAGGAGCACATATAGGATGTTTGTACTCATTTCTCATCATAATTTTATGGTCCTCTACTCTCTTTGACCAGCTATTATGAATTCCTAGGTATCATATACGCCTTAAATATACCCACAACCAAAAATTTTACCGTATTGTCACCTAGGCAGACTTGGATTCAGACAGCGACAGTCCTCCTGGCCTCTCGCTCCGAACCCAACGAGCTGATCTCCTTCAGGTCCAGCACTTTAAATGGCCAAGTCAGCCAGTTCCCGCCGCTCCTGAAACTGGCTAGACCCATGTCCTCAAGCAGTTCGTCGATATGCTGGGGCCAACTGTTGCGGTTCTGATCAGTACTGTCTCACTACAGCAGTGGAAAATGTCTTACTTGAAGAATTTGACCATGCCATTACTGCTCTCGTTAGTCCAAAGTAACATGTCAGGGTACCGCTTTCTCAAGTATGCTGCTTCTCTCTCCGTGGCCAAGAAGGCCTCTTTGGGCGATGAGGGGATGCGAAGAAACCCGTCACCTAACAAATACGAGGATATCCAGTGAGCCGACGTTTCAAATACATATCCAGTGTTCGTGGTGAACTGGTTGTATCATAATGTCAACGATATGAAGGATGATGCAGCATGAATGCCTACCAAGGATCCATTGACAGCGAAGTCCCTTCGCAGAATGTTCTTTGCGGGCACTAGGCCTCGATACAGAGACGAACTTAACTGTTGACTGTCTGGGTGGGCTGGTGGGGGGTTCTGGAGGCTGGTATAATTCCATTGGTAATCCGTCGGTTCGTCTGTCTTCGCTGGAGCATAATTCCCGAGCCCGAGGTCGTCTCTTGTGTCCTCTGTTTATCAACGAGCTGTCAACAGACCTACACTTTATTGGAACCGTCAACGTACGATCAAAAATGCCATTCCACGACGACCTGAAACCC
>Ga0137418_10007485_pt1 | contig 10029 bp, 6 predicted proteins | sample CZODoug3_1_2_16f_FD_122242 | JGI IMG/M metagenome (GOLD analysis project Ga0137418, IMG submission 122242) | Vadose zone soil fungal communities from Angelo Coast Range Reserve, California, USA - CZODoug3_1_2_16fungal (Hybrid Assembly) | ecosystem: Environmental > Terrestrial > Soil > Vadose... | reverse complement strand
GAGGCGGTCCATGCCCGCGATGCCGATGGCCGACAGCAAGCCGCCGATGGTGGTGGGGATCAGGCAGACGAGGAGCGCCACCACGGCGGTCGCGCTCAGCGCGATGCCCGAGTACAAGCCGAGCGGCACCAGCGTGAGGCAGGCGAAGAGGAACACGATGGTGAGCCCGACCAGCAGGATGTGCAGCGCGATCTCGTTCGGGGTCTTCTGCCGCGTGGCCCCTTCGACCAGCGCGATCATGCGGTCGAGGAACGACTCGCCCGGGTTGGAGGTGATTCGCACCACGATGCGGTCGGAGAGGACCTTGGTGCCGCCCGTCACCGCGGACCGGTCGCCGCCGCTTTCGCGGATGACCGGGGCCGACTCGCCGGTGATGGCCGACTCGTCGACGGAGGCGATCCCCTGGATCACCTCGCCGTCGCCCGGGATGAGCTGGTTCGCCTCGACCACGACCAGGTCGCCCTTCTTGAGGCGCGAGGCGGGGATCATCTCCTCGTTGGCGATCGGCAGGACGTCCTCGGGCGCGGGCCAGGTGCGCACCTTGCGCGCCACCGTCTCCTGGCGCGTGCGGCGAAGCGTCTCGGCCTGCGCCTTGCCGCGCCCCTCGGCCACGGCTTCGGCGAAGTTGGCGAAGATCACCGTGAACCAGAGCCAGATCGACACCGCCAGCGTGAACCAGCGGGGCGCGGCTCCGGGGGGCGGCGCCGTCAGGTCGCGCAGCCAGATCGCCGTGGTGAGCACGCTGCCGATCTCGACCACGAACATCACCGGGTTCTTGGCCACCCGGTGCGGCGCGAGCTTGCGCAAGCTGTCCATGGTCGCGGACCAGAGAATCCCGCCGTCGAAAAGGGAAAGCTGCTTTGCCTTCGCGGACATTAGAACAGCCTCCCGGCCCGGCCGGCGAAGTGCTCCACGAGCGGGCCCAGCGAAAGGGCGGGGAAGAACGTCAGCGCGCCGACGATCACCACCACGGCGACGAGCAGCGCGACGAACAGCGCTCCCGTGGTGGGGAAGGTGCCCGGCCCTGCCGGGATCACCTTCTTGTCCACCATCGCCCCGGCGATGCCGAGGGCGGGGACGATCATCAGGAACCGGCCGATGAGCATGTCGGCGCCGAGCGCCAGGTTGTAGAAGCGCGTGTTCGCGTTCAGCCCCGCGAACGCCGAGCCGTTGTTCCCCGCGCCGCTGGAGAACGCGTAGAGGATCTCCGAGAGCCCGTGCGGTCCGGGGTTCGCGATGGAAGAGGTGCCGTACGGCACCACCGTCGCCCAGGCGGAGAAGCCCAGGATGATCAAGGGGAAGATGAGCACGTAGAGCATGGCCAGCTTCATCTCGCGCGCCTCAATCTTCTTGCCCAGGTACTCGGGCGTGCGCCCCACCATCAGGCCGGCGATGAAGACGGTGAGCACCACGAAGACCAGCATTCCGTAGAGCCCGGCCCCGACGCCGCCGAAGATGACCTCGCCCAGCTTGATGTTGACGAGCGGCACCAGACCGCCCAGCGGCGTCAGGCTGTCGTGCATGGCGTTGACCGCGCCGCAGGAGGCATCGGTGGTGATGGTGGCGAAGAGCGCAGAGTTCGCCAGCCCGAAGCGGGTCTCCTTCCCTTCCAGGTTGCCGCCGCCCTGCTGCATCTGGGCGAAGCCCCGGAGCGCAGGGTTGTCGCGGGACTCTGCCCAATAGAGAGCGGTGACTCCGGCGATCGCGAGCACCGCCATCGCCGCCCAGAGCGCCCAGCCCTGGCGTTGGTCGCGCGCCATGCGTCCATAGGTCCAGGTGAGGCCCGCGGAGATGGCGAAGATGGATACCATCTGGACGAAGTTCGACAGCGGTGTCGGGTTTTCGAACGGATGGGCGCTGTTGGCGTTGAAGAAGCCGCCGCCGTTGGTCCCCAGCATCTTGATCGCTTCCTGGGACGCGACGGGGCCCATGCCGATGATCTGCTTCGCCCCTTCCAGCGTGGTCAGATCGTGATAGGGCGAAAGGTTCTGCAGCACTCCCTGCGAGACGAGGAAGAGCGCGAAGACGAAGGAAATGGGCAAGAGCAAGTACACGGTGGCGCGGATCAGATCGACCCAGAAATTGCCCAGGGTCTTTCCACCCGACGGCCCCGCCTTGCGCGTGAGCCCGCGCGCGATCACCAGCGCGACCGCGATACCGGAAGCGGCGGAAGTGAAGTTGTGCCAGGCGAGACCCGCCATCTGGGTGAAGTAGCTGACCGTGGTCTCCGGCGTATACGACTGCCAGTTCGTGTTGGTGGTGAAGCTCGCCGCCGTGTTGAACGCGAGCGCGGGCTCGACGGCGGCGAGCTTCTGCGGATTGAAGGGCAGGAGGTGTTGGAGTCGCTGGATCCCGTAGGTCACCAGCATTCCGAAGAAGCTGAACGCCAGCAGCGAGAACGCGTAGACGGGCCAGGTCTGCTCCGCATCCGCCTTCACGCCGCACAGGCGATACAACCCCCGCTCCAACCGGCCGAAGACGCGCGGCAGCGGCTGCCGATCGCCTTCGAAGACGCGGAACATGTACGCCCCGAGCGGCTTGGTCAGCGCCAGCACCACCACGAAGAACAGGGCGATCTGCAACCATCCATTGGCAGTCATCAGAAGCGCTCCGGCTTGACCAGCGCATAAGCGAGGTAGACGAGCATCAGCACGGACAGCGCGAGGCCGATTGCGTATTCGAGGTTCATCAGAGCTTCTCGCAGAGCCGCGCGTAGCCCCAGGACAGGCCAAAGAACGCGGCGGTAGCTAGAACGAGCAGGAGATCGATCATGGAGCCCTCCGACCGGGCATGAAGCACAACCCGTGCCGGGCCTGGATGCCTCGCGAACCCATGAAATTCAGCCTTTCCCCGAACCGCTTGCGTGCGATCTGCAAGATCGAGGGGGTCCCTGCATTGCGCTCTGCAATGATCCTGACCCCGGCCGCGAAGCAGCGAACTGGCGAGGGCGGCAAGTGAGACCAAGGGGCAGCATCGGCACCTTTGAAAGCGAATGGCGACCGCGTAAGGCCCAACGGATCGGTCGGGTATGGGACTTGTGATCCATTCCTCTCCCGATCGAAAAGTGCTCGGATGCTGCAATGGCACCGCGCGCCCCCCGCGTGTTCGTGATCGATGACGACCACTCCGTCCGGCGAGGTCTTTCCCGGCTCCTGGCGGCTTCCGGTTTCGAGGTGGAAGCGTTCGAGTCCGGACCGGCGTTCCTGCAGCGCCGTCCGCCGCGCGGGAATCACTGCCTGATCGTCGACGTGCGGATGTCCGGCATGAGCGGGCCCGCCCTGCGCGATGCTCTCCGTGCCGAGGGGCGCGACTCGCCCGTCATCTTCGTCACCGCCCATGAGATCGACGAGATCGGAGATGAGATGGCAGGGGAGCCGATACTTTCCAAGCCGATCGAAGCCGACGTGCTCCTTCGCGCGATCGACGCGGCGATGAGTGCCTACGCGTCGCGCACCTCGCGGCGCGAGCGGCTGGCACCCCGCTGAGTGCTTCCGGCGACGCGAAAGAATTCGTCTCGACCTGGTGAATCGGATTCGGGGTTGCAATTTTGAACCCCTTGACCAGGGTCCAAATCCGGGCACGATGCGCTCAGCCATCAGAGTGGTAGTGGCTCGGAGAATTGGCGATGGAGCGGCTGGGGGCTGGGGCGATCAGGCCGCAAGCAAATCGTCGCAGGGAAGCGTCGCTTGCGACACTGTTGCTGCGGATCTCGGCTGCGCTGATCCGCACCCCTCATCATTCCCTCGGCGGTGCCATCGATGACGCCCTCGCCGATGTGGCTCGAGCACTCGCGGCGGATTGCGCCCTGATGGCGAGGCGTGAATCTGGCGGCATCGTCCAGCGGCACCTCTGGGAGCGCGGACGGCGAAACGGCAGCGCCTGCACGCTTTCCTCGGACATCCTGGCGACGATCCTCGACCGGCTCCAAGGCGGTCGTACGCTGGTCTGGGGAAATCGCGATGAGTTCCCACCCGCCCGGCGTGAGGAAGCACCGGGTGATCAGCCCGAGTCGGGGATCTTCGTCCCTCTCCAGGTCGGAGTCACCCGGGGAGGAATGTTGGCGGTCGTCTCCCGCGCGAACCGGTCGTGGCCGGCGGACGCCGTCGAGGCAACCGAGCGGCTCGCCGAGATGGTCGCTGCGGCCCTGGACCGGATCGCGAACCAGTCGGCGGTGACCCGGGAGCAGGAAGGACGCCGCAGTGCAGAGGCCGAAACGCGCGTGCTGCGCGAGCACCTGGCACACGCGGGACGCGTCACCATGTTGGGCGAGTTGGCAGCCTCCTTGGCGCACGAGCTGAACCAGCCGCTCACCGCCATCTACACCAACGCCCAGGCGGCAGAACGGTTCCTGGACCGGAAGCGGCCTGCGATCGGCGAGGCGCTCGGCGCGTTGCAGGACCTCGGCCAGGACTGCCGCCGGGCTGGGGAGGTCCTGGGGCGGCTCCGCAAGATGTTCCGGCGCCACGAGACCGAGCGTGTGCCCCTCGCGGTCGGACCGCTCATCGAGCACGTGCTGCGGCTGCTTTACGAGGACGCCCTGACCCGCGGCGTGAACGTCGTCCTCGACGTGGCGCCCGAATTGCCACTGATCAACGGCGACTGCGTCCAGCTCGAGCAGGTGGTGATGAATCTATTGGTGAACGCGTTCGACGCAGTCATGGGCGTGGATGGAACGCGCGAGGTCACGGTGCGCGCTTCCGCGTCCGGCGGCATCGTCGCCCTGTGTTTCGCCGATACCGGACCGGGCATCTCGCCAGACGATCTCGATCGGATCTTCGAGCCCTTCTTCACCCGCAAGCCGAACGGGATGGGGATGGGGCTGTCCATCTGCCGCACCATCGTCGAGGCGCATGGCGGGCGCATCGGGGCCCGCAACGGTCGCGAGCGCGGCTCGGTCTTCGAGCTGGGCTTGCCGGCCGTGCAAGCACACTGAAGGGAGAACCATGAACGACTCCGCGATCGTATGCGTAGTGGACGACGACGAATCGGTCCGCAGCGCCTTGCTCCGGTTGCTGAAGTCGGCGGGATACCGGGGCCGCGCGTTTGCCTCCGGGCAGGCCTTGCTCGCCGAGCCGCCGTCCGACGACGGTCCCGTGGTGGTGCTGACCGATTTGCGCATGCCCGGGATCGACGGCATCGAGCTGGCGAAGAAGCTCAACGCGTACCCCTTGCCGCCTCCGATCGTCTTTCTCAGCGCGCACGGCGACGTGCCTGTGAGCGTCAAGGCGATGAAGGACGGAGCGGTCGACTTCCTCGAGAAGCCCGTGCACGAGGAGGACCTGTTCGACGCCCTGGAGCGGGCGGTGGCGCGCAGCCGGGGACAGATCCTGCAGCGTCGCGGGCTCGCGGACCTCACCGAGAATTTTACCAAGCTCACACGGCGTGAGCGCCAGGTCTTCGCGCTGGTGATCTCGGGCTTGCTCAACAAGGAAGTGGCCTGGGAGCTCGGCATCTCCGAGAAGACGATCAAGGTGCACCGCGCCCGGGTGGTCGAGAAGATGGGCGCCCGGTCCCTTCCGGATCTGGTCCGGATGGCCGAGCGACTCGGAATCCCGTCCAGTCCTCCGGATCACGCACCCGCCCTGGGCGCCGCGATTCACTTGACGCCCGCGGGGGATTCCTCCTCCACCAGCCACCCGCCCCCCAGAGCGCGATAGAGCACCACCGCCGAGGCCAGCTCGTCCCGCTCCGTGTGCGCCAGGTTGAGCTGCGCATCGAAGAGCCGCCGCTGGGCGTCGAGCACCTCGAAGTAGCTCGAGACGCCGCCTGTGTACCGGTCGAGGGCGAGCTTCGCCGCCCGCGTGCTCGCCTTCACCTGATCAGTCCGCGCAATCCGCGCGGCCCGCAGCTTCCGGATGCTCACCGCGGCATCGGCGACCTCTTGCAGTGCCTGCTCCACCGCCTTCCGGTACATCGCGATCGACTGCTGGAGCCGCGCGCGCGCCGCCTCTTCGGCGGACGCGAGCCGCCCCCCCTGGAAGATGGGAGCGAGGAGGCTACCACCGGCGGTCCCCTCGACGCCGTCGGATTTGAACAGGTTCGGAATCGTGGTCGCCTCCAGCCCGATGAACCCGGACAAGGACAGCGTCGGCAGCCGATTCGCCACCGCAACACCTACCCTCTTGCCCGCGCTGATCACGCCCTGCTCGGCGGCGAGGACGTCCGGACGCCGTGCAAGAAGCTGCGCCGGCACGCCCAGAGGAAGCTCGGGCGGCAAGAGGGTCTCGTCCACGGTCAGCGAACCGCGAGGGACGGGGCCGGGCGCCCGGCCGAGCAACACGGAGATCTGGTGCTCCTTGACCGCGATCTGCAGCTCCGTCTCCGGAATCGCGGCGGTCGTGACCGCAAGGTCCGCGCGCGCCTGGCTCACCTCCAGGTCGGAAGCGATCCCTCGCCGCGCGCGCGCCTCGAAGAGATCGAGCGTCGACTGCCGCGTCCCGGTGTTCGACTTCGCGATCTCCAGGTCCAGGTCGAGCGCCCGGAGCTCGACGTACGCAAGCGCCACGCCGGAAACGAGGGAGAGGATGACGGCGCGCCGGCCGTCCTCGGTCGCGAGCAAGTCGGCCAGGGCGGCGTCGCTCGAGTTGCGCACGCGGCCCCAGAGGTCGATCTCCCAGGAGAGTGTTGCGACGCCCGCGTAGCGCGCGGAAGTCGTGACGAAGGGATTGATGTTCTTCGACACCGGCCGGCCGTAGGCAGCGTCCAGCTGGGCGGAGATCTGCGGATAGAAATCCGCCTTGGCGATCCCAACGAACGCGCGCCCCTCGTCCACGCGAGCGGCGGCGAGCGCGAGGTCCTGGTTGTTGGCGAGCGCGGTGCGGATGAGATCCTGGAGCACGGGGTCGTTGAACATCTTCCACCAAGGGAGGTCCGCGATCGACGCGGTCTCCTTGGGCTCCGCGAACCGGTACTGCACCGGCACCCCCGCTTCGGGGCGTTGGTAGGTGGGAGCGAAGGAGCACGCGCTCGCGGCGAGCACCGCCGCCACCACCAACGTCCTGTTCACGCCGGGCCTCCCGCCAACCGCGGTTCTTCCTCCGGCTCCAGCTCCGAGTGCGGGGGCGGTCTTGCGGCCCCTTCCACCCTGGCTCCGGAAAGCCGGCCCACGGCGACGAAGAGCACGGGGACGAGGATGACGCCGAGGATGGTCGCGACGAGCATTCCGGAGAAGACCGTCATCCCCATCACCTTGCGCCCCTCCGCGCCCGCGCCCGCAGCGCGGACCAGCGGCAGGACGCCGAGGATGAACGCGAAGGCGGTCATGAGGATGGGCCGCAGCCGCAGCTTTGCCGCCGACATGGCCGCCTCGATGATGCCAAGCCCGTCGCGCTCGTGCGCTTCCTTGGCGAACTCGACGATCAGGATGGCGTTCTTGGCGGCGAGGCCGACCAGCATGACCAGCCCGATCTGCGCGAAGACGTTGCTGACGTACGCCGCGCTCGACAGACGCGCCAGGTAGAGCCCGAGGAAGGCGCCGAAGGCGGCGAACGGCGTGCCGAGCATGACGCTCATCGGCAACGACCAGCTCTCGTACTGGGCCGCCAGGACCAGGAACACCAGGAGGATGGCGAACGCGAACACCATGCCCGCCGTCCCCTCGGCCTTCTTCTCCTGGTAGGAGACGTTCGACCACGCGTACCCCATCCCCTGCGGCAGCACCTGCTTCGCGGTCTCCTCCAACGCCGTGAGTGCCTGCGCCGAGCTGTAGCCGGGCGCCGGCTGTCCGCTGATCTCGGCCGCGCGGTACAGGTTGAAGCGATTGGTGAACTCAGGTCCGGCGGTGGGTCGGGTCGAGAGGAGCGTGTCCAGGGGGACTTCGTTCCCTTCCCCGGTCTTGACCGAGAAGAGCCCCAGGCTCTTCACGTCGGCGCGATACTGAGGCTCCGCCTGCAAGTAGACCCTGTAGGTCCGGCCGAACCGGTTGAAGTCGTTCACATAGGCTCCGCCCAGCAGCGCGCCCAGCGTCATGTTCACGTCCGTAACCGGAATGCCGAGCTTTGTCACCTTGTCCCGGTCGATGTCGGCGAAGATCTGCGGGACGGTTGCCCGGTACACCGTGCGGGCTCCCCCGATCTCGGGCCGCTTCCGGGCAGCCGATAGGAACTGCTCCACGTTCTGGGCCAGGAATTCCGGCGTCCCGCCGCTGCGGTCCTGCAGCATCATCGTGAACCCGGATCCCGAGCCGAGCCCGATGATCGGAGGAGGGCCGAAGGTGACGGCGAACCCTTCCTGCACTTCCTTCGCCAGCTGCCGGTTGAGGGCGGCCATGATGGCGAAGGCGTGCAGCTCCCTCGCCTTGCGATCCTCCCAAGGCTTGAGCGAGACGAACAGGAACGCGGTGTTCGAGGCAAAGGCGCCAGAGAGGAGCGAGAAACCGGTCACGGTAGTGACGTACTCCACGCCCGGTGCCTGGCCGATGATCGCCTCCACCTTCTTCGCCACCGCGTCCGTCCGCTCCAGCGACGAAGCATCCGGGAGCTGGATGCTCGCGAAGATATAGCCGTTGTCCTCGTCCGGGACGAACCCGCCGGGAATCCGCTTGGCGATCAGAACCGCGAATCCGCCGACCAGCAGCACGAGGAGAGTGCTCCGGAGCGCCTTGCGCACCAGGATCCCGGTGAGCGACAGGTACCCGTCGGTGAAGCGGCCGAACACCTTGTTGAAGCCGTCGTAGAAAGGCTGGAGCAACGAACGCTTCCCGGACCTGGGCTTGAGGAGCAGCGAGGAAAGCGCCGGCGAAAGCGTCAGCGCGTTCACGGCGGAGAAGAGCACCGAGATGGCGATCGTGATCGCGAACTGCTGGTAGAGACGGCCCGTGATGCCGCTGATGAAGGCCACGGGAACGAAGACCGCGGAGAGCACGAGCGCAATGGCAATGACCGGCCCGGACACCTCCTTCATCGCCTGCGCGGTCGCTTCCTTGGGCGTCTTTCCTTGCTCGATGTGGTGCATCACCGCCTCGACCACCACGATGGCGTCGTCCACGACGATCCCGATGGCGAGCACCAGCCCGAGGAGCGAGAGCGTGTTCACCGAGAATCCGAGGAGGGGGAACGCGATGAAGGTGCCGATCAGCGACACCGGGACAGTGAGGAGCGGGATGAGGGTAGCGCGCCAGTTCTGCAGGAACACGAACACCACCAGGATCACCAGCACCAACGCCTCGATGAGCGTATGCATGATCTCGTTGATGCCCGCGCTGATGGCGGCCGTGGTGTCGAGGGTGATCTCGTACTTCATGCCGGGCGGGAATCCGGGCGCCAGGTCCTCCATGGTCTTGCGGATCGCCTTCTGTACCTGGAGGGCGTTCGAGCCGGGGGTCTGGTAGAGGGCCACGATGGCGGCGGGTTTCCCGTTGAGCCGGCCCACCGCGTTGTAGAGCACCGAGCCCAGCTCCAGCCGCGCCACGTCGGAAAGCCGCACGACCGAACCGTCCGGGTTGGCCCGCACGATGACCCGGCCGAAGTCATCGGTGGTGAGAAGGCGCCCGCGCGTCCGCACCACGTAGGTGAATTCCGTGCCCTTGATGGCGGGCGGGCCACCGATCTGGCCGGACGGCTGGAGGACGTTCTGCGACCTCACCGCGTCGACGAGATCGATGACGGTGAGCCCGAGAGCCTGGAGCCGGTCGGGCCGCACCCAGATTCGCATCGCATAGTCGGACCCGCCGAACAGGTTCACCTGGCCCACGCCGGAGATTCGAGCGAGCTGATCGTTGATGTTGATCAGGGCATAGTTGGCGAGAAAGTTCGAGTCGAATGTCCCGGAAGGCGAAGTGAGAGTCACCAGCATGATGGGGAAGGCGAGCGACTTCTTCACGCTCACGCCGTAGTTCTTCACGTCCACCGGCAGCGCCGGGGTTGCCTGGGAAACGCGGTTCTGGGCGAGGACGTTGGAGATGTCGAGGTTGGAGCCTACCTCGAACGACACCTCGAGCTTGAGGGTCCCGTCATTGGCGTTGGTGGACTTCATGTAGATGGAGTTCTCCACGCCGTTGACCTGCTGCTCGATGGGCGTCGCCACCGACTG
>Ga0137418_10007484_pt1 | contig 10029 bp, 4 predicted proteins | sample CZODoug3_1_2_16f_FD_122242 | JGI IMG/M metagenome (GOLD analysis project Ga0137418, IMG submission 122242) | Vadose zone soil fungal communities from Angelo Coast Range Reserve, California, USA - CZODoug3_1_2_16fungal (Hybrid Assembly) | ecosystem: Environmental > Terrestrial > Soil > Vadose... | reverse complement strand
CGCCAATTTTTGCATTCTCCGGCGATCGTTTTGTGATTCGCGACCCTTCTGAACAACATACCCTCGCTGGCGGAATGGTGCTTGATCCAAATGGCGCGGAATTTCGCGAGGAGGCGAAACGCAAATTACTTAAAGATCGCGCCACGGCCCCGGATGACGTCCGTCTTTGGGTGCACTCTGAAGTTGGACTGCGGGGATTTGTGCCGATTCCAGGTATCCTTGGTAAATCTCACTTCAGCAACAGCGAGATCGCTGACGCCCTACTGGACCTGCAGCGCCATAAAGAGATTGTCATACATGAAAAAATCGCGGCCAGCCCCAGCAGCTGGCGGGCTTTGCGAGACCGCGCCACTCGTCTGATCGACAATACACTGAGCAAGAATCCCGAACGCGTTGGTTACAACTTAAGCGATCTGCGCGCCGCGCTGCGCGACAAATCGACAGATGTTTTCGAGGCGCTGATGGCGGACCTGTGTTCGTCTGATTTCATTCGGAAAGAATCAGCCATTACACGACGCTCACATCGGCCAACTTTGCCGGCAAAGCTGCAGCCTCTCGCAGCGAAAATTCATGAAACCTTATCCCGGAAACCGTTCGATCCGCCACCGCGCAAAGAACTTGAGCTGGACATGGACGAGCAACGAGCTCTCAAATTTTCGATAGGGAACGGAAAAGTGATTGAAATCTCCTCGGACGTGGTCCTGTTGCGCGAGAACTTTGAGCGGATGAAAAGTGCAGTCGCTGATTTCATTTCCAAAAAGGGACCGGCAACGGTGAGCGAACTGCGACAGGCGCTGGAGAGTTCGAGGCGAATCATGGTTCCATTTCTTGAACGACTCGATCGCGAAGGATTCACACGACGCGTGGGCGATAGGCGCACGCTTGGCAGAATCAAATAAACCATGAAACGATCGCGGCCAGTCCTACTCGTTGCCCCGTCCGTTCGGGAAGCTTGGGACGATGCGATTGCGCCCTGGTTCGAACTGGTTGTGCCGGGAGCTTGGAAGCACCCGTTGCCTTCGCTGGCTGTCGCCCCAACGCGTGGACACGTCAACGATCTCAAGGCGCGTCTGATTGCAAAAGGCTTTTCGCATCTCGGCTTGCAGTTTGTAACGCCGGCAAGCTTGCGTGCTTTGCTCGCACGGGACGATGCAGCGCCTCCCGCCAAGCCGGAACACCTGCGTCTGCTCCTCGCAATTGCCGCGAACGAAATGGAAGATCGGCCCAACGAATCCGAAGCGCTCGCTGCCAAAGCCGTTGCTCGAGCGCCCGCGCTGCTGCTACGTGCATTGGATCGCCTTGAAACTGCCGGTTGGAAATTCGAAGAACTTGCGCTGCCGTCGTTTGCGCCAGTGGTTCAGCGTTTTAACGAGCTGCTGAAAAAATGCGGTTTTGTTCTTCCGGTCGAGACCGATCGAAGGCGCCTGCAAAAAGCCGCGGGCGGCGAGCGAAAGTTTTCCCATGTGCTTATCACCGGTTTCGATGGAGCGCATTGGGGGGACTGGTTTCTCCTGCGCGCCGTGGTCGAACTGGCGGAAAACACCACCATCGTGCTCGAGGAACCGCGAGAGAATTTTTCCGACATCGATCTTTGCTGGATCGGCTCATGGGAAGAGGTCTGCGGTGAAGCGCAACGCGCGCTGAAACCCGCGCGGCCGCTTGGTGATTCGCTTTTTAGTGAAATGGAAATGCGCGGAGGCGCGGAAACGACAAAGCGCTTCGATTTTCTGATCGGCACAAACTTTTCGGAACAAGCCGAAGCGATCACTCGGCAATGCGTCCGTTATTTGGCAGATGAGAAATGCACGCGGCTCGGTCTGATTTTTCCCAGCGGCGGGGCCTTGCCGCGGCTGGTCGCGAACTCGCTAGAGCGGCTTGAAATCCCACATAATGACGGGCTCGCCCACATTGTGCCCGGCATTTTCGAATCGGCGGAGTGGCAGGCATGGATCGAACTGCAACGCGCGCCACGACTCAATTCGTTTTTGCGTTTTCTAAATGCGTTGCCCGACCCAGCGGTCGTATCGCCCAAGATCAGCCGGCAAGTTTTCGAAAAAATTCTGCGCGAAAGTTACAAGGAGGTGTTGTTGGACGATCTCGAGCTGCTGCGCGAATTCTGTGCCACACGCGTGGATGACAAATCTCAGTCGGCCGCTGAAGCTCTGCGAGCGCTGCCGTTTCTCCCGCCGCGAGCCACTCTCGCGCAGTTTCTCGAACAGACTCACGCCGCTCTTGCCCATCTCAACTGGAAGCAACACGCACTCGAACTTATCAACGTCGCGCGTGATTGGTCGCAGCATCTCGATTCGAAATTTCCGCGCGCGCTTTTTTTGCGCTGGCTGGAAGAGACGGCTGCGACCTCAGAAAGAGCCCGCTCAGCCACAGGCGACCATCCGTATGCGCGCGTGCAATTGCTCACAGTACCGCGCGCGCAAAATCAGGAATGGTCGCACTTGATTCTTGCCGGCTGGAACGAAGGGGCCTGGCCGCCGTCAGCCGGCGCGGAGTTCGCACGCCCCGAAGAGATTCGCGCCTTCAATCGCAGCGTACAACAGCTCAACAAGCGTGCCGCGCGCCAGGGAAGCCAGGGCGAGGGCCATACCAGTGTGCGCGAAAATCACTCGCTCTATCTCGGGCCGGGCGAGCAACGCGCGATCGCGTTGCGGCAATTCGATGCGCTCCTCGAATCGGCTACCGAAGGCGTGACGCTGGCGGCCAGTCTGGTGCAGGAGGACGCGCCGGAACGGTTCTGGAATCCGAGCGAATGTTTTACCGAGCTTTATTTCAAAACGCGGGGTGAACCGCTCACCCAAACGACGCTGAAAAATCTGCGACGCGTTACTGCACTGTTGCCAAAGCCTGCTGGCGTAGCGACGGATGTGCAGCAAACCCTGATTGCGTTCTACACACGCCGCGACCCCTTTAAACCGGCCGGAGAATATGATTTCGCTTTGCGGCCCAACGAGTCGTATCGACCGGTGCCGACGCTGAGTGTGAGCGATCTCGAACGAATGGTTTCGTCGCCAGCGATTATTTGGATGAAGCGTTATCTTGGCGTGGAAGCACAGGAGGACGTCGCGAATCCCTGGGCGGCGACGACCGGTAAATGGGTGCATCACTGGCTGGCGAATATTATCGAATCTCGGGACGGAAGGATTTTCTCGGCGTTTCCTTCCCTAAAAGAGATCGACAACCGCATCCGGCTTGCCGCGGACGAACGCTGTGCGGAGCTTCGGCATCTTTGCGACTTGTTAGGCAAAGTCGTCCCTGATTGGTGGAACTCTGGCTGGTTGAATGCGCGCTATCTCGCGCGGCACCTCGGCGACAAAATCGGAGGTGCGAAAGGATGGAAGTGGATGGCGACGGAGTTGTCCGTCGGTCGCGAAGGGCCGGTGAAAATTGCCGATGGTGTGCAGCTTGATCTGCACGGCCAAATCGATTTGGCGCTCGCGCAAAATGACGCGGCCAGTTTCGCCGGGCAAAAGATCTGGATTGTCGATTACAAAACCGGTTCGACCAGGGAACTGAAGGCCTCCGATCTGCACGACAATCTGGTCAAAGGCACAACGTTGCAACTCGGTCTTTACGCGTTAGCCATGCGCGAGCGCGGCGCCGCCGAAGTGAGCGTGAGTATTATTTCGCTCGCGGTTAAAAGCGTCGCTCCACAATTGTCCGTTACCGATCTTGCACCGCATACGGACGTCTTTGCCGATCTCGCGGAGATGCAGCGCACCGGGGTTTTCGGAATGAAAGGTGATATCCGTCCGGCCTTTGGTTACAGCGCGCCCTATCCGTTCGCGACATTGCAAATCGACAACGATATTTTGGAAGATAAATGGGCGCTGACGCACCCAGCGCTCGTCCTTGAAAAGGAGGAGTGGGAAACATGGTGAAGCCGCGCGACGAATCCGAGCGCGCTCGTTTTGCAAGCGAGCTGGACCGCAATTTTTCTGTAATCGCGTCGGCGGGTTCAGGCAAAACCACTGCGATCACGAAGCGGGTTTTGTCGATCGCGCGTTCGCCAAACGCCGTGAAAATTCTGCCGTGTCTGGTCATCGTCACCTTCACCAATCGCGCGGCGGACGAAATGCAACAACGCACGCGGCAAGCTCTGCTCCAGGAAAATTTGCGACCGGACGTGCAGACTGCATTCAATCGCGCCTTCTTCGGCACAATCCATTCGTTCTGCATGAAACTCCTGACCGACTTCGGTCATTTTCTCGGTTTGCCTGCACCGCTTGAGTTAGTCGAAGACGACGAGGACCTCTGGCAGGAGTTTGCGCAAAATCAGACGCGCATCGGTCGTTCGCTTGGCGAAAAAGATCGCGGCACGCTTTTGCGCTTCGTACAAGCGGGGAATCTCATGGAGCTGGCCCGACGCGCGGCTTCGGCCGTTTTACACCTGCCAGGGGCGTCGCCTTGTCCGCCGCTCGATTTCGCTGAGGTCTATCAATCTGTCGACCAAGCGGGCCGAGACAACATTGGCAAATCGCAGGCGGAATTGCGCGAATGGGAAAGGCGTTTCGCCGGCGATTGGGAATATCTGCGCTGGCCGGTTTGTTTCACGGCCCCAAACGCCAGGTTCACTCAGCTCTGGCAGGAAAAATTTGCGCCGCTGCGAAAATGGATCTGCGAGGCGGCCACCTGCGTCGCGGCGAAGGTGCAACGTGATTATCTCGATTTTCGACTCGACCACGGACTGGTCACCTACGGAGATCAAATCGCGCTTGCGAAAGAGTTGCTGCAACATCCGGTCGCCGCGCAGAGAATTCGCGAAGAAAACTTTCGTGTCATCCTCGACGAGGCACAGGACACAGAGGCGCTGCAATTTTCCGTGCTGCTGGAAGCGACGCGCCCGCCGGAAGCGGAGGGACTTTGGTTGCAAGATCGACGTTTAGGTCCGCGGCCAGGGCACTTCTGCATGGTCGGCGATTTCCAGCAATCGATTTACTGGCAGCGCGCGGACCTGAATTACTACCGGACTGTTCATCAAGCGCTGATTGCCGACAAGCACGGCGAGAGCCTGGAATTTGCAGTCACGTTTCGGCTCGACCAGAAGCAGCTCGATTTCGTTAACGAAACTTTCCGTGAGATTTTGAATAACAAGGACGGACAGGTGCGCTTCGTCGAATTGCAACCGCGCCCGGGAATTCTTCCCGGGAAAGTCATTCGCGTGCCGCTTGTCGCGAAGGAGTTGTTGCCGGAAGGAAAAAAACTGAAGGACTACCAAAAGGCACGCATCGAAGGGGAATATCTTGCGCGATGGATCTGGGACACAGGACTGAAAAAACTTTCGGCCGATTCGTGGCGGGAAGTGGCGATCCTTTGTCCGCGCAAAGCCTGGCTGCAAACGATGGCCGCATCGTTACGTCGCGTCGGTTTGCCGGTGGCGATCCAATCTGAACGCGATGTCAAAGGCGACAGCCCCGCTTATGCGTGGTTGACCGCGCTCCTTACGATCATGGCCGACCCGCTCAATGCTTACGAAATTGTCGGCGTGCTGCGCGAGATCTTCGGCGCGTCCGATCACGATCTTGCCGTCTTTTCCGAAGGGCAGAAAACGAGATTTCGCATCGACGAGATTTTGTCGGCGACCGGAAAAATTTCCTCGGTTTTGCATACGCTCGCAGAGATTCGCCAACGCGCGGAAGGTCTGGCGTTATTTGATGCCGTTACATTGATCATCGAGCAAACGCAATTGCGCGAGCGTTTGCTCCTATTGCCCGCGACGGAGTTTGGCGATCTCGCACGCGAACTCGATGCCTTGCTCGCACAAGCGGCGGAAGCCGAAGCGAACGGAATAATCCTGGCGGGGTTCGCCGAACAGTTACGCAACGACTTCGCGTCGCCACGCGCCGTCCGCTTTTCCGCTGACGACAACGCGATCCAACTCATCACTTCGCATAAGGCAAAAGGGTCTGAATGGCAGACGGTGATCGTGCCATTCCTCGCGCGTGAGCTGCGGCTGCCATCGCCGCGTTATCCGGACTTCGTAAAATCGCCCGCAGATGGCGAACTGATTATCGCGTTCGCCAAACAAGACAAATCGAAGGATCTGAAAGACGCGATCGAGAGCGCGCAACAGCAGGAACTTGAACGCCTTCTCTATGTCGCAACAACACGGGCGCGCCACACGCTCGTAGTTGTGCTCGATCAGGAAATCTTTTCCAATAGCGAAGGCAAACTGCCGAGGACAGCACAACTTCGACGACTGATTCGCGGCAAGGATTTTTACTCAGGCGAATTCGATCAACACACCAGCACGATCGATGAAGTCGCTGAATCTTCGCCGATCGTAAAGTACGCGTCACAGAAAAACGGCTCTGAAATCGAGCCATTAACCAACGACGAACTCAAGCGCGCAGCGAAACGCGCTTCGGAATTCGTGCGAAAGATCACACCAAGCGCTCTCGACCCGGAAGTTCCGGCAGACGTGCGAACACGCTCGCGGCTCGATACTCTGGCCACGCTCTACGGCCGTTGGTGGCACAAATTTTTCCAACGTCTCGATTGGAAAGGTGGAATCGATTCCGCACAAAAGTTATTCGAAAAGGAATTGCCAATTTCTCCCGACGCGGAAGCCGCGGTAAAAGACTGGAACGCGACGCACCGGAATTTGTTCAGCGACGCCACGATCGCTTGTTTTCTTGCCAGCGATGAAACGTTGTTTCACGCGGAATTTCCATTTTCGTGGCGCAGAAACGATCGCAGCGTGCTCGAAGGCTTGATCGATTCGATCATGATTAACCGCAGAGCTGGCAGGTGTCTTCTGCTTGATTGGAAAACGAACGATGTTTCCGCAAGCGACGTCGAAATCTTTCGTGAAACTTATCGGCCACAGTTGGCCGCTTATTGGAAGGCGGTCACGGAGATTACCGGACTTGAAGTGGAAGCCGGCTTGTTCTCGACTGCGCTTGGCCGCTTGCTGCTTTATTCCGCCGAAGAACTGCAAATGGAATGGCGCCGGCTGGAACAACTTCCGCCCACGCAACTGGAAAATGAATTCGCGCCGGATTCGGCCGATGGCTTTTGACGGCAGAACGAAACGACAAACCACAAGCGGTCAGAGGACCGCGTTACGCTCGCGCTGACTAGCTCTCCCGGTCGCCGCGGATGAATTGCTCGACGCAGCGAAACGCTTCGTCGTCGGTCATTTGCACGGGCGGATGCTTGGAGAAATAGGCGGAAGGAGAATGCAACACGCCGCCGATGCCGCGGTCGAGCGCAACCTTGCAGCAGCGGATCGCGTCGATCGCTACGCCGGCCGAGTTGGGCGAATCTTCGACTGATAGTTTTAAGTCAATTTCCATGGGCACATCGCCAAAGAGGCGGCCTTCCACGCGAATGAACGCAATCTTGTTGTCGAGTTGCCATGGCACATAATCGCTCGGGCCGATATGGATGTTTTCGTCCGCCAGGCGATCGCCCATCACGGACTGCACTGCCTCCGTCTTGGAAGTTTTCTTCGACGCCAGCCTGGTGCGATTCAGCATGTTCAGGAAATCGGTGTTGCCGCCGGTGTTTAACTGGTACGTGCGCACAACTTTCACGCCGCGTTTGCGAAAGAGATCGACCAATGCCCGATGCACGATGGTGGCGCCCACCTGCGCCTTAATGTCGTCCCCAATAAGCGGCAGATTTTTATCGGCGAATCGTTTCGCCCAAGCCGGATCGCTCGCGATAAAGACCGGGATGTTATTGACAAAGCCGAGTCCGGCTTCCAGCGCGCAACCGGCATAAAATCGGGTGGCCTGCTCGGACCCGACGGGAAGATAATTGACCATCAGTTCCGCAGAGGAATTTTTCAGCTCGTCGATAATTTCTTCGCGAGTGGTTTCTTTCTCGAGTGGAAGAAATGTGCGCAGCGGATCCTGATCCTGCATGTGTTGCGGGTAGCCATCCAGAACGCACCCCATTTTTACGATCGCGCCGGTGAGCTTGATCTTTTCACAGAACGCCTTTGTGCAATTGGGCGGCGAAAAAATAGCCTTGCTCACGTCCAGGCCGACCTTGCGTCGGTCAATATCGAAAGCAGCCACAACTTCAATGTCACTTGGACGATACCCGCCGATCTGACGGTGCATTAAGCCAATGCTGGTACCGTTGACAGAGGAGCCATCATAAAAATTGATTCCCTGCACCAGCGAGCTGGCGCAGTTTCCAACGCCCACGATTGCGATTCTGATTTTTCTCATTTCTAAAAACTGAACCCTAACTGATTTAAATAATTCGGAGCAAGCGATAAATTAGGCTGGTCCTATGCCGCGTCCCGCCTAGTTAGGCCCCCGAACCGGGCCGCGAAGCCTGAATGTGTCTGAAGTCGCACCGGCTTGCAAGGCCTGATATAAGGGCAACAGTCAGAGGCGTCCTGAGGCAGGGACGGCCTCCGCCAGGAGATAAACCACATGTGTTCGAAATTCGCGGCCATCAGTCTGACGATCGCTGCCGCTTTGGCCGTGTCCTCAAGCTCGTTGAGGGCGACGCCGGTTTATGGCATCGAGCAAGCAGTTGCCCTGGCCCAGGAGCGGAACCCCGAGATTCTCATCGCGCACAAGAAGGTGACAGCGGCTCGCGGTGGTTTCATCGAAGCCCGCTCGGGCTATCTCCCATCGGTGAGTTCAAGCGGGCTGTACGATAAACGACAGACCGAGAGCCAGACAAACCTTCGACAGGAAGATTACAATGCGATAGTAAAACTCGAGCAGAATCTTTATACGGGCGGAGCGGTCAGCAGTCAGGTGGCAATCGCGCAGTTGAACATCGCCAAGGCAAATTACGACGTTCAGGAGACGATCAGTCGCGTCACCATGGATGTGCGAATCGCATTCAATGAACTGTTGCTGAACCGGGCGAAAGTCCGCGTGCACGAAGATTCCGTGCGAGTATTCGAACAGGAACTCAAAGGCGAGCAGGAAAATTTCAACGCCGGCATTGTCGGCAAACTAAATGTGCAGCGAGCCGAGGTGGCACTCGCGAACGAGCGGCCGGAATTATTTAGCGCGCAGACGGATTTGAAAAACTCGTATTTGCGACTGGCAGAACTTTTCGGGACCGATCTCCCCTCTGGCACAGAGGCGCCTCCGTTCGAAATTTCGGGCCAATTGCAATATCGGCCCAATCATCCGGACCTCAACGACTGCCTCGCACGAGCTGACGCGAACCGTGGCATCATCAAAGCCCGGGCGAGAGATATCGAGATCGAAGATCGCCAGTACGTTTTGGATCGCAGCGCGACGCTTCCGCACGTGCGCGCCTTCTCGGGGTACGAACTTTACAGCGAGCGTGACCCGGACGTCGGTCCTGAATTTAACTACGGCGGCGTTGTCGGCATAAACGCTACGTGGAACATCTTCGATGGGCACGCAACCAAGGGACGCATGCAGGCGACGCGGGCCCGGCGTGATGCGGCAGTGCAAGCTTTGGCAGCCGCACGGCGGAGCGTGGCCTCGGAAGTGCGCAGCGCATTTTTCGATCTCCAACAAGCCGACCGCGTCCTCGAGAGTGAAACAAAAAGCCTGCAAACGTCAGATGAAGCACTTGACATGGCCAGAGGGAACTTTGCCGCCGGACTGGGAACACAACTTGATGTGCTGCAAGCAGCCACGGACGTCACCCGGACGCGCACAACCCGATTGAGCGCGATCTATCTGCACAACGTGGCTCTGGCCCACCTTGGTCACGCGTGCGCCAGTTCAGCCGAAGCGCTCAATTTCGGATCCGACTTCAAAGACGTGAAGAACGAAGCTCGCAACGCTGCGCACGCAGCTGATCTGGCCAAGCCACCGGAAAAAATGACTCAGCGATGAAGCTATCGTTAAAATTGACGACCCAATCTGTAGCCGTCGCCCTGTGGGCGACGCGACACGAATCTGTTAAAAGGATAAGCGATGCGCTTCCCACCGGGAAGCGGCTACAGCCAGCAGCGACTGTTTACATTTTCATTCTAATTCTGATCGCGTCCTTCGCGTACCCCATGAGCGCAGTCACTCTGCGAGACGTACTCCGCACGACTCTCGAAAGAAATCCCGC
>Ga0137418_10007483_pt1 | contig 10030 bp, 11 predicted proteins | sample CZODoug3_1_2_16f_FD_122242 | JGI IMG/M metagenome (GOLD analysis project Ga0137418, IMG submission 122242) | Vadose zone soil fungal communities from Angelo Coast Range Reserve, California, USA - CZODoug3_1_2_16fungal (Hybrid Assembly) | ecosystem: Environmental > Terrestrial > Soil > Vadose... | reverse complement strand
CGTTCACGCGCCTTAACTTTGATCCCCCAGGTGATTTCATTATCAACAGCCACCAAGAGGATGAGGAGGAAGCGAGCGAATTTCGGTCAACGGCGTTTGCGCCTATTGACGATTCGAGCACCACAAATCTGCATCAAATGGCCGACGAGTATGATGCACGCGCCGCGCTGGAGCGTCGGAGCGGCGTTTTTGAGGGCGATGATCGCCTTCTTGACCCAAGGATCTGCGTCCACCCGACGCTGGGGATTGATTTGTACAATCGGGTCCAGGCAAGCCGGCACGAGGATCTGTTCGTTTTCAAGGTACCAGTGAGTGTCATAATAGCTCATTTTAAATAAATAAAAAATTCTGATGAATGATTCACCAGCCCCATAAAACCCACTACTTCCAATCACGCTCTGAATACATCCAGACTAACGATGCGTATGGAGGATGGGTCAATGGTGTCTTCACCCTGAAGCATCTTCCAGGCCGTGTCTTTGTCCTCGGTCCTGCTCAAAGCATCCAGGGCGTTCGCCATCTGATCGGGATTCAATCTCAGCCCCTCCAAATCCCGCGTGCCGAATGGGGCGCTGGTTCGGAATCTACACAGTGGCTACCATGGGTTCAGCGTGACATTCCTCCCCGTTCCTGGGTCAGGATATTGAAAGGCAGCTTACGTTATACCGGGGACCTGGCCTATGTGGTGGGTTCCGCAAGGGAGACCGATGCGTTACTCATTGCCGTCGTACCCCGCATACGTCAATTACCTCGGGGGGATGAGATGATGGCGCGGGAAGGGAGTAAGACAGCCAAGCAGAAAGGCAAGCGGCGAAAACAGCAAGTTGGTGGACGAAAGGCCGCTCGACTTCCCCGCAATTTATTCGATCCAGACACAATGTCGGTGCGCTTCGGGCGGACGGCTGTAAGGGCGCTTCCTTTCACTGACAAGGTGGATTTTATAAATATTTTTGCGGACAAATATGCCAACCAGGCGGCCGGTCCCGATGCCAACACCAACAACCCGGTTGCGCTTGACCTGCCTGGTTTTGACTGGGCAGATGTATCAATTCCCCAAGAAAACATCTATCAATTTGACCAGCAACTATTCTACCGTGGTTTACTTGTACTACCGATTTATTCGTATGGGGCGGTGGAGAATGTCGCAGTGCCCGCTATCGATGAAGTGGTGCCCTTCGCGGAATCTGGGATCGACCCAGTCCGCATCAACTCCCTGCTGTCGCAGCTTCATTGGCAGGCCGGAGATTGCGTCAGTCACGCACATGAGCTATTCAAACTGGAGGATGTACAGATGGACAAAGAATCCGTTTCTGCATTTAGAGTGCAAGTTGAGGAAAAGATCGACACCACGTTGCTGCTACCCATGAAAGAATTGCGGCGGAAGTTTTTTGCAGGCGATGGGGTAATTGTTATAGCCGGATCTCACAAAGGGCAGATAGGGACAGTCCTCCGTGAGGAGGACGCAATATTACATGTATTGACGGACTATCTCGGTAACTACGTAAGTGCAGTGAGTTGTTCTGTATCTTTTATTGCTGACATTGACTTGGTCTGATTAGATCTCTGTGCCTTTCGAATGGGTCGCCAGTCATTTTGCTACGCATGCTCCACATGAACGCGCTGCTCACATCAAAGTTGGAGATGTTGTTAGAGTGGTGGATGGGCCGGAGCGACAGCGGCGGGGCCAGGTTCTTGTAAGGCAAGAGCATGGCACTACGCTGTTCTTGACCGACTTGCAGACTGGCCAGACTGTGAGTCATAATTTTGATGTTTAATTCCAATCTCAGCTTATTTGTGTTGTATCAAGTTTTCTGTCGAATCGGACAATGTGGAAAGGTTAGCCTTTACACAAAAAGGGGTTGCAAGAGACCAGCGCGATCCTTGGGATAGAGGTGGCCATGTGTTGCCTGGGGACTTCGTGCTTGTAAAATTTGGCGCCTCAGCGGGCAAAGAAGGCTTTGTAAAAATTGTTGCGGACCCCCACAACATCGTGGTTGGTGAAACCAAAATGGATCCAAGCCAGCCACCCCTCATTGTCCAAGGGCAACTTATAGACGCTGAAGTCCAGTCGGTAAGTAATTTTTTCATCACGATTTTTTGACCCCCCAAGCTCATTTTAATCAGGCGACGTTTACCGTCGCCGCCATCGATACTTTCTGTTACGATCGTGTTCAGTTGTATGACGTCATCCAAGTGGTAAACGGGCCCGCCAGAGGCAAAACCGGACATGTCATCGCCATTCAACCAAGCGGTTATCTTTCTATCAGAGAAATTGCCGATGGATTCATGAGCGAGTCATTGCTCCAAGTCAAAACTGAAGGAGTAAGTAATCAAACTTCCCGTTTTCTCTTTCTCTCAGGACTCAATCCAAATGTTTTCCGCAGACGTGGCTATTAGACAAGCTACTCAATATCTATCGGACGGCCGTAGTCATTCGTGACCGTATGTGCATAGGCGACTTCGTCCAGGTCAAACATGGTCAAGTGGCAAGCAGGCGAGGCACTATCAAGGAAATTCGTGACCAAGGAATGGTTGCGATTGAACAAGCATTTGCGTCTGTTGCTTCCAATGTGAGTATCCTATAGAACAATTCCATTAGGTTACTCATATTTTGTAGGTTATATGTGAGGCGCATATACTAACACTGGAGAAGATCAACTCTACCTTCGCTCGAGCCGTCAAGCACCAAGCCGTGGGCAAGCGGATTATGGTCATAAATGGGCCCCTCAAGGGCTATACGGGATATGTTTCCGCTCACAATTATATTCTCAACACTTTCACGGTCGATCTGGTTGGCGGCAGCACCTGCAACATCCGTGAGCTAGATCTTGTGTATCAGTAAGTATGACAGTATAACGCTACTTCTCAAGTTAACAAAAAAACTATTGATGTAGTCACAACCGTCGACCCCTTGGTGAGGACTCCGCCGCTCACGCCTCTCCTGCCGTTTCTCCGCCTCGTCCTTGTACGCCGTTACCTGATGGTCCTTTAGTGCCATGGGATGACCCAGATCATGATACGTGGAACGTTTACCCCAGTGATGTTATGGTTGACGACGATTGGAGAATGGGGTCACCAGGTATGGTTTCGTTTTGCTAATCATTTATTATAACCACTAACTAGATTGTAGAGGTACAATGTTTCTTGACCGATCCCCTCTGGAAGAATATTCATGGGAAACACATTCGGGTTGCGTTGGGGCCAACTTTTGGGGGTGGAAATCGCATCGGATACACCAAATCTCCCCTTCAGTTCGACAATCCTCTTCGGCCATCTAAAGTGGCCATGTATTGGACTGACAATAAAGGTAGATGGCAGCAAGATGACCTTCCATTTCAAGGTCTTACGGCTGCCCGCCCAACGAAAAGCAAAGTGTCTGTAGTGGTTCTAAGTGGTGATAGGAAAGGTCTGGTCTTTCAGGTTTCCAAAGTGACCAAGGCGGATGGGACAGTGCTTTTAGCAACCACGCCCAAACCTCAGAAGGAGTTGGTGGCAAATGTCTGCCTCGTTGAAGATCATTTGGAGATAGGTTGTACCTGCAGTGGCTTACCATGAACATTTCCCCTGTATCTGGGTTTACCTATGTCATATGTACCTCCATCTGCCGCTTGTTGGATCCGTCATCACCTGATTCATGAAATACCACAATAAAACCGTTTAGCGTTCTTGACGAATGTATATATGTATTGCTAGCGCTGGACGTCCCTGACGTTCCTGAGTTCCTGTTTTTCAGTGGCTTACCATGGGGATTTAACCTAGCTTAAACTTTTTGTACAATAGCAATCTCGAATACAAAAAACGAAAAAAGCTTTGGCCTCATCTGGCAGGCAAATCGCTGATGAAATTTATCGCACAGGTCGACGACTGGCGCCGAGGCGTCGTCATCATCAACTTGATCGCTTTTGGGTTGATTATTCCTGCGCCTGACTGAGTCTTGGCCCCCTCATCCATCATGCCGCGCTGCCCACGATGCTCAAAACCGTGCAAGAATGGAACTCGTTTGCTGCAACATATGAATAATCCAGCCTCACGATGCATACTTTTTCTTGACGAACTTGTTAAACTTTCAGAAGCTGTGGGATCTTCTCAGGACAACGATTCCGAAAGGCAGCCCGAGTCATGCGTAGTACAGGAGGATTTCCCCATGCATGAACCACATGATTATAGCGACACGGTACCCCTTCCAGGCCAACAAAATAGTCCTTCAGATTCATGGTTTTCTGACGCGGCGAGAGCCTCTGCGGATGACTATTTTGTCGAGGCATACCCGAACGCTTCACAAGTTTATGGACGGGGCGAAACATTGATGGAAATATTTGATGCTGATGTCAATGCAGAGAATCGTAGAGACAATCTGTACTATCCATTCGCATCAAGGCAGGAATGGCAAATGGCTTCGTTCTTGCTTCGTTCGTCTCTCAGCATGACTGCTGTCGACGAATTTCTTTCACTTGAACTTGTGGGTTTTTTCCTGCAAAGTCAAAGTTTGAAGGCTGATATGCTGGACACAGGTCGGACAATTGCATCTCTCTTTCCGTACAGCCAAGGAGCTACGTGGCCGCGCAGAAATACTTCCACCTGGTCCCAAGTGGCAGTGTACGCCTTGGACAACAACGTATCCGACGAAGGTTCCACTCAAACTCTTCCATCGAGATTCTCTGGACTGCATTCAGTCAATCCTTCATAGTCCACTGATGAAGGACAGTATCCACTTATCTCCCTTGAGAGTTTTCAAGACCGCCGAGAAGATAATGCGTGTCTATAGCCAATGGGTGACAGGTGATGTAGCATGGGATATGCAGGTAAGATATATGTTGGATCATACTTACGCACACAAGCTGATTTGTTGTCATAGAATCAGTTGCCGTCCGGTGCTACACTTTTGGGCACGATCTTGTCTTCAGATAAAACAAATATTTCGGCGATGACTGGCAATCGTCAAGCGCACCCCCTTCTCATCAGCCTCGCCAACCTCGATATGGACTTCCGTATGAAGGGATCCCATCATGCTTTCTTGTTAATTGCCTTGCTGCCCGTTCCTAAATTCATTCACCCCACTGAAGCAATTCGCGGCGTTCTCTGGAATCGTCTCATACACGAGTGTATCGATTATGTAGTCGAGCCTTTAAAAAAGGCCGCTTCGATTGGCATAATGATGTCAGATCCATTGGGATCTCTCCGCTATTGCTTCACGCCCCTCGTGAGCTGTATCGTGGACACACCTGAATCAGCTGTCTATGCCTGTGTTGCAGGAAAGACATCCTCAGTCACCATGGCTAATTACAAGCAGTTTGGCGATTCGTTTCAACACGAGCCCCGAACTGCGTCAACTACCCTCGCACAAATCCAGGCCCTAGAATCCAAAATTGACCCATGGAATCTTCCAGCATACATCGAGGAGGCTAAGGCATTTCGTTTGAACGGCGTGCACCGGCCATTCTGGAGAGATTGGCCACTGGCCCAACCCTCACTGTTCCTTACTCCAGAAGCGCTGCATCACTGGCATAAGATGTTTTGGGACCACGATGCGAAGTGGTGTATCCGGGCTGTTGGTAAACAAGAGATCGACTTTCGATTCTCTGTTTTGCAGCCACATATTGGCTTGCGACACTTCAAGGAGGGGATCTCAGCCTTGAAACGAGTGACGGGCCGTGAACATCGTGATATTCAAAGGTACATCATTGGCGTCATTGCAGGCGCAGTCCCAAAAAAATTCCTTGCCGCTGTCCGTGCCTTGATGGATTTTCGTTACCTGTGTCAGGCACAAGAAATCGACGAGGATGGGTGCAACCGAATACTCGCTGCACTGCACGAATTTCACACCTATAAGCAGGCAGTCATAGAAGCTGGCGCCCGCGTTGGGAAAAAGAACAAGCCAATCAATAATTGGCATATTCCAAAGCTGGAATTCCTTCAAAGTGTTGTGCCCAACATACGGGCAAACGGTGCTCCCATTCAATGGTCGGCGGACGTCACTGAGCGTGCCCATATTACCCAAATCAAGAATCCGGCTCGGTCAAGCAACAACCAAGAATACGAAAATCAGATATGTCGAAATCTCGATCGCGCCGACAAATGTCGGCGTTTTGACCTTGCCACATCCGTTCGTGATGCTCGCGTGAATTTTCGAGAAGCATGGGATGTGACCGACGGCTGTGAGGTCGATGACGACAATAACGACGGTGGCACAGACACTCAGTACATCAACTCCACGTCATCCCTTTTGTCTCATATCCAGCCCGTCGCTAACTTATCAGGCCCTGTACGTGTCACTGACTATTTCAGTGAGGCGCAAAGGTTGCATGAAGGAGCAGTTCCGAATGCCCCGCATCCCTGCCGAACATTCGCTAATGTTCATACAGCGTTTCATCTCACTCGTGATCCCTCCTTCAAGCAAATGACAATTGACGCCGTTGCACAGATGTTTGGCCTCCCCGATTTACGCCCCGCACTTGCCGATTTTCTGCAGCGCCTCACAGAAAACCCCACTGTCCATGTTATGGGTGGTTGTCAAAGGGCACTAAGCGGATGCTCTCTCCCATTCGAAATGCTGCAAGTGTGGTCCACTGTTCGCATTCAATCCAAGGCATACCATAATTGGAATGAAGTTCTGCCCCCACAGACGGTCAGTGCTGCCCCTTGTTCCGAAAGTTGGCCTTTGGGACGGTATGATGGTGTACTTGTCAATACGGACCCTGATATGCATTGGCCATGGAGTGGTTTAAAAGGTGAGCATTGTTCCCTCGACCCAAAAAATACGTGAACACTAATCTATTTTTATCAGGTCACTGTGTTGCTCAGATTCGACTCATTATGCGCATCGTGCCGCCCAAAGGTCGCGGGCCAGCTCCTGGAACAGAAGGTTTTTTTGTGTATGCACAACGTTTTGACATTGTTCCACAGCTCAATCCATCCTTTTCTGCACGATATGGGCCATACCCAGATCCTGTAACTTCAATGTATTTGCTCAAGCGCTGCACTCGGACAGATGGGAGCCGCATGGGTGATATTATTTCATTGGGGCAATTACGATGTGCAGTCGAGCTCACACCTTCGTTCGGGAAGCAAGCAGACCGCCGGTTGACAAAAGAAAGTAGTCTTGAATACAGTAACGAATTTTGGTTAGCTGGATACTTCGACAAGGAGACGTTCTTTGCATTACATGGATAGTATAGCAGAATATGACATTTGGATCTGGTTACAAAGTCACAATGATTTGAGGATATTGTTATAGCACATCCTCAATTCCGTGTTTGAATTCCTTCCGGATATCATGTAATATGATAGAGCGCTGTATATTGCTAGGTAGATGCCACCAGCAATACAGAAAACTATGTAGAGTCTGGGAGCAGCTACACAGAGGTCTAGTTGTGTTGCTAGTACTATGTGACAGTATGTAATCTAGTACGACGCTATGGCCACTATGGCACGCTACAACTTTCCAGCTGTGGACTATGACTCGTTATGGGCAAAATCGGGTTTTGCTGATGGAGATAAGGTGCAAATCGAACATGAAGAGTCAAACAGTATATTACTAGTGTCTCGAATGCCTGGCATTTCTCTTCGATGGCCGTCTAGTTGTAATGTCTCCCAGCCTTCTCGTTCTCCCACGTTGTCCTCGCATTCTTCTGCGAATTATAATTAGCGAGATTTTCATTGATGCAGATATGCGTACCGTAGATGGAAATGTCCGCCATCGTGCAGGCAGCGTTGACCAGTGGAGGCATGACCACTGAAGGTACGGTTCGAATTCCGGTCCCGTGGCTTGGCGTATCTTCCCCCATGTCTCTATGAGGTAATGGTTCAAAAGCATGTCCCCCGGATCAACGGGACTATCTACAGATGTAATAAGCATATCAGTAACAGGGCTCAAAATGTGAAACGGAAAAAAGACTTTGTATTCGCATGAGAAGCTCGACGAGGGTGCTTGCGTCCGGACGGAAGATATCTCGACCGACAGCCGAAATCGCAACTGACGACGAACCTATCAAGCAGCACACTCCCTGGCCTTAACTCTTAATTTCCGGTATCTGCCCCATTCGCATCGTGCAATACATTGAGTACCAACGGCATAATACTTGGGTAGTGCTATTAAATTGAAATCCAGTTAGCGACGAATAAAGAAAGATGTGACAAAGACTTTCATAAACCCACCTTAGCGAAAGTAGCTTCGCTTGCATCGGCCACCATAGCGAGCGTCGCGATAGCCTGCTCTTGCACGTAACATTTTGGTTGTTTCGCATTCTCGCCAGTCGGGTTGAGAAGTTTGAGGAGACGTTAGACTATAGGGTCCAAATACGGAATGAGAGCGTCTCTCTCGACACCCTCACAGAAGTTGATAAGTGCCGCGGTAGCGTGTGAGTGTACTCTGCAAGGTAAGAGCGGTAAACAAACAATTTAAAAGTCGGAAAGTAATCGCGAATGACGAACCTTGGTTCGGGTGCTTCAGGTGTCGGTATGAGCACTGCAAATAGTTGCCCACCGTACTTTTCTTGAATGATTTCCTGAACCAAACAAAGAAAATCGTTAATTAATTATTCCCCCCGTCGGTCTTGGGTGGGTAACGTGTGACTATTTACCTCCAAGTCCGTACACAACTGTGCTCTGTAGTCCCGAGTAATCAACAAAAGAAGAATATGTGTGGGTGAGAGATGGTACGTACACGCATTGACAAGCCGATAACGAACACGCGGATGCGAGTTGTCAAACATGGGCGTGACCAGCCTGTACGACAGTTAATCATATATAATTCAGTTCCAAACGGAACGAACGGGCGTACTCACTCAACGACCTTGCCCAACCTCTATATAACCTATATACTGTACTCCAGCATACCCACGCCCCACTCGCCGAAAACGAACAACCAACTCCGATGTACCTTAGATGTGCCTTCTCCGATGGCAGCGATTGCCATGAGCCCGGCATGCCTCAGCCACGAGTCATAGCTGGCGAGCATACTGGGTAGGAAGATGCACCAGTCAACGTCACGACCATGCACATGAAAAGTTAGCCGCACAGCCACATCTAATCTCTTTCTCACCAACGATGACGAACGACAATTGTTCGTCGTAACCAGTTTATCGATTGACCAACCAGCATGGTATCGTAGTTTTATCACCACATATCCAGCGAGGTTGTCTAAAGTGCGCTGTTAGCTAAATATTCGTCTATTTTGCTGATTGTGTTCTATGTAGTTCTTCAAGTTCATCAACGTCGAGCGTTTTAATACCTGACAGTGCCTCTATTAAACGCGATTCTCCGGAGTAAATGGCATGTCCTTCAAATTCTACACCATCATTGTAAGCCGCTGACTTGTGTTCTTTTTTGTCGGTAAGATCTGGTCTACTCATACTGTATACGCACCAGCAATACCAATACCAACGCGGCCCAGGAAAGTAAAAGGATCGCGGAAAGGGCAAAGGTGGGGAAGTGTAATAGCTGACTATTTATTTATGTGAGGATAATGCGTCGTTTATCCTGTATTTTCATTAGACATTTGTTAGAAGCCGTCCTTTCAATTTCTTCACATTCATGTCGTTTCTTTTTCCTGGCATATTTAAACTCCACAAACCGTACTAACTGATCTTATATCAGTTCCAGCATTCACGTCAATATCGCAGATCGTCCACCACTATTCCCCATGTCCAATAACCTCATCGTTTATCTCATGTACATCAACGATCAATCACGTCGCCCTCACCCTTCTCCCAGCTATCACCAACTACCACCACCGTCTCCTCGATTTGCCTTTATCTAGATCCATCATACCGCCATTCGATTCTTGGACGACCTATACGTCATATTCCCCGTCATCGTTAGGGGCGTTAATTTATACATGTTGGTTAATCGGTTGCGGAAGGCTGCGTTGGAGGATATTAAGAGAGTTATGTGATCCATTCTGGTAAAGAGGAAGAGGGTGAGGAGAGCGTGTCTGCAATACCGAGATGGGATCACATAGGGCCATTGTGGAGTGCGCTGAGAAGTAGTGATGCATCGAGACTTGACCGAGAATGGCGATGATGACGGCGGT
>Ga0137418_10007482_pt1 | contig 10033 bp, 10 predicted proteins | sample CZODoug3_1_2_16f_FD_122242 | JGI IMG/M metagenome (GOLD analysis project Ga0137418, IMG submission 122242) | Vadose zone soil fungal communities from Angelo Coast Range Reserve, California, USA - CZODoug3_1_2_16fungal (Hybrid Assembly) | ecosystem: Environmental > Terrestrial > Soil > Vadose... | reverse complement strand
TTCAACGGCCCGCCCCCGTCAGTCGAGACTTTCGACGATCCGGAACAGGAGGCCGAGGGCATCGGCAAATGGCTCGCCGCTCGGATTGGAGAAGGAGTTCAGCCGCACGAGATCGGCGTATTCGTTCGCTCGAACCGCGAGCTTCGCCGGGCGCGGAACGCGGTCAAGCGAGTCGATGTTCAGGCGATCGAACTCACCGACAGGATCGAGGTCACGCCGGGCAAGGTCTCGATCGGCACGATGCATCTGGCAAAGGGTCTGGAGTTTCGCGCCGTCGCCGTCATGGCCTGCGACGACGAGGTCATCCCGCTACAAGAGCGGATCGAGAACGTCGCCGACGAGGCCGATCTCGAAGACGTCTACAATACCGAGCGGCACTTGCTCTATGTCGCCTGCACTCGCGCCCGCGACCACCTGCTGGTGACCGGCATCCAGCCCGCCTCCGAGTTTCTCGGCGACCTCTGACTTCGCCATCTTGGCGTCACGATCGTGGCATATGCTTCGCATCAGGATGGCGGAAGGGGTCCTGCGAAATTCCCCTGCCGCGTCCCTGCCAGAGTGCCCTCCGGCGCGAAAAAACGATCTAAATCAATGGGCAAGAGGGTTTGACGGCGATTTTTCTCCCTCAGCAGCAGGGAGGGCCAGGGAGGCGCTCACGGCCACGCCGCTTCGGGGGGCAGCGACATCAGGATCGCCTCGACATTGCCGCCGGTCTTGAGACCGAAGCGGGTGCCGCGGTCGTAGAGCAGGTTGAACTCGACATAGCGGCCGCGGCGGACCAGCTGGTGGCTGCGCTGCTCCGGGGTCCAGGGCCGGTTCATCCGCTCGCGCACGATCGCCGGGAAAACCGCGAGAAACGCCTCGCCGACCGCGCGGACAAAGGCGAAATCGCGCTCCCAATCGCCGCCATCGAGATAGTCGAAGAAGATGCCGCCGGCGCCGCGCGGCTCATCGCGATGCGGCAGATAGAAATACTCGTCGCACCATTTCTTGAAGCGGGAGTAGGCATCGGGTTCGTAGCCGGCGCAAGCCGCGGCGAGCGCGGCATGAAACTGCTCCGCGGCCGAGGGATCCGGGTAGATCGGCGTCAGATCGGAACCGCCGCCAAACCAGGCTTTGCGGGTGACGATGTATCGGGTGTTCAGATGCACGGCCGGCACCAGCGGCGAGCGCATATGCGCGACCAGCGAGATGCCGCTCGCCCAGAAGCGCGGGTCTTCCGTCGCGCCGGGGATCTCGCCGCGGAATTCGGGCGAGAACTCGCCATGGACGGTCGAGATATTGACCCCGACCTTCTCGAATACCCGGCCATGCATCAGCGCGATCGTGCCGCCACCGCCGCCCGAGCGCTGCCAATCGCGTCGCTCGAACCGTCCCGGCGGCAGTTGATCCGCATCCGCACCGGCGTATTCGTCCTCGATCGTCTCGAACGCGCCGCAGATCCGATCGCGCACCGCGCCAAACCACACTGCGGCGCGCTGCTGCCGTTCGCCGGTAGCTGCCGGGACGCCGCTCTCCGTCATTCGATCACTTCATCGGCGCGGGCGAGCACCGATGGCGGGACTGTGACGCCCAGGGTCTTGGCGGATTTGAGATTGACGACCAGCTCGAACACCGTCGGCCGTTCGATCGGCAGCTCGGCGGGCTTCATGCCCTTTAGGATGCGGTCGATGTAATAGCCAGCCCGCCGGTAGGATTCAGTGAGGCGCGGCCCATAGGTGCACAAGGCGCCGCTCTCGGCGAAAATCTTCCATCCCGAAATGACCGGAATGCGCTCGCCCGCGGCAAAATCGACGATTCGTTGCCGCTTCTGGATGACCAGCCCATCAGGCAGGACGGTAATCGCTCCCGGTTTGCCGGCCGCGACTTCGGCAAAGCTCTCTTCGAGCTCTGCGGGATTCCGGACCAGCACCTGCCGGATGGTTATTCCCAGTTGCCGCGCCGCGTTTTCGCACGCCTGCAATTCAGACTCTGCACCGCTGTGGGCTGGGTTGGCGATGACCGTTACCCGCTGCAGCTGCGGCAGCATTTCCCGCAGCAATTCGATGCGCTTGCCGTTGAGCTCCACCGACAACAGCGAGATCCCGGTGGCATTGCCGCCAGGTCGCGCGAGACTTCGAGCGATGCCGGCCAGGATCGGATCGGCGCTGAACACATAGACGATCGGGGTTGAGGCGATTTCCTTGACGACGGTCCGGGTCGCGTATCCCTGGGTCACCAGAACATCGACCGGAAGGCGGGCAAGCTCGTTGGCGAGCGCGGCGACGACCGGCTCAGGCCCGTCGTCGCCATAGCGCTTCTCGATGACGAGGTTTTGGCCCTCGACATAGCCGTGATCGGCCAAGCCGGCACGTAACGCGTCGAGAAAGAGCGCAGAGCCGTCCGCCGAACCGCCGATCAACCAACCGACGCGAAATACCTTTGACGGGGATTGGGCCGCGGTGATCCTCGGCAAACTGGCGAGCGCCAGGGTTGAGGCGAGAAATCTCCGCCGTTTCATGCGCTCACCTCATCCGGTGGGTCGGTTTCCGGCAACAGACCGGTCTGGCGCAGCGCCTCGGCGAGCGCGATAGCGCCGGCCATCGCGACGTTGAGCGATCGGTTGCCGGGTTGCAAGGGGATCGCGACCCGGTCCGCGGCGGCGTCATGGACGAAATCGGGCACGCCGGCGCTCTCGCGCCCGAGCAGCAGCGTGTCGGCGGCGGCGAATTCGAAGCGGTGCAGCGGCACACTGCCCTGCGTCGTCAGCAGCACCAGCCGCGAATTCGGATCGCGCGCCGCGATGAAGGCGTTCCAGGAAGCGTGGCGATGCATGCGAACCCGTGCGGCATAATCGAGCAGCGCCCGCCGCAGCCGCCGATCGTCGAGCACAAAACCGAACGGCTCGATCAGGTCGACCTCGACCCCGAAACAGGCCGCAAGCCGCAACAGCGCCCCGGTATTCTGCGGAATGTCGGGTTCGAACAAAACCAGGCGCAAACCGTCTGCTCCGGGCAGGTTGCGTAAATGCCGGTCGCGTTATACAGAACGCGCATTGATCCGGCGTCGCTGCCGTTTTATGCGGCAGTCTGTCGCATAGTTCGGCTCCCTTCACAGTATAGCTTGCCGCGACGGCGGTCGCCGTGGGCGAACAATAGCAGATTACGAGGGTGTGGATGACGGATCTGGCGCAATCGCAGGTTCCGCCGGGACATTACGGGGGCACGCGCCGCGATTTCCTGATCCTGACCGCCGGAGCGCTGGCCGGCGTCGGCGCGGCAGCCGCGATCTGGCCGTTCATCGACAGTCTCAACCCGGCCCGCGACACGCTCGCCTTGTCCACGACCGAGGTCGATCTGGCGCCGGTGCAGGTCGGCCAGCGCCTGACGGTCGCCTGGCGCGGCAAGCCGATTTTCGTCGATCACCGCCCGCCCGAGGAGATCAAGGCCGCCCAGGAGGTCGATGTCTCCTCATTGCGCGACCCGCAGCCGGATGCGGCGCGGGTCAAAAAGCCGGAATGGCTGATCATCATTGGGGTGTGCACGCATCTCGGCTGCATCCCGCTCGGCAACAAGCCGGGCGACGATCGCGGCCCGTTCGGCGGCTGGTTCTGCCCGTGCCACGGCTCGATCTACGACACCTCGGGTCGGATCCGCCAGGGCCCGGCGCCGCTGAACCTGATCGTGCCGCCCTACGAGTTCACCTCCGACACCGCCATCAAGATCGGCTAGAAAGCACCCATGGCCGTCCCTCCCGTAAGCACCCCGTCCAGCGGATTCAGCCGGCTCGTCCGCTGGATCGATTACCGATTGCCGGTTTTCTCGCTCCTCGAGCACGAACTGGTCGTCTACCCGACCCCGAAAAACCTGAACTATTGGTGGAATTTCGGATCGCTCGCCGGGATCACCCTGGTCATCATGATCGTCACGGGTGTCGTGCTGGCGATGCACTACACACCGAACGCCGACCTCGCCTTCGACTCGGTCGAACGCATCATGCGCGACGTCAATTACGGGTGGATGCTCCGCTACATCCATGCGACGGGCGCGTCGATGTTTTTCGCCATCGTCTATATTCATCTGTTCCGCGGGTTGTATTACGGCTCGTATAAATATCCCCGCGAGCTTTTGTGGATCCTCGGCGTCGTGATCCTCGTGTTGATGATCGCGACCGCCTTCATGGGCTATGTGCTGCCCTGGGGCCAGATGAGCTATTGGGCCGCCACCGTCATCACCAATTTGTTCTCGGCGATCCCGCTGGTCGGCAACAAGATCGTGACGCTGTTATGGGGCGGTTTCACGGTCAGCAACCCGACCCTCACCCGGTTCTTCTCGCTGCATTACCTGTTGCCGTTCGTCATCGTCGCCGTCGTCGGTCTGCATCTGCTCGCGCTGCACCAGCACGGCTCCAACAACCCGCTCGGCATCGACCATCGCGGCCCGCAGGACACGATCCCGTTCCATCCCTACTACACGATCAAGGACAGTTTCGGCCTGTGCGTCGCCTTGCTGGTGCTCGCCTTCTTCGTGTTTTACGCACCGAATTTTTTGTTGGCTGCGGACAACTACATTCCGGCCAACCCGATGGTGACGCCGAACCATATCGTGCCGGAATGGTATCTGCTGCCCTATTACGCGATCCTGCGCTCGATCACTTTCGATTTCCTCGGCATTCCGAGCAAGCTGCTGGGTGTGCTGCTGTCGCTGGGCTCGCTGATAATCCTGTTTTTCGTCCCCTGGCTCGACACCTCGCGGGTGCGCAGCGCCGGTTTCCGGCCGGTCTATCGCTGGGTGTCGTGGATCCTGGTGATCGATGTGATCGCGCTCGGCTATGTCGGCAGCCAGCCGCCGGCAGGTTTCGTCGTGACGTTGGGGCAGATCGCGACCTTCTATTACTACCTGCACTTCCTGGTTTTGATGCCATTGATCGGCAAGATCGAGCGGCCGCGCCCATTGCCGATCAGCATCGGCACGGCAGTACTCGAAGCCACCGGGCGCCTGGGTACCGCCAGGCCGGCGGAGAGACATTGACATGCGCCAGCCTGTCCTCGGTCTTCTCTTCGCCGTGCTGCTCGGCTGCGCGTTCTGCGGCATCGCGAACGCCCAGGAGGAAGCGCCGGCGCCGCCGCACCAGCAATGGTCGTTCGAGGGGGTGTTCGGCACCTATGACCGGGCCGAAATGCAACGCGGCTTTCAGGTCTACAAGGAGGTCTGCTCCGCCTGCCACCCGGTCAAGCACCTGTATTACCGCGACCTCGAAGAGCTCGGCTACACCGAGGACCAGGTCAAGGGCATCGCCGCGCAGACCCAGGTAACCGACGGTCCCAACGACCAAGGCGAGATGTTCCAGCGCCCGGCGCGGCCGTCCGACCGCATCCCCGGGCCGTTCCCGAACGACCAGGCGGCGCGCGCCGCCAACAACGGCGCCCTGCCGCCCGATTTGTCGCTGATCGCCAAGGCGCGCGAGGGCGGTCCCGATTACGTCTATGCGATCCTCACCGGCTACAAGGACCCGCCGGCCGGGGTCAAGCTGAACCCGAACATGTACTACAACGAATATTTCGCGGGGCATCAGATCGCGATGCCGCCGCCGCTGACCCAAGCCGATCAGGTCAAATATGCCGACGGCACATCGGCCACGGTGCCGCAAATGGCGCATGACGTGGTCAGCTTCCTGAGCTGGGCCGCCGAGCCGAACCTCGACGAGCGGCACCGCATCGGCTTCAAGGTGATCCTGTTCCTGATCATCGCGACCGGCGTCTTCTACGCCGCCAAACGCAAGATCTGGGCGCGCGTGCATTAATCCGACGCGATCGGTCGATCCGCCGATTACCACGAAGACACGAAGAGCGCGAACAGCCGATAACCCTCCGTGTCCTTCGTGTCTTCGTGGTAAATCAACAAAGACACTGACAGCGGGGAGCCGGGTCATTGGGCGGCCGGGTTATCGGCATTATCGGCGGCAGCGGGCTGTATCGCATCGACGGCCTCGCCGACGTCGAATGGCGGCGGGTCGAGAGCCCGTTCGGCCAAACCTCGGACGAGTTCTGCTTCGGGACGCTCGGCGGCCAGCCGGTCGTGTTTCTGCCGCGGCATGGGCGCGGCCACGTGCTGCCGCCCTCGGCGATCCCGTTCCGCGCCAACATCGATGCGCTGAAGCGCTGCGGCGTCACCGACATCCTGTCATTGTCGGCGGTCGGCAGCCTGCGCGAGGATCTGGCGCCCGGCGATTTCGTCGTGATCGACCAGTTCGTCGACCGCACCTTTGCCCGCGACAAGAGCTTCTTCGGCCCGGGCTGCGTCGCCCATGTATCGATGGCGCGCCCGGTCTGCGGACGGATCGGCGATGCCGTCGCCGAGGCCGGCGCGACGGCCGGCATCGCCTTGAAGCGCGGCGGCGCCTACATGGTCATGGAAGGACCGCAATTCTCGACCCTGGCCGAAAGCGAGCTCTACCGCGCCTGGGGCTGCGACGTGATCGGCATGACCAACATGCCGGAAGCCAAGCTCGCCCGCGAAGCCGAGATCTGCTACGCCACGGTGGCGATGGTGACCGATTACGATTGCTGGCACCCTGGCCATGACGATGTGACGGTCGACATGATCCTTTCGGTGCTCGACGCCAATGCCGCGCGCGCGCGCGGCTTGGTCAAGGCCGCGGTGCCGGTGCTGGCGGGTGATGCCGGGGAGTGCCCGCAGGGCTGCGACCACGCCCTCGAAAACGCGCTGATCACCGCGCCCGACCATCGCGACCCCGCCATCCTCGCCCGGCTCGACGCGATCGCCGGGCGGGTCCTCAAGCGGTGAGGCGGCGATGAAGGTCGCCGGCCGGGCGATGCGCACGATCTGGCTCGCCGCCGATGGGCATGCGGTGGAAATCATCGACCAGACACGGCTGCCGCACGAGCTGGCGATCGTCCGGCTCAGCTGTCTTGGGGATGCGGCGCGGGCGATCCGCGACATGCAGGTGCGCGGCGCGCCATTGATCGGCGCCACCGCGGCTTACGGGATCGCGCTGGCGATGACCGAGGACCCCTCCGACACGGGGCTCGACAGGGCCGCCGAAGCCCTCGTGGCGACCCGCCCGACCGCCGTCAACCTGCACTGGGCGATCACCGAGATGCGCCGGCACCTCGCCGACGTCGCGCCGGAGCAGCGTTTCGAGGCAGCGATTGCGCGCGCCGGCGCGATCGCCGAGGAGGACGTCGCGATCAACCGTGCCATCGGCGAGCATGGGGTTCGACTGATCGAAGCCGCTCGTCGGCGAAGGGGCCGGCAGGGGGTCGTCCAGGTGCTGACCCATTGCAATGCCGGCTGGCTTGCGACGGTGGATTGGGGCACCGCGCTGGCGCCGATTTACCGCGCCCATGATGCCGGCATCCCGGTACATGTCTGGGTCGATGAAACAAGGCCGCGCAACCAGGGCGCCAGCCTGACCGCCTGGGAACTCGGCCAGCACGGGGTGCCGCACACCGTCATCGCCGACAATGCCGGCGGTCATCTGATGCGGCGAGGCCAGGTCGATCTCTGCATCACCGGCACCGACCGGACGACATCGGCGGGCGATGTCGCGAACAAGATCGGCACCTATCTGAAGGCGCTGGCGGCCGCCGATAATGCCGTGCCGTTCTATGTCGCCTTGCCGTCGCCGACGATCGATTGGGACATCGAGGACGGCGCCACGATTCCGATCGAGCAGCGCGACCCCCGCGAGGTTACCCACATCGCCGGCTGGACCGAAGCCGGCGAGCGGGTGGAAGTGCGGCTGACTCCGGCCGACAGCCCGGCGGCCAATTATGCGTTCGATGTGACTCCGGCGCGCCTGGTGACCGGGCTGATCACCGAGCGCGGTGTCTGTCCGGCCTCGCGCGAGGGCCTGCTCCGGCTTTTCCCGGAGCGTCGCCGCCGCGCCGCCTGAACACCTCGGTCATTGCGAGGCGCGCAGCGACGAAGCAATCTCCATCAGGCTGAGCTCAATCGGCACGAGGTTGCTTCGCTTCGCTCGCAATGACCGCCAGGTGGGAGGAAGGCATACGATGACAACTCGCCGGGAGCTGCTCGGCCAGGCCGCCGGCATGATGGCCGGCATCGCCTATACCGGATGCGGGATGATGCACATGGCATCGGCGCAGGGACCGGGGCCAGCACGGCGGCGCGAGGTCGCGGTCAATGGCAAGCGGGTCAAGACCGTCGATATTCATGCCCACTGCCACATCCCCGAGGCACTCGAATTGATCGGGCAGAAGGTTCGGTTCCCGGGATTGGTCATCACGCCGGACCGCATCAAAATCATGGATGAGCAGGGCATCGACATCGAGGCGCTCAGCGTCAATCCGAACTTCTGGGACAATGCCGAGCGCGACCTCGCCGCCCAAATTGTCAAACTGCAGAACGAAAAACTCGCCGAGATCTGCGGCAAGACGCCGGACCGCTTCGTCGGCCTCGCCTCGGTCGCGCTGGCCTACCCCGATCTCGCGGCCGAGCAATTGCAGGACGCCGTCAAACGGCTCGGCATGCGCGGCGCGCTGGTCGGCGGCAGCGTCAATGGCACCGAGCTCTCCGATCCAAAGCTGCATCCGTTCTGGGCCAAGGCCGAGGAACTCGGCGTGCTGATCTTCATCCACCCGCAGGGAACGCCCGAACTGGAAGCGAGCGGCCGGCTGAAGGGCAGCGGCGGGCTGGCGAATGTGATCGGCAACCCGCTGGAGACCACGATCGCGCTGTCGCATCTGATTTTCGAAGGGACGCTCGACCGCTTCCCCGGGCTGAAGATCTGCGGTGCGCATGCCGGCGGCTATCTGCCCTCCTACCCCGATCGGATGGATGCGATGTGCGCGAACCGGCCCGATCAATGCCCGGTCGCTCTGAAGAAGAAACCGAGCGAATACCTGAAGCAGATCTACATCGACTCGCTGATCTTCACACCGGAAGGGCTGCGCCACCTGATCGCTGAGGTTGGCGTCAGCCAGATTGTGATCGGCACCGATTACCCGTTCCCGTGGACGACGACCGAGGTCGACGACATCCTCAATTTCCCTGGACTGAACGATGCCGAGCGCATCGCGATGCTGGGAGGAACGGCAGCAAAATTGCTTGGCATCAACAGCTGACAACCGAATGGCCCCGCTTATGACGAACTGGATCGAGACCTATCGCGGCACGGTGCCGCCCTGGGAATGCGATGTCACCGAGCATTTCACGATCGCCTATTACTTCGACCGGATCGAGGAGGCCGAGCCGAACCTGGCCGATGCGCTAGGCCTCGGCGATCGGTGGCGGACCGGCGGCTTTGCCCGCCGGCTCGATGTCCGGTTCGCGCGCGAATTGCGCGCCGGCAGCAGCTTCCAGGTCGAGGGCGCCGTGCTCGGCGTCGAGGATGGCTTGCGACTCGGCCATCGTTTCATCGACTCGGCCAATGGCGAAACGGTGACCTGGATCGACGAACGCTGGGAACTGACGGACACGCCGCTGTCAGCCGAAGAGCGACGCGCCCTCGAAGGACGGGTCGCCACATGGGAAGGGCCGACGGCCGAGCCGCGGCCGGAGCCGAAAAGCCATGCCGGCTTCATCCCGACCGCCCGCGGCCGGGTCAAGCCGAAGGATCTCGATGCCATGGGCCATTTCGGCCTCGCCGCGATGGTTCATCGCCTCACCGACGCCTGCATCCAGGCCGGTTCGGCGATCGGCATGGATGCGGAATTCATGGAAAAGAACCGGCGCGGCTTCTCGACCTTCGAGCTGGGGCTGCGGATCTCCGGCGCGCTGCGCCTCGACGAGCCGTATCTGGTCGAGACCGGCATCGCGCATCTCGGCAATTCCTCGCTGCGCCTCGTTCACCGGATGACCGATCCGCGCAGCGGGCAGGAGGTCGCGCGGCTCGGCCAATACGGCGTCAACCTCGATCTCGACGCCCGCCGGCCGGCGAAATTTCCCGACGAGATCCGCGCCCGCGCCGCCAAGCTGGTCGTTGAGACGGAGTAACCTGGACCGCCGGCGTCTCGCCGGCATGCCGGCCGGAGGCCGGCGGTCCTAGGATGCGCCGGTTTCGGGGGATG
>Ga0137418_10007480_pt1 | contig 10034 bp, 10 predicted proteins | sample CZODoug3_1_2_16f_FD_122242 | JGI IMG/M metagenome (GOLD analysis project Ga0137418, IMG submission 122242) | Vadose zone soil fungal communities from Angelo Coast Range Reserve, California, USA - CZODoug3_1_2_16fungal (Hybrid Assembly) | ecosystem: Environmental > Terrestrial > Soil > Vadose... | reverse complement strand
CGACTGGATTCAGACGGCGGTCATCCTCGTCATCGTGGGCGCCGCCTGGTACGCGATCTCCGGCCTGCACATCGCGCCGCTTCCCGTGCTGATCGGCCTCGTGCTGCTCCTGGCGGCCCAGCACATCTGGTTTGCCCTCGCCGAAGCTCGCCGGGACGCGCGGTCTAGGCCGTTGCCTTCGCCATCTCTGCGTTGAACGCTTCGACGAGCGGCTTGTAGAAATCGTCGATCTCCATTCCGATCTTGTTGAAGTCGTAGGCGCCGATCTTGTTGGCGTCCTTCTCGACCAAAGCCTCCGCTGCGGTGATCGAGTTCAGGTCGCCGGCGGCGGCCGCGTCGAGCAGCTTGCCGAAATCCGCGACGAGCGATTGGAAGTCGACCATCAGGTCGTGGAGCTCCTTCGGAAGGCCTGGCGCGGTGGACAGCTGAAGCGCCTTGTCGACATGCGTCTTCATGGTCGTGAGCGTCGCCTTGGCCGATGTGAGGTCCGCGTTTGCGCTCTGCGTCCCGAGTGTGTCCAGGTCGATCGCCGCATCCATGAAGGCCTGCAGGAACTGGCCATCGAGCACGTAGTCGCCGGCGACCGTTTTCGCACTGGTCAGGGCTTTGCGGGCGTGGTCGATCCGCACGGATTCCCTATCCACGTTGCCGCGGCTCAAGACGGTGAGCCACTGCTGCTCGTTGAGGCTGGATTTGGCGGAAACCAGTGACGTATCGTCCTGGTCCACCTGGGCGCCCGCCGACTTGGCATTCGCGACGAACTGGTCGATCAGAGTCCGGGCCTGCTTGGGATCGAACGACGATCCGCTGCTAAGACCATTGAACTTCGTGTCGATGTCCTTGAACGTAGTGTTGAGGCTGTTCTGATGAGAGATCACCGTGTTCAAGCTCTTGTTCGCGCTGGAGACGCGCGTCGATGAGTAAGCGAAGCCGGCCACCGCGTACCCGATGATTCCGATCAGCAGGATGACGACGATGACGACCGCGATGATCGTTCGCCGCAGCCCGCTCGAAAGCCCTGATCCGCGAGCAGGCGCCGGCGCCAGTGCATCAGGCGGTGCGGGCGGCGGAGGCGGGACGTCCGGTTCCGACTCAGGCGGAGTATCCGGAGGCGGTGGTATCACTGGCCCAGTCTAATTGAGGATCCTCGCCCTTCCCCGAGCGCTCGATGCACCGACGTCGACGCTGCCGAAGATCAAACCGGCCAGTGTCAAACAGCTGGCCAAGCTCGGCATCGAGACGATTCGAGACCTGCTTCTCACCCTTCCCTTCGATTGGGAGGCTTATGGCGCACCGGCCGATGTGTCGCAGCTAATTCCAGGGCGCCCGGCCAGCGTCATCGGCACGATCGTGGCCATCAACGCAAAGGTCACGCCGCGCCGCCGCATGCGATTGACGGAGGCAACATTGCGCGACGACTCCGGCTCGAGCATGAAGCTCGTCTGGTTCAACCAGGCATTCATCGCAAAGCAGCTCCATCAAGGGGATCGCGTCGCGATTGCTGGGAATGTGAAGGAGTCTCGATACGGCGGAATGCTCGAGATGCAAAACCCGCACCACGAAGTTCTCGAGGACACTGAGGATTACGTCCCCACTCGAATCGGCGCGCTGATGCCGAAATACCACCTGGTCGCAGGCTTGAGCAACCGGAAGATGGCGAGCTGGGTCGAGGCGGCGCTGCCACTGGCGGGAGAGCTGGAGGACCTGCTGCCGCCCCTGGTCCGTGAGCGGCATCGACTTCTGCCGATCGCGGACGCGGTCCGGCAGGGGCAGCGGCCCGAAAACGAGCAGCAGTGGGAGCAAGCGCGCCGGCGCATGACGTTCGCCGAGCTGTTCGAGCTGCAGACCGCCTTCGCCATGATGCGCGCCAGCATCGCGGCGGAACCCGCCACGCCGATCCCGTACAGGCAGGAGGTGATCGACACCTTCAAAGCCGGTGTCGGATTTGAGCTCACTCGCGCCCAGCGCCGCTCCACCTGGGAGGCATTCCAGGACATGGAGAAGACCACCCCGATGAACCGCCTGCTGAACGGCGATGTCGGTTCGGGCAAGACGGCGGTCGCGGCGGCATGCGTCGCGATGGCGCACGCGGCAGGCATGCAGTCGGTGGTCATGGCCCCGACCGAGATCCTCGCGAGGCAGCACCTGCACAAATTTCGCGCGTACCTGGAAGAGAGCTTTCCCGGCCTCACGGTTGAGCTTTTGATCAGCGGCCAGAGTGCGGCTGAGCGCAGGCGCGTCCGCTCCGCGGCAGCTTCAGGTCACTGCGCGCTGGTCGTCGGCACGCATGCGCTGATCGAGGATGACGTGGAGTTCACCAGCCTTGGACTCGCGGTCGTCGATGAGCAGCACCGTTTCGGCACGCGCCAGCGCGAGCTCCTGCGCGCCAAGGGCAATGGCCGGCCCCATTTCCTCGCCATGACCGCAACGCCCATCCCACGCACGCTGGCGCTGGCCCTTTACGGCGAGATGTCCGTCTCGTTGATCGACGAGCAGCCGCCAGGGCGCACACCGGTACATACCAGCGTGGTCGAACCTGAGGACCGCCAGCGCGCGTACGACCTGGTGCGGGAGCAGGTCCGCTTGGGACGCCAGGCCTTTGTCATCTGCCCGCTCATCGAAGAGTCAGAGGTGCTGACCGTGCGCTCCGCGGTCGCAGAGTTCGAGCGACTCCAGAAAGACGTGTTTCCGGAGCTGCGGTTGGGCCTCGTGCACGGTCGACTCAAAGAGAAGGACGAAGTTATGAAGGCTTTCGTCTCAGGCGAGGTCAAGGTCCTGGTGGCGACGGCCGTCGTCGAGGTGGGCGTCGACGTGCCAAACGCGACGGTGATGATGATCGAGGGTGCCGAACGCTTCGGCCTGGCGCAGCTGCATCAGTTCCGAGGCCGCGTCGGCCGCGGGGCGGCGCAGAGCCACTGCCTCTTGCTGACCGACGAATCGTCGGAACCGGCGTTGAACAGGCTGAAGCTCGTGACCCAAATTCGTGACGGATTCAAGCTCGCCGAGGAGGACATGCGCATCCGCGGGATGGGCGAGCTCATGGGTCCCCGCCAGCACGGCATGTCCGACCTCGCGATGCAGGCGCTCGAGCAGCCTGAGCTCATCAACGAGGTCAGGCAGGAAGCGGAGCGAGTGATCGCGTCGGACCCGGGCCTGGAGCACAGCCCTGGTCTCAAGGCGGCCATCGCCCGCCGTCTCGACGTGACGTCTATCAGCTAGTCGGGAGGAGAGTAGGCGGCGGTGAGCATTCCGAAGTAGGTCGGCGCTTCGTAGGAGATGAGCCGGCCCGTCCATCCGGGCGTCGCGCCGTGCAGCATCAGCATCTGCCACCAGCTGTCGGCCTTGGCCTCTTCCACCATGTCCGACGGAATGTCGCTCAATTCCTCGAGCCTGTCGCCGGTGATGAGCTCGCAGATGAGGGCGTCGTATTCGTCAGCGCTGGTGTGATAGCCGTAAGGGCCGCCTTCGACGTGGGCGTGCCCGTGGTCGGCGCTTGCGATGAACGCGACTCGCAACCCCGATCTCGCCGCCGCTTCGGCGATGGCGGCGCCAGCGTCAATATGCGCTGACGCGGACAGGTCGCGCGCCGGCGTCACGACCACGAGCGGCACTGGCGGGTCGTGCCGCCCGCCCATGAACCACAGTGGGATGAGCACGCCCCAGTCCATTGGAGCGACCGCCCCTTGAGGGTCGTTGGCCCCGAAGCTCACCCCGGCACACGGCACCGCGGCCCATCCCATCGACTCGAGCACGAGCCACGCGAGGTCGGCTGCAGCAGGCACGTCAAGCGCTACGGACCGGGGCGCCCCCGCCAGCCTTCCGGCCACGCGCCCGGCGACCACAACGCCCATCGCATTGGAGATGTGTACGTTGTGAGGGGTGGCGACCACCACCGCTTCAGGACGCGCGGCGGTGAACAGGCGCCCGAGGTGCTCCATCCCCGCGCGGGTCGAGGCCGCGAGTGACCGTTCTGCCGGGGAGCAGGCCTCGGCGATGGCCAGCCCGCCGTGCGGCGCTATCGCCGCGAACACCAACCCCACGCGCCGATACTAGCCACCTATGGAGTCGCCGCTGCGGTTGACGGAGTACAGCCACGGGGCCGGTTGAGCCTGCAAGCTCAGCCCGGTGGAGCTAGGGCAGGTACTGGGGGCGCTGCCCCCAATCGTCGACCCGAACGTGATGGTCGCCACGGCCGGCCGCGATGACGCGGCGGTCTATCGAATCGCGCCCGACCGCGCCCTTGTCGCGACGGTGGACTTCTTCACACCCATCGTGGACGACCCTTCAGAGTTCGGAGCGATCGCTGCCGCGAATGCATTGAGCGACATCTACGCGATGGGTGCGCGACCGCTATTCGCCCTGGGCATCACGGCATTTCCCCGCGAGAAGCTCAGCACCGGGCTCCTCGAAAAGATCGTGGCCGGCGGCGCGGCGAAGATGACCGAGGCGGGCATTGCTGTCGTCGGCGGTCACTCAGTAGACGACGCCGAGCCGAAATTTGGATATGCGGTCACCGGCGAGGTGCACCCCGACCACATCGTGACCAACGGCGGCGCAAGCGCCGGCGACGTCTTATACCTGACCAAGCCGCTTGGCTCCGGCCTGGTCGCGACCGCGATCAAGCGCGGATTGTGTCCGCCCTCGCTCGAGCGCGAGGCGATCGCCGTCATGACAACGCTCAACCGCATGGCATCCGAGGCGATGGTCAGCGCCAGAGCGACCGCTGCCACTGACGTGACCGGGTACGGCCTCATCGGCCATCTCGCGAACCTGAAGGGTGGCGCCGATATCGACCTGGCCAGCATCCCGTTCATGAATGGCGTGCGAGAGCTCGCGGAAAGAGATCTATTTCCAAGCGGCAGCCGCCGCAACCACGCCGCGTATCGGGACCGAGTCGATTGGGGCGGCATCGAAGAGATCGACCAGATGATGCTGTGCGATGCGCAGACAAGCGGCGGCCTTCTCGTCGCGATCCCTCATCAGAACGCGCAAACGTTTGAGCACGGACTGGAATCGGCGAGACGGATCGGCGTGATGCGCGCCGACGGCACGATCCGCGTCAGGTGATGTCCAGGCTGCGGGTCAGCGGGGGAGAGGCGAGAGGCCGCCGGCTCAAGGCGCCGAAGGGAATCCGGCCCACCCAGGGCATGGTCAAGCAGGCCATCTTCAACCTGGTCGGGCCGGGCATCGAAGGAGCGGAGGTGCTCGACCTGTTCGCCGGCTCCGGCGCGCTCGGGATCGAAGCGCTGTCACGCGGCGCCGCGGGCGTGACCTTCGTGGACCATCAGGCCCGTGGGCTTGCTATCCTGCGCCAGAACTTGGACGTACTCGGCCTCAAAGATCGCGCGCGCATCGTCCGCGGAGACGTCGTGCGCTGGTTGGAGGCATCGCCCGACACAGTGAAGCGCGCCGGTGTCGTATTCCTCGACCCGCCTTATGACGATGTGGTGCTCGACCACGCGCTCAAGGTGCTCGACCGCAGCGTTGAACAAGCCACTGTGGTGGCAGAACACTCCCGGCGCCAGGAGATGCCGCCTCTGGACCGGCTCCAGGTCGACCGCCAGCGCCGCTACGGCGACACGATGGTCACGGTGTTCAAGGTTTGAGCATCACGGTGAAAGGGGGCACCCTCCGCCCGAAGTCCAAGGCCGCTGTTTATCCAGGCAGCTTCGACCCGTTCACCAATGGGCACCTCGACGTGGTCGACCGCGCGCTCGGCATCTTCGACAAGCTCATCGTCGCCGTCGCCGCCAACCCCGATAAACGGCAACCTCTCTTCACGGTGGATGAGCGCATGCAGCTCATCAGCGCGACGCTGAAGGGGCGTGAGCGTGTGGAGGTGACGAGCTTCAAGGGTCTTACCGTGGAGTTCGCTCGCTCGCTCGGCGCGACCACGCTGGTCAAGGGCCTGCGGGCCTACTCAGACTTCGACGCCGAGCTCCAGCAAGCGCTCATGAACCGCAAGCTTGCACCCGACATCCACACGGTGTTTCTCATGTCGAGCTTCGCGCATATCTACGTCTCGTCAAGTATCTTGAAGGACATCGCCAGCTATGGCGGGAACGTGTCGGACCTCGTTCCGCTGCCTGTCGCGAGAGCGCTGAAGGAGAAGTACAGATAAAGGTCGACGAGCTGCTTGACCGTTTCGAGTACCTGATCCAGAACGCGCGCCATGTCCCGCTCTCGACCCAGGTCATGGTGAACGAGGACGAGATGATGGAGCTGATCGACCAGGTGCGGTTCAACCTGCCCGACGAGATCAAGCAGGCGAACTGGACGGTGTCGGAGCAGCAGCGCATCATCTCCGAGGCGCATGCCGAGGCTGCGCGCATCATGTCGCGGGCCAACGAACGCGCCGAGGAGACGGCTTCCGAGCACGAGATCCTGCGCCGCGCCGAGCGTCACTCGGCCCAGGTGATCAAGGACGCGCAGGCGAAGTCAGACCAGATCATCCGCGAGGCCGAGGGGTACGCGATGGAGCAGCTCAAGCAGCTCGAAGCCCACCTCGCCCGCACGATGGCGACCGTGCGCCGCGGCGTCGAAGCGCTGCAGACCAACCAGCCGGCCACCGAGGAGAACGCCGACCAGGCGACCGGCTCGTAGCGACCGCCTCATAGCGTCCGGTAAACTACTCGACCTCATGGCTCTACCAAAGGTCAAGCTGTCCAAGTCGAAGAAAGGACGGCGCCGCTCGCACCTCGCGCTGGCGCTTGTGCAGATTCAGCCTTGCCCGAACTGCAAGAAGCCGCGCCGGCCTCACTCGATCTGCCCGAACTGCGGCTACTACGCGGGCCGCGAAGTAATCCACACCGCATGAGAATGAGCGGAAACCCGGACGGTTTCCGCTCATCGCGCGTTGGCTTCGCCAAGGCGCTGCTCACCTTCCGGGGATGGGACTTTCTAAGAGTCACTCCGCGCCACGCCGGTGACCTTCATGGACGTTGGGTAGACGGCCTGGCAAAGCCAGGCCTACAGGCGACGAATTAATCGCGAAAGTCGCGTTTCTCTACCCCGGCCAGGGCTCGCAGCAGCCAGGCATGGGGGCCGAGATGCTCGCCGATCCCGAGGTCGAAGAGCTCTGCGACAAGTGTTCCAACATCGCCGGCGTCGACCTTCGCCACCTGCTGATCAACGCGGACGATGAGGAGCTGCGCCTCACCCAAAATGCGCAACCGGCGCTTTGCTTTGCCGGCCTCGGCCTGACTCTGCTGCTTCGCCGCCGCGGCATCGAGCCGGCCGCGACCGCTGGCCATTCCGTCGGCGAGTATGCGGCGCTGGCGGCATCGGGTGCGGTTGAAGCCGCGCAGGTGATCAAGGCTGTCGTGGAGCGCGGCAAAGCGATGGCGGATGCAGCTCCCGCCGGTACCACGTCGATGGCGGCGGTGCTCGGACTCGACTCGCAGGCGGTTGAGGTCGCGCTCGCCGGCATGAACGACGCGTGGCCGGCCAACTACAACACTCCGACGCAGACGGTGATCGCAGGCACGATCGCCGGCCTCGAAGCCGCCACCAAGCGCCTGCAGGCGGCGGGCGCAAAACGCGTGGTGCCGCTCAACGTCAGCGCCGCTTTCCACACGCCATTGATGGCGCCGGCCGCCGAGCGATTGCGCGCCGCCCTGGACAAGATCGACTGGCGGACGCCGCGGCTCCCGGTGATGGCGAATCTCACGGGCCGGCCACACCAGGGGGGCGATCGCATCCCGCAGGTGATGGAGATGCAGCTGCGATCACCCGTGAGGTGGGCAGCGTGCGTGCAGATGCTGGTCGAGCTGGGATGTGACACCTTCCTCGAGGTCGGGCCCAAGCGCGCCCTGACCGGGATGATGCGCGAGCTGGCGCCCACGGCAACCGCCGGCGCGGTGGGGACCCCCACCGCGGTACAGGAGGTTGCCGTCCAGGCCTAGGCGACAATTCCTCGCCTACCGGAGATCAGTGCCTTGACTCACCGCTCAAGGCATGGAGCAGAATCGAGTGGTAGCTGGCATCCCAAAGCATGGGGGTGAGATGCCGCACAAGTCTGGTCCGAACCGAGGACCGCCTAATCGGCTCGAGCAGCGCTTGACGCTGTTGGATCTCTCAAGGAGGTATGCCATGAATGCAGGAGTGTTCAAGTCCAAGTTCAAGAAGACGGACCTGGACCAAGTCATCAAGGAATACAAGGAGTCGGCGCTCCCCGCACTCGCGACGCACAAGGGAGCACGCTCGGCTTTCTTGCTTGTCAACCGCGAGACCGGCGATGCCATCTCGGTCGGTCTCTATGACGATGAGGCGGCGGCGAAATCATTCGCGCCCAAGGCCGAGAAGATCGTTGAGTCGCTCAAGAAGTACCAGAGTGGATCGGCCGAACTGAAACGTGAGCTGTACGAGGTCGCCGCTTCCACGCAGATCGAGGCCAGGTCGGTTATAGAGCGAGGGATGAAAGCGTTCAACGCGCACGACATGGAAGCGCTTGCCCGCGACTCGGCGCCCGAGATCGAGCTCACAGGCCCGGGAGAGGTGAAGTTCAAGGGTCCGCAGGCGGTCAAGGAGTACAACCAGAACTGGGTGAAGGCTTTTCCCGACGCGCGGATCGAGGCGAAGAACATCTTCACGCAGGGCGGCACCGTGATTGTGGAGGGGGTTTTCACCGGAACGCACGACGGCACGATCAAGACTCCGATGGGTGACGTTCCCGCCACGGGCAGAAAGGTGAACGGCGAGTTCATCCAGGTCTTCGAGGTCGATCGCGGCCTCGTGAAGCGAAACCATCTCATCTACGACCAGGTGCAGCTCATGACCCAGTTGGGTCTGGCGCCCGCCGCACCGAACCAGGCTGCGCGCTCGACTCGCTGACCAGCCCGATCCAGAGGCTGGGGCCCGGGCCACGTTGAGCCCGGGCCCCAAAGCGGCGGGTAGGCGGGTGCTAGAGTTAATCGCGAGATGGAAACTCAAAAACTGAGCTTCGAAGATTTCAAGAACATCGTCGTCGAGCGCCTGGGCTGCGAGCCCGAGCAGGTGACGATGGACGCTTCTTTCCAGGAGGACCTCAACGCCGACTCGCTCGACCTGGTCGAGCTGATCTACGCGTTCGAGGAGAACACCGGGCTGGAGATACCCGACGAGGACGCTGAGAAGATCACGACCGTCGGGCAGGCGTGGGAGTACATCCAGGAGAAGGCTGCCTCATAGCACAGCCGCAGGCCGCCCCCCTGGCCCAATCGCTTCAACAGCTCCAACAGAAGATAGGAATCCACTTTCGTGATCCGGGCCTGCTGCTGGAAGCGGTGACCCACAGCTCGTTCGCGAACGAGAGCCCTCATCTCTCGCCTCGCGACAACGAGCGGCTCGAGTACCTCGGAGACGCCGTGCTTCAGCTGATCTCTGCCGAGTATCTCTACAAGCACCATCCGGGCGCGACCGAGGGTGAGCTGACGCAGACACGTTCGGCGATGGTCAACACAAACACGTTGGCGCAGCTCGCGGAGCAGCTCGACCTGGGCAGCTACCTCTACCTGGGCAAAGGCATCGCCAAGGGTGGAGGTCGCAGCTTGAAGTCGCTGCTCGCCAACGGCTTCGAGGCTGTTCTCGGCGCGATCTTCCTTGACGCCGGCTATGACGCCGCATACCACTACTACCTCGATCGCTATCGCTCGGTCCCGTCGCCGGTGCGGGATGAGAACTTCAAGGGGCGGCTGCAGCAGGTGGCGCAGGAGCGCTTTGGCGAGACGCCGTTTTACGACAGCGAAGGCGCGAGGGTCGGCACCCATCGCGAGTACACGTCGGTGGTCTTCGCCGGCGCCAATCCCCTCGGCACCGGCCACGGCGCGAGCAAGCAGGAGGCTGAGCAGGACGCGGCGCGAGCTGCGCTCGAAAGCCTGGTTGGCGGCGCGGACAAGGCCGCGGCCAAGCCGGCGAAAACCGCTCGGCCCCGCGCGCGCCGGTCACCGCGAACCTCGGGCCGGACCAAGGCTCTGACGGCTCTAGAAGCACCCTCGGAGCCCGCTGCAGAGGTGGCTGAGGTCATCTCCTTGCCCGAGCTCGAGCCCGAACCGGTA
>Ga0137418_10007479_pt1 | contig 10036 bp, 7 predicted proteins | sample CZODoug3_1_2_16f_FD_122242 | JGI IMG/M metagenome (GOLD analysis project Ga0137418, IMG submission 122242) | Vadose zone soil fungal communities from Angelo Coast Range Reserve, California, USA - CZODoug3_1_2_16fungal (Hybrid Assembly) | ecosystem: Environmental > Terrestrial > Soil > Vadose... | reverse complement strand
TTGCAAATCTTGATTGTTGGGAGACGATTACCAGCGACGGTCGCCTCCGCCTCCGCCGCCACGATCACCGCGATCTCGTCCACCACCGCCGCCACCCCCGCCACGGCCACCGCCGCCACCTCGGCCACCGCCACCACCACCACCTCCGCCATAACCACCGCGCCCACCTCCGCCGCCCGGCCGGCCCCCGCCGCCTCCGCCCCCACCTTCACGAGGTGGGCGAGCTTCGTTGACGACAATATTGCGGCCCATGAAATCATGTCCGTTCAGACCTTGAATGGCGCGCTCGGCTTCCTCGTCGCTATTGACCTCGACAAACCCGAACCCGCGTGGTTGCCCCGAAAAACGGTCGCGCACCAGGGTAACGTTCGCCGCGGTGACGCCCGTCTGAGTAAATAGAGTGGTGACCTGCTCCTCTGTCGCTTGAAAAGGAAGATTACCCACGTAGAGTTTCTTCAATGCGAGCCTCCTTCTGGTCGTGGCTTATGGCAGCTCACGGTACCCGGACTGAAGAGGCAGGGTCGAGATCGGGGGCATAGGCCCGGGGGGGCCGGAATGATCCGACGAGAGACTCACTTCAGCTCAGGGCGAATCTTGCTCTAAATTCCCACGGTCGTCAACAAAAGATATTTGTATAACTATCTGTGAAATACATAATTGTAAATAGGCCGGCGGAGCGCGCGGGCCGCGTAAATTGAAGGATTTTGGTGGTAGGATTCACCGTTCCCTGAAGGAGTGAATCGTTTCCATGCGCGGATTGATGATGGATTTTCCCCTGACGGTGCCGGCGCTGCTCGAGCGCGCGGGGCACATTTTCGGCAAGGTCGAAATCGTCACGCGCCGGCCGGACCGCTCGCACACGCGCATCACCTGGCGCGATCTCTACGGGCGCGCGCGGCGTCTGGCGAACGCGCTTACCAGCCTGGGCTTGCAGCGCGGAGACCGGGTGGCCACGCTGTTGTGGAACCAGTCCGAACACATGGAAGCGTACTTTGGCGTCCCGATCGCCGGAGGCGTGCTCCACACGCTGAACCTGCGGTTGCACCCGGAGGAAATCGCCTTCATCGCCAGCCACGCGGGCGACCGCTTTCTGATTGTCGACGACGTGCTGCTGCCGGCATACGAAAAATTTCGCGACGGAGTAAAGTTCGAGCGCGTAATCGTCGTGCCGTTCGGCGGCTGTGCGACACCGGCGGGCTGCCTTGGCTACGAGGAACTCCTGTCCCATGCGAGCGACGACTTCACGTATCCGCAGCTCGACGAGAATGAAGCGGCGGTGATGTGCTACACCTCCGGCACCACGGGGCGCTCGAAGGGCGTTGTGTATTCGCACCGCGCCGTGGCGCTGCATTCGCTTGACTGTTGCGGGACCGATTCGTTCGCAATATCGTTTCGCGATACGGTATTGCCGATGGCCTCCATGTTTCACGCGAACGGCTGGGGGATTCCGTTCACTTCCGCGTTGGCGGGGTCGAAGCTCGTCCTGCCGGGCCCCTTCGCGGACCCGGAAGGTATTCTCGACCTGATGGAGCAGGAGCGCGTCACAGTGGCGCTCGGAGTGCCGACGGTCTGGTTCGGAGTTCTCGACGCGCTCGAAAATAACCCTGGACGGTGGAAGTTTTCCTGGCCTGTGCGCATGTTGGTGGGGGGAGCCGCGCCTTCGGATGTGCTGATGCGGGGATTTGACCGCCACGGCTTCAAGATTATCTGCCTGTGGGGCATGACGGAAACCACCCCGCACGGCTCCTGTTCGATGCTGCGACCTTATATGGACTTCTGGAGCGACGACGCGAAATACGCGCAGAGGCTAAAACAAGGCATTCCCACGAAGTTTGTGGAAGCCCGCATCATGGGGCCCGACGGCACGAAAGCGCCGCACGATGGCAAGACTGTCGGCGAGCTCGAAGTGCGCGGCCCGTGGGTCGCAGCGTCCTACTACAACATGCCGGAAGAAGCGCACCGGTGGTCGCCCGACGGCTGGCTGCGCACCGGCGACATGGCTCACATTGACGAAGACGGCTACATCAAGCTCGTTGACCGCAGCAAGGACTTGATCAAGTCCGGCGGCGAATGGATCAGCTCCGTGGACCTCGAGAACGCGCTGATGGGCCATCCATCCGTGAAAGAAGCTGCCGTGATCGGCGTGGCGCACCCGAAATGGCAGGAGCGTCCACTAGCTGTGGTCGTATTGAATGAAGGCAAGCAGGCACAGCCCGCGGAATTACGCGAATTTCTGGCGGCGAAATTCGCGAAGTGGCAGTTGCCCGACGCCTTTGTGTTCACGAACGAAATTCCGCGCACATCGGTGGGAAAATTCCGCAAGATCGCCCTGCGCGAGCAGTTCGCCGATTGGAAGTGGGAATCCTGACACCGATTACGTCCTGTAGCTGGCGTTGATGTGGACGTATTCCTGGGTGAAATCGCAAGTCCAGACGCGCGCCGTTCCGGGGCCGTGATGCAAATCCACGATGATGGGAACATTCTTCTCGAGAAGGCGGCGATGCGCGGCGCGTTCGTCGAGCGGCAGCGCGATTGAATAGGACTCGCCCTTTGGCGGCCCGTACATTTTTATTCCACCCAGCCAGATTTCGGCATGGTCGGGATTGAATGGCACGCCGGCGCGGCCCGCGGCGGCGAGGATGCGTCCCCAATTTGGATCGGCGCCGGCAATCGCGGTCTTCACCAGCGGTGAGCCGGCAATGGTCTGCGCAACCTGCTTGGCGGCGCGGTCGCTCGGAGCGCCGCGCACTTCGATTTCGACGACGTGCGTTGCGCCTTCGCCATCGGCAACAATCCCGAGCGCAAGCGCGTGGCAGACTTTTTCGAGCGCACCAACAAATTCCGTATAATCGCCGCCGCTCGCCTTCGTAATTTTTCTCGCGCCCGAGGCGCCATTCGCGAGCACAAGCAGCGTGTCATTGGTGGAACTATCGCCATCGACGGAAATGCAGTTGAACGTGCGCGCGACAACTTCGCGCAGCGCGCGATCGAGGACGCGAGGCGCGACGCCCGCGTCGGTAAAGACAAACGAGAGCATCGTCGCCATGTTCGGATGAATCATCCCGGCGCCCTTAGCGCAACCCGCAACGCGCACGGTACGTCCGCCAATTTTGCAGTTTGCGGCGGCGCGCTTCGGACGCGTATCGGTGGTCATGATGGCGCGCGTGAGTCCGTCGAAGGCGCGCGGCGAGAATGCGAGCGCGGAAGCCAGGCCCGGAGCAGCTTTCAGGATACGCTCGACGGGCAGCGGCACGCCGATCACTCCGGTCGAGCAGACCACGACCTGCTGCATTGCGCAGCCAATTAATTTTGCAACGTGCCGCGCGGTGGCCCGCGAAGCGACCATGCCGCCAGGGCCAACCGAGCAATTTGCGTTCCCGGAATTGACGATAACCGCGCGCATGGCGTCTGATGACGCCCGCACGTGGGCGCGGGAAAGAATTACCGGCGGCGCTTGCACCAGGTTTTGCGTAAACACGGCAGCTGCCGACGCGGGCGGATCGGATACGATCAGCGCCACGTCGAGCGATCCGGTGTGTCCGCGCTTCTTGAGGCCCGCGGAGGCGGCGGCAAATCGAAAACCGCGCGGCAGTGCGCGGGAGGACGGGAGATCGCTCATTGTTTTTCAATCACCATGCAGGATTTCCATTACTGCTGTAGCTCGGGTCTTCAGACCCGAGGTTTTTCTTAATCCGCGAAAAGACCTCGTCCCGGTCAGACCGGGACGAGCTACAACACCGAGAGCGGGCTCCCCGCGCTGTTCAGCACGGGCAGCACATCGCGTTCGGGGCAAACGACTGCAACGGTTGCGACCAGCTTGCAGCGATGTTCCTTGGGACAAGTGACACAGTCGCGCTCAATTTTTTCGGGCACCATCTGCCGCGGGCCAGGCGTAAATCCGTAGCGCGAGAAAAACTCCGGCCGGTGCGTCACGGCAAACAGGCGCGCGATTCTCCGGCGGCGCGCCGTGTCCATCGCCGCTTTCATCAGGCGGTCCCCGATGTTGTAACCATGGCCGCGCGCATCGGGTGCGACCGCGAGCGAGCGGATTTCGGCGAGGTCGGCGCCATACGGCTCGAGTGCGACGCAGCCAAGGAGCTTTTCCTCATCATTTCGTTTTTCCACGAGCACGAGAAAATGGTTGATATGCTTGCGGATTTCGTCCTCGGTGCGCGGGAGCAGCGAACCCTCGCCGGCGTAATGCGCGATCACGCGATGCACGGCGATGGCATCGGCGGCGCGTGCGATACGGGCCCTCATGGCTTGCCCCCAAGGGCGGCCAAGCGCTCCTTCGCGGCGGCGATGGCTTCGCGGACGCGCCCGGGCGCGGTGCCGCCGTCCACATCGGGGCCGGCGAGCGCAGCATCAAGATTCAGCGCATCGAAGAAGTCGGCGGCAAACAGCGGCGAATATTTCCGCAGCGTTTCGAGGGGAAGCGCGGAGAACGATTTTCCGGTGCGCTCGCCCTCGCGAACAATCTGGCCGATAATTTCGTGCGCTTGGCGGAATGGCGCGCCCTTGCGGACCAGATAGTGCGCGGCTTCGGTGGCCAGCAGCGCCGGGTCGGAGGCGGCCTCGCGCATGCGCGCTTCATTGGGGCGCGTTGCGGCGACGGCGCCTGCGGCAACGGCCAGCATGGCGATGGCCTGGTCGTGCGCCGCGAACACGGGCTCCTTGTCTTCCTGCAAGTCGCGCTGGTAGCTCGACGGGAGCCCTTTGAGCGTCGTCAACAGCGCGTGCAGCGATGCGGTCACGCGTCCCGTCTTGCCGCGGAGCAGTTCCCACGCGTCGGGATTTTTTTTCTGCGGCATCAGGCTGCTACCGGTCGAATACTCATCGGGCAGCACGATGAAGCCGAACTCTTGCGAAGCGAACAGCACGAAATCCTCGGACAGGCGCGAGAGATGCGTCGCGATCACAGCCAGCGCGTAGAGGTAATCGAGCGCGAAATCGCGGTCGCTCGCGGCATCGAGGCTGTTCGCGGTGGGGCGCGCGAAGCCCAGTTCGCGCGCGATGGCCCCGCGATCGATATCCAGCGCGCATCCCGCCAGCGCGCCCGAGCCCATCGGGCAGGCGTCCGCTGTGGCCACGGCTGCATCGAGCCGGACCGCATCGCGGAAAAACGCCTCGGCGTGCGCGAGCAGAAAATGCGAAAACAAGATTGGCTGCGCGTGCTGCATGTGCGTCATGCCGGGCATGGCAACGCCAAGCCTGCTCTCCGCCTGGCCGACGAGCGCAGCAATCAATTGCGCGACAGCGGCGCGCGTTTCGTGCGCGGCCTCTTTCACGAACATGCGGAAGTCGGTGGCCACCAATTCATTGCGGCTGCGGCCCGTGTGCAATTTGTAGCCCAGCGGCCCGAGAAATTCGACGAGCGCGCTTTCAACGAAATGGTGCACGTCCTCAGCGGGCGACGCGTCAAGCCATGCCGGATCGCCCGCCGCGCGCCCGGCAATCTTGTCGAGCGCGGTGAGGGTGTCGCGCATTTCCTCGACGGTGAGAATGCCCGCCGATTTCAGCGCGCCCGCCCACACACGATCGACAGCCAGCTCGTATGGCAACAGGCGGCGGTCGAATGCGAAAGACCTCTGAAACTGGTAGAACAGTTCGTCGGGCGCGCGGTCAAACCGTCCGCCCCACAACCCGCCTGCCGGACGGGCAGGTTTTCCCGTGGGCTGCTCTTTGGGCGCGGCGGTCACCGTGCCTTTGCCCCTTTTGCTTGCTCCGGGATCGTCACCGGCAGGGCGAACAAATTGATGAAGCCCTCGGCGTCTTTTGGGTTGTAGCCGGTCATGGCGAAGCTCGCGAGGCCCTTGCGATACAGCGAATACGGCGAGGCGCGCTTTGTGACGGTGATGTTGCCCTTGTAGAGCTTGAGGCCAACTGTGCCCGTGACGCGCTGCTGCGCGGCGGTGAAGTACGCATCGAGCGCCTCGCGTTGCGGCGTGAACCACAAACCGTAATAGACTAGCTCCGCGTAACGTAACGACAGCATCTCCGAGTAGTGCGCCGTCTCGCGGTCAAGGCACAGCGTCTCCAGTTCGCGATGGGCGGTCACCAGCAGCGTGCCGCCGGGCGTTTCATATGCGCCGCGCGACTTGATGCCGACCAGGCGGTTTTCGACCAGATCGATCCGGCCCACACCATGCGCCGCGGCAATTTCGTTCAGCTCATCGAGCAGCGCGACAGCGGACCGCTTCTTTCCGTTGATCGACACTGGCGTACCCGCCTCGAAGCCAATTTCCACTTCAGCAGGTTTATTGGGGGCTTTTTCTGGCGAAACGATCCACTGCCACATCGCCTCTTCGGGCTCGTTCGCGGGATCTTCGAGCACGCCGCCTTCGTGGCTCAGGTGCCAGATGTTGCGGTCGCGCGAGTAAATATTCGCTTTGGTCTGCTCGATGGGTATGTTGTGCGCCTTCGCGTAGGCGATGGCGTCCTCACGCGAGTTGATGGTCCACTCGCGCCACGGCGCGATGATTTTCACGCTTGGCGCGATGGCTTTGTAGGCCAGTTCAAACCGCACCTGATCGTTGCCCTTGCCCGTGCAGCCGTGAGCGACCGCGTCAGCGCCGGTTTCGAGCGCGATTTCCGCCTGGCGCTTGGCCAGCACGGGCCGCGCCATCGATGTGCCCAGCAGATACTTGTGTTCGTACACCGCGCCCGCGCGCAGTGTCGGCCAGATGTAGTGGGACAGAAATTCTTCGCGCAGGTCTTCGATCGTGGCCGAGGACGCCCCGGTCGAGAGCGCCTTGCGCTTGGCTGCCTTCAGATCCTCCTGCTGGCCGACGTCGCCTACCATGGCAATTACTTCGCAACCGTACGTTTCTTTGAGCCACGGAATAATGATTGACGTATCAAGTCCGCCCGAATAGGCGAGAACTACTTTCTTTGGCACCGGTTGTCCTTTCAGCTTAGGAGCATCAACAGGATGGCTTTCTGCACGTGCAGGCGATTTTCAGCCTGGTCAAATACGATCGAGCGCGGCGATTCCATCACCTCGTCGGTGACTTCCGAGCCGCGATGCGCGGGAAGACAGTGGAGGAAAACAGCATCCGGGGCGGCGTGGGACATTAGCGCGGCGTTCACCTGATACGGCGCGAAAATGGCGGCGCGCGCTTCCGCCTCGCTTTCCTGGCCCATGCTGGCCCAGACGTCGGTGTAAACCGCCTGCGCGCCGCAAATGGCATCCTCAGGCGCGCGGAATAATTCAATGGTTCCCTGCGTGGAGGCCGCATCGCGGCGCGCCGCCTCGACGATTTTCGCGTCAGGCTCATAGCCCGCGGGCGTCGCGATCCGCACATGCGCGCCCATGCGTGATCCAGCAATCATCAACGAATGGCACACGTTGTTGCCGTCGCCGATGTAAGCGAGTCTTACGCCGGGGGTGGAGCCGAATTTTTCTTCCAGCGTGAAGAAGTCGGCAAACGTCTGGCACGGATGGTAGAGATCGGACAGCGCGTTGATGACTGGAACTGTCGCATGCGCCGCCAGGGTGTCGAGAGCATCCTGTGCAAACACGCGCGCGACGATTCCATGCACCCACCGTGAAAGGCTCCGCGCGACGTCGGCAATTGATTCGCGCTCGCCCAGCCGCGCGTTCGCATGATCCAGAAGAATTGCCGAGCCGCCGAGGCTCACAATGCCGACTTCAAACGTGACACGCGTGCGCAACGACGGCTTTTCAAAAACCATCGCCAGGAATCGGCCCGCGAGAGCTTTCTTGTAGCGGTCCGGGTGCGCCTTGACATCCGTGGCCAGACGAAACAGCTCGCGGACTTGCGCGGCGTTCCACTCCGTTCCGGTCAGCAGGTCGGAGGCAAGACTCAATGCAGGGGCGTGCGCATTCATGTTTACCTCGCCGCCGCGAGCGCCAGAGCCGGGGCGGTGGTAGGGGGTACGGCCTGCGTCTTGGCGGGCCGCTCGGTCTTCGCAAAGACTGAATCGAGTTTAGAAAGTCCTTCCTTCACCTGCTGCGCGGTCAATATGAATGGCGGCAGCAGGCGAAGGGTGTGTTCGTGCGTGCAGTTGATGAGCAGGCCCTGCTGGAGGGCCTCGGTAACGTACGGAGCGCCCTCGACGTCCAGGCCCACACCCAGCATCAATCCTTCTCCGCGGACTTCGCGGATAAAATCAAACTTGGCGGCGAGTTTCTTCAAACCCGCGCGCAACTCCGCTCCACGCGCGCGCACATTGGCGAGCAGGTGCTTCCGCTCGACCGTGTCGAGAAAGGTCAAACCCGTGGCGCACACCAGAGGACCCCCGCCAAACGTGGAGCCGTGGAGGCCGGGCGAAAATGCCGCGGCAAACTCCTCGCGCGCCAGGAAAGCGCCCAGCGGCAGCCCGCCCGCGAGCGGTTTTGCAACCACGACGATGTCCGGCAGGCCCGTAAGCCGCTGGTAGGCAAAGGCGCGGCCCGTGCGGCCCAGGCCGCACTGAATTTCGTCGGCGATCAGCGCTGCGCCGTGCTGTGTTGCCAGCTCGCGGGCACGTTTCCAGAACGTGTCGCTCACGGGAAAAATTCCGCCCTCGCCCTGCACCGGCTCGAGGACGATGGCGCAAACATTGCCGTTGAATTTCGCTTCCAGGTCCGCGACATCGTTGAAGCGGACGAATTCCACTCCGGGAACGAGCGGCTCAAATGGTTCCCTGTATTTCAGTGTGTGCGTGATCGAGAGAGCGCCAAACGTGCGGCCATGAAAGGAATTTTCAAGCGCCAACACGCGCGTCTTTCCAGTGCCGCCCGATTTCTGCCGGGCGGCGATGCGCGCGAGCTTGAGCGCGCCCTCGATTGCCTCGGAGCCGCTGTTCGTGAAAAATACGCGGTCCATGTGCGACCACTTCGCGAGCTTAGCTGCCAGCGGCCCTTGAAAAGGATTGTGAAACAGATTCGAGACGTGAACCGCGCGTCCCGCCTCACGGCGGATCGTGCGCACCAGGTCCGGATACGAATATCCCAGCGCGTTCACGGCAATCCCGCCCAGAAAATCGAGATACTTCTTCCCGCTTTGATCGAAAACATAGCAGCCACGCCCATGCGTGAAGACCATGTCGGACCGCTTGTATGTGTTCATCAAGTGGCGCGAAACGTCCCGGAGGACGGAACGCTGCGCGGCGCCCGCTCCGCTTGCGGGGGCGCGCTTTTTCGTTTTTTTGGCTTTCGATTTCACTGCCCCACCCCTGCGGCGCTTGCGGGATATTCCGATGTGATGCGCGTGCCGGGAAACCGCGTGCCGTTTGCCGCGGCCAGCAGTCCCTTGGGCACCGAGCCGCCGACGATACGCACTTCGGTGACGCCGGCGGAAAGCGCGCGTTTGCACGCCTCCAGCTTCAGAATCATCCCGCCGGAAACTTTATTCTGGCGGATCAGATCCTCGGCATCGGCGGTCGAAACCACCTTGAGCACCTTTTCGCCGTTGAGGACCCCGGCGACGTCTGTGAGATAAATCAGCCGGTCGGCGTGAATGAATTCGGCGCAGGCGGCAGCCATGTGGTCGGCGTTGATGTTGTAAAGCTCGCCGTCAGCGCCGAGGCCGAGGCACGATGCCACCGGCACAACGCCGGCCTTCCAGAATGACTCGATAAAACCCAGATTCGCTCCGGTCAAGTACCCCACAAAACCCAGACCGCCGATGACTTCGTCATGCATCATCGGTTCAGCCAGCAAGCAGCCCGAATCAGAAGCGCAGATGCCCACTGCGGGCTGCCCCGCGGCTGAAATGGCTCCGGCGAGCCGTTTGTTGAGCAATCCGCCCAAGACCATCACCGCGACATCGCGCGTTTCGCGGTCCGTCACGCGCAGTCCGTTGACAAACCGGCTGTCAATCCCCATGCGCTTGAGCGTGGCGGTGAAAATTTTTCCGCCGCCATGCACCATCAAAATTTCGTGGCCCTGGTGGGCGAGCTGCGCCACCTGCCGCGCCAGCGATTCCATCGCCGCCGCGTCATCGAGTAATGCTCCCGCAACTTTAACGACCATTCTCATGTGAGTCCCGTGGCCTCCCCGATGCCCAGCATCGCGTTCATGCTCTGCACA
>Ga0137418_10007475_pt1 | contig 10039 bp, 7 predicted proteins | sample CZODoug3_1_2_16f_FD_122242 | JGI IMG/M metagenome (GOLD analysis project Ga0137418, IMG submission 122242) | Vadose zone soil fungal communities from Angelo Coast Range Reserve, California, USA - CZODoug3_1_2_16fungal (Hybrid Assembly) | ecosystem: Environmental > Terrestrial > Soil > Vadose... | reverse complement strand
CGCCGTTGCGCACCCGATGCGGGGCCTTGAGGCGGCTTTCGGCACCGTTCAGAAACGTGCCGTTGGTTGAAATATCGTGGAGCCAATAGGCGCCGTCGTGCCAGCGCACCTCGCAATGCCGTCCAGAGATGAAACGGCTCGGGTCCGGCAGCGTCCAGTCAAGATAAGGATCGCGTCCGATATCGAGGCCGCGCTTGCCCTGGATCGAGACGCTCAAGGGCCCGCCGTCCGGAAAACTTGTCTCGTTCTCGATTTGCAGTGTGAGAATCATGGCCCGGCCTCAGCAAGCCGGATGCCGTCGGCCAGGCAGACTTGCAGAAGCTTCGCCCGCTCGTCGGAATTCACCCGGCGCATGGCGATCAGCAAGGCGATGCGCACCGCGCGCGAAGTCATGAAGGGAGGATACGGAAACGGAGTCTCTGAGAAATTGCCGCTGCTCCATCCCGCCGCCCACGCCAGCCACGTCAGCGGTTCGTGACTCGGTGCCTTGTCGCCGACATCAAGCGCCCTCTGCCGGTTCTCCTCGCTCGGTTCCTGTACCCAGGCTTCGGCTGCGGCTAGTCCAGTAATGTCACTTGGCAAGCTGCCGCCAAGCAATTTGCGCACGCTCGCGCAGCCCCACCACACGGCCTCGCGGCGCGGCAGCAAATAGGCGCAAACGCCGATCGCCTCATCGGGCCTTCCTGAGGCTGCAAGCTTATTGAGAAACGCGACCGGCGGTTCATCGGTTGGCTTGGCGCCGACCTTTTCCAGCGCTTCTGGAAAGCTCTCGAACAGCGCCTGAACGGTCGCGAAGCGAATACGGCTCATATTTATACAGGTCTACCTCCAATGAGCGCCGCCCCCGCGACAAGTCCCCCCGTCATAGCCAGACCGCCTGAGATCACCACATTACCTGTGATGCGGACGATGGGCGCCGTAATTTGAACCTCACCGGCCTTCATCGAGATACCTTTCGCGTCCAGCGTGATCGTCGTTTCCCCCATCAATACGGACAGGTGCACCTCCTTACCGGAAAACACGTTCACCTCCTCCCTCACATTCATGAAATGTCTTCCTTTCCAGACTTGAACTTGGCGATCGCCCTGCTCGACCCTTAGGTCGTCGTTGCCCTCTTGCAGCACTGCCTCGCGGTTGTTGCGAATGACCCTTTTCTCTGAATCCAGCACCTGCACCTGATAATCCTTCTCGGCGTGCAAGAAGACGGTCTCGTTGCCTTTCGTGTCGTCGAACGTGAAAAAGTTGTGGCCGTGGTGTCCCTTGGTTGAATCGGACACCACGCCGGAAATGTTCTTCTTACTGGGAAGCACAAAGGGAGTTTTGTTGTCGCCGTTATACACACACCCGATCACGAGCGGCCGATCGGGGTCGCCTTCCAGGAATTCGACGACGACCTCCATACCGATTCGGGGAATGAATTGGTGACCCCATTTTTTGCCGGCCCATGGCTGGGAAACCCGGATCGGGCAGGACTTTTCGGGCTTGCGATCCCAATAGAACTGCACCCAGATGTGGCCGTGTTTGTCGGTCGATATCTCCTCGTGTTCCTTGTCCTTCTCGTTCACGACCTTCGCAGTTTGGATACCGTGGATGCGCGGCTTTGGCGTCAACGGCAAACTCCGGAACGGACGATCGCTCGGCAGGAATTCATAGTTTCCCTGGTAGCCGGCCCCATCGCCGGCCTGACTCGTGCCATAGAACTGAGTGCCGTAGTCATGGCTGGCGCGAACCACGAGATATTGCTTGTTTTCATCGGAAGCCGGATGCTTCTCAACCGTGACGAGACCGCCCGCAAACAATGATGGGGCGTCTCCATTGGCGGTGCGACGGCGATCCAGGGCCTGCTCCGCCTCCAGTCTGACCTGAGCGAACAGGTCGCCCATCTTTTGCTTCTGCTTGTCGTACTTCCCGGGATAGTCGTAGACTTCGAACGTCGACCGCGCGTAGTTCTCCTTCGCATCCTTCTCCTTCAACGCCTTCAACACGTTCGGCTGAAGGTAGTCGTAATCGCGTAATTCGACCTTACCGGTGCAAAAACGCCGATCCGAGATCCACGAATGGATATGTTGCTCGGCCCGGTTATAGGCCACGGTCTGGCTGTTATACTTGACTGTCGGGAGATCTTTGACCTTGCTGTGAGAGGCGTAGGAGTCGGCAAGCATCATCGTGTGTTGTCCGTCCTGATGCTCGAAAAAGTAATAGATCCCGTATTGCTCCATCAACCGTGAAACGAAGGCGAAATCGGTTTCGCGATACTGAACGCAGTATTCGATCTCTTCGTAGGTACCGTGGGTGCAAAACTTGAAATCCGTTTCACTGGAGAAGCCGGCATCCTTGAACACTTGCTCGATGATCTCCGTGACCTTCATCTTGGGAAAGATCCGGCAATTGGCACGGTGAGCCAGCAACGAAAACCATGGCCGCAGCACCAACCGGTAGTGAGAGTACCCCTGCTGTCCGCCTATTCCGGTGCCGACCCATTGCGCCTCAGTGAGAATGCCGCAGAAAAACCGCTCCTTCTGCCCATAGGTTTTGAGCTTGATCGTGCAAGCCTGGCCGAGCGCCTTGTCGAAGTCGATGTTCTCTTCTTCGCTCAGGGATTCGACCTGAAATTCGAACGGCTGGCCCAATGTCTCATTGCCTGAGAAAGCCTTGAGCGCCAAAACGTCGCCGCCAAGCGGCGTCTTGAGCGAAGCGGGGTGGTTGGCTTGACTGAGCTGGCTCATTCGATCCTCTGCAACGGCGGACGCCAATTCGTCCGCTCCTTATAGTCAACCTACTGCGTGTCGCGGTTCAAGCGCATGGCGTTGACGCCAATCCCGCGATATCCGCAGGATCAATCCCGATCTCGATTTTGTGTGCCCAGCATTAGCCTAGGTTCAACTCCGGATGCATGTTGGTTGCCATCGGCGCAAGCAGAACGATGAAGCCTTGCAATTTCGAATCCCAACTAGCAGGGCGGCCATTCTCAACTAAGAGTTACGGCAGCTCTAGGACTGGAGCGACAATAATCGCGCGTCGAGTCCGAATCCGCATCATCCGATCGGATGATGTTGAAGAAATTGAATCGTGTTAGCGATCGTCTCGTCATCCGCTTTCATCGTCACGTTAAGCGCATCGCGTTTTATTCCATTGCTGCGTGACGCATGAGCAGAAATTTTCTTTGAACCGAGATTTCGCGCGGATCACTAACTGTCAGAAACTCTATCGCCGTAGAGGCGACAGATCGATGATCACAAATCCGGTCCTGAGGGGCTCGCGTTGACGGAATTGGCTTTCTCGGCTGCACTTGAAGATGACGGCACGGCCGCGATGCCACCGTCCGCGGAGGGGAGCTCCTCTTCCGCAGCGATCACCTTGGAGTCCGACGTTGCGGCCGCCGAACCAGCACCAATCGATCACTCTCATCCGGTAATTGCGAAATTCGATACGGCTGTGCAACCGGCGACGATCGACCCCGCGGTTGCCGAGCTGTGCGTTCCGTTTTCGGAAGCCGATCCCTGCGGACCGGATCTCGACCTCGCGAGTGATCCGGACTACCTGAACTTCTTCGCACAGACCGAAGGGATGCTTCCAAGTTCGTTCTTTTCGACCGAAGACGGAAAGCCGTTCGATCGAGCCAGTATTGACTTGCCGCGCCAGATCGAAGCGATCGCGCCATTGTGGCAGCGCTCCCGCGACCTGCGGTTGCTCGTCATGAGGGCGCGGCTGACGATCCTCAATCGGGATCTTGCTGGCTTCGCGGTGAGCATTGCTGCGATCGCCGAGTGGCTGGACAAATTCAGGGACGATGTCCATCCACGCGCCGATGACGGCGACCTTGGTACGCGTGTTGCCGCGCTTGGCTCCTTTGAGCTGCCGACCGTCGTATTCCCGTTGCAGTATGCACCACTATGCGAGGGGCGCCGAATTGGCGCGGTGACCTACCGGTCCTGGATGATCGCGTCCGGCGAAGTCAAGCCGCGCGCAGCCGAGCAGAAGCATCCATCGGCTACGCTGACAGAGGCGATAGCGGATGCACCGGCGGATGTACTGGCGGCAACGCGCAAGCATGTGACGATGCTGAAGACATCGCTCGCCCGCATCCGGAATGTCTTCATGATGCAGAACACTTCGCTCGGCCTGGAGGACTTGCCGGCTCTGGTCGACAAGATACAGCTGCTGGTCGATCCGCAAGCTGTGCATCACGAAGAGACGTTGGCCGGAGCGGAACATGACATTGCACCGACAGGTGATGCGCCAACCTCGCTCGCTGACGCGCAACAGGCGCTGGCGGCGATTGCCGATTATTACACCCAGTCGGAGCCCTCGAGCCCGACACTGCCTCTGGTGCGCCAGGCACACCAGCTGATCGGCAAGTCGTTCTTCGAAGTGATGAGCATCCTGGTTCCCACCCAGATGGAGAAGGCGGCATTTCAGATCGGCGCCGACCTGTTCTTCGAATTGCCGGTCAACAAGCTTTCCAAGCTGCCGGAATCAGCACCCGCGCCGGAAGCTTCGCCGTCATCTTCGAGACCTGGCGGATCTCCTCAGTACCGCATCGAGTCCCGCGCGCAGGCGATCGCGCTGCTCGATCAGGTCCAGCGGTTCTTCCGACACGCCGAGCCCTCCAGCCCGGTTCCGATGCTGTGCGATCGCGCGCGCGCATTTGCCGAGCGTGATTTCATGGCCGTGCTGAGAGACGTGCTTCCGAAGGCTGCGCTGAAGACCATCGGCGCCGAAAAATGAGATCAGCGATGTACGGCGATTCAACAGTGAGCAGGACCGAGGATGTTGTTGCCGTTGCGCTCCGCAACTGCTCCCCGCGTCCAAACGTCCAGGCAATGGCGTGCGTCGCTCGCCGCACTGATGCGCGAGGCCCGACCATCCGGAGCCCCTGAACTCGCCCATTCCAATTGATATAGCACCGAAAGTTCCTTCTCATCTTAAACTCAAAGGCAAGGTTGAACACATGGCAAAGGAAAGTGGTCAGAAATTCATTCGCCGGGTTCGGCCGCCGCGAGTCCACATCACCTACGAAAATCCGGCGAATGCCGAGGAAAAAGTCGAGATCCCATTCGTCATGGGCGTCCTGGCCGATCTCTCCGGCAACGCGCCCAGCGAGGAGAAGCCGGAAATCGTCGATCGCAAATTCCTTGAATTCGACATGGACAATCTGGATGCGCGAATGGCCGCGATCAAGCCGGGCATCAACTTCCGAGTAGCTAACAAACTCGGCGAGGATCCCGGAGAGAAGATGGGCGTCGAGCTCCGCTTCGACAAAATGGCGGATTTCGAGCCGACGGCCATTGCAAAGCAGGTTCCGGCAGTCGCAAGGCTTCTCGAAGCAAGAACGCAACTGGCGAATCTCCAGCGCTATGTGGACGGCAAGGCCGCCGCGGAGGGTCAGTTGCGCAAATTGTTGGCGGATCCGCAACTGATGCAGGCGTTGAAGAACCGCACCGTCGAGCAAGGCGACGATAGCGAAAAGTAAGCAGCACCATAGTCGATCATCGTATTGGATAGAGCGTAATAGAAAGCTTGTCATGGCAACCGAAACAGTCCAGCAGGAAGCGCGAACGCAGACCCAGGATGCGGACGAGTTTGCTTCGCTCCTGAAACAGACCTTTAGGCCGCGCACCGAACGCGCGGCGACAGAAATCGAGAACGCCGTCAAGACACTGGTCGAGCAGGCGCTCGCCGATACCAGCGTCATCAAATCCGACGTGCTCGACACCATCGGGGAGATGATTGCGCAGCTGGACAAGAAGCTTTCGGCGCAGATGAATGAAATCATGCACGCGCCGGAATTCCAGCAGCTTGAGGGCGCCTGGCGCGGCATGAAATATCTGGTGTTCCAGTCCGAAACCGACGCCTTGCTCAAGATCCGCGTGATGAATGTCTCGAAGAACGAGCTCTATCGGCACTTGCGGTTGTATCCGAACGCCGCCTGGGACCAGAGCCCGCTCTTCAAGAAGGTCTATGAAGAGGAGTTCGGTCAACTCGGTGGACAGCCGTATGGCTGCTTGATCGGCGACTACAGCTTCAGTCATCTGCCGACAGACGTCCAATTGCTGCGCGACCTCAGCAAGATCGCCGGCGCCGCGCACGCGCCGTTCTTCGCCGCTGCGGACTCGACCTTGATGGGCATGGATTCATGGAATGAGCTGATGAATCCGCGCGATCTCAGCAAGCTGTTCGATACGCCGGAATATGCCGCCTGGAGATCGCTGCGCGATTCCGACGACGCGCGTTATGTCGGACTCTGTATGCCGCGCGTGCTCGCCCGGTTGCCATACGGCGCCAAGACCGAGCCTGTTGAGGAATTTGCATTCGAAGAAGACACTGATGGCCACAAGGGCGAGAAATACGCATGGATGAATGCGGCCTACGCGATGGCCGCCAACATCAACCGCGCGTTCAAGGAATACGGATGGTGCGCACGCATCCGTGGTGTGCAGTCAGGCGGCGAAGTGGAGGATCTGCCGACGCACACATTCCCAACGGATGACGGCGGCGTCGATCTGAAATGTCCGACGGAAATCGCCATTAGCGACCGCCGCGAAGCCGAATTGGCGAAATCGGGTCTGATCCCGCTTATTCATCGCAAGAATACCGACCGTGCCGCCTTCATCGGCGCCCAGTCGCTGTTCAAGCCGAAGGCCTATCAGAACAACCCGGATGCAACGGCTTCGAGCAATCTGTCGTCCCGCCTGCCCTATATGTTCGCCTGTTGCCGGTTCGCGCATTACCTCAAGGTGATGGTGCGCGACAAGGTCGGATCATACTACGAGAAAGAACAGTTGCAGCGCTGGCTCACCAACTGGATCAGCGAGTACATCGATGGCGATCCCAAGAATTCCACGGAGCAAACCAAGTGCCGTCGTCCCCTTGCGGGCGCGCAGCTTTCCATCTTCGAGAACGAGGAGAACCCGGGCTATTACTCGGCAACTTTCGAGCTCCGGCCCCACTTCCAGCTTGAGGGCATGGATATCGGACTGCGGCTCGTCTCGCGATTGCCCGTCGCAAAAAATTAGCTTTCGTTGTGAACCCAGGATTGAAATCCGACAACCAACATGCAGCTCGCCTGAATGAGCTGAACCCGGCAACTCAGCCAATTTAACACTTCTGGAGAAACTCAAATGGCCGATGAAATGTATGCATTCCTTGACCTCAAAGGTGTCAAGGGTAGCGCCATGGATCCCGACTTCAAGGACCAGATCCCACTTCAATCCGTGTCATGGGGCGTCACCAACCACGGCAATTTTGGGCATGGCTCGGGCGGCTCGAAACACCATGGTCAGATCCACGAGATCTCGATCAGCAAGATCATGTGCCGGGCCACCCCGACGATAATGCAATTCTGTACAAGTGGTGAGCATATCGCGGAGGGAAAGCTCAGTCTGTGCTGGCTAAGCGGCGATACCAAGAAAGCGTATTTCGAAGTGAACTTGAAGCACATACGGATAACTTCGTATCAGATGGCCGGTAGCGGCGGCGCAATGCATCCAATGGAATCGATGTCGCTGCAGTTTGTAGAAACGGAAGTCTTCCATAACCCGCAATCCAACGAAGGCAGTGCTGAAGGCGGCGTCAGATTCGCGTGGAACCTGCAGGAAAGCAGGAAGGCGTAACCGCCGTAACCATGCTGACCAGGGCGGCGAGTGGATGCCCTCCATCCACTCGCTCCGGCTATTAGATGTCGGGATTGCTTCGCCGATCGGCCGCAAAATCACAACACGATCGCATGAGATGTGATCTTTTCTGACATGATCTTTCGGGCTGGTTTGGAAGGGAGACTGAGGTTGCTCATGGACAATCCGAATCGGCACTCGCGTCTCAGCCCGCCTCTGATGCATGTCTTCCGGGCTGCGCATGAGGCCAAGGACGCCAAACGGATCATCGATCAACGCAACGAGGCGGGCGAACGCGTCATTGCGGGCCGCCGATTGCGCGCGCGCCAAATCATCACCGAGAGCATGCTCCGCCGCGAAGTTTCACGCGATCTCGACGCGCTCTTGAACACGGTATCGCTGGACGCGACGGTCGACATGCAAAATGCGCCCCACGTTCGGAAATCGATTTTGAACTTCGGACTTGCCGATATTGCGAATCGTACCATCGACGAGAACGCCGTCGGGGGGATTCCAGAGGAGATCCGGACCGCGATCGTCAACTATGAACCGAGGATCGCGGCCGATACCCTGCGTATAGCGCGCGACGAAACGCTCGATCCCGTGGAGCTCAAGGTGCGCTTTGTGATCTCCGGCGAACTCGTGTGCCATCCCGTGCATGTTCCAGTCGAATTCGTCGCCGATATCGTTGAATCCGGAAAAATTTTCGTCAATCGATTGTGAGTGCGCGTGAACCCGGAATTTCTCGATCTCTACAACACCGAACTTCAGTTGCTGAACGAGCATGCGCGCCAATTCGCCGAGGAATATCCGGGAATTGCGGAGCGCCTGGGTGGCATTCTGGAGGACCGCGTCGATCCGCTGATCGGGGGGCTGCTGGAGGGAACCGCTTTCCTTGCGGCTCGGGTGCAGCTCAAGCTCAAACACGAATTCCCCGAATTCACCGAGAATCTGCTGGAACAACTCGTTCCGCACTATCTCGCGCCGACGCCTTCGATGATGCTCGTCAAAGCGAACCCCGTGTTTGGCGATCCGGCGCTCCGCGAGGGCGCTGCGATAGCGCGCGGTTCCTATCTTGATGCGAGTTTCCGTCAGCTTGATCGGCAGATCGCGTGCCGTTACCGCCTGTGCGGCGACATCACGATATGGCCGTTCGAACTGGTCGCGGCGGAATATCATTCATCCCCGGCGCCCCTGCAGGCGCTCGGAGTCTCGGTCGGCGGTGAGGTGCTGGCGGGCTTGCGGCTCAGCCTGACACACCGTTCAACGGCACGGTCCGAGGATGAGCCCTCTGAAGCCGATGCACGGAAGAAACCCGAGCTCCTGATAGCCGGTTGCCGAACCTCGCAGCTGCCGCTGTATTTTGTCGGCGCGGAAGCCGACTCGGTCGCGTTGTACGAACAGCTGTTCGCCCATTGTCGGGGAATCTATTTCCGTCACCTCGATCAATTCGGCAATCCGGTCGTCTTCGAGGCCCCGCTGGAATGTTTGCAGCAGATCGGATTCGACAGCGACGATGCGTTGTTCACCAGGGACCATCGGGTGTTCGAGGGGTTCGACCTGCTACGCGAATACTTCACCTTTCCGCGCAAATTTCTCGGCTGCCGTCTCACCGGCATCAACGAGTTCCTGTCTCGCATCACGTCGAGAACAGTCGATATCATATTTGCGTTTGACGAACTGAATGCGCGGCTCGCAGCCGCCGTCCGGCCCGAGGCATTTGCCATCTATGCCGCCCCCGCCATCAATCTGTTCGAGAAGACCACCGATCGCATTCAGTTGAAATCGAGTCAGCACGAATATCACCTGGTTCCCGACCGAAGCCATTACCTGGATTACGAGCCCCACCGGGTACTCGAGATTTATGCCCACTACCCCGGCGGGCGGGACAAGGTCCCGGTGCGGCCGCTCTATTCGGCATCGCTCCACGATACGCCGGCTGCGTCCGACCTTTGCTTTTCGATCCGCCGCTTGCCGCGACGGCGCACGGTGGAAGAGAAGCGCTCCGGCACGTCGTCGGATTACACCGGCACCGACATGTTCATTTCGCTGAGCGAGTTCGGCGGCATCGACGACCAAGACGCGATCGCCGAGCTCAGCGTACGCGCCCTTTGCTCGAATCGGCATTTGACCGAGCATCTGCCGATCGGGGTGGGCGGCGCCGATTTCCGGCTGGTTGACGATTTCAACCTGGATCTCGTATGTGTCGCGGGGCCTACGTCTCCGCGCGAGCCTATTATCAGGCAACTGCGTAGCCGCAGCGAAACGGCGCACACCGGCACGGTCACCTGGAGGCTCGTGAACCTGCTTTCGACCAATCATCTCGGACTGGTCGAGCGAGGCGCTGGACACAATGCCGAGGCGGTTCGGGAGACGCTGTCGATTTTTGCCGAGATGGCCGATAGCGCCACCGAGCGCCGCATCCG
>Ga0137418_10007474_pt1 | contig 10039 bp, 9 predicted proteins | sample CZODoug3_1_2_16f_FD_122242 | JGI IMG/M metagenome (GOLD analysis project Ga0137418, IMG submission 122242) | Vadose zone soil fungal communities from Angelo Coast Range Reserve, California, USA - CZODoug3_1_2_16fungal (Hybrid Assembly) | ecosystem: Environmental > Terrestrial > Soil > Vadose... | reverse complement strand
CGCCAAACGCCGCCATTAGCACCGGCTTCGGAATCATCCGCAATTGGCCAATCGTCGTCACGCCGCGCTCCGCCAGCGCGCCCGCGTGCGTGTGCCCGATGCCGTGCAGCTTTTCCACCGGCAGCGGCGCCAGAAATCCTTCTTCCGTTCCCGGTGTCACGATGCGAAACCCACGCGGCCGCTCCAGCCGCGACGCAATCGACGCCACCACTTTCGTCCGCGCCGCGCCCACCGATACGCTCAATCCGGTCCGCCCCAGAATCTCCGCCTGCACCCGCCGCAGCGTGGCCTCGAAATCCGGGTACAGCCGCTCGGTCCCAGCGAAGTCCATGTAAAAATCGTCCAACGCCGCCGTTTCCACCGTCGGCGTGTACGTCTCCAGAATCCGCCGCACGCGCTCGGCAAAATCCGCGTAGTGCTCGTACTTCCCGGGCACCACAATCGCCTTCGGGCAGATTCTCAGCGCGTCGCGAAAACTCATCGCCGTCTTCACGCCGCGGAATTTCGCTTCATAGCTTGCCGAAGCCACGCAGCCGCGGCCCACCAGTACCGGCTTCCCGCGCAGCTTGGGATTCAGCACCTGCTCCACCGAAGCGAAAAACGCGTCCACATCCACATGCACGATGTGCGGCAATTTTTCCGCTTGCCCTGAACCAAGTCGAAGGGCCGCGCGCGCTTTGCCCAGCCCCAGCCAGTTTGCCCCAAACCACGATCGCTTCTCTCGCGGAGCCGTTTCTTGTAGTGGCCGATCTTTAGATCGGTACTCCGATCGGCCCTCCGATTCCTCCTGCATCACATCGTGTGCATCAGGGGGCGCATCAGGAACGTGGGTGACAGGGGCGACGCTTTCGACACAGGCTTCCATGGCAGCTCCTGGCAGGGAAGCGGTTCTTGCGTTACTTTAACGGGTGGCATCCGGCCTGCCTGCCGCAGGCACGGCTCGGGAGAGCCCGAAGGCAATGGAGCCTGCCTGCGGACCAGCAAGCCGAAGCCACCCGTTTCCCGTTTCCTCTACCGGGGACGAATATAGGCGAACAAAAAGCGAAAGTCAATAGATTTTTTCGCCTCCCTCTTTTTCTCCATTCTTCCTGCTTACTCACCCTCTTCCTTCCCGTCTATCGCTTTGGGCGTGTTCGTCCAACAAATTTCCACTTCTGCGAAGCTTCTCTTTTCGCGACAGGAAGGTGTGTCTATGCGCAACACATTTCGTTTTCTTCTTACCATTTCTCTCGGCCTCGCCTTCTGCATCGGCAGCGCGCAGGCGCAATTCAAAAATGGCAGCCAGGCCACGGAGCTGAATCTTCCCCGCATCAGCCAGCATGGCGTCACCACGCAAACCATCGGCATCAGCACCGTCACCATCGACTACAGCCGTCCGCTGGCCGGCACCCGCGAAGTCTGGGGCAAGACCGTGCCCTACGGAAAAGTCTGGCGCTCCGGCGCGAACGAAAACACCACCATCACCTTCTCCGATGAAGTCTCCGTGGAAGGCAAGCCGCTCGCGGCCGGCACCTACGGCCTGCACATGCTCCCCGACAAGGATCAGTGGACCGTCATCTTCTCCAAGAACTCCACATCCTGGGGCAGCTTCAGCTACGACGAAAAGGAAGACGCCCTGCGCGTCACCGTCAAGCCCGCGGCCGATCAAAACTTCGACACGCTCACCTACACTTTTGACGACGTGAAGCCCGATTCCGCCGTCGCCACGATGCGCTGGGAAAAGGTCGCCGTGCCGTTCCGCGTTTCCGTGGACGTGAAAGCCGTTACCCTCAAGAGCATTCGCAACCAGTTGCGCAGCGTCGGCGGCTTCACCTGGGCCGGCTATGACGAAGCCGCGAACTGGTGCCTCGACAACAACTACAACCTGGAAGAAGCGCTGAAGTGGGAAGACACTTCCATCCAGAACGAAGATCGCTTTGAAAATCTGGAAACGAAGTCGCGCATCCTCGACGCCATGGGCAAGAAAGACGAAGCCGCCAAGACGCTCTCCGCCGCGTTCGCCAAGGCCACCGCCACGCAGCTTTACGTTTACGCCCGCGGCCTGCAGCGCTCCGGCGACACCAAGCGTGCGTTTGAGCTCTACCCGCAAGTCGCCAAGCGCGATCCCAACCACTGGTTAAGCCATCTGGCGCAAGCCCGCCTCGCGTCGCACACAGGCGATTACACAGCCGCGTCCAAGGAACTGAAGCTGGCGATTGCCGGCGCTCCCGACGCCAACAAGCCGTTCCTCGAGCCCATGCTCGCCAAGCTCGAAACCAAATCCGACATCAACAATTAATCCGCCTCCCACTCCTTTGTAGGGGCACACGATAAATCGTGCCCCTCTTGGGTTGCTCTTGTAGGGTCCGCCGACCGCTTGCCCTGAGCCTGATCGAAGGGCTTGCCTTGCTGCAGGAAGGGTGGCGGGCCGTCCCCTCTCCGGTCGGCTCCTCCCCCGCCGTTTTGTTTGGCGCACGGCCTCACACCTCCGCAAATCCCACGCATTGCCTAAGTGCTGGAATCATTGAAGTTACTCGGCAACATCCGCAGGGTCCCCAACGATGAAGATTTCTCACCTGGGCTGTCGATTGGGGCATCCCCCGTTCGATACACCTATAGAGGGCACCTGAGATACGTGTTGCTCATTTACGACGATCTGGTAAAGGCTCCCGCGTAGACAGCGGGGCAGGGCCGCAACAGGTGAACGCAGTGGGAGGAGACGTTTCGTACAAAGGAGAAGACATCATGTCAAGCACCTCGAAACTGGCAATCAACCGAAAGATTCTCCGGATGAACGCATTGGGGGCCGTCGCGCTGGCAATCGTGCTGTGTGGGGTGTGCCAATCGCAAGCACAGGACCCCAAAACCTCATATCCGAGCATGGCACCGATTGATCAGTACTTGATGGATCGAAATGCCGAGATAGCCCTGGCGCGAAGTGCGGCTCCGGAGTCCATATCACGGGACGCCGAGGTCTCGGTCCTCGGACGGCATGGGTACGAAACCGCAGTAAAAGGCAAGAATGGTTTCGTGTGTGTCGTGGAACGATCGTGGATGTCCCCATTCGATGACCCCCAGTTTTGGAACCCCAAGCTGCGGGGCCCGATCTGCTTTAATCCGCCGGCCGCACGATCCATCCTGCCACTCACTTTCAAGAGGACAGAGCTGGTATTGGCTGGACTGTCCAAAGCTCAGATCGTCGACGGTATTAAGACATTTGATAAGAAAGAACTACCGGCCCTGGAGCCTGGCGGGATGTGCTACATGATGTCGAGCCAGGGATACCTTGGCGACTCCGCCGGTCACTGGGTTCCCCATCTGATGTTTTACGTTCCACAAACGGACGGTGTGGTCTGGGGTGCGGATCTGCCCGGCTCCCCGGTTATGTTGAATCCACAATTTCAGGGCGCTCCGGAGCCAGTGACTGTGTTCATGATTCCGGTGCTCAAGTGGTCGGACGGAACGGCTGCGCCCACGGATGCGCACTGAGCGCAAGCGTCCGATCTCCATCCGTGCTGCACAGACGATTTCTCTCAGTCCAACGGGCCCCCAGATGTACTTGGTTGCGAAGGATTGACGGAAGGGGTGTTTGCACATGAAGAATCTCTTTGAAGCGGCCAGGGTGGAAGAAGTGAAGTCAAGGCTGGCGCGGTTGCAGCCGGATAGCGAGCGGCAGTGGGGCAAGATGAATCCGGGGCAGGCCCTGGCGCATTGTTCGGTGGCAATCGACATGGCGATGGGCAAGACACCTCCAGCGCCGCGCATCTTCATTGGACGGCTGCTGGGGCCGTTGGCGAAAAAGTCATTGCTAGTGAAAGGCGAGCCGATGCGCCGCAATGCGACGACCGAGAAGAGCTGCCTCGTGATCGATGAACGCGATTTCGCCGTCGAAAAGCAGCACCTGCGCGAATCGATCGATCGCTTTGTGGCCGGCGGCCCCGCGATCTGCACGAAGCATCCGCACTTCTTTTTCGGTCCACTCACTCCGGTCGAATGGGCCGCATTGATGTATCAGCATCTCGACCATCATCTGCGCCAGTTTCAGGTTTAGTAGTGGCGATACGAGCGAGGAATGCGCGGGTCAGATTGGCTTCCACGCGCGGGCTTCTTCCAGCGTTACGCGACGCTTTTCGCGGTAGGCGATGTTGGCCATGTGCGCGGCGACGGCAGAGCGATGGCCAAGGTCCGCGGGAGCATTCGGCGTTTGCCGCGAGCGAATGCAGTCGAGCCAGTTGGCCATATGGTTTTTGTCGGGCGTGCTGCCGGTGAGGGCTTCGCCCTGCGGCCGGTTCACTTTTTCCGGATAGTAATGAGTGCTTTCCGCCGAACGGCCGGTGACCATCTCGTTCGCGCCGGCAACATGCTCGATGGTGCCGTCGCTGCCTAGCAGCCGCTCTCCCAGCCCGTAGCGGCTGTTGCTGAACGTGGATTGCCAGGTGACGACGATGTCTTTCGGAAATTCCAGTGTCAACGCGATGGTGTCGGGCACCTCTCGGCCGTCCTTCTCCGAAAAAACTCCGCCAGACATTGTGGCCGCCGACGGCAGCGGCAAATCGAGCGCCGACTGTATCCACGCCGCCTGGTGCACAAAGTTCTCGGTCACGTTGCCGCCGGAATATTGCCAGAACAGCCGCCAGTTGATGAACTGATTCGCATCGAAACCCGCGTCCGGGCGGCCAGCGCGAAACGCCTGCCAGTTCACATTCTGTGGTGTGCAATCCGTGGGCACGTCGCGCACCCACTGGCCCTGGCCATGCCGGGAGTTGCGGCTCATCCAGGATTCCACCAGCGTGATTTTCCCGGCGAGGCCTTGGCTCAGCCACTGGCGCGTGTCGGCCAGCGCGCCGCCGCTCTGGTGCTGCAAGCCGACCTGCACCACGCGGTCCGAATGTTGCGCGGCGGCCAGGCACTTGTCGGCCTCCGCAATCGACCACGTCATGGTTTTTTCGGCGTAGAGATCTTTGCCGGCCGCAAGCGTGTCCACGAAATGCTGCGCGTGCAGGTGCAGCGGTGTGGCCACAATCACGCCGTCGATATCGTGGCGCTCCAGCAGGCGGCGGTGGTCGTCGAGCGTTTCGACGTGCGGCACGAGAGCCGCGGCTTCCTCGCGGCGCCGCGAGTAGGCATCCGCTATCGCGACGACGTGGGCGTTCGGCAGCGCGAGCACCTGGTGCAGCAGCTCCTGCCCTCGCGCGCCGGCGCCGATCATTCCCACGCGCACGCGATCGTTCGCTCCCAGCACGCGTGACGCGGGAGACATCAGCGCTACTGCTCCACCAACGGCTGCCTGTTTCAGAAATTCACGGCGCGTTGAGTTTTCTGCAATTCTGCGACTCATCATGGCACCTGCCTGATTTTAAGTTGGCGTAATCGTGCGTTTACAAATCTCCCGCCGCGTGCAATTCCTTTTGCATTCCAGCCCAGCTTTGCCGCGAGGATTCTTCCGGTGTCCCGGCGCCGTGCCAGTGCGTTTCCAGGCTGGCGGCGAGGCGATAGCCGTCTTCGCGCAGCGCGCGGAATTGTCCCACCCAATCGATGATGCCGCTGCCCATGGCTGCCCATTCGGTGCTGCCGTCGGGCTTGCGGGTCACATCCTTGCAGTGGCAGTGCCCGATGCGGCCCTTCGGCAACAGGCGGTAGCCGTCGGGAAACGGAGTTTCTCCAGCGGCGGCTGCGTTTCCGGGATCCCAGTTGAGCAGTAAATTTGGATCGGGAATCGCCGCGAGCACCTGCGCCGCCTCGGCTGCGGTCGCCGTGTTGCAGGTCATTTCGTTTTCCAGCACCAGCTTGATTCCGGATTTTGCGGCTACCGCCGCGGCGTCGCGCAATTTCTGGTTGATCGCTTTGCGATACGGAGCTTGATCTTCCAGGCGCCAGAAATCGAAACAGCGGACGCGGTCGGTCTGAAACTGTTTTGCGAGTTCGATGCCGCGGCGGAGCACATCGTCCTGCTGCGTAAAACCGAAGTCGGCGTGAAACTTGTCGCTCTTCGGGCTGAATTTGGATGCCGGCGCGCCGGGCCAATCCACTTTGAAGAGCGGGCTGGCGATATCGGTAACGCGCAATTCATACTTTGCCAGGACGCGTTGCGCTTCGGCGATTTCCTTGGCGTCCAGATCGAGAATGTTTTTATTCCACATTCCACGAAGCTCGATCCACGACATTCCAAATTCCCGGGCGACGACTTCGCACACGCGGCCAAAATCCTGGCTGATTTCGTCATTGATCACCGCGAGACGGAATGGCGATGCGATCGGGAAACCGGCGCCAAACGCCGCGCTCGAACCCAACAGCGGCAACGCCAGGCAAGCCGCGCCAGAAGTTTTCAGGAATTCGCTGCGAGAAAATCGCGTCGCCACGGGCAGTATCTCCACTCTGCGGAAGCCCACAATCTGGCAAGCGCGGCGCTCCGCTGAGGATTTTTCTTGCGGCGGAATTATACCTCGTCATGTCTGCGCTCGGCGACCGGCGAGAAGTGGAGAAAGGTAGGGGGGACCCCCACCCCTATGGCCTGTAAGTGATAGGAAGGACATGGCTTGGGAGTGGGGCGCGCAAGTGTTGGAAATGCAGGAGTTAGCAGGGAAGCCATAAGTCATAAGCCGTTAGCCATTAGCCCGGAGCGGGGAGAGCTCGTCATCAGCGTCGGCAAGCAGAGAGGAGAGGAAGTTGTAATCTTCGGCGATTGGTTTGTAGGGGGGCTTCGTACGAGATTGGCGGTTGCAGGCGAGCATGAGGTTGCAGAGGTGGGTGAGGAGGCCGCCTTCGGAGGGAGAGAAGAGGCCTTCGGCGACGGCTATGGGGAGTTTGGCGAGGACGCGACGGATTTTGCGGGCGGGGACCAGGGTGCCGCACGGGGCGATGAGTTCGCGGGTGAGATCGGAGGGACGAAGGCGGCGGTGCGGGGCGAGGGCATGGGGGTAGCAGAGGCCGTCGCCTTGAGGATGAGCGGGGAGGGCGCAGCGGCGTCCATCGGCGAAGTGAAGCTGGCAGCGATCGTTGGTAGATGAATGTTTTATATTCATGGGCGGATAGTAACGCTTTGTAAATATAGATGTCTAGTTACAGAATGTTACATCGCGGGTGATTCGTTGTGGGAAATGTTTCGAATGGCGGAGGTGTCCGTTCGAATTGGCAGCGGCGCGGGATGGGGAAGAGGCGGAGGTTGAAAAGTTCAGAATTTAAGAGTTCAAGAGTTGAAGGTTTGAAGAGAAAGAGAAACCCATGCTGCAGGGGCGCGTTTAAGATGCGCCCCATTTTTCTAATCCCGAACCAGCTGACAACGTCGTCCAGTGGTGAGCGACTCTGGCATTGTGACGGTTATGTATCGATAGCAGCCCACCATTCCGAACGAGTCAGCAGTGCTTTGCGTCACTTTAGCCACTACCCGTTCCGGCGGTGCGCGGTGTCTAATTAAGGTATGAGGCGCTCCATCTGGCTTGGACTGGGGGCTGTTGCTCTGACATCAGTTGTCATCGTATTCGCCGCATCGGTTTATTTTCGCATTGAGCCTCTCCCGAGCGCAGACCAGACCCGGGAAGCAGAACGGCGTCGCCACGCAGAACGGCTCCGCGACATTCCATCCCTCAAGAATCTGACCGCAATCGAGCCGATGAAAATTCAACAAGCCCTCATCTTGGAGCAAATCGGTGGACTTGTTCCGGGGAAACCGGAAGGATCGAAGCCGTGGCATCCGCCGGACGAGGCATCTCAGTTTGTGCCGCAAATGGATTTTCGAGTCGAGTACGTTGCCGAGAAGGACGCCGACCATCCCGCCGTTGTTGTCCAGGTTCAGCAGTTTCCGAACGACGCTTGGCCTTTGTACTTTGCCAAATGGTCACCCAATCCTTACTTTCTCCGAGAAGAGAACCCTGATCGAGTTCTCACCCGTGTGAGGAAATTCAAGAACCGAGTTGTGATGGATCGGCAGTTTCGATTCCCAGATGAGGCGGGCAAGTTGTGGTTCTTCTGGCCCAGCGGGAACAATTTGGTCAATATCATTTATGGGTCGAAGGCAGTCGAGGAAGAGTTTCTTCGTCGCTATCTTGAGAAATACCCCAGCTCATTGTAACGGTCAGCAAGTCACCTTCGGTTCGCGTTCAGCCCCATGCACAATTTCCAAGCGATTCTGTCACAAACGAGCGACAGCGCTCTCTCGACTGGAGTGGTTGGGTTCGGGGCGAATTCGCGAGCAATCCGCAGTTAATCCGCTTCAGTTGCAGGCCGGTTTTGCGAACGGCCGACTGCGACATCAGGGGGCTTCGCAGGCTGACACACCGTGTTTCCAGTTCACGTGGGGATAACAGCACTATGTTAATTGCTGCGGTCTCTGCAACAGCTACACTGCGCGCTCCCGAAGTTCAATCTACATAGTCCGATTGGTGACATTTTCAGTCCTATGTGTTCGTTAGCATAGAGCGCTCTATTGGTATACAAGTGATGCACGAGGCATTCGGCACGCACTGATGGACGAGCCGACTCTCGACATTGAGGATGCGACGTTTATGCTGGTTTCTTGCTCCGCATTCGTGAACTATTTGGTGGTGAAGGCTCAAAAAGCGGGTATCAAAGTCTGAGTCGCATGTCGGGCAATCGCGGAGTCATTTGTGTTGCATATTAGGAGACGGAGTGTCAGGTGCGCTCACTCGGTCGGTGGTCGGGGCGTTTTCCTCCACCCCACGCATAAAATGCGCGGGCGATACACGAATGACGAGCAACAAAACCAGAATCCTGCGGCCAGATATTGCGCTTTAATCAAGTCGAGAGAAGACGCGCCATACCCCGCGAGATGCAAACCAACGACCACGAACCCCAAAACATAAACTGCCGCAAGACCGAGCGGAAACCAACCTTTAGCAGAATCTAGATAGCCTCGCACGTGGTTCATAGCAACCCATATATCACGTTTAAATCCTCAACCAAAACGTGTTGGCGGGTGGCCGTGCTTTCGGGAAGTTGTGAAAGGGCGGGTTCTAGTCGCACTGGCTGTATTTTTCAGTAAACGATGTATCGCTGAAGGCAGCGTCACAGAAAGGGTATCGGTTCAGCGGGAAACGACGGAGAGTGCGCCATGCTCCTTGCGGGTGGGCCGGACGGTGATTTCAACGTCTTGGCGGAGAGCCGTGAGGAACTCCATGAGGCGTCCAACCGAGAAGTTTCCCGCGCGGTTACGCATCAGCAAAGAGACCTGAGGCTGCTGCACGCCGAGGATTTTGGCGATCTCGACCTGGGTCATGCCGCTGTCCTTGAGGATCATATAGATTTGCAGGGTGAGCTGTGCCTTGAGGAGTTCCTGTTCAGGATTGGGAAGGCCAAGGTCTGCGAAGACGTTTCCGGTGCCCTGGGTCACGCGGGCACCGCGGTTGTGTGTTTTTCTTGCTTTGGTCTTCATTTTAGTTCTGCCTTTCTCTATAGTCCCGCTCGGCTTCCGCGAGCCGCCGTTTAATCAAATCGATTTCCCTTGTCGGTGTGGCAATGCCTTTCGTGGATTTCTTCTGAAATACGTGCAAAACATAGATGGCATCCTGAAAACGCACCGTGTAAACGGCCCGCCACGCATTACCATGATGCGAAGCCACAATTTCGAGCACGCTGGCGCCGCCAAAGCCTTTGAGGGGCTTGGCGGCAGGATCGGTCTTGCCCTCCTGGGCTGTAAAGAGCGCATGTCCGATGTCGATCCGGACCGGGCTGGGGAAAGAGCGCAAATCCCTGAGCGACGTACCAATCCACCTGACGGGCTTCGTTGCCTCTGCCATGGCTATATAAATATACTTATAAACGTATAATTGTCAAGGGCCGCTTGAGCGGGTGCGTGGCCTAGGCTGAACGCCATTCGGGAGAATGGCGTCCCAGGGCGCGCCGCGCATTGCGTGGGCTTGCTAAGAACTTAGAGAGTGACGCGTGAAAATGTGGCAGGAGGGGAGGAGAGCACGCACCCGCTCATCCCACGAAAGGGGTGCGATGGCGCAGAGGTGCGAAGGGCGCGGAGATCAGGCGGCCTGGCGAGCGAGCGGCGGCGCTAGTAGGCGCCGGCGCCGGCTGGGCCGGGGGTCTGGCGGCGCCA
>Ga0137418_10007473_pt1 | contig 10040 bp, 11 predicted proteins | sample CZODoug3_1_2_16f_FD_122242 | JGI IMG/M metagenome (GOLD analysis project Ga0137418, IMG submission 122242) | Vadose zone soil fungal communities from Angelo Coast Range Reserve, California, USA - CZODoug3_1_2_16fungal (Hybrid Assembly) | ecosystem: Environmental > Terrestrial > Soil > Vadose... | reverse complement strand
GAAGAAGACACCGCCGATTCCAAGGATGCGCCCGCGCTGCTCCATTTTGACAGGCGGCTTCGACTTTTCAGGTTGCGGAGATTGCACTTCCTGTCCTCCTTTTGAGCAGACCGAGATGAGCAACAGCGAGCCGAGCGCAATTGTGGTCCAGCGTATTGCTTGCATGCGCGGATTATACAAATTTTCACGGATTATACAAGTTTCGATTCGAATGGAGAGAACGATTTCGTTCAAGGTTCGCTGCGATTCACCCAAAGGCGTTTTTCGGAATTAAGACTCGGCCACCCGCCGGTCGCCATATAGACGCTAAACACAGTAATTTCTGACAAATCGCGAAAACGAATCATACGCCGCCACATCAACAAGAAGAAGACCAGGAGGGCAGCGACGAAAGCGGTCGCTGCTAGCCTAGGATGCGGGAGAGCATGTAGGTCGTACAAGGCGATGCGGAAGGCGGGCATCAAAGCCAGTACGGACAGCACAACAAATGATCGGCAGAGGTCCGAAGTTGCGACGAAAATGTCTCGTTTTGCGAAGCGGTCCTTTATTTTCGTGAGGCAGTAATCAAATGCAGTGTCCACCGAAGTAATGGAATGGCCGAGGTCCGCTTTGATTGCGTTTTTCACAAGGTCCGCGTCGGCACTCGCCCAAAAACGGTCCCGCGCGCCTCGCAGGTGTCGTTCTCCCTTGATGCGCTTTATCGTGAAATCCCCAAGTTCCTGAACGGCGTTCCCAGCGCCGAAGGATACAAGTAGCAGAAGTGTGAAGCGAGTGCCGGTCATCTGGACAATTCCAGAGAGAAACGCGTGCCATCCGTAAAAGAAGATCCATCCTTCACAGACCGCGAGAAAGCCCGGCAGGATCAGTCCGAGTAGGTCGTACACTTCGAGTTTGAGCTTTGAAAAATCCACAATTCCCTATCGGATCAGTCGCCGATCAAAGTCGTGGTGAGTTCGGATGCGCCCGGCTTTGTCAGTAGTGAAACGCCTCCTTGCATGTTGGTGGAATATACATATTTGGCTACCCGCTTGTAGGCCTTGACAGCGGCGGGGTCGGGATGCCCGTACTGGTTGTTGACGCCGGCGCTGATCAGAACAGTGTGCGGGGCAATGTGGAGCAGCGCTGCGGGATGTACGCCATTGATCGACCCGTGATGCGCGGCGGCGAGAACATGGGATTTCAAAGCGCTCCCGAAAAGGCGCGCAATGGTCTGCCAGCGCTCCACTTCGGTGTCTCCCGTTACGAGATAAGAAAATCCGCCTGGGCCGCGCCCGACGACTTTGAGGACGATGCTGCAGTTGTTGGAGGAGCTCATGTCGTCCGGGTGCGGGGAGAACAGTTCAAAGTCGAAATTGGTGGAGAGCCCGGGTAGCCGGCGACTCGAAAGCCGGTCGAGCCGAACGGAGATTGTTCGCAAGGGATGGGGCGATCCGCTTCGCGCCTTCTCTTCACGGTCGATTAGCCAAAACACGGATTTGGCTTCCTCGGTATTTTTGTAATACTGCGGATACATCACCCAATCCGGACGATATTTTTGCAGGACCAGCGCGACCCCGACGACATCAGTGTGGTCCTCATCGAACCCAGTGAGGACGAGGCCTTTGACGCCGTGGTCCTTAAGCGCGGTGGCGAACATCTGCTTCACGAACGCAACGGTATTGTCGGAACTGGGAGGAATGCGGCAGTCGACGATAATTGCGCAGAATGCAACTCACAGAAAGGAGAAATGCCAGCAGAGAGTTTTTTGCGCTTGCTCTACCGCGACGGGCGTTTGACGGCCAGCGAACTCACTGGGCGGCTGCACGCGGTCGAAGCGCTTGCCGCCGGCAAGCTCCGGCCCGCACTGGGCAGCGAGGACGCTAAGGACCAGAGGCACCATGCTCCTTCAAGGTGACTTTTGCGGGAACGTATGTCGTAGGGGGCAGCGGAATTACGGCTGGGGCCGCTCCTGCCGTACGGGAGGCTGCACGACGGGCTGAAATTGCCCAACATTGGTGAATTGAATCTGGCTACCGTCAAGCGATAGCTCGCGCTCGAAGACAACATCCATGGTGGAGCCGCGGGGGAGCTCGGCATCCGGTCCGCGGGTGAGCAAAACGGCAGCCAGACCAGCCGCGGCACCGATTCCGGCGCCAATGCCGGCACCTTTGGCGGTGCGCGTGGCGATGGCTCCTATCCCCGCTCCAGCAGTAGTTGTTGTTGCGACCGTCTCGGCTTTCTTGCCTTTGTTGCCGCCGCCGGTGACTTTGCCTTCCGAATCCATGGTCTCATTGCCGCCGGAATCCGCGCTGCGCGGGGCGGCGCGCAGATCGACGGTGTAGCCGGTTGGCAGAATCAGCGTATCGAGGCGCATGCGAAATTCGCCACGGCCCTTGATGCGGCCGGGGCGCTTGGCTTCCAGCAACTCACCGCGAAGATAGGAACCCACGGGAATTACGATGCGGTTGTTCTGGGTAATCGGAAAGGAGGTTTGAAGATAAACGGAGTCGCCGGCTTTGGCGCTGTGCGTGGAGATGCCGTTCTGGAGCACGACGCCGACTCGCGTTCCCGCAGGAACGATGATTTTTTCGCCAGAGCCGGGCGGCGGTTGTTGCGCAGGTTTGGGCGCGACAGGAGGCGGTGCGTCAGACTGCGGCCCATCGGGCTGCTGCGCGGCGCAGGAAGCGCCGATTGCCAGAATGCTTGCGATCAAAAGTACGTTTTGGCGAAACCCTCGACGCAGCTGTGCTTTCATGGTAATCCCTCCGCGCTGCTTGATGCGATGCACCAAGAGACGATCTCGGATGCCTGAGTATAACCCCATCTGCTCCTCGATTCGGCAGCGTTTGACCGGCAGAGGGACGAAGGCTACGCTTGAATAGGAGTGAGGAGAAGCGCATGGCGAAGCTGGCGTTGATTTACGGGATGAGGCTGCTGCCCGAGGAAGATCTCGGCGAAGTGAAGGACGCGACGGTGGTGTTGAAGAACGGCCGCACGGCGCGCGTGGCCATGCACTTAATCGAAGGCAGCAAAGAAGAGATCGAGAACACCTTTCGCCAGTCCATCGAAGCTTTCTTTGAGATGTATCCGGAGATTTGAGGAGCGTGCCCTGCCGTCAATTTTTTCAGCGATTTCCGAAGTTTTCCGGATCGGCGTTGGGATCGCCGAGATTATCGTTGATGAGAACCGTGGATTGGCCGGTTAATTCGAAGCGCTTGCGGCACTTATAGCAGGCTACCAAGTCATCTAGCCGCACCATGTAGGAACTGGCCTTGGCGAACTTTTTCCGGTCTTCTTCGCCGACTCCGCGCGGCATCTCTTTTTTCTTCCGGCAGACCTTCCAGCGCACGGGAGCCTCGAATTCGCCGCGGCAGCTGGGGCAGATCAGCTTTACTTTGCGGGTTTCTTCCTTTTCCGTATAAAATTGGCGTTCGTCCATGATTAAGGTGCGGGCGTGTTCACCGCTTCCCCGATTGTAACAAATTCGAGGCCGAGGTCACGCCAGCGCGGCAGCCAGTGTTCGAGAGCGGCGAGCGTGCGGGAGCGGTCGCTGTTCAGCTCGCGGTGTCCGCCATCGTGAAGACAGAGGACATCGCCCTTCGCTGCGGCGCCAGCGTTGGAGCCACTTCCCAGATTTCGCATTGCGTGGTCGGCGATGGGCTGCAGACGCGGAACCAGCCATTCCACGGGTTTCTCCTTCCAATCACCAGGAAGCAGCGTCCAGGTGACTGTGCGGTAACCGAGTTCGCGAGCCGCCGGAACGACCCAGGGATTTCGCAATCCAAACGGCGGGCGAAACCACTTCGGCGGGGAGCCCAGTGCATTGGAAATCGCGTCGTGGCAAAGACGCAGCTCAATGCGGATTTCTCTGCGGGAGAGCCGCAAGAGATTTGGATGCAGCTCCGTGTGATTGCCGATGAGGTGTCCACGCGCAGCGGTTTCCTGAAGGAGTTCCGGACATTCGCGGACGTAGCGGCCAATCACGAAAAATGTCGCCTTCGCGTTGTGGCGGTCGAGAAGGTCAAGCAGCTTGGGCGTGATCGCCGGATTCGGCCCATCGTCGAAGGTGAGCGCCAGCTTGCGCGCAGAGTTTGTGCGGCAAACCGTACGCCCGAAGAGTTGCGAGCGCGGATGCGCGGCCCCGATGGCCACAGCTCCCAGCGCCGCGACCGCACCCGGCACAGCAATGAGCAGCGAATTCATGCCGTCCTCATTCTCCAAGAATCGCAGCGATCCGTGACCTGGAAGAGTTCACCCGACGGTTGCATCGGTATTCGAAACAGTGATTGTACCAATTTGGTTCAAATTCAGAAGAGTGTTCCTTCCAGGGAAACGATTCCTTCGATTTAGAGCAAGCATTTTGTAAGCAGAAGAAACTGCGCAACTTAGCGTATTCCCAGGGACACGCTCCTCGCATGGATTGGACTGTCTATTGCTATGGAAGTGAGCGTCGTCGTGTGCAAAGAATCCACATCGAGGAATTCAAGAGCCCGGGTTATGCAGGAAACGCTCTGCTTTGTGTTACTCCACATCACCGAGATGATCGCTGGGGCATTGCTATTAGCTGCGCCAATGCGTTCACAAACGCAGCCGTCTGCGTGGCAAGCAGAGGTAAGAAAATGTGCCGAGGCGCAGGATTGGATTTCGGCAATGAGGATTGTTGACCACGAGGCCGCTGCGGCTCCGCAGGACATGGATGTACGGGCGTGGCGTGCGCGAGTTCTGAGCTGGTCCGGGCGCTTACCGGAAGCGGAAAAGGAATATCTGGAAATTCTTAAGTTCGCGCGGAACGATCCGGACGATTGGATGGGGCTGGCCAGCGTGTACTCGCGCGAAGGAAAAATGGAAGAGGCTCTGCGAGCGCTGAGCCGTGCCGTGGAGCTTGATCCGAAACGAGCGGACCTGCACGCAGCGAGAGCACGGGCGCTGCGCACCGAGGGCGATCGAATCGAAGCTCGAATGGAATTTCAGAACGCGCTCACTCTGGACCCCACCAGTGCGGAGGCGAAAGCAGGACTGATCTCCCTTCGCGGCGAACCCCGGCACGAATTGCGCTTCACCGAGGACAACGACCTTTTTAATTTCACAGGCGCGAATCACGGGGGATGGGTAAGCCTGGCATCCCAATGGACGCCGCGCTGGGGCACAAACTTCGCGGGCAGTTTTTACGAACGAGCAGGAATCCGCGCAGGAAAGTTCTCGGGCGCCATTACCGCACGCTCACACCTGTGGGGAGCTCTTACCGCCGGCGGCGCAGCGGGACATGACAATGGCGTGATCCCGAAGAGCGAAGCTTTTTTCGATGTCGATCATGGGTGGAAGACTGGTGAAAGCAATTTTGTGCGTTCCGTAGAATTTTCGTACGCGCAGCATTGGTATTGGTATCGGCAATCGCGAATTCTGACTTTGAGTGGCACGGCCATTGTATGTCTCCCGCGCGAGTGGACGGTGTCGCTGGGAGCCACGGGCGCACGTAGCGCGTTTTCAGGGACCGGGGCGGAATGGCGGCCTTCCGGAATGATGCGCCTGGGGTTTCCACTTGCGAATTGGGGCGAGAGGCGGCTGTCCGGAAATGTATTTTTCGCCGCCGGCACCGAAGATTTCACACAAATCGACCAGATCGGGAGATTCGCTTCGCAAACGTATGGCGGCGGATTGCGCATCCAGATAAACGCCCGTCAGGACGTCACAGGCTATGCCTCGTATCAGAAGCGCACCCAAAACAGAACGGATACGAACTTCGGATTGAGTTATGGAATCCATTTTTGAAAGGCTGTGGAGGCTAAAGCCGGCAGCGTTTGTGGTGAAAGCCATCGTCGCGGCCATCGTCGCGGATGCGCTGCTGCTGGCGTTCATCCTGCTTCGCAGGACATACCGGAAACGGTATTTCGCTAAGCGCGACGCGCGCGTCTTTGAACTACGGCAGAAATGGGACACGCTGATTTCCGGCAAGATCCCCTATGAAACATGGCGCAAGAAGCCCTTCGACCGGCGCATTGTCGAGACCATGGCTCTGGACTCGTTTGAAGCCTCTGGATCTGAAGAATCGGCCCGGCTGCTGAAATTCTTGCGGCAAAGCGGTTTGATAGAGAAGCGCATTTTTGAAGCACGGCGGCAGACTGGCTGGAGGCGCATGCGGTCGCTTGTGGCCCTGGGGAGAACGCGCGCCCCGGAAGGCATTCCCGCCCTGGCGGAGGCGCTGCGTGACCACGATTTGGAAGTACGGCTGGCCGCACTGCGAGGCTTGGGACGAATGGCCTGCCCGGAGGCAGGGGAGGAGATTCTGGCATGGGTGGGCCGAAAAGGGCCTGTCCGTGCCCGCGCTGCCCTTACAAAGCGCGTTGATCCAGTGTTGCGTGGAACGGCCGCAGCTGCTTCTTCCCTACGTCCAACACGCCGAGGGTCTCTTGCGGGAAGTCCTCGGCCGGGTTCTTGGGGAAGTAGCGACCCCGTCTCTAGGCTTGGATCTGCTTCAATTTGTCGGCGACGACCTTGATGAATTGCGAGCCGCCGCTGCTCGCGCCATGTCCCACACTAAATCTGGCCTGGCGTTTGACCTTCTCAACGAGCTGGCTCGGGATCCGATTTGGTTCGTCCGTCTGCGCGCGATCGTCAGCCTGGGAAAACTCTCCGATCCGCGGGCGATTCCCTCTTTATTGCGCGGACTGATGGACTCAAACCGTCTGGTGCGATTGCGGGCCGCAGAAGCTCTTGTGGAACTCGAAACCCGCATGGCTCCCATCTTCGAACAGGTTGTGGAGACGGGTGATCGCTACGGATTGCATGCTTACCTGACCGCACTCGAGAACGCAGATTTGCGGGCAAAGCTGGAGCAGGAACTCCAGGTCAGCACAGAAATCAAAGAAGAAGTAAGGGACCGTCTGCAGAGAGTGCTGCGGACGGGGACTCTTCTTGCCGAAGAGCCGGCGGTCAGCGAAAGTCTTTCGGGTAAAGCAGCGTTGCTGCCATGATTCGGTTCCTGGACATCTCGAACCACGCGCTCTTCTGGTATTACCTGGCCAGCAATTTTGCCTATCTGATGATGCTGATGATCGCCTTGAAGACCAGTGCGGCCCATCAGCGCAGTCTGGAGAGCCATCGCCTGACCTGGATCAATGACTCCCCTCTGGCGCCGCCCATCGCGATTATAGCGCCGGCACATAACGAAGAAGGCTCCATCCGCGTGGCTGTACGCAACCTCCTGGAGCTTGATTACCCGGAACTCGAGCTCATTGTTGTCAATGACGGATCAGAGGATGGCACGCTCGAGGAAATGCGCGAGGAGTTTCGCTTGCGGCTCGTCCGCGCGGTATACATTCCGCAAGCCAAGAGCGCGCTGGTGCGCGGACTATATCGGAGTGATGTCGACGCCAGACTGCTGGTCATTGACAAGGAACCTGGAGGAAGTAAGGCAGACGCGGTGAATGCCGGCTTGAATGCGGCAAACTCCCCGTACGTTTGCGTTGTGGATGCGGACTCCGTACTTGAACGTGACGCACTGCTGCGCATCATGGTTCCCATTCTGGAGGATCCGAAACGCATCGTTGCTGTGGGCGGGATCATCCGCGTGTTGAACGGCTCGGAGATCCAAGGCGGCACTCTGCGGCGGGTGCGCTTGCCGCGCAAGAGCATCGAGGTGATCCAGGTCATCGAGTATCTCCGCGCGTTCCTGATTGGCAGGGAGGCCTGGGCGCAAGGAAACATGCTGACGATTATTTCGGGAGCGTTTGGCCTCTTTCGCACCGATCTGGTGCGCGCCGTCTGCGGTTACCGGTCTAGCTCCATCGGCGAAGACTTTGATCTGGTGGCTCGCCTGCACCGGCATTTGCTCGATAAAAAGGTCGACTATCAGATTCGTTTTGTACCTGATCCCATGTGCTGGACGGAAGTTCCCTCCGACCTGAAATCGCTGGGAAGGCAGCGGCAGCGGTGGCAAAAGGGCCTATTGGACGTACTGTGGCCGAATCGCGACATGCTTTTCCGGCCGCGTTACGGCAGGATTGGCTGTTTTGCTCTGCCGTACTTGTGGATCTTTGAGTTGTTCGCTCCGGTGTTCGAGCTCGCCGGGATCGTCACCATCATTCTTGCGGCCTCGCTCGGTGTTCTTAGCCGCGAGTTTTTTCTTCAGTTCCTCATCTTCGGGTATGCGTTTGCCACCGTGATTTCCATCGGCTCTGTCCTGCAGGAAGAGATCACCTACAAGCGGTATAACGACTGGCAAGACGTGGCGCGGCTGGTGAGCTACTGCTTCCTCGAACATTTTCCTTACCGGCAGTTGCACATGGTATGGCGGCTGCAGGGACTCTGGCAGTACCTGCGCGGCGACCATGTGTGGAAGCCCTTGAAGCGCAAAGGACTTCAATCCGCACAAACTCCGTGAGATTTGTCTATACGTTCGGGTCTTGCAAGGCTTCAACCAACTTTCTCCGGCAGGCCGCGGCGCGCTTTTAGATCGGCGAGGAGGCGGTCCACCTCGGTGTCGCGATCGAGGCGCGTCAGCTTCTCGGCGACGTCGTCGGTGAGGAGATCGACTTCGGCGGTGGCCACGGCTTCGGTGTGATGTACGCGGTCCTTGAGGCGGTCAAACGTGGCGCTCTTGGAATTGTCGCCCATCGCGGTTTGCGCGCGCGCCGCTTTGCCAAGGGCAATGCTGCGCCGATGGCGCGCAATGAGCAGATCGCGCTTGGACTTCGCTTCGTCGAGTTTTTGTTCGAGTTTCACGAGCGCCCCCTTCAGTGTTTCGACCTGCAACTTCTGGTCGTCCACCTGTTCGCGAAAGCTTTGCGCCATCCGTTGCGAGGTTTGGAAGCGGTCCAGCGCGGCGCGGGCCAGATCATCCTGGCTCTTGTCCACCGCGATTTCCGCTTTGCGCATCCAATCCTTGCCGGCTTCATCGTTCTCCCGCCACTTTTTTTCCAGCATGTGCTGGTCGGCGATGGACACGGCCACTTGTGTCTTGACCTGTAGATACTGATTCTCCATGTCGAGAATCACCTGCTTGATCATTTTTTCAGGATCTTCCGCGCGATCGACCATGTCATTGATGTTCGCCCTAATCAAAGTGCTTACTCGTTCTAAGAGTCCCATGATGAATCTCCTTTCACGAACCAACTGATGCGAACCACTCAAAACCATTCCATGACAACCAAGCGTGCCTGCCAGCCCTGCGGCCTGACTCAGAGTAAGAGGTGCACGCCGTACATTCCCGCCGCGAGCTTCGCGAGGCCCAGCAAAGAAATGAGAGTCAGCGCAACGGCCCTGCCAAGCGCGTAGACCGCGCTCGCCCAAAAGTGGTGGAACACAAAACCGAATGCCACTACCACAAGAATCCAAAGAAAAAGAAGCTTTTCTTTCGTGCTCATGGCCATCCCCCCGAGACCATTTGGCGTCCTCGGCAGGTTCGCAAGGACCTGCCGGGACGGAAGCAGTTGACCGCTTCGCGGTCATACCCACAATCGTTACGCCTTCTTGATCGGCGCTTGCGGCGGCTCCGGCTTCGGCGCTTTGTCGCCGATCAGCCGCACTTTGCTAAGCAGCTCCGACATCTGCATGCCGGAGAGCGCTTCGAAGAGCGCGGGCACTTGCGCGGCAATCCTGGTGATGTCCCCGGTCAGCTTGTAAGCGCCGGCGGCATCGCCATTGCCTGTGGAGACGATGGTCACTTTGTCCACCTTGCTGAGCGGCTCGCTGAGCGCGCGCACCACTTCCGGCAGTCCGGTGATGAGTTTGTCGAGCACGGCGGCCTGGTTGTATTCCTGGAAGGCTTCCGCCTTCACGTTCATGGCTTTGGCTTCGGCTTCACCCTTCTTGAAGATGATCTCGGCTTCGGCTTCACCCTGCGCGCGAATCGCGGAGGCGCGGCCTTCGGCTTCGGTGATCGAGCGCTGACGCTCAGCGCTGGCGAGCGTTTCGATGCGCTGGCGCTCGACTTCCGCCTGCTTCAGCACGGTGGCGATGAGTTCCTTTTCGCGGCGCGCGATTTCTGCTTCCTGCACTTTCACTTGCGCTTCACGCTCCACCTGCTGGACACGCACGGACTCTTCAATCACCTTTTGCTGCAT
>Ga0137418_10007472_pt1 | contig 10040 bp, 8 predicted proteins | sample CZODoug3_1_2_16f_FD_122242 | JGI IMG/M metagenome (GOLD analysis project Ga0137418, IMG submission 122242) | Vadose zone soil fungal communities from Angelo Coast Range Reserve, California, USA - CZODoug3_1_2_16fungal (Hybrid Assembly) | ecosystem: Environmental > Terrestrial > Soil > Vadose... | reverse complement strand
AGGCCGACTGCATCGTCGAGCACGGAGACAGCCTGTGGCGAAGCTGAAGGTTGGAGTGCTGATCTCGGGCCGCGGCAGCAACATGGCGTCGCTGGTCCGCGCCGCCTGGGAGGAGGACTATCCTGCCGAGATCGCCTGCGTGGTGAGCAACGTCGCCGACGCGCCCGGCGTGAAGATCGCCCGCGACGCCGGCATTGCCACGGCGGTGATCTCGCACGGCGAGTATCCCGATCGCGAGACCTTCGATCGAGCGGTTTCGGCCGAACTGGAGAAGCATGGCGTCAGGCTGGTGGCGCTGGCCGGCTTCATGCGGATCATGAGCCCGTGGTTTCCCGAGCGCTGGCAGGGCCGCGTCGTCAACGTCCACCCCTCGCTGCTGCCGCTGTTCAAGGGCCTGGAGGCCCAGCAGAAGGCGCTCGACGCCGGTGTCCGGGTGAGCGGCTGCACCGTGCATTTCGTCGAGCCCGACGTCGATGGCGGGCCGGTCATCGCCCAGGCCGCCGTGCCGGTGCTGGCCGGCGACAGTGCCGACAGGCTCGCGACGCGCATCCTGCGCCAGGAACATCGCCTCTATCCCCTGGTGGTGCGCTGGTTCGGTGAGGGACGCATCACCCTCGCCGGCGGCCGGGTCGAAGTGAAGGGCGTGCCGCCGGGCGCCACGCTCCTCTTCTCGCCAGAACCGTAATTCGCTATAACGGCGCCGGTAATTTTCGGGGGAGCCACATGGCCGACGCAAGCCAGGACGAATATCGCGAGCATCTCGCGACCTACACTTCTTTCAGCAAGCTCGTGCTGTTCATGATCCTGTGGCTGGTGCTGCTGCTGACCTGCATGGCCATGGGCCTGGTCGGCGGCGCCGGCGTGATTGCACTGCTGATCGGCCTCGGCGGCACTGTCGCCCTGCTCGTCGGCTTCGCCATCATGGGTTGACGGGCAGCCATTGCCTCAAAAGGAAAAGCGGTTCGAGGGCCGCTTTTTTGCTGGGTGAGGTGCCCGGCGTTACCCGACGATCTCGGTGCCTGAGAAGAAGTAGGCGATCTCGGCCGCGGCGTTCTCGGGCGAGTCCGAGCCGTGCACGGAGTTGGCCTCGATCGATTCGGCGAAATCCTTGCGGATCGTGCCGGCATCTGCCTTGGCCGGGTCGGTGGCGCCCATCACCTCGCGGTTCCGGGCGACCGCATCCTCGCCTTCCAGCACCTGCACGACGACCGGCCCCGAACTCATGAAATCGACGAGGCTGCGGTAGAACGGCCGCTGCGCGTGCACCTCGTAGAAACGCTCGGCCAATTCCGTGCTCAGCCGCATGCGTTTTTGCGCGACGATGCGCAGCCCGCGCTTCTCGAACCGGTCATTGACCGCGCCGGTCAGATTGCGCCGGGTCGCGTCCGGCTTGATGATCGACAGGGTGCGTTCGATGGCCATGGGAGGGACTCTATGGCTTGCGGCAGGCGCGGGTTATAGCGGGCGATCCGGGCGGCGGCAATGCGGCCTCCTGACCGCGTCAGGCCTTCTTTTCCCAGCCCGCCCCGGTCTGCTGCCAATAGGTCAGAGTGTGGCCTCCCGCCTGGGCGTGGCGCCAGCGCTGGCGTGCCGCCTCGACAGCGGCGGGGTCGTTGCCGTCGAACAGATCGGCGCAGCGGGTGAAGGCGCCGAGATCCTCGGCATCGACGCCATCGACGAGGATCAGCATCGAGGCCCCGTTCGGGTTCTCGGCTTGGCCGCTGAGCCAGATCGGCTGGTTCGCAGGGTTGCCGTCGCGGGCCGAGCCGTGCGGCAGAAAGCTCGCCTCATCGTAGGTCCACAACAGCGCGTTCAGATGCTCGACGCGCTCGGAGGAGGCGGCGCGGATCACGATGCGATGCCCCTGCGAGCAGGCCCGTTCCAACAGGCGCGGCAGGGCCCGCTCAAGCGGCGTCGTTAACAGATGGTAGAAGCCGATTTCGGACATCGCAGACGCTGCCCCGCCGGTCACTCCTTCTCGTAGTAGTCCGCGACGAAGCGGTCGAGCAGGCGCACGCCGAAGGCGGTGGCGCCTTTCGGCACGGTTGGCGCGTCCTTTTTCGACCAGGCGACCCCGGCGATGTCGAGATGCGCCCAGGGCACGTTGTTGACGAAGCGCTGCACGAACTGGGCGCCGATGATGCTGCCGGCGGCGCGGTCGCCGGCGATGTTCTTGACGTCGGCCGTGTCGCTGTCGATCGCGCGATCGTAGGTGTCGCCGAGCGGCAAGCGCCAGAGCGGCTCGCCGACCGCCTTGCCGGCGGCGATCAACCGTTCGGCGAGCTCGTCGTTGTTGGCGAAGAGACCGGCATTATCGTGGCCGAGCGCGACGATCACGGCTCCGGTCAGGGTCGCGAGATCGATCATCAGCTTCGGCTTGAAGCGATCCTGGCAGTACCACAGCACATCGGCGAGCACGAGGCGGCCTTCGGCGTCGGTGTTGAGCACCTCGATGGTCTGTCCCGACATCGAGCGAACGATGTCGCCGGGGCGCTGCGCGTTGCCCGACGGCATGTTCTCGACGAGGCCGACGATGCCGACCGCATTGACCCGCGCCTTGCGCGCGGCCAACAGCCGCAGCAGCCCGATCACGACCCCGGCCCCGGCCATGTCCCACTTCATGTCGGCCATACCGGCGGCCGGCTTGATCGAGATGCCGCCGGTATCGAAGGTGACGCCCTTGCCGATGAAGCCGAGCGGCGCAACATCGGCGGCGGCGCCGCGATACTGCATGACGACGACGCGCGGCGGCCGGACGCTGCCCTGGCCGACCGCGAGCAACGCACCCATGCCGAGTTCGCGCATGCGGTTGTCGTCGAGGATCTCGACGGTCAATCCGGGGAGATCGGGGCCGGCGAGCGCGGCAGCGCGCTCGGCCATGCTCTCCGGATAGAGCTCGTTGGCGGGCTCGGACACCAGATCGCGGGCGAAGGCGATCGAATCGGCGGCCGCTCCGAGCGCGCGATAGGCCTTCTTGGCCTGATCGGGCGCCGGGGCGGCAACCGTGATGGCGGCGAGCGAAGGTTTCTGCTCGGGCTTTTGCTTGGTGCGGTATTTGTCGAAGCGGTAGGCGCGTAACGCCGCGCCAAAGGCGAGGCGGGCGGCGGCCTCGGCCGGCTTGACCGGCGCGCCGTCGCCGAGATCGATCGCGAAACTCGCCTCGGTCTCGCCGGCGCCGTTCAGATGCGCCGCCAGATTGCCGCCGAGATCCTCGAGCAGGCGGGCATCGACCGCCTCGGGCTTGCCGAGCCCGGCCAGCACGATGCGGGAGAGCGGCAGGCCGGGCGGGCCGATCAAGGGCACGAGCTCGTTCTTCTTGCCGTGGAACCGCGCGGCAGCCGCTACCGCGCGCGCGACCGCGCCGCCCGTCGCCTCGTCGAGGCGCCGAGCCGATGGCGTCAGCACCCGCTCCTCCCAGACGCCGACGACGACGGCGCCGGATTGGGGCAGCGAAAACTCGGCGAAACGGATGTCCATGCTGGTCCTTTCTGACGCGCTGGTGCCGGGAGCGCGATATCCGGGCGCGATAGACGACCGCACCGGCCGGAGTCAATGCCGCTGATCGCGGGTCAGTGTCGGCAGACGATCGCGCCAAAAGTAGGGCGGGTGCGGCGGCAATGCTATGGCCGGGCCAGTGCGGGGGCCCTATGATCCGCCCGCGATGGCCTTGCCAGTCACCCTGCCGATGACCAGCCTTGACCGCTATATTCTGCGGCAATGCCTCAGCGTGACGCTGTTCGTCACCGCGGCGCTCAGCGCGGCGGTGTGGCTCGCCCAGTCATTGCGGCTGGTCGATCTGATCGTCAACCGCGGCCTGTCGGCGGAGGTCTTTCTCTACCTGGCGCTGCTGATCCTGCCGCGTTTCTTCGACATCGTGCTGCCGATCGGGGCGTTCATCGCCGTCTTGTTCATCTTCAACCGGCTGACCGCGGAGAGCGAGCTGGTCGTCATGCGCTCGGCCGGCCTCAGCCCGCTCGCCCTGGCCCGGCCGGTCATGATCCTCGCCGGCATCGGCTTCCTGGCGCTGATGAGCCTGTCGGCCTATTTCCTGCCGGCCTCGAACCGCGAGTTCAAGGATCTGCAATTCGAGATCCGCAACCGCTTCGTCTCGAGCCTGCTGCAGGAAGGGACCTTCACCAACATCTCGGACAAGCTGACGATCTATGTCGGCAGCCGCAACGAGCGCGGCGAGATCACCGGGATCCTGATCAACGACGAGCGCGACCCGCAGCAGCCGGTCACGATCTTCGCCGAGCGCGGCGCCTTCGCCAATGCCCAGGACGGCTCGCGCATCATCATGGTCAACGGCAACCGGCAACGCTTCGACCGCGCCACCGGCAAGCTCTCGGTGCTGACCTTCGACAGCTATACGCTCGATCTGGCGACATTGCGGGATGCCCCTGTCGTGCGGTTCCGCGAAGCGCAGGAACGCTTTCTCGGCGAATTATTCTTCCCGCCGGCGGACATCGATGGGGCGACGTACCGCAGCTTCATCGTCGAGGCGAACCAGCGCCTAGCGGTGCCGCTCTCGGTCTTCAGCTTTGTGATGATCCCGCTGGCCTGCCTGCTTCCCGGTGAATTCAACCGGCGCGGCCAGCTGCAGCGGGTGTTGCTGGCGGTGCTGTTCGCATTGCTGTTCCAGTCGACCGATCTCGCGGTCAAGAACCTGGCGGCGAGCAATTACGCAGCGATCCCGCTGATGTATTTCATCGATCTCTTGCCGTTGGGGCTCGGGTTTGGAATCCTGCTGTTCGGCGGGATCAGGCTTGGCATCTGGCGGCCGGCGACGGCTGGCTAGAATCTGAGCGCCAGGGGGCGGCAGGGGAGCCGCAGGGGGAACTCGGTGCAGCTGGCGCGAATCCTCTCGGCGTATATCGCCCGCCAATTTTTTTCATGGTTCGCGGGCGTCTTCGGCACGATGGTCGCGGTGACCTTCCTGCTCGATTACCTAGAGCTGTTGCGGCGCGGCGGCGGCCGGGCGCAGGCAAACTGGGGGGTCCTCCTGGAAATGGCGGCGCTGAAGATGCCGCACACGGCGCAGGAGGTGATGCCGTTCGCGATCTTGTTCGGCACGATGCTGGCGTTCTGGCGGCTGACGCGCAGCAACGAGCTGGTGGTGGCCCGCGCCGCCGGCGTGTCGGTCTGGCAATTCCTGATGCCGGCGGTCCTTGTGGCGCTGCTCGTCGGGGTTATCGCCGTCACGGTGTTCAACCCGATCGCGTCGACCATGGAGGCGCGCTTCGAAAAGCTCGACAATCGCATCCTGCGGCAGACCGCCGATCCGATGACCTTGTCGCAGCGCGGCTTATGGCTGCGGCAGAGCGACATGGCGGAAGGCCAGGTTCTGATCCATGGCGAGAGACGGGCGGCGCCCGAACTGCTGCTCGATGCGGTCACGGTGTTTTTCATCGACCGGCTGATGGCGTTCACCTCGCGCATCGAGGCGAAGTCGGCACGGCTCGAAAACGGGTTCTGGCTGGTCGAGGACGGTCAGCGCTTTCGCCCGGGCGAGGCGCCGGAGCCTTTCAGCCAGCTGCGCCTGCCGACCAAACTGACGACTGCCAAGATCGAGGAGAGCCTCGCCTCGCCCGACACGATGTCGTTCTGGGACCTGCCCGGCTTCATTTCGTTGCTCGAGCAATCCGGCTTTTCGGCGGAGCGCCACCGGCTGCATTTCAACGTGCTGTTGGCGCGGCCTTTTCTGTTCTGCGCGATGGTACTGGTGGCGGCGACCTTCAGCCTGCGGATGCAGCGCCGCGGCGGCGCGACGCTGATGATCGTCAGCGGCGTCGCCGCCGGATTCCTGTTGTATTTCCTCTCCGACATCGTCTTCGCGCTCGGTCTGGCGGCGAAGATCCCGGTTCTGCTGGCCGCCTGGACCCCGACTGGCGTAAGCATGATCTTCGGCGCCTCGATGCTGCTGCATCTCGAGGATGGATGAGGCGAGGCTTTCGATTTGACACGGTGGCCAAAGGACATTTGGCGGATAGGCTGACGGCGAGCTTTCTGGTCGAACTTCCCTGGACGGGCTTCTTTAGGGGCTGAACGCGACGAATGACAGGTCCCCCCAAACCTGCAAGACAGCCGAGGACGAGGCGGCGCGCGGGGCTCCCCCTGATGGTCGCGGTCCTCGGCCTGCTGTGTGCCGCCGCCCCGGCGTTGGCGCAGCTTTCGACCGGTGCCGGCGTGGTCGGCAGCTATCGGCAGAACCGCAACGCGCCGGTCGTGTTCCAGGCCGACGAGGTGCAATACGACGAGCAGCTCGGTCTCACGGTCGCCAAGGGCCATGTCGAGATTTCGCAAGGCGGCGAAATCCTGCTGGCCGACACGGTAAGCTACAACCAGCGCACCGATACGGTTACGGCGTCCGGGCATGTCAGCCTGTTGTCGCCAACCGGCGAGATCGCCTTCGCCGATTTCATGGAATTGCGCGATTCAATGAACAATGCATTCGCGCAGAATGTGCGGATGCTGCTCGCCGACCGCTCGCGGCTCGCCGCCAACACGGCACGGCGCATCAACGGCAATCGCTTCGAATTGCGGCGTGGCGTCTATTCGCCCTGCGATCTGTGCCGCGACGACCCGAGCGCGCCGCCGGCCTGGCAGTTGAAGGCACGCGAGATCAGCGACGACAAGGAATACAAGCTGATCGAGTTCCGCGATGTCGTCATGGAGGTCGATGGCTGGCCGGTGTTCTACAGCCCGTATCTGTCGCAGCCGGAGCCGGGGGTCAAGCGCGCGAGCGGCTTTCTGATGCCGAGTTTTGGCAATTCGAACACGACCGGATTCCACGTCGGCGTCCCGTTTTATTGGGTGATCGATACCGACAAGGATCTGACGCTGTCGCCGCGCTACACGAGCCGCGCCGGACCGATCGTCGCCGCCGAATACCAGCAAAGGTTCGGCAACGGCGCCCTCGACGCGATAGGCAGCCTCAACTACAGCAATGTCGGGGCGAACGGCACGACCAGCACCGACCATCAATGGCGCGGTCACGTCAATGCCTCGGGCGTCTGGGACCTCGACGAGACCTACCGGACCGGGTTCCAGCTGCAGCGCGTCTCCGACCAGACCTACCTGCTGCGGTTCGGGTTCGGCCTGCCATTGCTCAATGCGATGATCAGCCGCGCCTACCTCGAAGGCTTCGAGCCGCGCGCCTCGACCGACGTCAACGCCTATGTCTTTCAGCCGCTGGTGCCCGGGCTCGGCGATTCGACGCAACCGATCGTGATGCCGGTCGCCAACCGTAATTGGATCAGCGAACCGGATGCCTGGGGCGGCCGTTGGAAGCTCAACGCCAATTTGCTCAACATTTTCCGCGAGGTCGGGACGCAGACGCGGCGCCTCTCGCTCGGCAGCGAATGGGACAAGAGCTTCCGCGACGGGATCGGCGGCCAATACAAGTTCAGCGCGAGCCTGCGCGGCGACGCGTACTCGGTGGATGGTCTGAGCGCGAAATCGAACCCCGACCTGCCGAGCAGCTTTTTCTCGGTGAACGGCATGCCGGCGATCACGCCGATCAGCACCAGCTTCGTCGCGGGGCGGGCGTTCCCGCAGCTCGGCCTGACCTGGAGCTATCCGCTGGTCAATCGCGGCGGGGACACTACCGGGGTGATCGAGCCGATTGCCGGCGCCTATGTCGGACCCTCGTCGGGAAACCGTCATCGGATCCCCGATGAAGACAGCCTCGGCTACGAATTCCGCGACTCCGACCTGTTCCGGCCGGACCGGCTGGCCGGCTACGATATTCTCGATACCGGCCAGCGCGTCGATTACGGCTTGAAGCTCGGCCTCTACAACAAGGATGCCGGCAATTACCGCATGCTGATCGGGCAGAGCTGGCGGGCCCAGAACAACCCGTTCCTGCCGCCGGGCTCCGGCGCGGCGCAACAGCTGTCGGACGTCGTCGGGCGGATCGTCATGGCGCCCAGCTCCTATCTTGACCTGATCTACCGCTTCCGGTTCGACAAGAGGAATCTCAGCAACAAGACCCAGGAGGTCGGGCTCAATGTCGGACCGCAAAGCCTGCGGATCGGCGGCACGTTTCTGCTGATCGCGCCGCAGACGCAAAGCGACCTGGTCACCAACACCGCCACCGGCCAGAACATTCTCTACGGCAAGCGCGAGCAGCTGACGCTCAATGCGACGGCCAAGCTGACCCGATACTGGTCGTTGACCGGCAGTGAGACCCTCAACCTGACGGACGCGACCAATTTCATAAACGGCGTCGCGACACCGCAATCAAACAGCGTCAGCCTCTACGCGACGATAGCCGGGGTCTACCAGGACGAATGCATGGCGTTCATCGCCGCAGTGACCCAATCGGGGATCCGCAGCGGCGACGTGACCCCGGGAATCTCGGTCATGTTCAGCGTCGTCTTCAAGAATCTCGGCGAGATCGGCGGCAACGTGCTGTCGACGCAAGGCAGCCTGTTCTAGGGCCGCGGCAAGGCGGCGGGGGGCCGCCCGCCCGAGGTCAGGGTTGCGGCAGCGTCAACGAGGCGGCGATCATCACGACGAGAAAAATCACCAGCGGAACCGAAATCAAAAACCATTCGTCCTGAGGCACCACAGTCTCCCCCCAAACCAGAAGTCGAATATCTGAGGGAGAATGGTTAAAACTCGGCTAACAGATGCGAGGCATTTTCAGAGGCGCGAGTGTAAGAGCTCTCGGCACTGACACTCGCGCGCCGAGGGTGTAGGCTGATGGCCCGGCGGGGATGCGAGGATTGGTCTGCAATGTTGGGTAGTCTGGGGGGGTTCGCTAGGTTGCGGGCGTTGCGTTGCGCGGGGGCAGTGCTGCTCGCCCTGGTCGTCGGGTCGGCGGCCGCATCATCGGCCGAGCCTGCGAGGCGGCAAACCGCGGCGGCCCCGCCCGCCGCGAAAATCGCGCCGGGCCAACAACCGCCCGCCGGCGGGGCGCCGCAGCTGGGCATCGCCGCAGTCGTCAATGACGAGGTGATCTCGGTCTTCGACCTGGTCTCGCGGGTCCGCATGGTGATGATCTCGTCGAACATCGCCGATACCCCGGAAACCCGCCAGCGCATAGCGCCGCAGGTGCTGCGCTCGCTGATCGACGAAAAGCTGCAACTGCAGGAAGCCAAGCGGCAGAGCGTGACCGCCACCGACGAGGAGCTCAACAAGGGGCTCGAGCAGATCGAAAAACAGAACAATATGCGGTCCGGTCAGCTCAACGAGTTCCTGAAGACGCGCGGCCTCGACCGCGGTCAACTGGTCGATCAGCTGACCGCCTCGATCGTCTGGACGAAGCTGGTCAAGCGCCAGGCGGCGCAGACCGCGTCTATCTCGGACGCCGAGATCGACGATTCGCTGAAGCGCGTCAAGGAACACGCCGGCGAGCCGCAAAGCCGGGTCGCCGAGATTTTTCTCGCGGTCGATAACCCGGCACAGGATGACGAGGTGCGGCAGCTTGCCGAGCGCTTGACCGCGCAGATGAAGCAGGGCGCCCGGTTCTCCGCGGTCGCCCGGCAATTCTCGCAATCGGCGACGGCGGCCGTCGGCGGCGACATCGGCTATGTGCGGCCCGATCAGCTGGCGCCGGAACTGGGCAAGGCGGTGACGACGCTGCGGCCCGGCGAGCTGTCGCAACCGGTACGCACCGGTGGCGGGTACTATCTGTTGCTGGTGCTCGACCGCCGCACCGGCAGCTCCGGCGGTGGCGAGCAGGACCAGGTCTTCGACATCGTGCAGGTGGTGTTTCCATTCCCGGCGAAGGCGGGCGAAGCGGCGCGGCGCGGTGCGATGGCGGAAGCGGAGTCGGTGCGCGGGCAGGCCAAGGACTGTCCGACGATGCGCAAGATCGGCAAGGAGAAGTCGCCGCAATTGTCGAGCGAGGGCAAGTTGGCGGCGAGCCAGATCGCGCCGGAGATGCGCAAGGTCATCGACGCGATGCCGGTCGGCCAGGTATCGCAGCCGATCGTGCAGAAGAACGGCGTCGGCGTCATCATGGTGTGCGGCAAGACCGCCGGTAGCACCGGCGGCCTCAGCCGCGACGATGTCGCCGAAACGATCCTGCGCCA
>Ga0137418_10007471_pt1 | contig 10041 bp, 10 predicted proteins | sample CZODoug3_1_2_16f_FD_122242 | JGI IMG/M metagenome (GOLD analysis project Ga0137418, IMG submission 122242) | Vadose zone soil fungal communities from Angelo Coast Range Reserve, California, USA - CZODoug3_1_2_16fungal (Hybrid Assembly) | ecosystem: Environmental > Terrestrial > Soil > Vadose... | reverse complement strand
CCACTCTATATAGGCCGTTGCGAAGATTGATGTATCCTAGCATTCTGTCCCTTTCGCCAAATATCTTCAAGAGATCCCCATGAAAGACGGTTTTAAATCCTGCGCCAGCAATCTTGCTGATCGAGATCAAAGTTGCACCCATATTCGGCGCATACAAGACGTCCTTCAATAGTATTTGCGACATAGACTTTCCATTAGGTAGTTCCACATGCATGTCACCTAATCCCGTGGCCATAAACTCTTGACCATCAGCGGCAGTGATGGTTCGGCCTTTGATTTTGATGAAGTTAATGAAGTTACGGCGGTAAGGAGACATGTGACGTGACGCTCCAGAGTCATAGAGTTCGATTTCGCGATTCGGGGATGCTGATGCTATGCCGGCTAGCATAGCCGTACTGTAGGTGCGCGTCTCTGGCTTCATACCACAGTCTACGGCCTCATCCACCATCTCAATCGGTACATCAAATGACCCACCGATTTCATCCGCACTATCGTCACTCTCACTGTCGCTGTTGTCCTCAGAGGAGTCAGATACCGATATGAGGTCAGGCATCTCGTCTTCATCCAAGGAATCCGAAACTGACATAAGGTCTGGCATATCGTCGTCAAGATCTTCCGAGACGTGTCCAGTATTGGCCCAATATCCTTCAGCAGTCGCATTGACTTCAAAAGTCAATTCGGAGATGTCCGACTCACTGGAGAGATCTTCTAAAGAAGTGAGTGATGTATTTGCTGAGATTAGATCGGGCATGCTGTTAGTGTCGGTTTCGGAGCTGAAAATGTCATCCTCCCAGCTCTCTCCAGCACTCTCCTGCTCGTCCCACTTCTCAAAATCACCATCTTCAAATTCAGCCAACCACGCTCGTACATTCTCTTCCGCACTAGCCATCCATACTGCATCCGTGTCCTCATCATCTTTTGCTTCTGTCTTCGCCGCCGTCTCTTTCTGCTTTCCTTTTTGATTCTTCGGACCTTTTCCCTCAGCACCTCCACCTGGCGCCCAGCAGTCTCGCTTGAAATGCCCCTTCTTGTGGCAGTTAAAGCACTCGACATCTTTCTTCGACTTCTTCGAACCACTATTACCACCACCCCTTTTCGGCTGACCAGCTACAAAAGCTGCGTCATGCTCCTCCCTTTTAGGCTTAGGGTTTTTGATGGCCTTGCGGTCCGCCTTGTCGCAAATGGCGTCAATGAGATTTGTTGGTGTGAGGGCTTGATTGAGTAGTGTAGATGTAGCAGTGATGGCAGCAATGTAAGTGTCATACGAAGGCGGGATAGACCCAAGAATAATGGAAGTGAAGTCTTCATCCACAATAGATCCTCCCATTGAGGCCAAATCCTCACGCATTGTCTGCAATTTATTGAGGTGAGCACGCATATCACCATGTTCTGGACATTTTTCCGCCTGCAACTTGCGGCGCAAATCAACTGTCACCATTCGTGACTTTTTCTCTCGCTTCATCCGAACAGCTTCCCACATCAAACGGGCCCATTTTGACAGCTTTTCTTCATACCGCTCAAATTCCGTTATTTGGGCTGCGGTTAGTGGAGTAGGACCCCTCGGAGCAAATGCTGGAGGGTTGGGAGCTGTTCCTGTACCATCGATATGCTTTTCGAGTGCAGCAGCAGCAGCCGCAAATGCGAAACGGTCCTTGAAGATGACCCAATTGGCGCCATCAGTTTCCAATTTTGGAATCCGAACAAAGAACTCAAGGAGGTTTCCGTTCGTAGTCGACATGAGTGAAATAATGAATTTAGCAGTAGTACTAGGTGTTTAGAGAGTCAGCCCGGGGCTCATAACCTATGGGCAAATGATTTTGCGGGAGGGGTAGATATAGGAGACAACCAAGGAATATATTCGTACAATGCAGTATTTAGTACAAGGTGCAGGCAGGAAGTAAACACATGGTAATACAAGTACAGTGACGCAAATCGAAAAGCATAGAACGATACAAATACATGGACACTTTCGTACACACCTCGAAGCTATCGTACACACCAGCAAATTTGCACGTGACAGCATATGAGACTGTATTCGGTTTGCGAGTCCAACACCATACTTGAAGCAATAACACACCTGATAATATATTTAGATTGAATGCACGAGATCCACTAAATGCCATTGACATTGGATGGTCCAGTTGATGGCAGCCTTGAGATTCGACTTGTCGCCAGCCTTAAACTTATCGGCGAGCTTGTCATCGGTGATTCAGTTGCGCGGTTGTAGGGATATAATTCAAGCGATTTTTTGGATTGAATTATAACACAGGCAGCGGCGAACCCGTCGCCATCTAAGCATAAGGATGCAGTTAATTAAATAATATGTAGAGAAAATTAAGATGAGTGTGTAGCGCCACTTGTACCACCAGTGAATCCACCAGCACCGCGTGCCCCACCTGAGTAATAGTGACTGGCTTAGTGTTCAGATTACCCTCGAACATCTTGTGTATCATTACTCAATAGACATTGGTATTGTCGACCAAACCTAGTTGTCGACTAAACCTAGATGTAAGGAAGTTAGCTGTTGTCAACTGCCGAATTCGAAGCGTAACATTTAACTGATCTGGTTCGAGAACAACTCGGAATAGTTCTGCAGAGTTGGGTCAGCAACCGAAATTTCACAACAACATCAGAAATTAAATAACTGACTATTCAAGTAAAGCACGCGTGGGCTTCAATGAATACGGCTGAAAACCCTTTCGAGTACGCTCAAGGAGGCGAGTGAGTGAGGATTTCTTCGGCATTCTGGGCAAAGCTTGTCGAATGGGCGCGGAAGTGGGTGCGCGAGAGGTGGAGGAGTTTGGAGAGAAACGAGAAACAGAACCCTCGACTCGTTGCTACTTTCGGGATGCCAGTTGAAGCCTGTTTGGTTGACTTGGATACTTCCTGGTAACTCGCCGAAGCATCGAAGCTTCCGTCTCCACTGGTAGTAGCCGACTCGACTGCCACTTCCGTGGGCTCAACAGACGACACACTCGTATGGCTTTCGGGTTGCTGTGGGGGTTCCACGGTCCACCGAGGCATCAGAGTGATCCGTGAACTTTATGTTGTGATGGAAGGTTAGCGACTCGCTGTGGCGAGCCAGTCAGAGGAGGTGATAGTTTAGGACGCCAAGTCGGTGCGGACACAAGCAAGTTAACGGCGTAAAGTCTGGCATGATGGATGGGCTTCCGAGCGTTAGCGGTGCAATATTTCTGGAATGCTGCTTCTGCAGCTATGCGTGTGATCGCATCAGAAGATTCTCCATAAATAACGCCTTTCCCTCCGAAGTCCCGCTCGAGACCAGCGATCTGGCTCTACACGATAGCGATCTTGGGCTCACAATCCCGCATCCGCTCCTGCTCTTCGCCTCCACTCACCACCAGGACCACCAACACGCTAATAGCCAATGTGCTGCATCTCCTGCTCTCCTCGTCTCCAAATCTGCCACTCCGTTCAGTAGCAACGCTCGGCCTCTGCAAACCCATCTTATCATCAAAACCCCGCGCACTGCTAGGAATCATCACCCTCCTCCGGACTCAGCAACGCACTCGGCCTAGCTAGCGGACTCTTTCTACCACTCAATCGCAATCTCAACCGCACCACCTCCTTTCCCATCGGTATCATGACCGATGATATTGCGACCACGATTATCAGCAGCCGTCTCCCTCACTTCCCTCCATACGGAACCTCGGTATCCTGTTCGGCGATCATGCTTGTTGGAGCGAGGGAAGAATGGGGAAATCCGGAGAGGGACATCGCCGTATCATGAGCGGGAAGTGTCTGGATCCCCGCTGATCTAGAACGGCAATAAAGTGGGAACTCACCTCTTCTTAAAACTCGGGATATCGGCGAGCAAGCCCAAGGTACACTTTGATGGAGTGATCTTCGAGATGTGAAATGAGGTGTTGAGTTTCTGAAGGGCTTGGTTCCTAAAGCTCGCCGCATCGAATGTATATAATGTTCGTATCTGATGTTATCCACGAAGTTGTCAATAGTTTTGGGACCCGCAAATAGTAAATGAATATGGACAGTGAGGTAGGATGCACGAGATCTCAGATCAAGATCATTTAAATGCACGCATACATATCATGGCGAATATAACGTCCTGCAAGGGCTGATATTTGTACCATGACCATCACGGTTACCTCCTGATCAGGCAGTACTACCATAATATTACAATACTAGACTGTAGTTAGAGTACAATTGTAATGCAATACCAGCTGTTGTAACAGAGCTCACTATTGCAATACCTTACAGTCAGAGACTTATTTGCTGGGTGAAATTTGGATATCCAGGGGGTTCCCTTTTCTGTTTCTCATCAGATCAGGGTTCCAGGGACTTGCCTTATATGTTTTCCATCACATTTAAGCTTTGTGGTATGTTTTATCTGCTCTCGGCTTCTTCTTGCTCATATTCTGGATTTTCCTGTTCGGGATATGTCTGGACCAACACGTTTGTTGTTCGCTTCCCGTCCCCTAGGCCTGTCGTTGTTCGGGTTGTTCGGGTATTCTCGGCGCTGTGACCGACGGGCATGCGCGCTGCATCCCAGCGGCTTCTTTCCCGCTCCGTGCTTCTTCCCGCTTTCAGTACTTCCGTTCGTTTATTGTTCGATTTGCACGTGACCAGATTTTATTCGCACTCTTGCCTCTCTCTGTCCGTGTTTAGGGTTAGGCGGGAATCCCTATATAATCAGCATAATACACACTATATCATGGCGGGAGCCACGAGGGTTTACAGTTTCATATGCAGCGTGTTTGCGAGAATGATTTGTTGTGTATTAGTTTCTCACGCTAAAAATATGAAAATATTATTGTAGGGTACGACAATATATACCTTTTGGTGAAAAAAGGAATTTCAATATTCTATTCCGTATTCGTTGAGAACGATGTAAAGTACCTATTTCGGATATTCAAACTCCGCACGAACATAGGCGACGCGCTCGTTCCGGATTTCCTCTTGTTTGGACTGAGGCATACTTACTGTATCTATTTAGTTGCTATCTATTATTGTAGGGTACGACAATATGTAGGGCTGTCAACCGTACCGTATACGGCTACGGCCGTACTCCATACGGTGAGTATACGGCCTTCGGCCGTACCGTATCTTAGCCGTACCCATAAGTTTGAGTCCCCGCGCCGGTACGGTACGGTAATCGCTACGGCCGTATACGGGTCGAGACGGTTGTACGGTTAGGATAACAAATAAATAAATAAATTCTGCAACTAGTTTAACTACAACGCGGACAAGACATGAATCCATAATTTAAAAATGCTAAGCTCCCAGAATGTCATGAACAGCAGTGCGAGCAAGGCGAAGCCGCTGTTTGACCAACATCAGAGTTCGGATTGTTTCTGGGTTGAGGTTTGCGCGGCGGAGGGAAAGGGTATCACGGCTTCCCGAAAAAATTCGTTCTACGGCAACGGCAGATCCTGCATAGAATACAACAAGAAAGAGACAAACATTAGTAATTGGTAATTGAATAGCGAGAAGAAATCAGCTTGTGAACTCACCGGGAATTGAAAGAATATCCCTTGCAAAACGTGAGAGGTTAGGGAACTGTGAACGGCGACCAGCCCACCATTGCAATGGATCACAAGTGTCAAAGTTCTCACGAGGGAGCTTGAAGTACTCTTGAACCTCGTCTGTGAACGCCTGAGGAAGGTTTCGGTAGCGGGATGTGAAATCGACCTTTTGAGGAGAGCCATTCATTGCCAAGGTTGATACTACAGGAGCTGTGGGAACCGGGAGTGGTTTGTCATACTTGTCACGGAAACGGGCCCAAAGGCGTTCTTTGGTGGTCTCAAGGTATGCACGGGCATCCAAATCATCACCACAGTCCGCCAGAAGGCCACTATATGATATCCGAGGATCAAGAACTAATGAACTTGTTAGCGAGGTATTGTATCATAACAAAATGCAAGACGTACGTGAGGCCCAAGTATAATATGGTGACTCATCGGATTTTCCATAGTAGTCGCTCAGTTTCCGATGGGCATTGAGAAGACCCCGACGAAGAGAGACAGGGGTGTTGTTTGGGAGCGAGCGAAGTGAGTCAGCAAGGGAATCCTGTAATCCGCGGAAGATGGCGTGGGTCCAAGACAGCATTGGGCGTTTCGTTGTAGACATTTGAGTGGTGGCTGACCGAAATGACTTCAGCCACTGAGCGACGAGTGCTATAGCTTCCCAGTCCTCATCTTGAAGTTCGTGTTTGCGAAGTTCCCGATTTTTTGCAACGAAGTCATCCAGAACACTACGATAGTCCATAGCCCGACCTAAAAACAACATTATTTCTGTATGAGACCATCTCGATAGGTAACAATCTTACGTAACATCTGATGGGTAGAGGACCATCGTGTCTTCACGTCGAGGATCAGCATGGTAGCAGCACGTCCTAGGACAACACTCAATGCTGTGGCCATCTTCTGTAAAAATGTGTTGGCTTCCTCTAGCCATGCCTCCCAGCGCTGCGGGCTTGAACGCACAGCCCGAATGATATTTCTGAGCTGAAATTGACAAGTGTGGATCAGTTCTGAGTCCGATACATGAATTCCCAAAACAAAATCTACCTTGGGTATTGCAGTCAATACTTCACCGAGAGGAGCCTCTGCAGCTGCTATATCCTCTTCTGACCCATCCACATCACCACCAGCATTGTCATCATGCTCCCTATTCAATGGGGCAGTGACGGAGTCTTGATAAGTATCCTTCCTGTCATCTTTGACCACACCAATTGCTTTCAAAAGCTACATAGATAAATTTAATTAGGTTACAAATGGAGTTCATCAACCTGATGTCGAAGTACCTCTAATGCCGCTAAATGAACCGTGTGGGCCATGCACCGCATCCTGGCATCCGAGGGATTGAACGCGACAGAATCGTTCTGCAGCAATAGCTCCAGGTGTTTAACCATGGTGTCATTATTCGAGGTATTGTCCGCATTGATGGCGACAATCTGTAAGTAGTCAATATTAGTGTACAGAAATCAAGATCAACTCAAAACTTACACGGCCTTTGAGACCATAGAGGTTAAGAGTGTCGTAGACCGCATGGGCCAAATTCTCACCCGAATGTTCCCCGACCAGCTCGCGGAAGTCAATAAGTAGCTCCTCTGAAATCATCAAAATTATTGAGCAAACAGGTATAAAGGTGTAAGAAAATGGCGTACCAAGCTTCCAGTCACTGTTAATCCAGTGCATTACAATGGCCAAGAATGCATGGCCATTGCTCGAAGTCCATGCATCGAGAGATAGGCTCACGTTCGCATCGAGTTCCTAAAACACACAGATTAGGGATAGCCACTATTCGAGGACAAATTTCTTACCGTGACCATATTTCTGATACCCTCAACGGTATCCTTGCCCATCGTCATGATACGATTCTTTAAAGAAGTTCGATGCGGGATATCGAGTGGCTTGGAGCCCATGTGCGTATACTCAAGAAGGCGGCGGAACTCAGGCCTTTCCACCTCTTCAAATGGCTGATCGCAAGCGACAACCCATTCTGCCACGTATCTCTTGAAAGTCTCAGTGTCAAATTCCTTTTCCTGGTAATATGGTCAGTCTAGGATAGTGATGAGGGACTAGATTTCACTCACTGCGTTCTCTTGTGACTGCTTCGCAAACATGGATAGCAAGTTTGCGGAGGCGGCCTCCACTTGTCCAAGATAGGCGTTGGCTGACTCTGTGTCCAAGACTTTTGCTGTAGATGCAATTGCAAGTTCGTCATCGGTCGGCGGGTCGGTTCGATCTTTCAGAATGACGTAGAGCCTATACATGGCAGGAAAATGTGTTTTGAGATGTCCGACTAAACCTACAATGGGTTTGTGAGAAACAATATCTGTAAACAATCAGAGAAGCCGCTTACCGTTCAGGCTATATTTCATAGCACGAGTAACCGTGATAACTTTGCGATTCCCATGGTAGCACTTGTAGTGCTTGTCGCCAGAGTTACCAACTTGTCCTTGTGAGTTTGTGGAGACAGACTCATAGAAGTGGTAAATCGGGTTTCGTTTTCCCGCTGGCTGTACACACAATTCAAATTAATAAAAATAATACACAGCGAACAATGAACATTGCCTACCTTCCGAACCAGAGACTCGATTGAGATCATAGAAGAGCTGTGGCTGAGACCACCCGCTTGCTCATCAGGAATCTCTTCCATCGTGACACGAGCACGTTTCAAGGTGGAAGCCACGGGCACAGACTGAGCTTTAGTGGCCTTGCGTTTGTGAGAGGCCTTCTTTCGAAGTTGCTTGTGGCCACGGCGGCTGAGATCCACAACTGTCTTCCGTGGCAGAGCATTGGCGAGCTGCGACAATATTGGGTAAGTACTGAAGATTGTGGGAGAATAGCCGAATTCCTACCTCATCATTGGAAATCAGTTCCAAGTCAGGCGTGGATTGGTCACCGGAATCGTCATCCGATTCAGAGCCAGAGTCCGATTTAAAACTTCCGTCTTCATCGTCATCGGAAGACTCCTCCACCGGGAGTGTGTCAAACGAATTACTTGAAGAGAGAGTCTGGGGAGCAGCATCACCAGAAACATTAGAAGCTCGAACAGCACGTTTGCGCTTAGGTGGTTCGGCGAATGTGTTGAGGCCATCCTCGTCAGAGTCAAGTTGCTCGCGAGCAACAGCATCCGAGAAACGCTTCGTCGTCTTGTTGCGAAGACCTCGGCCTAGAGGCTGGGCAGGAGCAGTGTGGGAAGGGAGGGGCTGAGCGTCTTCCACATCGTTGAACCACTGAATGTCCTTCGGATCCTTGAGACTGCCATCAGGATTCTGTGCGCACTGATCTGAAGACATGAGGGTAAGAAATGGGGAGGGTAATATGAGAGAATCCGCAAAAACACCTCACCTTTTATCTTATGGAGGTATAGTGCTCGTGATGCTTCTTCATTCTGAACCCATGTGAATTTCGAACGGGAATCAAATTTGGTCTCTGTTGGCAAGCATTGGAACGTGCTAATAACAATGTATCAAATTAGAATTGAAGTGAAAATCTGTCTGCGAAAGGAACTTACATTCACACAAAAGGTCCTATGACGAACGAGGCTTCATTGGTTTCCCGGTAGCCATAAATGTTTGCCCCCCGTAACACATGAGGGAAATAAGCGAGTGGTACAGGTCTAAAATAGCACTTAATCTCAAAGCCAGGGTGTATAAAATCAGGAAGCGACATACCTTAATACACGCTAATCAAAATGCCGGTGGCTCGGCCGGTCCGAAGTGAAGTTTTGTTGTCAGCGTCATCTCGATGCATCAGCGATGGGGGATAGATGAGTAATATGGTGTGATGACGAAATGGAAACAGATAATAGTCAGCATGATTCTTCACACAGGAATGAACAACCTCACCTTCCAAGGAAGAAGGGACTGGTGGTAGAATTAACAATTGATCTGGGAATACAACCCAATTAGCTTACAGTCTATTGGAAGAAGCAGCCAAGGGTACCCATGGAGTACATAACAGAGTTCCGGGCGCGAATCTCCGTAGTGTGCACCATGGCATCCCAAAGACCAGCTTCATCAAAGTGGAGGACTTACTGATTGTTCTACAACCAGATATCTCCAGATAGTTATAACCATATCTGCAGCATAATCCAGTCAGAAGCTCCCCGCAGGTACTCAACGAATATCCTGGGCAGCGTCACGGTGAAAGCTTGTTGAAGCTCGAAGAGAGACGTCACGTCGCGTGTAAACAGAGTCACGTGGCCTGCCCAGAAAGCCATTTACGGTTTTTCACCGAAGGGGCAATAGACAAGTCGTTAATTAAGTATGTGTTGCCCACAGTGACAACACATTTGTACTTAGAATTCACGCAATATTATTTCAAATATTGAGGCCCGTATGACGGCCGTAAACGGCCGTCTAAGTACGGCAAAATACGGTTGACAACCGGCCGTATACCGGTTACGGTAGTCATAGCTCCAAACGTCCACCGGTACGGCAGACGGCACCGTATGACGGTGCCGTATATACGGCTCGTACAGTCTACGGTCGACATCCCTAACTATCTGTGCCCAAATACCTGAAAATCGTGGCTCCCACCACTTGATCAC
>Ga0137418_10007470_pt1 | contig 10041 bp, 11 predicted proteins | sample CZODoug3_1_2_16f_FD_122242 | JGI IMG/M metagenome (GOLD analysis project Ga0137418, IMG submission 122242) | Vadose zone soil fungal communities from Angelo Coast Range Reserve, California, USA - CZODoug3_1_2_16fungal (Hybrid Assembly) | ecosystem: Environmental > Terrestrial > Soil > Vadose... | reverse complement strand
TCTGGACGGCCACTGAGGTTCTTGGAATTGAGACACAATAGCCGAATCGCCTTCGTGTCCTGAAAAGGAAGCGGGTGATTCGGCTTTCTGTATCGCGCCGCATGCGCGTTTATCTCGTGTCGGCGACTGGGGCGGACGCCGGCGATGCCTGCTGGACGCCATCGGCAAACGCATCCGCGATGGTATAGCGAACGACATGTTCGTACTCTGGCCCCAGGAACTTGCGTAGCCGTTCCGTGTTCATGATGTACTCACCGGTCATGTAGGGCACGGCTTCGGGAGGGATGGCGGAAATCCTTCGTTTCCACAAGAACTTCAAGACCATTTCCATCGCCCACTTCCCCGGAACCCGCAGCAGCTTCGCCTGCGCCATGGCAATACAACGGGCGAAAGTAAGCGGCTCGCCGCGCCCGGCGACATTCAACACCGTCAAACGCTGGGTCTCCGGCTCCCGGTGCAGAATGTGGGCGATCAGACGTGCCATATCATCCACGTGAACAAACTGAATTTTGTTGTCGAGATATTGTTGCCCGCGAGGCAACATGCAGGGCAAACGCTTGCCCGCCTTCCGCATTTTCTCCGCTCGTGCGCTCCTGCCGTTGGGGGTACCCCGAAACGCTCCCATCAGGTAATTTTCCACGCTGGCTCCGGCGAAGATATGCGGACGCAGAATATATACGCTACACCCGCGCAGTGCGGGGGAGCGCTGCTGCACCACTTCATCCGACTGCTTTTTATGAATGGCGTAGGGCAGGGTGTGTGCCGCCAGCGCGGAGTCTTCAGTGGCGGGAGCGGGCAAATTGGGACCGTACGCGGAAACGCTGCTGGGAAATATAAATTGCTTGATTACCTCGTCGCCCGTGCGATTGGCTTCGGTGATGGCTTCCATCACTCGGGCGGTGCCGGCCACATTGATCTGCCACATCCGGTCGAGATCGAGCACTCCCGCCTGCACCGGATCGAGCACGAACGCGAGGTGGGCCACCGCAACCGGGCGGACCTGCTGGAAAAGATGAAATAGCTCCCGGCACGATTCTTCCTTGCCGAGATCTAGGCTGACAAACTGCGCGACGGTGGTCGCAGGCGGAGCCAGATCGACAGCTGTAACCGAGTACTCCGCCAGCAGCGGGAGCAGCCGACGGCCTAAGTTGCCGGCTGCTCCGGTTACGACAATCGACGGCTTGGTATCGCTCATTCCGGGATTCAGCGTCTCTGGCTCAGCGTCTCTAAATAGCGCCTCAGTTGGAGGGAGGAGCCGCTTGCGGCTGACGGCCCGGTCCACCCGGTGCTGGTGTTGGCTCCGGCGGCCCGAAGTAAGCGTCGTTCAAGGTCGTCGTGCTGATGTCCGACACAGCTTTCTGAGCTTCCTGTATACGCTCGTTCTTGATCGCCGTCTTCACGTCGTTCTTGGCCTCTTCAAGAGAAAGCGTAGTCTTGGTCCCCATTTTGTAAACGAAAAACGCTCGCGAATCAGGAATCAACTCCGAGACCTCACCGCTCTTCAGGTCAAAGACAGTCGGCGGCTGCAGAGTGGCGCGAGTGGCCTTCGGCACTTTCGTCTCCACCGGAGCGCCCTTAATGTTGGCGGCGGCGAAGGCCTCGGCCTGGAGCTTGGCAAAGTCCTCGCCAGCAGCAGCGCGGGCGCGTAGCTTGGCGGCCAGAGCAGCCATGCCAGCTTCGTCAGCGACAACAGCAGTCTTCGGCTTCGCAATGGCAACCTTGGCGGGTGCGGCTTTGGTGCCAGCCTTGGCGGCAGCCGCGCCAGGCTTCTTGGCGGCTGGCTTGTCCGCGTCGTCCTTGTCCTTATCCGCGTCCTTGCCCGCCGGCAGCGGAGTGCGAGGGATAATCAGCCGTTCCACATCCGCCTGCTCGTAGTTGGCTTTGTGGTCGGTGTAATACTTCTCGGCGTCGGCATCGGTTACATTGCCGGCCTGTTCTTGCATGTTGTCGCGAAGTTCACCGGCCAAAGCCTGCATCACGGCAATGCGGGTGCGAACCTGCACGCGCGGCGACTTGTCCAGGCCGCGTTTCTTGGCTTCCGCGGCCATCGTCAGCAGTTGCCCGTAGCTGGTGCCGACCTGACGTTGCTGCGGCAGCTTCATCTGCGGCTGGAACGCCTGAATGATGCCTTCAAACTCAGCCCTGGTAATGACGGTGGTGCAATCAGCAGCGGGCGGGTCGCACACGCCCTTAATGGTGATAACCGGCGTATCCGGCGGCAGGGCAGCAGCAGCCGGGGCGGTCGCGGCGGGCTGGGCGGGTTGGGCGGGCGGCATCGTGGTCGCGGCTTGGCCGAAGACCATCGAGCAGCATAGGATAACAGCCAAAAAATGACGCACCATCACTTAGCACTTCCTCCAAAACAGAATCAGCCAAAAACAAGTTCGGCGCAAAGACGATCGGCGGATATGAGGATCAGCCAATAGGACTTTAGCCAATGTTCAAGTTCGGCCTTCATCGTAGCATATGGGGTGTTTTGGGGCGTTGCGCGGGTGCAACTTGGCGCGGAGCCGGGGAGGGGCGATAATCGAAGCCACGTCCATGACGACTGAGACCCGCGCCGAGACCCCACTCGAGGGCCAAACCGAGACCCAGGCCTTGCGCAAGCAGATGCGCACCGAGAAACGTGCTGTCGCCGGCAGCTCGGTCCTAGCGGCCTTGGCCATCACCTCCCTGAAGGTTTTCGTTGGGTTCACTACCGGCTCGTTGGGCATCCTTTCCGAAGCGGCGCATTCCGGGCTCGATCTGATAGCCGCCATGGTCACTTATTTTTCGGTTCGGGTTTCCGACAAGCCCGCAGATGCCGACCATCAATACGGCCACGGCAAGGTGGAAAACTTCTCGGCCTTTATTGAGACGTTTCTGCTGCTATTGACGTGCCTTTGGATCATTTACGAAGCGCAACAGCGCCTCTTCTTTCACAGCGTAGAGATCGAACCCTCGGTGTCGGCCTTTGTGGTGATGTTCCTGTCGATGGGCGTGGATTTCTGGCGCTCGCGCGCCTTAGGCAAGATCGCCGTGAAGTACGACAGCCAGGCCCTCGAAGCCGACGCGCTCCATTTCAGTACCGACATTTGGTCCAGTTCCGTGGTCATTTTAGGGCTGGCGCTGGTTCTGATCGGTCGCCGGGCGGGCGTTGCCTGGCTGAAGGACGCCGATCCGATCGCGGCGTTATGCGTGGCGGGCGTAGTGGTCTTCGTAAGTTGGCGGCTGGCGCGGCGCACGGTAGACGCGCTGCTGGATGCAGCACCGTTGGGAGTACGCGCCGGGATCATTCATGCCGTTACAGGCGTCGAAGGCGTGCTCGAGGTGGACCGGGTCCGCATTCGCCGTGCAGGGAACCGCTACTTCGCCGACCTTTCCGTGGCCCTGCCTAGGGTCGTCACCTTCCAGAGATCCGAACAGATCGTCAGCGCGGTTACCACAGCGGTCCAGAAATTGCTTCCCAACGCCGACGTCATGGTCCATTCTCTGGCCCGCCCGCAAGTCGGTGAAAGCATCTTCGATCGCATCCGCGCCGTGGCCACGCGGCACAACGTGAACGTGCATGACGTCAGCGTGCAGGATCTGGAAGGAAAGTTGCACGTGGAACAGCACCTTGAACTCAATGAAAACTTCGAGCTGAAGGAAGCCCACGACCGCGTCACCCAACTCGAGTCGGAAATTCGGGCCGAGGTCCCGGAAGTCAGTACCATCCTGACGCACATTGAGAGCGAACCTGCAACGATTGAGCCGGGCGAAGAAGAAATTGCCGATGCCGCGCTGGAAAAGAAATTCAAGGCCATCGCCGCCGGCTTTCCAGAAATCATCGACATGCACGACGTCAAAATCCGGCGGGTCAGGAATCGGCTGTACCTTTCCTGCCATTGCACCCTGCCCGACGGAATGCAACTGTCCCGCGTGCACGATGTCCAGACCGAACTCGAGATTCGCCTGAAGCAGGCGGCGCCGCAGCTGTTTCGCGTCCTCATCCACCCCGAACCAGTGACAGACAACTTGCGGTGACCTGCATCACCGCCAGATCCTTACCAACCATGATCGGATAGGCATGATCGGATAGGCATGATCGGATTAGCGACGTTCAGATTCTTCTGGAGGCCTGTTGCATGATGTCCGCCAATGCAGTTTGGGTAGATCATTCAAGATTCGTGGGGATTGCCGGCAGCCGCCACTCCGTCGTGATCGATGCCGCGTCGTCGGAAAAATCCGCCAGCAGCCCCATGGAACTGGTCCTGATCGGCCTGTGCGGATGCACCGCCACCGATGTCGTCAGCATCCTCCACAAAAAGCGCGAGCCCTTCACCACTCTCGAAGTGCGTGCGGAAGCTGACCAGGCCGCCGCACCGCCCAAGGTTTTCACCCACATCCGCCTGGTCTACAAAGTCCGCGGTAAAGTTGCCAAGAAGGCGATGGAGGACGCCGTGCGCCTCTCCCAGGAGAAATACTGCTCTGTGTCCGCGATGTTGGAGAAGACGGCGACCATTACCTCCACCATCGAGTATGAGTAAAATTCCGCGCCGATGCGGGTTCCGCCGCATCCAAAACAGTCAACGGAACGAGGACTCATGGAAGAAGTGAACTCTGGCCAACCGAAAGTCGTAATCTTCACTCAACCTGGCTGACCACCCTGCCACGTTGTCACGGCCTTCCTCTCGGAGAGAGGGATCGTGTTCGAAGAGCGCGATGTGTCCCACGACGCCGCCGCCGTGCGGGACCTGACCCAAAAATACAAAAGTCGCTCGACACCTACTCTCGTGATTGGCCCACCCTCGAGCGAAGAGGTTATGATCGGATTCGATCCTGATCGTCTCGATCAACTGCTGGCTCGGTAGTCAGGCCGCTTCGCCCAAAGTCCAGAGATCCGTTGAGCTGACTGCAGGAGCTACTTGTGAACAGGAGCTACGTGTGAATAAGAACAGCATGCTGATCGCGTTGTCTGAATCCCACACGCAATTCGGCGGGGAAGATTTTGTCAGCCCATCTTTCCCGCAAGAAGTTTTCCCTCGGATTTGGGCGGTCGCATCGGAAGTGAACCGCGGCGGTTTTTCCCGGTATTTTTCGAATGCCAGTGCGGAAACTGCGCCCTTCGTCGAAGCAGCACTTGCGTCGACTGCAGCCGCCAAGACTGCCAATCTCTGCCAGCGAGCCATGACATGCGCTTTTCCTGACGGCCTGCCGGCGGCAGGGGAGGATATCTCGTCCGCGCGCGCGAATTTCTCGGACGAGGTTCTTGCAGCGGCTGAGCCTCTGGACCAAGAGTTCTTTGCCGATCCCCATGACCTTACTGGCATTTTGTTTGCCAACGTGTCCCCACCTGCGGAGGAGTTTGGGCCGTTGCCGAAACCGGATGCCGCATAGATCGCGATCAAACTGAAATTGGACAACGTCTCGTTTTTTCTCGTCCTGGCAGTTCACGACAATTCGTGCCTACTCAACGCCATCCATTTCGCGGATTTCTCTATATAGCCCTCGCCACCCTGCAATGGGGAATTGCGGCGAGCCTAGGCCGCGCCGTATTCACGGGCCGACTGCGCATCGGCGGCGAAATCGTAGGCGCCATCAATCCGCTTCTCATCGCACAGGGCAGGGTCACATTTTCCTGCCTGGCGCTGCTGACGATTCTGCTTGCCCGCCGCGGTGTGCGCGCCCTGCTCCTGCCCCGGCGCGACCTGCTGACCATGGTCCTGATCGGCACACTTGGCATGGCGGCTTCAAACTATTTCTATTACCTCGCCATCCAGCGCACCAACGTAGCCACCGCCATCATCGTGCAGTACACAGCCCCGGTGTGGGTGCTGCTCTACATGGTGGGTCGCGGTTTGCAAAAGGCAACGTTGCAGCGCATCGGCGCGGTGGGGCTGGGTATTGTGGGTATCGCGTTCGCGATTGATCTGGTCCACGGCGACGCCCTGCGTCTCGACGCACTCGGCGTAGGCGCGGCCATGCTGGCGGCGTTTTCCTTCAGCTACTACAACATTGCCGTGCACGACGTGCTCACGCGCTATGACCGCTGGAAGATCTTGCTCTGGGCAGTGCTGACGGCTTCGGTGTTCTGGATGGTGGTCAATCCGCCCTGGAAAATCGCCGCCGCAGGTTACTCACGCTCGCAGTTCCTGTTTCTCGCTCTGTTCTCGTTGATTTCGATGCTGGGACCGTTTTCCTGCTACTTCGCTGGTTTGCAGCACCTCGAACCTACGCGCGCGGTGGTCACAAGCTGCCTGGAGCCCGTATTCTCGATCCTGATCGCCGCGATTTTCCTCGGTGAGCGCGTGAACGCAACGCAAGTGGTTGGAATTGTGCTGGTGCTGGGCGCAATTGTCCTCGCCCAATTACCCGACCGCGCCGAGCCCGCGGCCATGCTGGTGGAACCAATCGAGTAGAAGACCTACGCCGCCATCCGTTTCGCCAGCCGGAGATATCGCCGAGCCGTGCGAACATCATTGCCAATCTGTTCGCGCAGCGCTTCCGGCGAAGAAAACTTGATTTCCGGTCGCAGTCGCCGCAGAAAAAATACTTCCACTTCCGTATCTTCACCCAGATCCACGGGATGAAAATCCAGCAAATGGGTCTCGATGGCGAACGACTCAGCTCCGAAGGTCGGCCGGTTACCAATATTGGTAACGGAATCAAACATCTCCTCCCTCACCCGCGTCCGCGATACATAAACCCCGTTCTGCGGGATGAGTTCGGCGTAAGGCGCCAGGTTGATGGTCGGAACGGTATACTTCGACCCGTACCCGCGCCCGTGAACGGGGGAAGAAAGCAGGCTGAATACGCGGCCCAGCAAGTGCCGTGCCAGGTGGACTTGACCCTCATGGAGCAAGCGGCGGATGGCGCTGCTGGAGACTTCGATCCCACGCAGGCGCATTTCCGGATACGAAAACACTGCAAAGCCAAACTCGCGCCCAAATTCAGCGAGCGTGTGGATATCCCCGGCCCCTTGGTTGCCAAAACGGAAATTGAAGCCTTCGTGAATTTCGCGCGTCTGCAACGAGTCGCGCAGAATCTTCGCGGCGAAGTCGTGTGCCGTAGTCAATCGCATCACTTCATCAAATGGAAGCAGCGCGACGGCATCCAGGCCAGTCTCGGCAAACAAGCGCAGTTTTTCCGGCTCCGGCGTCAAAAGCTTCAGCGAAGAGCCTGGCCGCAAACAGCGCGCAGGGTGTGGGTTGAACGTCACCGCCACGGAGACGCCGCCTTGCTCCTTGGCGCGCTTCACGATCTGCTCCAGCATGTGCCGGTGAGCGCGATGGATCCCGTCAAAGTTGCCCACGCTGACGATGGCGGGTCCAAACCCAGGCGGAATCTCGCTGAGCTGACGAAAGACTCTCATCTAGATTTCAAACTCCAGCTTCAATCCGTCGTAGGCGAGTTGCACGCCGGGTGGGAGCATCCGGTTGGTCTCCTCATGCGGCAAATCATGACAGATGTGCGTGAAAAAAGTGCGCCGCGCGCCTAAGTGCCCCGCAATGCGCAGGGAGTTTTCGACGGTGGAATGCGTCGGGTGAGGTTTGTGGCGTAGAGCGTCGAGAAACAGCACGTCGAGGCCTTGCAGTCTCTTCATGGAGCTTTCCGGGATCTCGGAAAAGTCTGTCAGATAAGCTGCCGAACCAAAGCGGAAGCCCCAGACCTCGGCGTCTCCGTGCAGCACGGAAATTGGCTCGAATCGGGCGCCAAACAGCTCGAGCGGTCCCTGCATGGGCCTGAGCTCAACCTGGGGCAGGTTGCCGTGCTTATACAGCCCGTCGAAGGCGTAACGAAACATGGTGTGAATAATCGCAGAATGTTCCGGCGCGGCGTAGAGAGGAATCTTGGTAGGGTGCAGGAAGCTCAGCGGGCGCAGATCATCCAGGCCGAGCACGTGGTCAGCGTGCGCGTGCGTGTAAAGCACAGCGTCGATCTTGCGAACCTTTTCGCGCAAGGCTTGCTCGCGGAAGTCCGGAGTTGTGTCAATGAGTACAGTGTTCCCGCCGAAGTCGACAAGAACGGACGGGCGCGATCGGCGGTCACGCGGATCAGACGACCGGCACACCGCGCACTCGCAGCCCAGAGTCGGCACGCCCATGGAGGTCCCACTACCGAGAACGGTGAGGGTAGCATTCATCCCCAGCGGCTAGCGAACCAGCGGGCCCGATCCGACAGAACTCGGTCCGCCCGGGCCGGGCGCTCCGGGACGTGGCCCGCGTGCCAGCGCGTTCGTGACTTCCAAGTAAGCCATGCGCAGTTCGTAGAGAGCGTTTTGCAGGAAGTTCTGCTCCGTCGCAGTCAGGTTGCCCTTCGTCTTCTCCGCCAGAAGCCCGATGGTGTCGATGGTTTGTCGTGCGCTGATGATATCCAGCCGCGGCTGCCCATTGGGCTCATGGGCCAGACCGAGTTGCATGAGCGCCGTCATATACAGCGAACCCAAAAAGCGCTCAAAGGTGACTTCCAAATCCGCAACGCCCGGCCCCATTTCTTTGCCAATCGCCTCATCCATCGAGCGGTTGGTCTGCTGGTAGGCGTCGGCCTGGGCAGACTGCTGTTCAGCGGAAGGCGGCGGAGGCGCGTCCGCGGACGCCTCCGCCTCCGCGGAGACGGTCTCGACCCCGGCAACAGTTGTAGGCTGGGGGTCGTCGGCGATCAATCTCACGCTGCCCTCGTTGGCTCTGTCAGCGGCTCTGTCAGCGGCTTGGTCGGCGGCGCTATCCGCTTCCGGGCGCAACTCGCCATCCGTGGAAAATAGCCGCCGGTCCGATACTGTAAAGCTCTCTTCTTCTTTTCTTTTTGCCATGGGGGACTCTCAGTGTTGCAAAAGTTCTTGAAATGGAAGTTCGCGCCGCCGTACCGCAGCGCCGTGAATCGTCAGGGCTTTGCCGAAGGCCTCGCGCCGCAGGTAACCAAGCCCGATCCGCCGGGTTTCCTCGAGCCCAGAAAAATTCGCGGTACTGGTAATCTCGCCGACTTCTTTGCCCTCGGCCTCAATTTTGTCTCCAGCTGCAGACGGAGCCGTCAGCTCAAAGCCCGAAAAGACGCGGTGCACCTGCCCGCGCGAGCGAATACGCTCCACAATTTCCTGACCCACGTAACAGCCTTTGGCGAAGTGCAGCGCTCGGTCCTGCCCTGTCTCCTGCGGCAAATCCCGCTCACGGATGTCTTCGCCGAACAGCGGAATTCCCGCAGCCATGCGATAGAGCCGTTGTGCGGCCGCGCCTACCCGCTCGGCTCCAGCTTGTTGCAGAGCCTCGAAAACGGCAGCCGCCTGCTCCGGCGCCACCCAAATCTCGTAAGCCTCACCCTTCCAGGCTTCAGCACGCAGCAGAGTGAATTCAGCGCCTTGCCAGGTCAGGCTCGTGAGCTCGAGTGGCGCAAGCTCCGGTGCCGCGATGTCCGAAGCCCGGAGTGTTGCTCTAGCGTTCGGCCCTTGTACGCCGATGGCCGTCCACTGGTTCGTCACGTCCTCAATCACCACGTCGTCCATAACGATGTAATGATCGAACAGCCCAATCAACCTCCGAGCCTGTGCCCGATCCACGTCCAGCATAATCCGGTCGCCGCGGTTGAAGGCATAGAGGTCGCCTTGAATCCGCCCCTGGGCGTTCAGCAGAAACGCATACAAACCATGGTCCGACGCCAAATCCCGAACGTTGTTGGTCACCATCCCATTCAGCCAGCGCGTGCGGTCTTCGCCGGTCACACGAACCTTGGCGCGAGCGTCGAGAGGGTAGAGGCCGCAACCGTCGATAAGGATCCGAAATTCGGGGTCGGCCCGCAGGTCGTCCGCCGCGTCCCTCAGGCCAGCACGTACCTCCGCCGCTTCATTTTCTGAAGCACGGCTGTGGAGATCAGCAAACATCGGTACACTCGATTATAGCCGAGACAGCGAATGCCTGAATCTAGTCGCATCCGAGTCAACCAGCGCCCAAAGAGAATGTTCCAGAGAGGGACGAAACGCCTCTCCAGCGTTCTGTGGTTGGGCGTCGCCGCTTGTTGCAGCGTAGCTTCCGGCGCCCAGACCTCCTCGTCACCAACCCCTCCGCCCGCCGTCGAGCACAGAATTTCCCC
>Ga0137418_10007467_pt1 | contig 10042 bp, 10 predicted proteins | sample CZODoug3_1_2_16f_FD_122242 | JGI IMG/M metagenome (GOLD analysis project Ga0137418, IMG submission 122242) | Vadose zone soil fungal communities from Angelo Coast Range Reserve, California, USA - CZODoug3_1_2_16fungal (Hybrid Assembly) | ecosystem: Environmental > Terrestrial > Soil > Vadose... | reverse complement strand
GCCGAGCACGTTGTTGATCTTGTGCGCGCCGGTGTGGCAGAGGTCCTCGCGCTTGAGCCAGATGCGCGCGCCGCCGCTGTGCTCGCTGAGCCGCGCCGCGAAGTAGAGCGGCGTCGGACGGCCGGCGTAATCGGCGAGTAGCCCGGCCAGCCGTCGCTGGAACGCGCGGTCGCGCCGCGCGGTGACGTACGCCTTCTCCAGCTCGACGAGCGGCGCCATCAGCGTCTCCGGCACGAACCGGCCGCCGAACCGGCCGAAGTGTCCGCGCGCGTCGGGGAGCCTCGGCGTCATGCGCGCTTGGCCTCGGCGATGAAGCGCCGGAGCTTGTCGGGATCCTTCTTCCCCGGCCGCACCTCCACTCCGGAGTTCACGTCCACCGCAAACGGTCGCACGAGCTCCACGGCGCGCGCGACGTTGTCGGGCGTCAGCCCGCCCGAGAGCACGATGGCGAGCCGGCCTTCGCCCGGCCTCATGGCGCCCATGAGGCGGATCGCCCGCCACTCGATGGGCTCGCGCGCCCCGCCCTCACTCCAGCGCGCATCGCTGTCGAAGAGGATTGCCGCCGCGGCCTTCTGCCAGTAGAGCGCGCCGATGCGCTCGCCGATCTTGTATTCCGGCAGCCCCTCGATCGTCGTGGCCGGCGGCAGCTTGATCGTCTTGATCACGGGCACCGGCGCGTCCTGCCAGTCCTCCGGCTTCTCGTCGCCGTGGAGCTGGATGGCGCGCAGCCGGCACGCCTCGACGACCGCCTTCACGTGGCCGACGGGGTGGTCCCAGAAGACACCGACGGGCGTCACGAACGGCGGCAGCGCGCGGACGATCGGCCGCACCTGCTCGGGCGTGACGAAGCGCGGCGTGTTCTCGACGAAGATGAAGCCGAGCGCGTCGGCGCCGGCCTGCACCGCCTGCCGCGCGTCGTCGAGGTTGGTGATGCCGCAAATTTTCACGCGGGTCACGCCAGCCTCAGCTCGCGAATCTTCGCGGCGACGTCGGTCGCCTTGACCAGACCTTCGCCGACGAGCACGGCGTGGGCGCCGGCGTCGATCACTCGCCGCACGTCGGCGCCGGTGAAGAAGCCGCTCTCGCTCACGACGATGGGTCCCGGCGGGATCTGCGGCAGCAGCGCCAGCGTCGTCTCGATCCGCGTCTCGAACGTCGCCAGGTCGCGGTTGTTGATCCCGATGACGCGCGCGCCGGTGGCCAGCGCGACGTCCAGCTCGGCCGCGGTGTGACACTCGACCAGCGCCGCGAGGCCGAGCCCCTTGGCGGCCGCCGCGAGGTCGCGCAGCCGCTCGGGCTCCAGCATCGCCACGATCAACAGAATCGCGTCGGCGCCGGCGGCGCGCGCCTCCCACAGCTGATACTCGTCGAGCGTGAAGTCTTTCCTCAGGAGCGGCGCATCCACCGCGGCGCGCACGGCGCGGAGGTCGTCGAGGCTGCCGCTGAAGTACTTCGCGTCGGTGAGGACCGAGATCGCGTCCACGCCGTGCCGCGCGTAGGTCGTCGCGAGCGACACCGGGTCGAGGTCCGCCTTGAGCACGCCGCGCGAGGGCGACGCCTTCTTCACCTCGGCCACGAGCCGCGCGCGGCCGGGCGCCGGCGCCAGCGCGCGCTCGAAGTCGCGGGGCGGCGGCAGGGTCGCGCAGCGGGCCTCCAGCGCGGCGCGCGGCGTCGCCGTCTTGAGCGCGGCCACCTCCTGGCGCTTGTGCCGGACGATCTCCGCGAGGATGGACATCCGGAAGGCCGCTCAGAAGTCCCGGCGCTCGGCCGAGCGCCGGAGGGTATCGAGGGACACCCGCCCGAGCTGCTCCAGGACGAAGTCGCGGATGGTACGCGGCGGAGGCAGATCCCGCACGATCCGCCCCCCCTTCGTCAGCGGCTTGAGCAGCGCGTCCCAGGGTCCGGCGCCCGGCGGCCTGGTGCCGGCGGGGAGCACGACCGTCTCCAGCGAGCCGCGGCGGCGGAACAGCTCCTTGGCGCCCGACCACTTGCCGCGCTTGGCCATCGGAGTCCCCTCGATCTCCATGATGTCGAGCGCGAAGCTGACGACCGGCGCGTTTGCGATCGACGTGCCGACGCCGTAGGCGTCCACGACGGGATTGAGGCGCAGGATCTCGTACTCGTCGATGCCGCCGGAGGTGATGATCTTCACGTGGCCGAAGCCGCGGAGGTTCAGCTCCCAGCGGACCTCCTCGACGATGCGGTAGAGGTCGCCGCGGCGCGAGGACGGCGTGTCGAGCCGCACCGCGTAGAGGTCGTCGCCGAGCGCCTCGGCCACGCGGATCGCCTCGAACTTCTCGTCCTGCAGCGTGTCGATCAGCGCCACCCGCCGCACCTTGGGCTCGATCACCTGGTGGAACGCCTTCAGCGCCTCCACCGTGTCGCCGATCATCAGCACGAGCGCGTGCGGGATGGTGCCCGTCGGGTCGGCGTCGATCAGCTCCGCGGCCTTGGTCACCGCCACGCCGTCGCAGCCGCCGATGAACGCGTTGCGCTCGATCATCGGCGCCAGCGCCGGATGCATGCGGCGCGCGCCGAACGAGATGACCTGGCGCTCGCCCGCCGCCTTCTTGCAGCGCGCGGCCTTGGTGGCGATGCCGGACGCCTGGCACAGCACGCCGAGCAGCGCCGTCTCGTACCGCGCCCAGTCGACGTACACGCCTTCCAGCACCATGATCGGCTGGTAGGGCGCGAAGACCGTCCCCTCGTCCATCGCGCGCACGTCGACGGGCACGCCCTCGAGCAGCGCCGCCGCCTCCTCGATGCCCGCCAGCACGCCCCAGTCCCAGTCCTCGGGCAGCGCCTTGAGATAGACCTCGGCCTTCACGCGCTTGCGGTCGCCCCGCGCCTTGAGGATCTGGACGGTACGCTCGAAGTAGACGTCGTAGACCTCGCCGCCCTTGATCTCGGCGTCGGACGCGGTATGGAACGGTCGCCTGGGCTCTTTGGGTGTCATCGGATCAGCAGAAACGTGCCGTAAATATTCGCAGAAGCGGCGGAGCGAGTCAACGAAAGGGCGTCGGCGCCTAGAAGTCGAGGCCCTTCAGATAGGCGCGGAATGCGTCCGCCAGGTCCGGCCGCGCGAGGGCGAACTCCACGGTGGCCTTGAGGAAGCCGAGCTTGTCGCCCGTGTCGTAGCGCTTGCCGACGAATTCCACCGCGTACATCGGCCGGCGCTTGCGCAGCGTGCGCAGGCCGTCGGTCAGCTGGATCTCGCCGCGCTTGTCGGCCGCCGTCTTCGCGAGGATCTCGAACAGGTCCGGCGTCAGCACGTAGCGGCCGATGATGGCGAGGTCGGAGGGCGCGTCCTCGGCGCGCGGCTTCTCGACGAGGTCGTCGATCTGCCAGACGTTGCCGCCGATGTTGTGGCCGGCGATGACGCCGTACTGATGGATGCGCTCGCGCGGCACCCGCTCGACGGCGATGACCGGCCCGTCGTGGCGCTCGAAGACGTCGAGCAGCTGGCGCATGCAGGGCGTCGGCGCGTTGCCGATGATGTCGTCACCGAGGAACACTCCGAACGGCTCCTCTCCGACGAGGGCGCGGGCGCACAGGATGGCGTGGCCGAGGCCCAGCGGCTCCTTCTGGCGCACGTACGAGACGGACGCCAGCTCGGAGATCGTCTTGATCTGCGCCAGCTCCTCGACCTTGCCGCGATCGTTCAGGTAGTACTCCAGCTCGAAGGCGGCGTCGAAGTGGTCCTCGATCGCGCGCTTGCCGCGGCCGGTGACGATGATGATCTCCTGCAGCCCCGACGCCACCGCCTCCTCGACGACGTACTGGATGGTCGGCTTGTCGACGAGGGGCAGCATCTCCTTGGGCTGGGCCTTGGTCGCGGGCAGGAACCGCGTGCCGAGACCGGCCGCGGGGAAGACGCCTTTGCGGACGCGCATGGATGGCTCCCTCGATCAGACGCCGACCGCGGAGAGATGCTCACGGTCGAACGCCGCTCTGATCCGACGTCGGAGGTCGTTCTCTGCGTCGAGACGACGGGCGGCATCCACCCGGACGGTGAGCCGAAGCACCGCGTCGCCCCCGCTGAATCTCATAATACCCTCCACCGCCGGCGCGTCCAGCGCAGCCCCGGTCTCGCGCGCCCATTCCTCGCCGACCCGGCGCAGCACCGCCAGCGCGCGATCGACGTCGACGTCGCGCGGCACGGCGACCTCCACGATGGCGCGCCCCCAGCCCACGCTGAAGTTCGTGAACTCCGTCAGGGCGCCGTTGGGCACGATCCGGAGCGAGCCGTCCTGCAGTCGCAGCTTCGCCACCCGCAGGCCGATCGACTCCACGGTGCCGGTCGCCGCGCCGACCTGGATCACGTCGCCCACGGCCACCAGGCCCTCGAAGAGCAGGAAGATGCCGGTGAGGAGGTCGCGGATGAGCGCCTGGGCGCCGAGGCCGACGACGAGGCCGAGCACGCCCGCGGAGACGACGACCGCCTGCACGTCCACGCCCACCTCGCCCAGAACGAGCACCAGCACGACGAACGCCAGCACCCAGCGCACGACGCTCGTGAGCAGCGAGCCGAGCGTGCGCGAGCGCGCGGTGTCGAGATGGTGGGCGGCCACGCGCTGCACGAGGCGGTCGATCAGCCGCCGCACGACCTGGTAGCCGATCAGCAGCAGCGCGATCGTGAGCCCGAGCCAGAGCACGTGCGCGACCGCGGGGTTCAGCGGCCCCGCCCCCGCGCCACGCCCTCGAGCACCGCGATGATCGCCAGCACGCAGCCGGCCTGGATGAGGACGAGCACGGCCTCGTGCTTGGTCGCGTCCTTGAGCAGCATGGCCGACAGGCCGAGCGTGGCCGCGATGAAGAGGATCAGCAGCACCGTCTCCGTCCGCGTCAGACCGAGCGCCTCGAAGCGGTGATGGATGTGGTCCTTGCCCGTGTAGGCGAGCCACTCGCCGAACGAGTGCACCTTGCCGGTGGCGACGCGCACCGTCCCGACGAACGCGATGTCGAAGAGCGGCACCGCGAGGATCAGCACCGGCGTGAGGAGGCCGATGAAGTCGTTTTCCGCCCACTCGCCCATGACGGCGAGGCCGGCCAGCGTGAAGCCGATGAAGGAGGCGCCGGCGTCGCCGAGGAAGATCGTGGCCGGACGCCCGAAGCGGAAGTTGTAGGGCAGGAACCCGAGGCACGCGCCCACCAGCGGTGCGGCGAGGAACATCAGGTAGGGCTGGTTGGTCTGCAGCGCGGCGAGGCTGAAGAAGAGCGCGGCGACGGCGCCCAGGCCCGCGGCCAGGCCGTCCATGCCGTCGAGGAACTGCAGCGCGTTGGTGACCGTCACGAACCAGAGCAGCGTGAGCACGACGTTCGCCGCCTGCGAGCCCGGCCAGGCGGCGGGAACCGTGTCGAGCACGACGCCGTACGCCATCGCCACCGCCACCGCCACGATCTGGCCCGCGAGCTTCCAGCGCGCCGCCACGTCGAAGAGGTCGTCGAGCACGCCGACGCCGACGATGATCGTGGCCCCCAGGGCCACGCCCTTGAGCTGCACCGAGAAGTTGAAGTTGAAGAGCACGGCCGCGGCGAAGGCGGCGTACACGGCGGCGCCGCCGAGCAGCGGCGTGGCCACCGCGTGCACCTTGCGCGCGGCCGGCGTGTCGAGCACGCCCCACGCGCGCGCGAACGCGCGCACCAGCGGCACCCCGACGAGGGCCAGCGCGAAGGCGAGCGCGACGAGGTAGGCCCAGCCCAGGCCGGACGACGCGATGACGCGCCGCACGGGCGGCAGCATGAGCGCGATGAGAACGAGCCCGCGGGCGAGCGTGGCCCCGAGCGCCGCCGGCGTGCTGTCGGGGAGCGTGTCCGCGACGGGCCGGCTCAGTGGCCTGCCCCTCCCCGGGGGCCTGCCGCGAGCACCGTCCTGAGCGCCCGCGCGACGTGCTCGGCCTCGTCGTCGGTGAGCGCGGGATAGCACGGGATCGACAGCGATTCCGCCCACAGCCGGTCCGCCTCGGGATACCCGCCGAGGCCGAGCGCGCGGTGGGCGGGACGGAACACCGGCCGCCGCGCGGCCACGCCGCGCGCGGCGAGGGCTTCGGCGACGACGGCGGGATCGCGGTCGAGCCCGAGCACGAAGCGGTGGTAGACGTGACGCGGTCCGTGCTCGGCGGGCACCCGGGCCGGCGCGCCCGCGAGCAGGGCGCGGTAGCGCGCCGCCAGCGCACGGCGGCGCGCGACGAACGCGTCGAGCCGCGCGAGCTGGCCGCGCGCCAGCGCGGCGGCCATGTCGGTGAGCTTGGCGTTGGTGCGCGGCGCCAGCGTCTCGCGCTCGTCGTAGTCGCGCGCCTCGCGCACGCGCGCGACGAGCGCGGCGGCGCCCGCCACCGCCCCGCCCTCGCCCGCCGCGATCATCTTCGTGGCGTAGAACGAGCCGACGGCGAGCGTGCCGCCCGAGCCCGCAGGCCGGCCGCCCTCGAGCTCGGCGCCCAGGGCCTGGGCGCAGTCCTCGATCACCGGCACCTCCAGCGCCTGGAAGGGCTCGAGGTCGGCGGCAAGACCGAAGGCGTGCGGGACGATCACGGCGCGCGTGCGTCGCGTGCGCCGGGCGAGCGCGTCCTTGGCCGACAGCGAGTGGGTCGCGGGATCGGCGTCCACGAGCACGGGCGTGGCCCCGGCGCGGCGCACCGCGTGGTGGAGCGCGTCGCACACGTAGGTCGGGATCAGCACCTCGTCGCCGGCGCCGATCCCCAGCGCGCCCAGCGCCAGCTCGAGGGCGACCGTGCCGGACGCCACGGCGGCGGCGTCCGGCACGCCGAGGCGCGCGGCGAGCTCCCGCTCAAACGCGGCCACCTCCGGCCCCTGCGCCAGCCGGCCCGAGCGCACGACCCGGGCGACGCGCTCGGCGTCGTCGTCGGTGATCGATGGTTTCGAGTGGGGGATCAAAGGTTCAGCAGCAGCCGAATGCTCTGGAAGGCCTCGGCGTACTTCACGCGCGCCTGGATGCCACGAAAGTTCGCGGTCGAGACGGCCAGCTCGAGGATCGACAGGTCCTCGATGTTGGTCTTGGCCACCTGCGAGCGGTGCGCCTCCAGGCACGCGAGCTTCTTGTCCAGCACCTTCTCGATGTCGGTGAAGCAGTTCGGCGTGAAGTTGACGGTGGTCGGCCCCTCGTAGAACAGGAAGTTCGGGACGTAGCGCGTCGCGGACAGCGTGCCCTGCGCGAGGTTGCGATGGTCCTGGTGCGTGTCCTCCGGAAAGTTGACGAAGATCATGCGCGGCTCGATCTGGCGAATCACGGCCTCGAGGCGGACGATCAGCTCACGGTTGAGCGGGATCTCGGTGTCCTGGTAGTCCCCCCAGAACACTTCACGGGCGCCGATGACCAGGGCGGAGTCCTGCTGCTCATGGCGGCGCACGGAGCCATCGCCGCCCAGCGCGCCGTCGGAGGCCACGAACAGGTAGACGGCGTGGCCCTTCTCCGCGTACTTGGTGAGCATCCCGCCGCAGCCGAACTCGATGTCGTCGGGGTGGGCGCCGATGGCGAGGACGTTCACTCAGGGCTCCTCGGTCCAGGCGTCGCCGCGGCGGAGGATGGGAAGGCTCTCATCGCCGTGCATCAATAATAGATCGAGGCCCGACAAAAACGGCACGAAATCGCCGTGTTGCTGAGCATAGACGGGATGCGCGTAGGCCTGGTAGAGCACCCGGATCCCCGCCTCCGTGAAGCGCTTGGCGTCCATATATCTGGCGCCGTGGCCCCCGGCCAGGTACGTGTCGGCGCCCACGGCGAGGCAGAGCGCGACCAGCCGCCCGGTCGGATCGTCGTCGTCCACCGCCAGTGAGGACGCCAGCCGCGCCGGGGTCGTCACACCCGCCGCGCGCGCGAGCCACTCGGCGCTGGCGGCGGCGAGTGGCGCCAGCCGCTCCCAGGGGCGAGCGTAGAGACGCGCGAGCTCGTCACGCTGCGATCGCCAGTACGGCGCCTCGCCGTACGCGGTCTCGATCGCGCGGAAATGGCGCTTCGCCCAGGGCTGGTCGACGTCGAGGCTCACCTCGGCGACGCGGATGCCCAGGTGCGCGCGGACGGGGACGGTGAGCCAGCGCGGCCCGTCGGCCGCCTTGATGCGGTTGCGGTTCTGCCAGCCGTTCTTCTCGTACTGCACGGTGTCCAGGAACACGAACAGGTCGGCCGCCGCCCACTTGGCGAGATAGCCGAGCCACGGCAAGTATTGAGGCTGGTGGATCGCGACCCTCACTGCGCCCTCACGAAGATCGGGTTGGCGAGCAGGCGCGCGCCGCCGCCGCGCGCCTCGAGACGAAAGACGACGGGCCGCCCGTCCCACGCCTCACGGTGCGTCGCGCGGAACGGCGTGGACCCGTTCCACACCGCGATCACGGAGCCGTTGCGAACGAGCGTCACGCGCACGTCGGCGGCCCGCGGCTCGACGGTCTCGACGGCCGCCGTCACCTCGAGCGCCGCGCCGGGCGCGGCGCGCAGCGTCTCGCCGGAGATCGCGGTGGCGCCGCCGGCGGCGGCGACGAATTCCGCCAGCGCCAGGCCGGTGTCGCGCCCGCGCTGCAGCGCGTACATCCGTCCGGCGCGCAGCGCCTCCAGCACGCCCGCCTCGGTCCGCTCGCGGACGAGAAAGACCGTCTGGACCGGCCCCACGCTCTTGCCCGCGCTGTGCTCGTGGAAGGCCGCCTCGGCCAGCGCCCACGGCACGCGTGTGCGCTCACCGGTCACGTACTCGCCGAGCAGCCGGTCCCAGCCCTCGCCCGGTCGCTCGACGCGAGTCGTATCCTCGTAGATCGCGCCGAACGCCGTGTAGCCGAACGTCTTCAGCAGCTCGTCGGGATACGGCTCGGTCCCCCAGCTCACCCGCACGGGCCCGACAGCCCGCTCCCCGGCGTCGGCGGCCTCCAGGAGCGACCACACGCTGACGCCGCCGCGACGCTCGACGTAGTCGATGAGGTCCTGGAACGGCGCGCTGCCCGCGTCGGTCCAGGGGGGATAGACGGGCTGCGTGAACGGCCACGCGCGCGCGAGCGTGGTCACGCCGAGCGCGATGAGGATCAGCCCGGGCAGCCACGCCCGGCGTCGCACGATCACGACCGCGCGTCCGAGCGGGCGCCGCCGGGTGCGCGGGCGGGCCAGCAGCACCACGCCGGGCACGATGAGGAGGCCGGGCAGGACGTCGAGCACGGACTGGAGCCCGAAGACACCCGCGGCGGGGTTGCCCATGACAGGCAGGCCCTCGAGCGCCGCGCGGTCGAGCCCCCAGACGAGGAGGTTCTTCTGCGTGCCGTGCACCGCGAGCGCCAGCGAGAACGGCGAGCCGGTCCAGAAATAGTGGGGCATGACCTCCACGCCGGGCAGGATCAGCACGCGCGGACGCGCGGCGCGCGCCTGCGCCACGCGCGCGAGGTACTCGCCGAGGCGGCCGTGGACGGAGCGCGATTCCTCGGTCACGCGCGTCAGCGCGCGGAACGGCGGCAGGCTGTATTCCACGCGGTTGAGATAGTTCTCCGACAGCAGCACCGCGCCGAGCCCGCGGCGCTCGGCCATGTCGGTCAGCTCCTCGAGCGGGAACTCGCCGCTCGAGAGGTCGGAGTGCACGTGAACGATCGCGGCCAGCCGCTCGTACGACTGCGCGGCGTGCGCCGCCCCCGCGCCGAGCGTCACCGCCAGCCACGCAGCCAGCAGCGCGACCCGGCGCGCCGCGCGCGCGGAAGGCCTCACGCCAGGCTCTTCTCGCGCGCCAGCTCGTCGTAGATCGCGCGCATCGCGGCGTGCGCGACGCCGGTCGAGAACGCCTCGGCGCGCGCCGCGCCGGCGGCGCCGAGCTTCACGCGCAGCGCCTCGTCGCGCCCCAGCTCGATCAGCGCCGACGCGAGCGCGTCGACCTCGCCAGGCGGCACGAGCCGGCCCGTCTCGCCGTCGGCGACGACCGCGGGGATGCCGCCGACCTCGCTTGCCACCACGGGCAGGCCGAGCGCCATCGCCTCCACGAGCGCCCGGCCCATGCCCTCGTTGCGCGAGGGCGCCGCCAGCGCGTCGGCGGCGGCGAGGCAGACGGCGATGTCCGGCATG
>Ga0137418_10007464_pt1 | contig 10044 bp, 8 predicted proteins | sample CZODoug3_1_2_16f_FD_122242 | JGI IMG/M metagenome (GOLD analysis project Ga0137418, IMG submission 122242) | Vadose zone soil fungal communities from Angelo Coast Range Reserve, California, USA - CZODoug3_1_2_16fungal (Hybrid Assembly) | ecosystem: Environmental > Terrestrial > Soil > Vadose... | reverse complement strand
GCAGAAGGGGCTTCGCTTTTTGTTCACCATGATGTGCGCGCAGCTTTTCGTACTCGACGCGGATGGCATCGACAAAAGCCGGCTTGAGTCCCTCGTTCATAAGGCTGCCCACCACGCCGACCGCGCGCGAAGCGTCCAGCACGTGGACGACAGGTTTGGTATAGCCAGGCGAGATCTTGACTGCGGTGTGCGCTTTGCTGGTGGTCGCGCCGCCGATGAGGAGAGGCACCGTGAAGCCCTGGCGCTCCATTTCTTTCGCAACGTGGGCCATTTCATCGAGGGACGGTGTGATGAGCCCGCTAAGACCGATGATGTTCACATTCTTCTCGCGAGCCGTTTGCAGAATCTTTTCCGCCGGGACCATCACGCCCAGATCAATTACTTCATAGTTGTTGCAGCCGAGCACGACGCCGACAATGTTCTTTCCGATGTCATGCACGTCGCCCTTGACCGTGGCCATGAGAATCCGGCCCTGGGGCTGGTGATTTCCGGATCGCTTTTTCTCCTCCTCCATGAACGGGAGAAGGTGCGCGACCGATTTTTTCATGACTCGCGCGCTCTTGACGACCTGCGGTAAAAACATTTTACCCGAGCCGAACAAATCGCCCACGATATTCATTCCGGCCATCAGCGGCCCTTCGATGACTGACAAAGGGCGGTCATACTTCAACCGCGCTTCTTCGGTGTCGGCTTCGATATAATCGACAATACCCTTGACCAGGGCATGGCTGAGGCGCTCTTCGAAAGGCAGATCCTTGCCGGCCAGGTCCTGGTGAACCGGGGTGGTCATCGCGGAGTCCGGGACGGTTGCCTGGGTCGTGACCACATTGGTGACCAGGTTCGGCGGCTCTCCCCGGCCCGCAGCGCGTGCCGGGCCGGTGCCCGGGCCCGTGGCATCCTGTGCGTCCGGGCCCGGGCCGGGGGCGTCGCAGGTCTCGGTGAAGTGGACCTTGTACCCGCCCCAGCCGGTCTCCCGTTTGATGCTGTAGCGGGCATCAAGGTCATACGGGGAGATCAGGCGGTCTCTGCCCGGCGGGAGACCGTCCCCTTCGGGGAGCTTCTCCCGCCGCCGCACCTCCTGCCGGCCATCGGTGACCTCCCGGTAGAACTGCTGGATCCAGATCCGGCGCAGCGCCTGGACGGCGGGCAGTTCCCGCAGCCACGCCGGCGCGCCCGGCCCGTGCACCTGCTCCAACAGGTAGTAGCCGTCGGCGCCGTACCGCACCATCAGCGCCTGGCGGCTGGCCTGGCTCTCAGGCAGGTGCAGGTCATCGATCCGCGCGCCGTAGACCTGCTGCCAGGACTCATCGATCGCCCCGGCCAGCCAGTCAGGCACTGCGACCGCCAGCGCCTCCAGCGCCGCCCGCAGCGTCTCCCCGGCCAGCTCCAGCCGGTTCAGCTCGCGGATCGCGCCCAGCACGTGAGTGGAATCGGTGCGCTGCCGGCCGCCGGCCTTGACCAGGCCGAGCCCGGCCAGGCGCTCCAGCAGCGCGTCCAGCGCCAGGCACGTCAGATCGCCGGCCACCAGCCGGGACCGGAACTCGCTCAGCACGCTGGCGTCAAAGCCCTGGTCATCCAGCTCCAGGCCCAGCGCGTACTTCCACGACACCCGGTCCCGGACCGCGTCAGCAGCCTGCCGGTCAGCCAGGTTCTCCGTGAACTGCAGCACGCTGGCCATCATCAGCTGCCCCGGCGAGATCCCCGGCCGCCCCCGCACCCCGAACGCGGCGGCAAACCGCGCATCGGCGTACACCTCGCCCAGCTCCTGGCCCAGGATGCGGGCATAGACGTCGGCCGGACCGCCGGGGCCGAACGGCACGACGATGCGCACCGGCTTGGTCGGCCAGGATTGCGCGTTGGCCGGCGCCGACAGTGCTGCAAGTGCGGCCATTGCGAGAAGGAACTTCATCGTCCAGCGCATGCCAGCCTCCCAGGATTATTGTTGCCCCAGTGATGCCATGGCCGCGGCAAATCGAACAGACTAGAACGGAGACAAGAAAGAACAGGAGTTGGGGGGAATGGCCGAGGCCGCGACCGGCGGGGAGGCTGCGGGGCACCGCAGCATCGAAGGCCGTGCCTCATGGCGAGCGGCCTTCATGACGCTGGCCATCCTGTCGATCTCCTTCGGCTCGACGCTGTTGATCGTGGTCGGCATGAAGCCGATGCAGGAGGCGCTGGGGACCGAACGATCGGTCCTGGCCTTGGCGGGCGCGCTGGTCTGGATCGGCACGGGAGCCGGCGGTGTGCTGATGGGCTGGCTGGCCGACCGCATCGGCGTGCGGGCGACCGTCGCCATCAGCGCGAGCATGATGGCCGCAGGCTTGGCACTTTCCTCACTGGGTCCGATCTGGGCGCTCTATGTCGGCCAAGGGCTGATGGTGGGCCTTTTAGGCAATGGCGGCATCTACGCCCCGCTCCTGGTCTATGTCAGCCGCTGGTTCGATCGCCGGCGCGGCACGGCGATCGCCCTGATCTCGTCGGGCCAGTATGTCGCGGGCGTCGTCTGGCCATCGGTGTTCGAGCGCGGCATCTCGAGCCTCGGCTGGCAGGCCACCATGCTGGCTTATATCGATTGCTTCTGGCTTCTGGGGCTTGTATTCGGCGCTCTGATCCCGCTGGTCTTTTTCATGAAGCGCGTGAAACCGGGCGCAGCCGGACCCGCTCATTAACGAAGAGCCGTTCTTCAAAGCAAGGATCAAGCGGCGGCCTTTAGGCTCCGGACCGGAATCACCGAACTCTTGAGCTGTGTCAAGCCAGAGGCTAATTGCCTCTGAGAACTTGCGAGCGCGGTTTCCTGGCTACGAAGCTAGGTATTTTTGCAAAGGTTCCCAATAATTTGCCGTCCATCCCGCCGCCAAATGCCGCGCTTGGCCCTCCGGGAAACCCGTATGGTCAAAGATGATTTTGGCGCCCGAACCTTGTTCCATCAATTCGAATTTTGCAATTGAATAGACACCGGGATTCCAATCGGCAACACGCCACGCTTGAACGATTCGCTCATTCGGTATCAGCTCGATTTGCCGGCCCAGGATATGGCCGCCGAAAAGTGTGAACGCGCCGCCTACTTGCTTGCTGATTTCAATGGGTCTATTCCCTAACGACATGGACTGCGTGGCCGCGCTGAGCCGCACAACTTTCTCAAATTGCCTGGCGTCGGTGAGCGCTTCCTTCTTCCGCACGCCGTGAAACAGCGGGCCCATCGCCACGTTGCCGAGCACGGTCTTCCACGGCAGCAGCTGGTCGAACTCCTGGAACACCATCATGCGGTCGGAGCCGGGCTTGGTGATCGGCTTGCCGGCGAGCCGGAATGCGCCCTCGACCGGCTGCATGAAGCCGGCGATCGCCTTGAGCAGCGTCGACTTGCCGCAGCCGGACGGGCCCAGCAGCACGAAACGCTCGCCGGTGAAGACCTCGAAGCTCACCCGCCACGTCGCGGTGACAAGGTGATCGGTGGTCTTGTACTGCAGGGTCACGCCGTCGGCGACCAGCAGCGGGCTAGCCTTGCCCCCGAGCGTCTGCACGCCTTGTGTCTGGGCCATCCTGCGAGTCCTCAATCCCCTTGCGGCGCGTTCCGATGGTGGATTCGCCGGAACATGTCCTGGTTTCGGTCCGTCGGTACGCCGCCGCCGCCCGCTTTCGAACAGCCTACCCATTGTAGTATCGTCCGCTCAACTAGAACGATGCGCCGCCGGGGATGGCCGGGCGGCGCCCGGGAGGGTCATATGGTTCGCGGTCTCGTTGCGGTTGCTGCATTGTTGGGCCTGCTGGCGCTGCCAGGCGAGGCCCGCGCCGAGGCGACCGAGCTGCGCGTCGCCAAGCAGTTCGGCATCGCCTATATGCAATTTTTCGTCATGCAAGACCAGAAGATGGTCGAGAAGCGCGCCCAGGCGGCGGGCCTCGGCGACGTCTCGGTCGATTGGGCGACGTTCCGCTCCAGCGACGTCATGAACGATGCCTTGATCTCCGGCAGCGTCGATTTCGTCTGCCTCGGCATCCCGGGCATCATCACGGTCTGGTCGAAGACCAAGGGAACGCCGATCGAGGTCAAGGCCGCGACCGGCCTCAATGTCTCCCCCCTGATGCTGCTGGTGCGCGACCCGGCGATCAAGTCGCTCAAGGATTTCAAGGACAGCCAGAAGATCGCGATGCCGGCCGTCAAGGTCTCGATGCAGGCGATCATCCTGCAGATGGCAGCCGCAAAGGAATTCGGCATGGCGAAATTCGACGCGCTCGATCACCTCACGGTCTCGATGGCGCATCCCGACGCGACCGCGGCCATGCTCGGCGGTCCGAACGAGGTCGTCGCGAATTTCTCCTCGGCGCCGTTCCAGTACCGCCAGATGAAAAGCCCGAACATCCGGCGTCTGCTGACCAGCACCGATTATTTCGATGGCGGGCTGTCGTTCAACGTGATTGCGTCGACGAACAAATTCCGCACCCAGAACCCGAAGCTCTACGCGGCGTTCCTGGCGGGCCTCAAGGACGCGACCGACTTCATCAATGCCGACAAGAAGCGGGCGGCGGAAATCTATCTGAAGGCGAGCGGCGACAAGATGCCGGTCGACGATCTGGTCGAGATCCTCAACGACCCGGCGATCCAGTACACCACCAAGGTGATGGGCATCAGCGCCTTCGTGGATTTCATGGCCAGGACCGGCGCCCTCAAGACCCCGCCGGCGGATTGGCGCGACATGTTCTTCCCGGAGGCCCTCGCCACGGGCGGCTGAAGCCTTTTTGGGCGAAAGCCGGCCCGGACTCGATTCGGGGCGGGGGCCGGTTCGCCTTGGGAAAGGCGACCGCGGAATCGAATTCGGCGGGGGATGAAATGTGGCGATCCCCGCCGCGGCCCATTGGCCTGCCCATAGGGTATTTCCGGCGAATTCGCATTTCACTTGGCCTGAAACCCATATAGAATATGGACATACGCAGGAGTCGCGATGTGGGGTCGTAAGAAGCGTAAGGCCGAGCCGAAGCCGGAGGATCCGCAGCGGCTGCGCGACGCGTTGCGCCAGGCCCGGATCGAATCCGCCGAGCGCACCGGGGTCATCGTCGACCTGCGCGACGCCGAGGTCGCCCGCCTCGAGCTTCTCAACGAGGCGCTCGATCCGCTGTTTGCCGAGGTCCCGGACACCATCGAGATGTTCGACCGCGGCATCGCCCATGGCGATACCCCGCGGCTGTGGGTCGACGTCATCGCCCATGTCGACATGGGCCGCGACAAGCGCACCTACCGCTTCATGCAGGACAGCCGCTACGGCCGCACGATATTGGCCGAATCGCCCGAAATCCACGAGATCGTCGAGGCGGTGACCGGTTACGTCGCCCGCCGCATCGTCGAGCGGGAGCGCGCGCTCGCCGCCGACGAGGGTCCGTTGCTGCAGGGCTCGCTGCGCCATGCGCACGCCCGCCGCCGCGCGCGCTGGCGCACCTTCCGCGCCTTCCTGGTCGGACTTGTGCTCGGGATCGCGGCCGTGGTGGGAACGCTCGCGCTGCTGGTTTCACATTTGCGCGGCTAATTTTACTTCGCTTCGCCCAAGCTCGACGATGCGGTCGGCGCCGGCGCGAAATCCGCGCGTCACCGCCTCGCAGCTATAGGCACGTGCGGTCCCGCCGATCCGATACAGATTGTAGGCGGCGCAATCGCTCCCCTTGCGGTCCGTGACCGTCGCCGAGGCCGAGGGCACGCCGAGCGCCGGGATCGGCCCGCTCGGCCCCTCCAGCCAGTTGAGCGCATGGACGTGAGCGTGGCCGTGCAACACCATCTCGGCGCCGAATCGCCGCAGCACGACCGCCAGGTCGGCGGCGTCGACCAGCCGCTTGAAGCGGTCGCCGGGCTCGCCGAACGGCGGGTGATGGATGAGCACCACGCGACAAAGGCCGGTGAGCCGTCCGAGAATATCCTCGAGGCGCTCGATCTGCCTGCCGCCGAGCCGGCCGGTCGCCATGAACGGCGCGGTCGGTACCGCGCTGGAGAGTCCGATCAGCGCGAGCGACCCGCGCCGGCGCACGAAGGGAAATCGCAGCGCTGGAGTCGTCGCCCCGTCGTCGCGCATGAATTCGTGCCAATAGGTCGCCTGGGCGGCGAGTGCCGGGCGCACATAGGCATCATGGTTTCCGGGCACCAAGGTCACGTCATGCGGCGACCCGAGCCCATGCAGCCACGCGCGCGCCTGGGCGAACTCGGCCTCGAGTGCAATGTTGACGAGGTCGCCGGTGACGGCCACGTGATCGGGCGCCCGCGACTTGAGATCGCGCACCAGCATGTCGACCTGCTCGGTGCGGTGGACCTTGTGCCGATTGCGCCGCCAGTTGACATAGCCCAGCAGACGCTTGCCCGCGAGCTCGCGCGGGCGCGGGGTCGGAAGGGGCGCAAGGTGCGGGTCCGAGAGATGGGCCAGGACGAACATGAGTGATCATTGCGAGTGGCGAATGGGGAATAGCGAATAGAGCCTGGTATTTGCCTGGTCGCTATTCGCCATTCGCCGTTCGCCCCTTACGAGCTGCCGATCAGGATTCCCGCCGCGAACACCAGGGCGCCGCCGACCATGACCTGGAACGCGGCCTGCAGGAACGGCGTATCCATGTAACGGAAGCGGATATAGGAAATCGCCGCCAGCTCGATCATCACGACCACGATGGCGAGAACGGTCGCGGTCATGAAATCCGGAATCAGGTAAGGCAGCGTGTGTCCGAGCCCGCCGACCGCGGTCATCGAGCCGCACACCGCGCCGCGCAGCCAGGGCGAGCCGCGGCCCGTGAGGGAGCCGTCGTCGGAAAGAGCCTCCGCAAAGCCCATCGAGATGCCGGCGCCGACCGCGGCCGCCATCCCGACCAGGAAGGTCTCCCAGGTATGGTGGGTTGCGAAGGCGGCTGCGAACAGCGGCGCGAGCGTCGACACCGAGCCGTCCATCAGGCCGGCGAGGCCCGGCTGCACGTATTGCAGCACGAAGATGCGCCGCGCCGTCTCGTCCTCCTTGGCGCGTGCGCCCGGCGTGAGGATTTTCTCGCCCAGCCGGTCGGCCAGATGCTCGTGCTTGTCCTCGGCCTCGGCGAGCTCGATCAACAGCTCGCGCACCGACGCGTCGCGGGCCGTCGCCGCCGCCTTGCGGTAGAAACGCGCGGTCTCGAATTCCATTTCGGCCGCGTATTTGCGCACCTCGTCAAGGCCGAGCGGGCGGACCAGCCACAGCGGACGGTGGCGCACGAATCCTTTCACGTCCTGCCGCCGAATCAGCGGCATGTATTCGCCGAACTTGAGACGATAGAGATCGAACAGCATGCCGCGATGCTTGACCTCCTCCTGAGCCATCTCTTCGAACATCTGGGCCGAGCTCGGATACTGCTCGCGCAGGCCGTCGGCGAACCCGCGATAGATGCGGGAATCCTCCTCCTCATTGGTGATGGCGAGCGCGAGAATTTCCTGTTCGCTCAGGTCTGCAAAACGTTTCATCGAGGTATCCAGGTGGGTCGGAAGCTCTATAGTGCAGTGCCGGAAACAAAAATGCGAGCCGTCTGCACATAGAATAACGGCGCCCCTGGAACGAACCAGGGGCGCCGTAGGGACCGGGGACACTCGTGGGGGGATGCGCCCCGGCCGCTTGCCAGAAACCTTGCGAGCCTTCTTGTCGGCGAGCCCGTGCCGACGCAAATAACGCAAGCGCGGCGGGATGACAAAAGGCAGGATGACAACGCAGCCATGCGAGGCTCACGGGTGCGTCAATGATGCAGATTGTGCATTTCGCGAAGCGATGGCGGGGGCGCTGAGCGGCATGCGAGAGTCGATTGAATCGGCGATGCGGCGCTGCATGCATCTCTACTGGCGTCTCACCCGCGGCCTCACGCTCGGCGTACGCGGTCTCGTGATCGACGACGACCGCCGGGTCTTCCTGGTTCAGCACACCTATGTGCGCGGCTGGCATCTGCCCGGTGGCGGTGTCGAGCCGGGCGAGACGCTGCTCGCGGCGCTCGCGCGCGAGCTGGCCGAGGAAGGCAATATCGAGCTGACGGCGCCGCCGGGACTGCACGGGATGTTCTTCAATGGCCGCATATCGCGGCGCGATCACGTCGCCTGCTACGTCATCCAGGCATTCCGCCAGAGCGCGCCGCCCCTGCCCAACAGCGAGATCGCGGCATCCCGGTTCTTCAGTCTGGACGAGCTGCCCGGCGACACGACCGCCGGCACGCGCGCGCGCATCGCCGAGGTTCTGCTCGGCGCACCCGTGAGCGAGAGGTGGTGATTTCTTCGTGGAAAGCGTGGCCGGCGGCATCACGCCGCCAGCCTTCCCCGATCATGCGGCGCGGAAAAATCGAGCTGCGGTCCGAGCGGCACGATGCCGCTGGGATTGATCTGTTTGTGGCTGCCGTAATAGTGCCGCTTGATGTGATCCATGTTCACCGTGTCGGCGACGCCCGGCACCTGATAAAGCTCGCGCAGATAGTTCGACAGGTTTTGATAATCCGCGATGCGGCGCAGATTGCATTTGAAGTGGCTGTAGTAGACCGCATCGAAACGCACGAGCGTGGTGAACAGTCGCCAATCGGCCTCGGTGATGCGCGCGCCGGCAAGGTATCGCGTCCGCTCGAGTCTCTGCTCGGTTTGATCGAGTGCTGAGAACAGCGAATCGAAAGCCTCATCGTAGGCTGCCTGCGTGGTCGCGAACCCGCATCGATAAACGCCGTTGTTGACCCGCGGATAAATCAAGGCATTGAGAGAATCGATCTCGCCGCGCAGCTCGCGCGGATAGAAATCGAGCGAAGCATTTCCCCACGCGTCGAATGCGCTATTCAGCATCCGGATAATCTCGGACGATTCGTTGTTGACGATCGTCGCGCGCTGCTTGTCCCACAGCACCGGCACAGTGACTCGGCCGGAGTAGCGCGGATTGGCCCGCGTGTAGATCTCGTGGAGATAGCGCGCCGCAAACAGATCGTCGCTCGTCGAGCCCGGCGTGATCGAGCCATCCGGCGCCGCGAACGCCCATCCTTTCTCGCCCATGAAGGGATCGACGACCGAGAGCGAAATTATGGATTCGAGTCCCTTAAGTTTACGAAAAATGATCGTCCGATGCGCCCACGGACAGGCGAGTGAGACATATAAATGATAGCGGCCGGGCTCCGCGCGAAATCCGCCCTCGCCGGACACTCCCGCGGACCCGTCGGCAGTGACCCAGTTGCGGAACGCCGCTTCGTTACGGACGAAATGCCCGCCGCTACTTTTCGTCTCGTACCACTCATCCTTCCAGACACCTTCGACTAGTTGACCCATCGAAAACTCCTCAGCGGATAGCCGGGATCACCTTGGATGCGAACAGTTCAGGATGCGTAAGGTTGCCGCCACTGCGCCGGGTTGCGGAAGTCGTACCAAAGGCCAAAGCGTATTTTTCGGCTGTCGTCACTCATGACTCGCATCTCCTGATAGATTAGCGACGCCTCACTTACTCAGATCTGAACCGCGCCGCCGTCCACAAACAACTCAATACCGGTGACATAGGAGCTGTCGTCGGAAGCGAGGAACACCGCCGCCTTGGCTAGATCATCCGGCATGCCGATGCGACCGAGCGGAACGGAAGCGACGGCCGACGCTTTTTCCTCATCCGTCAGGAAATGGGAGAGCCCGGGGGTGGCCGTGGTTCCGGGGCTCAACACATTGACGCGGATGTCACGCCCCTTGAGGTCGACGATCCAGGTGCGGGCAAATGAGCGTACTGCGGCCTTTGACGCATTGTACACCGAGAGGGAAGGCAAGCCCTTGATCGACGCCATCGAGCCGGTGAGGATTACCGAGGAGCCCCTGGTCAGCAGCGGCAGCGCCTTCTGCACAGTGAACAGCAGGCCGCGTACGTTCGTATTGAACGTCTTGTCGAAATGCTCCTCGGTGATCTCCCCGAACGTGCCGAATTCGTAAACCCCGGCATTCACCGCCAGCACATCAATGCGTCCGACTTGCGCCTTGATGACGGCGTAGACGCGGTCGAGATCGGCGAGGTTTGAGATGTCGCCCTGGATCGCGGCGGCATTACCGTCAATCGAGGCGACTGCCTCATC
>Ga0137418_10007462_pt1 | contig 10044 bp, 7 predicted proteins | sample CZODoug3_1_2_16f_FD_122242 | JGI IMG/M metagenome (GOLD analysis project Ga0137418, IMG submission 122242) | Vadose zone soil fungal communities from Angelo Coast Range Reserve, California, USA - CZODoug3_1_2_16fungal (Hybrid Assembly) | ecosystem: Environmental > Terrestrial > Soil > Vadose... | reverse complement strand
TGTGGACGGTATGCACGAGTGAAGCGCCCTTGAGGGAAAACATGAATGGTAATAACGCGTAGCGAAGAACCTGCAAGTGGGTGTGGACGATATGCGGTCGATAATTTATTAGAGCATAAGTCACTCTATGGTACATACGGTAATCGAACCCCGGCCGTTTGCCCAGGTATCGAACTTCTATCCCAGCCTCCTCCAACAATCGGTCGAGGTCGCATCCCAATCGTCCCGAGAACGAAACGACTAGCGCTTCATAGCGCTGAGGGTTCAGTCCCCTCACAATATGAACCGCCACGCGCTCTGCGCCACCTGGGCTCAGCATCGGCACGATGTGAAGTACTTTGATTTTGTTCATTATCGGGGGAGTTGACCTTCAGCAGAATCGAAATCCAGATTTTGCGTGGCGCCCCTCTGAATCATGGTTCCGCATTGAGCAATTAACAAACCGAAAAAGAACCATGTCGGTTTCCGCATTTCCCAAGTTAAGCCGGATACTCCTATCACCCAAACCCCCAGGCATACAAGCCATAATTGCTGTTGAAAGGGAGGCAACGCCCTGAGTGACAGCGCCAGGACGCTCAGCAGTGCGCAAAAAAGTGTAAAGCCAATCACGCCCTCCTCGGCCAGGACAGACAGGAAGGTATTGTGCGCGACCGGCGTCAAAGCCAGGACGTCCATATTGACTGGTACAGCCAAAACGCGGCTGACGGTTGTGCGGAACGCATTCGCTCCAACACCCAGAAGAGGATGCGTACGGAAAAGCTCCCAGCCTGCTTTCCAGATGACCGTACGCCCGGTAAGTGTCCCCTGTGTGAATTCGTCGGGCATCGTGGATAAACGGTCCCAGGAGGTCGAGGGTACAAAGACAAGGGCGCCGCAGACCAGTAGCAATACCGTGAAGAGAACGGCGATTTTCTGGCGCCCTGTCAAGCGCGCATGAGTCAAGGGCACGATAGTGAGGGCGACAATGCTCGCCAGGGCGGCACCTCTTGAGGCAGTCAGTAAAATTGTCGTTCCTGCCAAAACCAGTTGCAGTCTGTAGACCCAAACCATCCGCCCTTGTGCCTGAATGAGCAGATAGTAGGACACGGGGATGCTCAAAGCCATCATTAGCCCCAAGTCATTGGCATCCAACCGAGCGCCGGCGTAACGTTGATAAACGGACTCCTGGTGAGAAAGGAAAAGATAGATTGTGTCTACACCTGAGACGAATGTTCCGAAGACGTAGGCCTGCATCAGCCGCATCTGCTCTCTGGCCCGAGGAGAAAGCTCCCATATTAGCCACACCATCGCGAAAAGCTGGACGTACGAGAAAACCTGCACAACAGTTCCCTCGGGATAAAGACTCCACAAGTAACTGAGCGCCGCCAACAAGACAAATAGAAACAACATGACGTGGCCGGTAGCTGGGTGTCTGACTGCCCCTCTTTCGATGATGGCCAAGAAACCAAGACCTACAGTGACCATCCCAACCAAACGCGCGCTAGTGCCAAAATCGGAAATCGTGATTGCGTCTTCCCACGGAATGCTGAACACCAAGAGCCATAGGGAAACGAACGCCAGCTTGCCCAAACCGGTAATTTCTCCTGTTCGGGCGAGGGACCGGGGGACTCGATTGTAAGCAGATCTCGGCGAAGGCCAAGGGTGGCGCATCTCGGGCACCAAAACTCCCTGGCGCCCCAACCTAAACCCATGCGTGGTTTCCTGAAGAATGGCTCTCCACCACCCATGAGATGCACGGGGATGCCCCTACTCATTCACTGTTCATCTCCTCATTCAAATAAATGAACGCTGACCTGCGTTTCGGTGGAATGGATTTCAACTGATAGCGTCATGCTGTTCCAACCGTGTTGGCGCACACACGGCTTTGCATCCGCAAACCAATGGCTAGAACCATGGCGCTCCCGGCGAGTTGCACGATTGCGGCAATCAACATTGCCAAGATCACGCCCAGAAGCCCCTGCCGTGCAACCAGCCAATAGCAGGCTGCGATCAGGCTAAGGTTTGCAAAAATATTGAGAATGACCTGTGAGTTGTAGTAACCAGCCGCGGTCATCCCGAACCCCAAGAACTGGGCCATAAACAGGACGCCTCCGACCGCCATGGTCCAGGGAAGAAGGTCTGCTCGCTCGGCATATTCGGGCCGGAACAGGATGAGGAGAATCTCGCGTCCTGCCAATTTGGAAATAATCATTCCGCACACTCCCAGGCTTGCCCCAAATACGAGGAGCTTGCCGAGGAGCAAGCTGAAGGCCGCATGGTCGCCGTTGGCATACGCTCTGGACATGCGTGTGAACGCGGATTGCCCAAGCGACACCACGGCCATGTTCCCCACGGAAATCGTGAATCCGATCGCTGTGAAAATGCCGAGGTCACGGTCGCCGAGCGCATGCTTGATGAAATAACTAGGGACGCTGGAATTCAATGTGGTTAAGAGATTCACGATTCCCAGAGGCAGACTAAGCCACACCAATTCGCGGTGAACCTTCAGGTCGAAGCGCGCCTCCAGCGCGCGGTTTCGAGAGAACCATTTGGACGCCCCGCCCAGGCCATGTGTACTCTCGCAAATGTCGTAGCCGAAGAGGACGATTACGCGCGCCAGCGCAATACACGCGATTCCCCACAGGAGATTTCTGGTTACATAGGTCGCCACAGCCAGCACCAGCACCGAAAGCAGCACCCTGGCGATAAATGACTTGGAAATCTCTGCCATTCTGTCGTGTAGCTGCAGACGCGCATAAAACACATCGCTTATGGTTTCGATGGCGTACGCTAGTCCCACCATCAAGACAACCGCCGTCAATTCCCGGCGATACCCCAGGATTCGGGTGATGGCAAATAAAATCACGAGTGCCAGAGATGTTGTCAGCAAGCGGAGGCTGAGGTATTGGCCAAAATCGATCCGCGGACGAGCGCCCGAGGTCATGACCGCACGTAGTTGCATGTTCGTGCACATCATCACTGGGTATACTATGGCGAGACCCAAGGCGTATTGCCCCACCAATTCTGGCTGAAGCAATTTGGCGAACAACATCAGCGTCGCAAACTGGCCTCCCGCATAAATGGCATTCGCCACGAACATCCAGCTGAAATCCGCCCGCAACGAGGGGCATTTGCTTTGCTGCACGGCTAATCCACTTGGGTTATCAGCTCTCACGGTCAGCAATCCTGACAGGGGGATGGGTATTCAGGTACAAGAAAGGAGGTTGGCGCGTCGTGGGCCACTACCCTTTCGGGAAGGCCCTTCGCCAGAGCTGATGTGAAAAGAACCGCGCCCTCGAGATTGAGATGCAATCCGTCCAGCCAAGCCACGGAGTTCACTTTTTTGCCCCACCCTCCGAGACACCCTGATAATCGCCATATTCTTGGTACCTGTAACTTTGACTGCTCTTTGGGTCCCAGTTGTTTAAGATTGTGCCCAAAACGCGCGTGCCGTCTTCGGCGAAACGCTGACTGGCGAATAATGCGCTTTCGGTCGTCGTTTGCCCCGCGCGGATCACCAAAATGACTCCGTCGGCATTCCGGCCCAGCACGCGCGCATCAGCGAGATGGATCAAAGGGGGGGCGTCAATCATGACCATGTCAAACTCTTTCCGCAGTCGCTCCAGTAGCCTTGGCATGCGGGGAGAATAAAAAAGATTCGACGGGGTTACGTTGACGCAACTGCCCGCAGGCAGCAGGGAAAGACCGGAGACTTCGGTTTCGTGAACAAGGTGCGTGATAGGAGCAGTTTCAAACGGTGTGTCCGCCCATAGCACATCAGCCAGACCCCAACTGTTCGCAACGCCAAAAACCTTGTGCAGTCTGGGGCGGCGCAAGTCCCCGTCCAGCAGCAGCACGTTGTAGCCAATCTCCGCCATGGCGATACTGAGATTAGAAGTCACCGTTGTCTTGCCGTCGCCCGGGCAAGGACTCGTGACGACAACGACCTGAGGACGGTCTCCCTCATCGTTAGGCAAAAGAATGGAAGTCAGGGTTGTACGGGCGCATTCAGCAATTAAAGATGGCTTGCGCTTCCAGGTGGCCAATTCCGGACCATCACCCGCACCCGGGACACCGCTAGTGATTCGCCAGGGGGCAGACGCTTCATCCAAAGGGATTACACCCAGTTCCGGCAAGTCTAGGAAGACCTGCGCGTCGCCGGGGGCAACTATCCTACGGTCAACTCGTTCGCGGAGCAGCACAAATCCAAACCCCAAGAACACACCACTGAACAGGCCAATCGCCGAGTTGATCGGCAGACTCGGCCTGTAGGGGAGTAGGGGCGGTTTGGCTGGGTCAACCACCAGGACATTACTGGCGCGCATGGCGGTGGCCAATTCAGCTTGCTTGACCCTCTGCAGCATCGCTTCGTAGAGCCGGCGGCTCGAGTCCACTTCGCCCTTCAGGGTGTCGTAATGAATTGCCTTGCTGGATTGATCGGCCACGACCTTCTGTTGTTCGCCGTGGGCCTGGAGGAGTAGTTTTTCACGACGCAGCGCCGCTGAGTATTCGTTGCCGATGCTGCTCAGGACTTTGCCGCGTTCCTGCTGCATTTCGGACCGCAGTTCGGTGATCTGCGCTTGCACTCGCTGTACTTTGTAGTGCTCCGGCGTGAGTGTTGCACTGAGTTCGGCGTTCTGGCGCTGCAATTCAGCCAGCTTCTGGCGGTACTCACGCATTGTCGGGTCTTCTAGGATTTCCGGCACGGAGTCCGCCGGCCTCTTCGTCGCCTCTTCGAATTTCGCCTGATTGGCGATACGGTCGGCCTGGGCTTTGGAGAGTTCGTCTTGTATTTCCTTGAGCCTATTCTCCGCCAAGTTTTCTTTCTCCGAGGCAAGCGATAGCCCGGAGGTGACCGCGTAATCCTGGAGTTGCGCCTCCGACTGTTCCAGCTTGACCTTCATTTCGTCCAGGTGCTTGGTTAGCCATTCGGCAGTGCGCTGCGTGGACTTCCAGCGCATCTCCTGGCTTTGTTCGATGAATTCACCGACCAGCGTATTCAAAAAGTCCGCGGCCATTTTGGGACTCGGTGACTCGTACAACACCTCCAACAGGCGCGAATTTCCGGATGTGCGCACGGTCAGATGGCGCTGTGCTTGACGGATCAATTCCTCATTTTCTTCAGGTACGTGAGAGGTTTTCCAGAATTCGAAGAACCGCCAGCCGGTTGTAGGCCGCTCTGCGTGGAGGTTCAATTTGTCGATCACTCGCCCGAGTACGGAATCGCTCTGCAGGATTTTAACCTGCGTCTCCACGTACGACTCCGGTGTGACGTAGCTCCCGGCGGAGTCGTTTGGATCGGTGCCCTTTATGTCCAGGAAGTTGGAGTTGAAATCCTGGATCTCGAGCGAAGTCCTGGCACGGTAAACCCGTGTTTGCACCAGGCTGATCACGATCGCCGCAAGCAGGCCCGCCAACGCAAAGCCTAACAGTGTTATCTTGCAGCGGAACAGAATATTCCAGTAGTCCAGGAAACTTTCGTAGCCCGGCGCCGCGGCCATCTGCGTCGCAGGCGACTCCCCATATCCGTACCGTGCGGGACGCTGCTCCGCCCTCGTGCTCAGATCGGACTGGTGTCGGGTTGTTTTCTCGAGACGTAAGTTGGGAGAGTCCATTTTATGTCCTTTTGTGGGGTGGCTTCAGTGTATACGCCAGATGGCCAAACCCGTTCCCGTCTGAATCGCTGCTTCGATGGCGCGCAGGCTTGCTTTCTTGCCCGTGCTGCCCGGGACAAACAAAATGTCGTCGCCCCGAAGTGCGACGTCCGGCTTCTTTCCGTTGAGAACATCTTTAACATCCACCGCCAGCTCTTGACGTTGGTCGGCATCGTGATTCACTCGCAGGATCCTGGCATGCCGCGCGTCGGCAGTTCCGTTGAGGCCCTCGGCGAGCGAGAGGGCTTGAAGAACGGACATGGACTCACGTTCCGTGAGAACGAAGCCGCCCGAGTGCTTGACGTCACCGATTACGTACACCATTTCGCCCTTCGGAACAGTTATGACGTCATGCGGAAAAATCTGAATGTTCTCTTCGGGGTTTTTGGCCTCCATGATTTTTTTCAAGTCGAGTTCAGCGACGGTGAATTGACCCGTGGCGTCAAGCTGGGCATTCGGCAAAGGGATACAGCCCCATTCCAGCTGCCGAGTGATACGGATGCCGTACCCGGCGTCCGACCTGATCCCGCCGGCCTGTGCCAGCATCTCTAACAGCGTCATGTGTCCTTGCACCTGGTGAACGCCCGGTGTGTTTACTGCGCCTAACACAGAGACCGGCTGACTGCGCACTTCCGCGATGCTTACAACGATCTGCGGATTACGAAAGTACGTGGTCAGGGCTTTGTTGAGTTCTTGCTCGGTCTGCTGCCCAGTCAACCCGGACACGTGGAGGCGTCCCGCCAGCGGCACCTCAATGTTGCCGTCGCCGTCAACACGAACTGGCTTATTGGCGAGCTCAGTCAATTCAGGTTCGGAAATTTCCAGTTGATCGCCGGGTCCCAACAGGTAAGTGGAACGAATCTGGTTGTCGCACTTCGGCTTCGCGTGATCCGATTCAGGCGGCGAGGCAACTTGGCCGGCAGCACTCACGATTTGGAAGAGAACTGCCGCGGCAACCGCGACAATTCTCGCGATCATCCTCAATCTAACCTTGCGCAAAACGCCATGCGAGTTGGTCAGACCAGCAAAGCCGAACCGAGTGTTCCGCTGCCAGTTCGGTGAGATCGGTGCATTGGTATTGCGTTGCATTTTCATGACGAGCAGTCCTCATTTGTCGCTACCGACACATTGTTGCTTGCGCCTTAGCCTGAATTCGGAACAGCTAGCGACTGAGGCGCCCTTCCGTCGAATGCAGGTTTGTGAGTTTTATCCTTAGGCGTCTCAACCAGCCAGGAATCCCGCATATTCCCCACACTTACCGAGAGTGCGCTGGAGAACCCAGTCGTTGTAAAGACATCCAGATCCATCCAAAGGGGTGACGCTGCGTCCCTCCGATACAGGGTGAATCCGCCCAGCGGCTTTCCGTTGCGTCTCATCAACTTGAAAGTCAAACTCCAATTTGTTTGTGACGATGTTAGCGCCCGATCCCAGAAGAATTGAAGTTTCGATTCGCGGACGTTGAATGGAAAAAGCTCAGCTTCGGCGGGCAAATCCAAGGGTAAGTCCAAGCCGAAACCATCGAATCCGACAGGTTCGAGACATTGCCGCAATATTTGACAGAATTGTGGGACGCTGGCGCATGACTCCAAAGCTTCAGATGCCCGCCGAATGCTTACGTGATTAGCGATCACATGACGCTGATTCAAGGTACGGTTAGCTACGTGTGCCAATTCCACAAACTCGTGATAGCGTAATTTTTGGACACCCAGCAAAATGCCAATTCCAATCACCAACAGGACCGTCGCGGATGCGATGCCTCCGGGTGTGAGCAAAAGGAGGCTGAATACGCCGAAGCAAGCGCTCACGCCATACAGCACCAAAACGGTTTGCCTATGGGAAATACCGCAACCGAGTAACTTATGATGGATGTGTTCACGGTCGGCGTCGAATAACCGTTTGCAGCTCAAGAACCGCCGCATGACAGCGACCGTGACATCCAGAATCGGGAGTCCGAGAGAAACGATAGGGATCGCGACGGCTACCACGGTCGGAGATTTTTGTGATCCGGCAATGGCGATTGCGCTGAGCAGGAACCCGATCAGCAGACTCCCGCAATCACCAAGAAAAATAGATGCTGGATTGAAGTTATAGCGGAGAAATCCGGCAATTGCGCCCGCCAAAGCAAGCGCCAGGAAAAGAATCCCTTCACTGTGAAACAGGATGGCCACGACGCAGGTCACCAGTGTGGAAAAAAAGGCCGAGCCCGCCGCCAGACCATCAAGTCCGTCAATTAAGTTGAAAGCATTCGTAATCCAGAGAACCCAAAGAATGGTGAGTGGAAGTCCCACCAGCCATCCCAAATGCGGATGACCCGCCAGAATCGTCAACCGGGAGATTCCCACGCCATTGCAAAACAAAAGCACCGCCGCTCCCGCCTGCACCGCAAACTTTATGAACGCGCTGAGGCCAACAAAATCGTCGATCAGGCCAAGCAGGAAGATGATGCTTGCCGGCCCCAATATCTTCATAGTGAGGCGCGACGAAATAAATTCGCCCGTGCCGAAATACCCTGGCAGCCAATGCGCCAGCAGCACCATGCACCAAAGCGTCAAGAAAATGGCGACTCCGCCCAGTCGCGGTATCGGCCGAGTATGAACATGGCGATCCGAACTCGGAGCAGGGGCCCATCCGCGAGCGATGGAAAAATCGCGAACCCAGCGGGTGATTGCCGCCGATGCTAGAAGTGCGCCGACAAAAACAAGGAGTTGCATGACTTTTTTGGGCTCTTGCTGGAAAGTTCCGAGAACCGAACGCTCACCCGCCCCAGGACCAATTGAGACCTCATTGCTATCCGGCGGATTGCGATTTGCGATGTCTCAAAAGCACAACTTAAACGGGACAAAGAATAGGGTTGAGTAATCCGAGGCCGTTAGATCCAAAACCGGCCTATTTTGAATAGATCTAGATAGCACGGTGGAGTGAACGCCAAGTGCGGCTAGGCGGTCGCCTGCCACGAACGAGTTTGAGGGGCTGCGGAGCCTCTGCGAGATGGCTGCTCTTGGAGCATGGGCTTGACCCAAGCCTCATCCACTTGGACCGCCACCGATCGCTGCAAGAGCGTCACAGACAGTACCAGGCGCTGGTGCGCTCCGAAACCCAGTAATATTCCCTCTAGTCCGCTGAGTGGGCCATACTCGATTCTCACCCTGTGCCCGACCCGCAGGAACGGCCAAGGTTGGCTGGGCAGGCCGTACGTGACGGCGGTCTGAATCGCGGTAATTTCGCTTTCGTCAACGGGGGCTGGAATTCGACCAACACCCACCACATGAACAACCCCAGGGATCGAAAGGATTGGCAACTGATTCAGTGAGTTGAACTGGCAAAAAACATATCCAGGAAAAAGCGGCTCCTCGATTTCTTTAAACCGGTCAGACCACCGTTTTCGGCACTTGTAAAGGGGTAGAAACGATTTGTAGCCTCTTGCTTCCAGATGTGCGCCAACCATGCATTCGTGCCGACTTCTAACCCGCAGCGCATACCATCCACGAACATCGTTTCTCGTCTCCACGGCAATCTCCATTCGGGTCTGACAGAGTTTATAAGGCCGATCTTGGCAAGCTACCGCCCTTTGAGTCCCATCTCGTGGATCCCTTATAAATTAGGAATCTCACTACCAACAGTAATCAAATTGCGTGGCTACACTAGCTTGTGGGTGGGCTTTGGCGCAATGCGGTCATTGCTTCATTTTGGTGCGAGGGAAAGCCCCTCGTACATAAGACCTAGCCATTCGGAATTAGCCTATATGGTTATTCCGATGGGGTGATTCAACTCCTAACAGAGCAAAAAGGAGAGGCTAGGAAAGAGGGGTTGAGGCACACCACTAGGGTTGGGTCATGATAATTTTGCTCACAATTGCAGAGCGGGAGGTCACTCCCATCTTGATCATAATCAGGCGCAGAAATGTCTTAACCGTGTTGGGGCTGAGTTCCATGCGATCCGCGATGGCCTTGCTGCTCATGCCTTGCAGGAGATACTCCAACACTTCCCGTTCTCGTTGCGTGAGGTTGAATTGCTGAATGACGCGGCGAAGTGGAACTAACCCGGAGGGCCCTCTTTCAAGGAGAACGGCTATGCTGGGCTGACCAGGTTCTTTTGCCTGCGAATCTACGACGAACGCGCGGCAAAAATATCGCCTCCTGCCTGACCGGAACTCCGTCACAAAGGGTGCATCACCGAAGCCCGGCCTGTTGAGCAGGGTTGAGTGAATCTTTGCGGCGAGGAATACTTCCGGACGCTTAAGGTCCGCCACATTTTCAGGGTAACTTAGGATCTGGGTCGCCTCGGCATTGAAGGAGATAGGATTCAGCGAAGAGTCCAACAGCAAGAATCCGGCCGCGGACGTAGACGAGGGGGCCTTCTTTCTAGTCAGCGATTCATTTTCTTCATTGGCCGGGACTCTCTTCTTCTGGCT
>Ga0137418_10007460_pt1 | contig 10046 bp, 11 predicted proteins | sample CZODoug3_1_2_16f_FD_122242 | JGI IMG/M metagenome (GOLD analysis project Ga0137418, IMG submission 122242) | Vadose zone soil fungal communities from Angelo Coast Range Reserve, California, USA - CZODoug3_1_2_16fungal (Hybrid Assembly) | ecosystem: Environmental > Terrestrial > Soil > Vadose... | reverse complement strand
CATCCCCGGTGGCATCCACGAAAAAATCAGCTTCCAGCTCGCGAAGTCCCTGCTTCGTCGCCACTGTGACGGATCGAATCCGGCCTTCCGAAACGTTCGCCTCTTGCATCCATGCATGTAGAAGTACCTGCGCTCCCGAAGCAAGCACCAGCCGTTCCCACACAATTTTCAGATACTCGGAATTGTAGGTAACGCCGGTCCCGGCCCCGTAGGTGTTGGGCCGCTCGAAGCAACCTCCCAGACCGCGAAGCTCCGAGATCACATCGTCGGCGATCCCGCCGACCACCTTGAGCGCACGTGTCCCGGGCGTGTAGAAGCCATAGAAAGTATCCAGAACGGCAGTGCTGGTTCCGCCCAAGAATCCATATCGTTCAATCAGGAGCGTTCGTGCACCGGCGCGAGCTGCGGCAATCGCGGCAGTGGACCCACTGGAGCCGGAACCGGCCACGATCACGTCGAACTTTCTGTCAAGAAAAGGGATGGACACGGTCTTCACCGCCGGGACAGATCGTCGTGCTCATCTGGAAACGGTCGATTGCGCAATTTTTGTTCATGTGAATGTTCTCTTTGGTGCGAAGAGGAGCAAAATATCATTCGATCGCAAGCTATTCGGTGTATCCTACCTCGTTCAAGGCTCCATGAAAACTGGCAGCGGTTCTTCTCCGTACGGAAGCGCAGCCCTCAAATTCCACGATGCGGCCAGCTCCGCCATCCATGATTTGAGGAACTCTCAGCTCGACCAAATCGTCGCGGCTGCGAAACTGTGTGCCGAAAGTATCGCGAACAGTGGTCTCGTGTTCCTCTTTGGAAGCGGCCATTCGCGCATGATGGTCGACGAGATGACCCCACGCCAGGGTTGCTTCGTCGGATTCTACCCGCTGGTCGAGCTCTCGGTCTCCAACTATTCCGCGATCATCGGGCCCAATGGTCTGCGCGCTCCTCTTTCTCTCGAGAAGTACGAAGGGTACGCGGAGGAAATTCTCAAGGGCTTTCATTTCGGACCGAAAGATGCCTTCATTATTATTTCCACCAGCGGTATTCGCCCCCTGGTTGTGGAGATGGCTCTGGGTGCGAAAGTCCGTGATCTGCCGGTGATCGCCATCCTCTCGCGAGCCCATTGTGAAAAAGCGCAACCCGCGCACCCCTCCGGAAAGAAGCTCGTCGATGTTGCCGACGTGGTGATCGACAACCTCAGTCCTGTAGGCGACTGTGCCGTCGCATTGGAAGGTCTGGCCTGGTACACCGGCCCGTTGTCGACCGTAACTGGGTCGGCAATCATCAACATGCTCCGCTGCGAAACAGCCGGCATGCTTGTGGAACGTGGAATCACTCCTGTTATGCTGCCGAGTCATCAATTCGTCACAAACAATGCTTCAGATGAGCAGTTGGAGAATTTCTACGAAGCCTATCGCCGAAGCCTTCGACATCTGTACGAGTGAACGATTGCACGAGTGAAGGATCCCCATGCCACGGCTTCTGCTCATCACCGGATCCTCCGGCATCGCGGCTGCCACTGCGCGACTCGCCACTGCATCCGGAGAAACCGTCTTCTTGATCGGCAACGACAGGCAGCAGTGCGAGAGTTTGTCTTCGGAACTGAAAGGCTCTGCCTTCTCGGCGGCAGACGTGGCGGACGAGAATGCACTCCAGCATGCAGTCGCATCGTGCATCAGTCGACTCGGTGGCATCGACGCAGTGTTCAATGTGGCCGGCCTCAGTGCGCGCTGTTTAGGGGACGGACCCCTGCACGAGTGCTCCACCGCCGCCTGGCGCAAAATGATGGACGCTCACGCGTCCGGGACCTTCTTCGTCTGTCGCGAAGTGATCCGCCACTGGATGTCCACAAAACGCGCTGGAACAATTTTGAACACCAGCAGCGTTCTCGCCTGCTTTCCGGAACGCGTACGATTTGCCACGGTGGCCTATGCCGCCAGCAAGGGAGCGATTGAGTCCATGACTCTGTCGGCGGCCGCTTACTATGCTCCTTATCAAATTCGATTGAATGTGATCGCTCCCGGCCTGGTGCGAACACCCATGAGCGCCCGTGCGCAGTCCGACCCAAACATTCTGGACTTCCTGAAACACAAGCAGCCCCTCAAAGGAACTCTCATTGAAGCCGACGAGATTGCCCGTGTCGCACATTTTCTGTTGAGTCAGGATTCCTATCCCATGACCGGCGAGGTTATTCGTGCGGACGCCGGCTGGGCGATCACGGGCTAGCACAGGCAAAATATGGAAAACGACATCCTACGCCGACCCTCCATTCATCTTGGCCCCGGCTCGACTCGCAGATCATTCCTGAAGGCAAGCATGGCGGCGACTGCTCTTTCTGCGGTCGCACCTGCAGTTGCGGCCAAACCAGATGGCCCTTTGGCGCGCATTCCAACCCTAACCGATTTGGCCGGCGCCCGGCTTTCTCATCGCATGCGCGATCTCTACAGCAACCTGACTACGCAAAACGAATTGGGGTATGTACAAGCGGCGAAATCCGTCTCCGGTATCACGGCGTTGTCGTTGCCCCCTTTCGGATGTTGTGGCGTGCCCGATACTCCGTGGAGTCCCGGATTTTTGCTCACCTGCGAGTTGTTCCTGAACGGACGCGTGCTGATCTCTTACCCCGACGGCGGCGATCAACTTGCCTTCCAGTGGTTTCCCCATCAACTTCTCCGCGAGACCGAAGTGGACGGAATCAGCTTCACGACCCAAACCTTCATGCCGGCAAAGCGGCGCGCCGTCGCTCAATCCATCCGTGTGCGCAACTTGAAGAACACAACCCGCACCATTACGCTCGGCTTTGATATGCGTGCTGGGGTCGCAAGAAAGACGGAGCCGTGGTTCACCAACTCGCCCGGTGAGGCGGACAACCGCATTGAATGGAATGCGGAGCGCGGTTGCCTGGTCTTCGAAGCGCGTCATACCCAGGCTGTCTCCGTACAGGGCATCAACCCCAAGCCTACTCGGGTCGATTCCGGGCGCATGCTGATCATTGAACTCACGCTCGGCTCCGGAGAGACTAAGGAATTACATTACGTCAACGTTGTGGATCCCGATCGACCGGTGGCCGTGGCAAACTACGATGCTCTCCAGTCGAACTTCTCTCGGGTTGCCGAAGAGCACGAGCGCGCCTTCAACGGCTTGCTCAAGTCGGCTTTCACTCCCGGCAATTCAGACTTTTCCGGCCATCTTCCCCAGCTCGAAACCGATGACGAATCTCTGTGGCAGCTTTACCATGCGGGGTTCAAGAATCTGCTCTTCGGCCGTCGTGCTTCCCCCGATTCTGCCTACGGAACCACCTACCTGACGCTGGGCGGCCGAGTCATTCCCACTCTAAGTTTTCCGTGGGACACCTCGTTGACCTCTCTCGGCCTCGCCTTGCTCGATCCGGATGCTCTGCGCCGGCTCGTCGAATCCTGGTTCGTTCAGGACATGCACCAACATCTTGCCACCGACTACCTGACGGGCCAGGCTGTCGGGCCTTGGTATGCCGTGAACGACATGGCCATCGGGCGTTGCGCGCAAAACTACCTTCGCGTGAGCGGCGACTTCGCGTGGCTCGACAAGCGTATTGGCGACAAGACCGTTCTCGATCATCTCGTATTCCACGCCACCTATTGGAAGCAGCTCGACAAGTCCTCGCACGGCCTGGGCGACTACGGAAAGCTGGAAAACCTGCTGGAAGTAGTGAGCACTTATCTACATGAGACCGCCGGCATGAACGCGGGCAATGTCTCGCAAATGCGTTTTGTCGCCCACTTGCTCGATCGCCGTGGAGACTCTTCGCGCGCATCACGGTTGCGTGCCGAGGCCAAAGAACTGGCGCAACGAATCAACCAGAAGCTCTACGTTGCTGGCAAAGGCTGGTGGAAGTGTGGCCAGCCCGACGGCTCCTTTGTGGAAGTGCGGCATTGCTACGATTTTCTCTCCGTGCTCGATAACATGGCCGAAGATCTTAGCGACACGCAGAAGAAGGAAATGGATCAGTTCTTCTGGCGCGAACTTCACAGCGACTACTGGATGCGAGCGCTGTCCCCACAAGACGTCGATGCCACCTGGAACATCCGTCCGGATCACAGTTGGCTGGGTGCCTACTGCGCATGGCCGCCCATGACGGCCAAGGGTCTCTATAAGACTGGACCATCTGCACACGTGGCGGCCTGGCTCAGAAATGTCGCGAAAGCAGGAAATCAGGGCCCGATCGGTCAGGCGCATTTCGTCGAGTCGGCCTTTCCTCTCGAACAGGGCGCTGCGTACAAATGCCCATATGATCTTCCCTACATGAATGATTGGTGTTGCATCGGAGGAGGAGCCTTCACCGATCTCGTGATTGACAGCATCTTCGGAGCGGAAATGACTCTGTTCAACGGAATCCGGGTAACGTCCCATATCGCCGATTTCGACCCGACGGCGAAGCTTCTCAACCTGCGCTTCCAGAACAAAAACTACGTCGTTTCCGGTCGCGGAGCGGCGTTAGTCAGTTGATTTGCTGAGTCGTGAAGACTGCCACTTTGGAGAGTGCGGGATGAAGGCCCTGGCCATAGATCTCGGAGGCACACACGCCACCCTGGGTGTGGTCGAAGATCGAACCCTGTTGGCGTCGGAAACGATCGACACCGACCGCGCGAAAAGTATGGCCGCGGTGCTACCCCGCATCGCAGAGACTTTCCAAACATTACTGAAGCAAGTCTCGCTGCGGCTCGAAGATTGTGCCGGAGTCAGCGTGGGTCTCGCAGCGCTGGTCGATTCGCGCATTGGTCGTGTCGTCGCCACCAACGTCAAATACGAAGATTCCAAAGAAATCGACATGGACGCCTGGAGCCGCAAAACTCTTGGCCTGCCTTTGCGTATTGAGAACGACGCCCGCATGGCGCTGCTCGGCGAATTCTATGCCGGGGCTGCCCGAGGCTTTACCGAAGTCGTCATGATGACCCTGGGGACCGGCATCGGTGGCGTGGCCATGATCGAAGGCAAACTCCTGCGCGGAAAGCATGCCCAAGCTGGCTGCCTCGGCGGCCATTTGCCTGCTCTCTTTAACGGGCGCCCTTGTAACTGCGGCGCCATCGGATGTGCGGAAGCCGAGGCCGGTGGCTGGGCGCTCCCCGGCGTCGTCAAAGATTGGCCCGCAATCTCCGGCAGTTCACTATCTCAATATCCAGATGTCGGGTTTAGAGAACTCTTCGAAGAAGCGGCAAATGGAGATCGCATCGCCCTCACGATCCGCGATCGCTGCCTGAACATCTGGGCGGTCGATGCCGTGGCCCTGGTGCACGCTTACGACCCGGAAGTCATCGTGATCGGTGGGGGTGTGATGAAGAGTGCCGACGTCATCATCCCGTACGTGCAAGCCTATGTGCAGAAACACGCCTGGACTCCATGGGGCAAAGTAAAAGTACGAGCCGCAGAACTCGGCAACAATGCTGCGCTCTTGGGAGCCATTCCACTGCTGTCGGACATCCGAACTTGACCATCAGTTTCTATGACTGACAAGCTCATACGAAAAATGGTTTTGAGATGAATTACGGCCTGCGCCCTCATATTCCAATCGATCGCTTCGAGATTTTTGCAGAAGGACTCGACCATCCCGAAGGCCTCGCCTTCGATCGCGATGGCAATCTCTGGGTTGTGTCCACGACGCCGGGGGCAACGGCGTTGAACCGGATACCTTCTTTTGCATACTCGATTGCGAGACTCCGGATCACTGAATTCAGGCCCGCCTTCCTAATCATCGAAACCGAGGCATTTATGCCGGCGATTGGCTGATCTACAAGCGCCGCAGTGATACTCACAACATTCCCCGATTTCTGTTTCAGCATCTGTTTCACGGTGAGCTGAGTGATGTAAAGGAATCCCAGCAGGTTGGTCGAGACCAACACATTGAAGTCCTCGGTAGTACGGTCCGTGAAGGGATTGGTGCGGAAGATTCCGGCGTTATTCACCAGAACATCGACAGTTCCGAAGTGCTTGATCGCCGCTTCGACAGCGTCGGCAGCGGTCTCCGGTTTACCAATATCGCCATCGACGAGAACCAGGCTAGGTGAGGCAGTCAATGATTGACGTCGCGAGATGTTGCGACGACGTTATAACCCTCTTTCAGGAAGGCCTCGACCAAACCCCGCACCAATACCCCGCGATGCTCCCGTGACGATGGCTGTTTTCTTGTCTGACATACATAACCCTTCGTTTGAAAGTCTGTATCTAATACACCGTTGCGCAGCTGGCGCCCTCAGGGCGGCCTCATCCAGTGCGCCGCGTCAGGAATCGTTCGCCTGAAGAAACGACAAATCCTCGCACCAATGCGGCGATCTCATCTGCAGCCGTATCCAATGCGAAATGGCCGGCGTCGAGGATGTGAACTTGAGCGTTCGGCACGTCCTGCCGGTACCGCTCCGGTTCGCCGAGATCAAACGACAGATCGTACTTGCCCCAGATCACCAGCAGGCGCGGCTTCTTCTCGCGCATCCAGGCCTGCCATTTCGGGTAGGAGTCCACATTGGTTCGATAGTCGTAGAACAAATCACTTTGAATCTCGGACTGGCCGGGCTGGTTGAGAAAGGCAAATTCGTCGGTCCAAAGATCAGGGTCGTAGCGATCCACGTTCGGATCGTTTCCGACATGACGGGTGCGCGTCGTGGCTAGAGAGAGCAGGTTTGTGCGAAGCGCGTTTTCGTTGGCAGCGCGATCGGCCCAAAATGCCCGCCGGGACTTCCAATTCGCCCCCAGGCCTTCGTTGTGCGCCACCGCGTCCTGTACGATGAGAGCCTCTACGCGGTCGGGATGGGCCAAGGCCATGCGGAAACCCACCGGGCCACCATAATCTTGCATGTAAAGCGTGTAATGCGAGAGCCCGAGGGCTTCGCTGAAGTGATTCATGATGTCGGCGTAGTGATCGAACGTATACGCAAATTGCTTCGGGTCTGGCCAGTCGCTGTGTCCGAACCCAGGGTAATCGGGCGCGACCAGGTGATAGCGATCGGAAAGCCGCGCAAAGAGCGGCTCGAACATTCGCGACGAAGAGGGCAGCCCGTGCAGCAAGAGAATCGTTGGAGCGTCTTTCGGGCAGGCCTCTCTGTAGAAAATGGAGAGCCCATCTACCTGTATCGTGCGATGAAAAGTCGGGTAGTTCATAGGACGTTCCTTTACGTTGGCCTCGGCCAACAATTGAAACGATGTGAGGATTACAGAAATCGCCATCACCACGAGGCAGGAAAACTGCAAGCACTCGGTCCAACGCGCTGATGTGAAAAGACGCATCACTTAGCTCCCCTCATGCCGGCTCGTCGAACCAGTGCTCGCAGTATTCCTCATGGTAGCCAACGCCACATCATCAGAACAACGCGAAACTGTGCCTTGCCGCTCATCATTCGCTACGTAAGCCTCGTCCGCCTTTCGAGCGAAAACGTTTCGATCATAGGACGTACGCCGGTAAGCTCTGCGAAGCACAGTGTGTCCTCGGAGCCTGCTGGTGTTCCAGTGGACCAGCCCTGAATAGTTCGACTTCCACTGATGAGCTGTATTGGTGTGACCTCAATCGGATCGAATGGCGCACCCACCACAATCAGCTTACCGTTTGGCCCCAGACTGTTGACCAATTCAGACATCGCTTTCGAACTTGGGGCTGGCGCTAGAATTACCCGTGCCCCGCCCAGTTTTTGCAATGCCTCTGCCGTGTTTGTCGATTGGCTGTCGATGTACACGGTCGCTCCCAGTTTCTTTGCGAGCGACGCATTTTCGGCCCCGCGCCCGATAGCCGCGACCTCAAGGCCGAACTTCTACGCGAATTGAATTCCAAGGTGACCCAGACCGCCGATACCCTGCACCGCGAGCAGGTCGCCGGGGAGCGCACCGCTGTGCCGCAGCGAGTTGTAGGTGGTGATTCCGGCGCAGAGCAGGGGTGCTGCATCGGCGTCACTTAGACTTTCCGGTATCCCCACCAGTGCCTCGAGGGGAGCCACCATGTATTCCTGGTATCCCCCGTCATAGCTGATGCCCGGAATTTTCAGATTTCGGCAATTGCGAAAGTCTCCGCGCCGGCACTCGCGACACGTGCCGTCCTGTCCGCCATGCCAGCCGACACCGACACGTTGCCCCTTCTTCCACGCGGAAACACCAGCACCCGCTTTATCGATGATGCCTGCCACTTCGTGGCCCGGAACGCGGGGATCCTGAATTCCAGGCCACAAGCCTTCCTTCGTAAGCACGTCACTCTGGCAAACGCCACAGGCTTGCACTTTGATCCGCACCTGCCCTGCGCCAGGCTCAGGAATCTCACGTTCGACAATCTGAAAATCTGCTCCCGGATTGGAGACTTGCGCCGTCTTCATCGTTGCTACCGCGACTGCCGTCGTTGCCATAAATCCTCCTCTGCATTCAGCATTGTTGAAAGTACTTACTGCCCAGCTCGCGAGATGACAACACTGTTCGCAGCGCGTTTACGCCCCCACCTCGAAAATGACTTCCAGCTCGACCGGAGTGCCGAGCGGAAGGCTTGCGACGCCGTACACCAGACGGCAAGGGTTCTTGTCTTTTCCGAAGACGTCTTGCAACAACTCCGAAGCGGCGTCAGCCACTTTCGGCTGATCGCGAACATCTCCCGAAGTGGCTACCGAGACGCCGAGCCGGACGATCCGCGTCACTTTGTCGAGCGATCCCAGATGCTCCCGCGCGACAGCGAGAACGTTGAGCGCCGCGAGGTGAGCCGCCTTGCGGCCCGTTTCTACATCGAGCTCCGCGCCGACGCGCCCAATGAATTTCGCCCCACGGCCTTCCGTGGGAAGCATCCCTGTCAGAAAAAGCAGATTGCCCGTCTGCACCGCTTCCGCGTAGGTGCCGAATGGCTGAGGCGGCTCCGGGAGCCTGATGCCCAGTTCTTTCAACCGCTGCTCGGCGCTGGCCGGACGGGAGCCTTCGCTGGTTACCATTTGCTCATGCGCATTTGTATTCATTTATCTCTCTCTCCCATTCGATAAATCGAAGTTGCCGAATGTGGCATGAGAATACGGGCACATGTTATGCCCGTATTCCATCCCTCTCCAACTCGAGCAGCGATCTGAACGCTGCTCGGATCCGAGACCCAGGTCTCACGAGATCTGCCACCCCATCCCTCCATACTGTCCTGATCGACCCGTGGATACCGCTGAGAAGCTAAGCGGCGGCTTCCCGCGCAACTAGGCTTTGGAAGCGCCTGCGCAGCTGCGGTCGAGGATGGGGGATTTTGACCTGTGATCAGCCGGCCATCCACGATTGCAAAGCTCTGCCAATCGGGGGGCTTTCTCGAAGTGCCCGCCCAGTCGCTTCAGATCCTCTTCGACAAGGAACGGAACAACACTTGTGAGGGGAACAGCTTCCTTCTTCGCTGTTGGTAAACCCAGTCACACGCTTGCCTTTCAGCATGGGCCGGCCCTTGTACGTTAAACGATGTAGCACTGTAGGCGCATGGCGGACCGCAGCGACTGGCTTGCCAGAGTTGTAGAAGGACTCGATCAGCGCGATCGAATCGGGATTGCCGGTCAGGTCCCATATGGGGCCGTGCCCACCCACGTAGAAAATAGTATCGAAATCTTCGGCTTCCTTATCACGAGCCTCTGAATCCTGCTTGAAGCGCGCCATAGCCGGAGTTGATTCTCCGGCAAATCGCTCTTGGGATCGATCGGCGGCTGCCAGCCTTTGGGTGAAGCGAGGGTCAGCTGGACGCCGGCATCCCTGAAAACAAAGTAGGGGCTGCGAACTCTTCAAGCCAAAAGCCGGTCTTGCGTCCCGTGTTGCCGAGTTGATCGCGCGATGTCAGCACCATCAGTATTTTCATCTTCTTCTCCTTTATTCTCTGCTGCGCGCAGCCCGAATGATCGGTCGACGTCAAGCGATCACACCAGAAGTCTGAGAGTCGAACAATTAGACGTGGTATTGTCAGTACTTTGGTTTCAGTCGAGTCGCCAGGAAGCCTTCGATGGCGAAAGGCGAACTCCCGATAAGCTCAGAGGGGAGACGAAGCAATCATCGACAGCGCCATCCTTGTGTTAACTGAGTCTCAACGCTCGATGAAGAAAAACTGG
>Ga0137418_10007458_pt1 | contig 10047 bp, 9 predicted proteins | sample CZODoug3_1_2_16f_FD_122242 | JGI IMG/M metagenome (GOLD analysis project Ga0137418, IMG submission 122242) | Vadose zone soil fungal communities from Angelo Coast Range Reserve, California, USA - CZODoug3_1_2_16fungal (Hybrid Assembly) | ecosystem: Environmental > Terrestrial > Soil > Vadose... | reverse complement strand
TGCGCCCACGCGGTGCTGCTGTCGGCCCCTTTCCGCTTCGTGATCACCGCGACGGAACCGTGCTGCGCCGCCTTCAAGGCAAAGCTCAACCCCGCGATCCCGCTCCCCACCACCACGAAATCGAATTCCTTCACGTCAGTCGCAAGTTATCGATTAATCGCGTTTCGCCGATGAAAACCGCAAGCGCGATATGCGCGTTCGGTCGCAGGTTTTCCAGCGGTTCTAAGTTTTCGGCATCGACGATGGTGATGTAATCAATACGTACCCGCTTTGCCGGGCTGACTACCTCCCTGGCGACGTCGATCAATTTGCTGACGGAATTTTCTCCGCCAGCGGCCAATTCTTTCACCCGCAGCATGGCCTGATATAGCGCTGGCGCTGCGGCGCGCTCATCCGCGCTCAAGTATTGATTGCGTGAGCTTAACGCCAACCCGTCCGCCTCGCGCACCGTCGGCACACCGATAATTTCGATCGGGAAATTCAGGTCGCGCACCATTCGCCGGATGACCGAAAGTTGCTGGTAGTCCTTTTCCCCGAACACCGTTGCTGCTGGCGCCAGCAAATTAAAAAGCTTTGCCACCACAGTACAGACGCCCTGGAAATGTCCCGGCCGCGAGTCCCCGCAAAGCCCCGCCGACAACCGCGTCTCTTCGACGTAAACAGATCGATCATCAAAATACATCTGGCGCGGACGAAAAAGCAGATTCACTCCGGCGTCCTCGCAAAATTTTTCATCCGCGGACTCCGGCCGTGGATATTTCTCAAAGTCCGATCCCGGCTCGAACTGCAATGGATTAACGAAAATGCTGACTGCGACTTCCCCAGCATTTCCCGCATGTTCACGCGCGACGCGAATCAACTCCAGGTGTCCCCGATGCAACGCCCCCATCGTCGGCACAAGCACGGATTTCGCCTTTCGCTCACGCACCTGTGCCTGGGCCGCGCCAGTCGACTCGATAATCTTCATTTGGAAAAACTCGTCATCCCGAGCGAAACCGCCAGTCCAGCTCGGACCAAGGGATCACGAATCGATCCAAATCGCCTGGCGTCCAACCGTAAACTTTCGATGCCTGAAATTTTTCCAGCCGGCGCGCTCAGCCAGCTTTCGCATTTCCAAGAAAGTGAAGGCACGAGCCGCGGACAGCCGCGCATCCGTTTTCGTCATCTCATCGCGATAGATTGTGGCCGTCACAAAATACACGGCACAGCTCAACCAGCGGGCCCGGCGCAAATCGGCGAGCAAAACACGGGCTCTTGAGAGTTCGCGAATTTTTTGCAGAGCGCGCATAGCGTCATCGGTAGTGAAATGGTGAAGCGTGAGCGAACAGAATACGATATCGTAACCTTCTGGCGGATCCCATTCGAACAGGTTCGCGCAACTGAAATCGATCTCCGGATATGCCGCGCTCAGTCGTCGCGCAATTTCGATGGTTGATTCCTGTTGATCGATCGCGTCGATCTGAACTGAAACATCTTGTCGTCGCGCGTGATCGGCGATCAGCCGTGGGATGTCGCCCGATCCGGTGGCGACGTCCAGGATTCGCGCTTTGTCGTTTGGCTTAAGCCAGCGTCGCAAAAAATGTCTGACCAATCCGTGGCCACCGAACCAGCGATTAAACGAGCGCAGATTGGCAAGGTCGCGCTCCAGTTCGCGCGTGACCGGCTGCGGCCGGTCCATCAATTCCGGCAACGCCGGATCGAACTGCCGCTTCACTTATTCCGCCAGAAAACTCCGCCAGCTCTCGGGCAACAGTGCCGATTCCACATCGCTCGCAATCCGGCCTTCGAACGCCGGTTCAAAATTCGTGCTGGTGCCGTAGACCATGATTGCGTCCTCGCTTCCCTCTACCCGCACCGCATGCGCCACCCCCGGTGGAATCACGACCGCGACATTGTTCGGGCCGCGATGATTGTCGCCATCAATAAAAAAATGCATGATGCGGCTGCGAAAACCCTCGCGCACATCGCGCAAAATCATCTCCACCCGGCCCTGCACGAAAAACATTACATCCCACTGTTCCGCCTCGTAGTTGGATGCAACGTTCGCTCTCCCAGAGAACTTGCGCCGTAGCCATTTCGCCGGATCTTCGCCCTCGGGTACAAAGGGCGGATGAACATGAAAGCCCTTGGCGGTGTTGGCGAACATGCGCGCGGTGGCCCATTGCTTTGGCCAGAACTTTAAACTCCCCAGCACGCCTTCATCCCGGCGGGCCAATTCTCCGAACAATCCACGCTGCCGTTGCACATGGATGGCGCGCGCGAAAATTTCGACGCCAGGAATCCAGATCGCCGCAAGGGAACGCCGGTTCGCCGACACAATCTGCCCCGCTTCCACGCCCCCGCCGGCTAGCCGTTTTGCCAGCGCCGGAGCTCGATAGTCCCGTGTGCTCAACGCGGCAACGGCGGCGGGCTGCAAACCGCGCCAAATATCTTTCCCGGATTTTTTCATTTTGTAGCGCCGATGTATGATCGCCGATCGCAAATTAATCAATTAAATCTCTGGAAGTCATCTCATAAGGCGGCGAAGCCGCAAACAGGAAGTCCTCATCCGTTTTGTTATCGCGTCTGAGAGGATCTCCCAACAGCGCGCAGAATGCAGGCGCTACCCCAGCGAGAAATCGGCCCGTTCGCTGGAAAGATTTGGATTATAATAAGGATCGCGTCGAAACATTTCCGGCCAGCGTTTCTGTAAATCCAGACACATCCTGCTCGCATTTTCCCTTGCTGAAGTGCGCCGTACCTCCGCATAAGGAATCGAAAGCGTTCGCAATCCATGTTCGCGGACATTCAAACAAAACTCGGTACCGACACAAACGCGGTCATCCCGAGCAAAGTCGAGGGATCCCATGGGGTTACCTGAAGCAGTTTTTTCCAAAACTTCCCGCCGCGTCAGCAAACACGACGCACTCACGGCACTGTAATTCCGCACCGCCTGCAATTGCCGATTTGCGCCCCGGAAATTGCGTGGATACCCGGCAAAAGCCGAACCCACACTTCCATTCGGCGACAAAATTAATCCGGCGCTTTCAATTGCATCGTCCGACGAAACGATGCGCGCGCCAACGGCGCCAATCCTCGGGTTCGACAATTGCTCCCCCATCGCGCTCAACCAGTTCTCGTCGAGTGGCTCAAGATCGGGATCGAGAAATAGCACGTATTCTCCAGTCGCTTCCTTGAGATTCGCGACGATTTCAAAATTCGGAAAATTTGTTTTCGCGCGAATCCGCTCGGCATCGCGAGCCGCAGCCCCATTGATAATGATAGAGATTTTTTCAGAACGAATCTCCCGCCGAACGCGATAGAGGTGCGTTTCCCAATCGATCGTCACGCGAGCGTTTTCCTGCCGCCGCACCAAATGCTCCTCGATCGCGCGCCGTCCCGCTTCCAGCGCGCCCGGTTTGCGCCGGATGTTGTGCGCGGTTGATTCGGCCGTGCGCCGCCAATGATAAAGCACTCGCGAGAGGTGTCGGATCCGGTCCGTTTTTTCCGAAATGCGCAGGAGCAAATCGTAATCCTGCGCCCCATCAAACTCGCTGCGAAATTCGGCGCGCGTTAAATCGCGCCGCATGACCACGAAATGTCCCAGGTAATCGTGCGTTCGAAAAAATTCCGGCGACCAATCCGGTTTCAGGAGTGGCGCCGCCAGTTTCCCATCGACGATTTTGTCTTCGTCGGAATAAATCACATCCGCTTCGCGATCGTTTTGCATAAGTTCAATCGCGCGAAACAACGCGTCCGGCTCAAGCAAATCGTCGTGATCGAGCAGCGCGATCCAGTCACCGCACGCCCGCGCCAGCCCCGTGTTTAAGGCTGAGGAGATTCCACCGTGCTCTTGGACGCCGATCTGAATGCGTGCATCACGTCGGCCCAAATTCTTCAGCAAAGCGCGCGCGCTGGAATCACTCGACCCATCATCAATCAGGATCAGCTCCCAATTTTCGTAAGCCTGCACAATGACCGATTCGATCGCGCCCGTCAGATATTCGTCATTCGGATTAAACGTTGGCATCAAAATCGAAAGGAGCGGCCGATAAGAGAAGGTTCGCGATTGCTCACGCAGTTTCACAGCTTCCTCCTCGGAAACGCGATGCCGGGCAAACCAGCGGCCGTATTCATCTTGCTCAGTGGCGTCAGTTCGTTGCCGCCGCCGGAATAATCGGAACGGCGCCGAAAGAATTTTTGCCACCCGCCCTTCGGCGCTGCGGCGCAACCGTCGATGTTCTTCCCGCAGTACCTGCAAATCGTGCTTCACGTCCTTCAGACGCAACAACTCTTCCTCCAGCCGCGCGATATGCGCTTCCGCTGCTCGCAATTCCTCGCCCTTCACGGGGACAGTATATTGATTGATGCCACGGGCGGGCAAACGTAGCGTGCCCGGCCAAATTCAATGTTCGATTATCCCGTTTATCTTTTATACCGGGCGGGAACAGATTTGCTCGTCTTGTTGCCGCTGCCCTTCTTATTCGCGATGGGGCAAATCTGCGGCGCCATTGCCTGGCTATTCCTGCCGCAATACCGGAAACTTGCTCTGCGAAATGTGCGCATCGCTTTTGGCGACGAACTTTCCGAAACAGAGATGCGCCGGATCGTGCGCCGGCATTTTCGATGGCTGGGAGCGAATTTGCTTTGCAGCGTAAAGTTCACCCGGATGCCGATGGAAAAGATTCTGGAACGCGTCCGCCTGGAAAACTTTGAGTATGCCGAAAATTGTTTCCGGCAAAAGCAGCCATTCGTCCTGTGCGTGAGTCACGTCGGTTCCTGGGAGTTTTGCTCCCGACTGTTTCCGCATTTCGCCCACGGACAGCGGACCGCGACTGTTTACCAACGCATCCGCAATCCTTACATCGATCGGCACGTCCAGGAGGCGCGCAGCCGATTTGGTCTACAAGTCTTGGAGCGCAGCGAAGGTTTCGGCAAAGCGATTGAGGTGCTGCGGGGCGGCGGCGCTATTGGCATTTTGATCGACCAACACGCCGGTGACGGCGGCCTCTGGACACCGTTGTTTGGAAGACTTGCCTCCACCACCCCCCTGCCCGCACTGCTGGCGCGGCGAGGGCACGCCAAGCTGATCGGATTTGCCGTTCACACCGAAGGTTTCGCACGCTGGCGCGCGGTGGCGGAAACGCCAATCGACGGCGTCAGCGAATCGATCGAAAAGTTAACCGCGTGCAGCAACGAAATTTTGGAAAAACAAGTCAGGCGCGCTCCGGAAGATTGGTTTTGGGTCCACAACCGTTGGAAAACACCCCGGCCAAACTTCCTGCTCTCGAAATATAAACGCGGTGTTTTTTTGCCGGAGAAAACGCGGCTTAAGCCATTCCGCATTTTAATTCGGAGTAGCAATTGGCTGGGCGACGCCGCCATGAGTGTCCCGGCGGTGCGTGCCATCAAAGGTGGCCGGCCGGATGCGCATCTGACTGTGGCCGTCCCGGAAAAACTTGCACCGCTCTGGAAAATTGTTTCCGGAATCGATGAAGTCATCGTGTTGCCGTCGAAATCTGTTTTCGTGGCGGCGCGCTTGTTTCGTCAAAAACCGCCGTTCGATGTCGCGATCCTGTTTCCGAATTCCCTCCGCAGCGCGCTCGAAGTTTTTTTGGCGGGCATCCCACGGCGGGTTGGCGTAACCGGGCATTGGCGCCGCTGGCTGCTGAATCAAGGACCGCGGAAGAGATTCTCCCGTGGCATCGTTCATCAGACCTACAAGTATTTAGAATTGGCGACCACAGTGGGGGTAAAAGTTAAGCCGCAATTTCCTGCGGCTAATCCGATTAAAAGTCGTCGCGATCAGTTCAAATTCGCGCTTTGTCCCGGCGCGGAGTATGGCCCGGCGAAACGATGGCCACATTTCGCGGAAGTGGCGGAGGAAATTGCAGCGCGATTTCCGGTGCAATGGATTCTATTCGGCACGGCCGCCGATGGGGCAGTCGGCTTAGAAATTGCAGAAAAACTGGGAGAGAAGTGTGTGAATCGGATCGGGCAGACGACGCTCGGGGAATTGATCGATGAGTTGAGCGCCTGTGATCTGTTACTTACTAACGATACCGGAACAATGCACCTCGCGGCCCTGTTGCGAATGCCTACGATCTCGATTTTCGGATCGACCGAACCACTGCGCACCGGCCCGCTCGGCCGGGGCCATCGCATTTTTCGGCATCACGTCGAGTGCAGCCCCTGTTTTCTACGTGAATGTCCTCTCGATTTCCGCTGCATGCACGCGGTCACGAGCGCGGAAGTCGTTGGCGCCATTCAAAACATGATTTCCGAGCAGGCTGACCCGGCGAAATCGGGCAACGTTGCTTTCACGCCCGCATTTGGAAATCATACGCCGGTATGACCGTAACCGACGCGCCCCGCATTCGCACCGGAGTGCAGGTGATGTTTTTCGATACCGACTGCGGTGGTGTCGTCCACAACATAGCTTATCTGCGCTTCATTGAGATCGCCCGTACGCTCCTGGCTGAGCAGCTCGGGCTCGCCTTATCGGATATGGCCGCAACGCAAAAATATCCCGTCGTGGTCCGGACAGAGATCGACTACCGCCGCGCCGCAAAACTTGGCGACCGCCTGACGATTGAAGGCTGGCTCGATCACCTCGAACGCGTGCGATTTTGGTGCGCTTTTCGGATTGTACGGGACACGGACGATGCCCTAATTGCCGAATGCCGCCAGACGCTGGCGTTGATCCAAATGCCGTCGGCAAAATTGCTGCGTTTGCCCGATAGTTGGGACCGATATCGCGCAGCGGCGGTGGACGCTCACTAAAATGGTCACGGGCACTGGGACGCTTAGCATTGAGGAAACGTTTCTTGGACCACAAGCGTTGCCGCCGCCGCCAACCCGGCACGCGCTCTTCGCTATTCTGATTGCGCTGGGCGTCCTGTTGCACTTCGGGACGATTGGAATCGGCGATCTTTACAGTGAGACCGAAGGCCAGTATGCCGCCGCCGCGCGCGAAATGATTCAGAGTGACCAGTATTTGTTGCCGACGAATGACAGCATTCCACGTTTGCAAAAACCGCCGCTGCTTTACTGGCTGATCGTAGCCAGCTACAAGGTTTTTGGGATCAACACCGCGGCCACGCGCGTTCCGATTGCGTTTTCGGTTGTCGCAACAGTAGCGTTCACGTTTCTCATCGGAGAACGGCTAGCCGATTACTGGCGCGGATTCGCTGCCGGACTGATCTATCTCACGCTCACCGGCACGTTCATTTTCGGTCGTATCGTCATGCCGGAGCCACTCTTTGCCGCGCTTTTTGCGGGAGCGATTTATTGCGGACTGGCCGGGTTCCAGCAGCGCCATCAGCGGCGCGCCTGGTTTGCCGGATTCTGGATTTGCGCCGCGCTGGCATGTCTAACCAAGGGTCCGCATGGATTGCTTTTTCCGGCGGCGACCTTTGCTGCACTGGCGATCTTTTATCGTGAGGCGCGGATGCGGTTTCGCTCGCTTCTTTGGTGGCCTTATCTGTTACTTTTTCTCGCCATCATCGGACCGTGGTATCTCTGGATCGAAATCCATTTTGACGGTCCGTTTCATCGCATTGTTGCGGACGAGTGGATTAAACATTTGGTAGGCCGCTATCCTAACGGGAATTGGTACGACGACGTTCCACGCTGGCAATTTCTCACCAGCCATCTCGCCTGGTGGTTTCCCTGGTCGCTGGCGATTTTGCCGGCGCCGATGTTTTCCTGGCGGCGGGTGATGCGGCCGCGCGAGATTAGTTTCCAAGATGCTCTCCCGATGGCCTGGGCCATTGTGGTGCTGGCACCGGTTTTGGCTATCGGGCAGCGACAGGATTACTACGCGCTGAGCATGTTCAGCGCGTTTGCGCTCTGGGCCGCTATGATTTTTGAGCGCGCACCGAATTCGCTGCGTAATCTCGGCGCCGCTACGGTTGGGCTCGTCGGAATCGCGATCGGTTTCATCGCTATTGCGCTTCCGCAGTTTCTTCCAAAAAACGACAGCGAGTGGGGCGAAACAGATCGTCGCTGGACGGCGTGGAAGGCACTGGCCGACATGCCGGCAAGTACCTGGCTGCATTTTCGACCACTTCTCGCCATCGCCGCAATCGGGCTCCTCGCCGGCGCAATCATCACCGTTTATCTGCTTCGCCGCGGACGCGAAAAAATCGCAACGGTTGGCCTCGCTTTCGGAATGGTCATGGTCGGTCTTTGCATGATCAGCGGGATCGCGCGAATTGCCCCATTTTTTTCCCTGGCGGAGGCAGCTCGCTTCTTAAACAGCCGATTGGGCACGAACGGTCAGGTGCTGTTTGAAGGCCCGCCTGACGTTGCCAGCAGTCTCGGGTTTTACCTCGAGCGCAAGTTCGCCATGGTTAATCAGGAGCCCGATCCGCGAATGCCGCTTACTCCCGAGCAGCGCAGTCTCTTTCTCGAGGAAAAAGCCGCGCTCGAACAATGGCGGGTAGCGCGCCCGGTATTTCTCATCGTCGAAGAAGACCGAGTGGTTTACTGGCGTGGGCTACTGGTGCAACACTTCCATGTTTATCACCAGGTCGCGAGTTTCGGTACCTACATCATTCTCTCGAATCAGATGTAGGGCTGTTTGAAAAAGAGGTGGAACACGCTACCGTGCGAACCTGTTTTCACGATTCAGGATTTAACTATCTAGCGATTTACCTTTTCACCTTCACCCATGTCACAACATCGTAGTCTCAAGGGGGCCAGCACCATCGCGGCCAAGCGCAACGTCTTGAAACGTTTTGAGCGCGTCGATCTGCCCAAGAAACGCGGCCAATGGAAGGAAACGAGCAAGGTGATTGGACTGCCCAAGACGAAGCCGGATGTGTGATCGGCGCCTTGAATCGTTAAAACGTTACATCGTGAATCGGCGTTAATCTCGATTCACAGTTCACGTTTCCTTGCGCTTAAACCGCTTTCTCGCCGCCGCCGGCGTGGCGTCACGCCGTGGCGCGGACGAACTAATCGCGGGCGGTCGCGTGACCGTGAATGGAAAACCGTGTCGCGATTTTCATTTCCAGCCCGCACCAACCGATTACGTCAAAGTCGATGGCAGGCTCGTTCATCAACGAACGCCTGTTTACATTTTGCTCAACAAACCGGCTGGCTTTGTCTGCACCCGGCGGGATCCAAACACGACCGATACGATTTACGATTTGCTGCCGCCGAAACTTTCTTCGCTCGCCTACGTCGGTCGACTCGACGCTCAAAGTGAAGGTTTACTTATCCTCACGAATGACGGCGATTTTGCGCAGCGCCTGACGCATCCGAGGTTCAAAGTCGAAAAGGAATACGAAGTCGTCCTTGACCGCGCCGTCACGGCGGATTTGACTCAACGACTTTTGCGCGGCGTTCTTCTCGATAGAAAACGCGCCCGCGCCAGGCACGTGCAGCAAATTTCGCCAACGCGATTTCGCATCGTGCTCGAACAAGGAATCAATCGCCAGATCCGACGCATGCTCGAATGCTTCGGATTTCACGCGAAAAAATTGACGCGAGTGCGGCTTGGCAATCTAAGACTGCACGATCTTCCACGCGGGAAATGGCGACCCATGAGTGCCCAAGAAGTTTGCGTTATCTCGAGCAAAACCGCCAGTCCGGCCCGGAGCGAGGGAGCCCGTTGCAGTAGCTTTGAGGTTGCGCGGCGTCATCCCGAGCCGCGGAGACGGCGAGGGATCTCACAAGTACATTGAATTGCTTGCCTGCGTCTCTTCGTTGTCCAAAAAGTGGGATGTGATTCGAACGCAAGGTCGCTTGTGTGACCAGATCGCGATATGAGAGGTTCCTCGCTTCGCTCGGAATGACCGTAGAAAGAGGAAAATGACTCTGGATAATTGCTCTGCCGTAATCACCGGCGCATCGGCCGGGATCGGTCGGGAATTGGCGCGACAACTCGCGCCCCGCGCAAAACTTCTCGTGCTTGTGGCCAGAAGGCGTGATCGCCTGGAAGAATTACGCGCGGAATTGCAGACGAAAAATCCCGCGTTGCGCCTCGAGATTCGCGACATTGACCTCGCAAATCTTGATCAGACGACGTACCTCGCTGCCCTGCTTGCGAACGAGCCAATC
>Ga0137418_10007457_pt1 | contig 10047 bp, 10 predicted proteins | sample CZODoug3_1_2_16f_FD_122242 | JGI IMG/M metagenome (GOLD analysis project Ga0137418, IMG submission 122242) | Vadose zone soil fungal communities from Angelo Coast Range Reserve, California, USA - CZODoug3_1_2_16fungal (Hybrid Assembly) | ecosystem: Environmental > Terrestrial > Soil > Vadose... | reverse complement strand
GTGGCTGATCATTCTGTTTCTTGGGGAAATGCTGACTGCCACCGCGATGCAGGGTTATAATAGCGAGATCGAAAGGGCGGCGATTCTTGCGATGTTTTTGCCCCTGATCATTTCGAGCGGCGGCAACTCCGGGTCGCAGGCCACCACCCTCGTGATCCGCGCGATGGCTCTCGGCGAATTGCGTTTGCGGGATTGGTTTCGCGTTGTTCGCAAGGAATTACTCTCGGGAGTCGCGCTGGGAATGATTCTTGGAACGATCGGTTTCTTCCGCATCACGCTCTGGCAATATTTGCACATTTTTGATTATGGCAGGTATCACTGGCTGGTGGCTCTTACCGTTGGGTCCGCGTTGGTGGGAGTAGTGATGTGGGGAACCATAAGCGGTGCAATGCTTCCATTCTTGTTGCGGCGATGCGGGCTCGATCCGGCGGCGTCTTCCGCGCCATTCGTCGCTACCCTGGTCGATGTAACGGGGCTGGTAATTTATTTCAACGTGGCGCTATTCATTCTTCGCGGCACGCTGCTCTAGATACTCGGCTGTAGCGTCCGCTGTCCTCAGCGGATAACTCCAGCGTGGTACTCGCACTCAATGCCAGGATCGCCACCCCGGTTACAGCTTGTCCAAATCTTCAATCACTTTCTCCATGCCGCTCACCACGAGAGCGAATCGATCGTAATCGAGCTTGTCGGGCGTGTCGCTCGACGAATGATAGTACGGATAACGAAACGGCGCGGTGTCGGTGACCATGATGCCGGGATAACCGTTTCGCCAGAACGACCATTGATCTGACCAACTCACGCCCGGAACGAACGCCGGAAGCGCCGCGCCTTCGGATGGAATCTTTGCATGCTTGCGGAACGCCGCGACAACCCGGCGAAGCAGCGTGCGTGAATGAACATTGCTGACGAATCCGATGAAGTTGCCAACCTTCGGGTAGAAAAGACCAAGTCCCGGCGACGGATAGGTTTGCGAATGCGGCGCATCGGAAAAGTAGCCGATTGTTTCGAGGCTGATCATTGCGGAGATTTTATCGCCGCGTGCTCTGCATCTGCCGGCGTAAATGAAACTTCCCATCTCACCGGACAGAAAATACGGCGGTTCCTCATTCACAAATGCGACGAAGCGCATCTTGTGTTGTGGCGTTCTACCGACAAAACGTCGCGCCAAGGCAAGGGTTGCAGCCACGCCGGTGCCGTTATCGTTTGCGCCGGGTGAGCCAAACACCGAATCGTAGTGCGCACCGATCACGATAATTGGCGGCGGACTAGAGACCGCCGCTCCTTGTTGGGCTGGGATCTCGACGTCGATGTTGTGGCAGGGTTGTCCACGGATTTCGTAAGTGTCCCGGCGCGGATGAAAACCGGCCCGTGAAAAGGAGTCTTCGATAAAATCGGCAGCGGCATTGAGCTTCGCGTAATGCCACATATTGCGCTCACCAATGTCGCCGGCGAGCTTTTGCACATCGGCGCGTAGCTCTTCGCGCAACGCAATTTCATTCGGCGACAGCGGCGCAGTCTTCGAAATATTTTTGCCGGGCATTCTCACTCCAAACCACCAGAGTAACGTCAAAATTGCGACGACGGCGATGCCAATGCGCATTGCGCTGAAAAGAATTCGTCTGAACATGCGGTGATGCCTTCCTCGCGAGACAAGAATAGCTGTTCGGGTGGACTCTGGGTAGCGCACGCGTGTCGCGTGTTGGTTGCGGTGTCCCGCCACAACAGTCTTTTCTTGAACTGCGGCTCAGGATCCGTGCGTGGCCGATAGGAAAGTTCGCGATCCCGAGGACGCGCTCGCCAGCACGCGAGACGCGTGCGCTCCCCAGATCCGCGGTTACGCGATCTTCCTACGGAAGCGCAACGCGCAGAGAATGAAAAGCAAGTTCGACATTAGGATGAGAACGAGAAGATTCGGCCAGTACTCGAAGAAATTTGCGCCGCGCAAAATGATCGCGCGCATGAGCGCGATGAAATACGTCGTCGGAAACAGCGCACCGAGCGCATAGAAAATCCACGGCATCGTTTCCCTGGGAAAAATGAAACCGGAAAAGAAAACGCTCGGCAACAGGAACACCATCGACATTTGGAGCGCCTGCATTTGATTTTCGGCCATCGTGCCCACGAGCAAACCCAGGCTCAGCAACGCAAATACATACACCAGCGTTGAAAACATCATCGCCAAGACATTGCCTTCAATAGGCACAAAAAACACAAACCGCATAATCGTGAACAGAACTGCTGCCATGGTCATGCCGATGCACAAATATGGAACCAGCTTCCCAAGCATCAGACCCGCGCGGCTCAATGGACTCACGAGTAATTGCTCAAGGGTGCCGCGTTCGCGTTCGCGCACCAGGGCCATGGCCGCAGCAACTGTCGTCCCAATTTGCAACACAACACCGATCACGCCCGGCACAAAAAAATTCGGCGCGCGCATGGCCGGGTTGTAAAGCATCTGCGGACGGACATCGATTGGCATCCCTTTCCGGCCGGCATCGCGCATCATGGCGTGGTGGTCCGAGTAGGGCGTGAGAAGTAGTGTGGGCATGATGACGATGTTCCGATAAGGCGCGTTTGTTTCGGCGCGATGAGAGCTTCACAAATTACTTCGCGATGCCCACGATTTTTTGAAAATGTTTCTTTTGCTCGATCACATCGAGCATGAATGCCGCGACCGCTTTGCGAGAAACAGTGAAACCCATCTTGGGAGCGGCGCCTTCCCGACTTCGATAGGTCGAGTAATCTTCCTGAGTGAGACGCGGAGGCCGCGCGATTGTCCAGTCAAGACCGTTGCGTTGCATGACTTCTTCCATGGCCAGCGAATCGCGCATGTGATTTCGCATGATCAAACTGGCAATTCGATTGGGGATACCTGGAAAATGTGCCGCCGCCGAGAGAACAACGAGCCGTTTGATTCCGGCGCGTTGCATTGCACGCGTGGTCGCAAGTGCGCTGTCGTGAAGAAGCGAACCCGGTTTGAAAACCTTTCGCGGTCCAAGGGTCGAAATGACCGCGTCATGATTTTGCATTGTGTTAGCGAGTTGGTCTTCCTCGAGCGCGCTTCCTTCGATGACGGTGAGTCGCTCATCTTGCAGGTTGATGCTTTCGGGCGACCGAACAAACGCTGTTACGCGATGCCCCCTTGCCAGAGCTTGCTCAACAATCTCGCGGCCGGTTCGACCGGTTGCTCCGATGACGAAAAGTTTCATAATTAGTTTCCTTCCCTTTGCGTTTGTGTTTCTAATCCAAAGTTTGCCGGTAGCGTTTAATTCCGATCGTCAGAACAATGAGAGCGAAGAGCGCGATCTGCCAAAGCTGAAGGCTGACATCGATGACGCTGTTGCCCTTCAACAGAATTCCCCGGACGATGCGCAGAAAATGCGTCAGCGGAAAAACTTCGCCGACGATTTGGGCCCAGTGTGGCATGCCGCGAAAGGGAAACATGAAACCGGAGAGCAAGATCGACGGGAGAAAAACAAAGAACGCCATCTGCACTGCTTGCAGTTGGTTTTTCGCGATCGTGGAAAACGTTATGCCCATGGCGAGGTTCGCGACAATGAAGACGAAGGCGACCCCCAAGAGAAGCAGGATGCTTCCCTGCATGGGCACCTGAAAGAGAAAGTGCGCCGCGATCAGAATGACCGAGACCTGGATGTAGCCGACTAAAATATAGGGGACGATTTTGCCGATGAGCACTTCGCTCGGACGCGTCGGCATCGAGAGAAGATTTTCCATCGTCCCGCGTTCACGTTCGCGAGTGATGGCCAGACCGGTGATCATCACCATCGTCATCGTTAGGATCACGCCCATGAGACCAGGCACGATGTTGTATTGGGTAACAACTTCGGGGTTGTAAAGCGCGTGAACGCGCAGATCGATCGGACCGTTCGTCGCGGCGAGCGGCCCCAGCATTCCCTTCCAATCATTTTGGAACGCCGTATCCAAAATCGGGCCTAACGAGCCGAGCGCGATTCCAGTTGCAGCCGGATCGGTTGCGTCTGCCTCGACTAACAGCGCCGGCCGATCGCCGCGCAAAAGATCGCGGCTGAAATTTTGCGGAATGTTGATGACAAACTGCACTTGACCGCGGGCGAGCAGGTCGTGACCCTCCTCCTCGGTTTTTACCTCGCGCACGAAATCGAAATAAGTGCTGTTTTTCATCGCGTAGAGCAGCGTCCGTCCCTGCGCACCCTGGTCCGCGAGAAGCACCGCCGCGGGCAGATGCCGCGGATCGGAATTGATCGCGTAACCGAACAATGTGAGTTGAATCAGCGGAATGCCGAGCATCATCGCGAAGGTGAGACGGTCGCGGCGCATCTGCATGAATTCCTTTGAGATGATCCCGCGCAGGCGTTGAAACGAAAATTTCGGATGTCCTTTCATGCTGAGTGCTCCATTAAACTGATGAACGCGTCTTCCAAACCGGACTCAATCTGATGCCATTCGTACGGCTCACGGCGAAACGGCGCGATGGCACGTTCAAGCTCGGCGGCATCGGTGCTGCTCACATGCAGCGAATTGCCGAACGCCACCGCCTGCTGCACGCCGGGAGTTTTGCGCAACTCTTCGGCTAAATGAGCGAGATCAGGTCCCTGTACTTCCCAAGTCGTTAGGCCAACACGCGAAACCACTTCATCGACCGTGCCGTCCGCGAGCAGTTTCCCCTTGGAAATGTAAGCGAGCCGCTGACAGCGCTCGGCCTCGTCCATGTAATGCGTGGTGATCAGAAACGTCAGCCCTTGCGCTGCGAGTTGATGAATTTCTTCCCAGAAATCGCGCCGCGCTTTTGGATCGACCCCGGCCGTCGGCTCGTCCAGCAGCAACAGTTTCGGACGATGAATGAGACAGGCAGCGAGCGCGAGCCGTTGTTTCCATCCGCCGGAAAGCTGACCGGCCAGTTGCTTCTTGCGTTCCGCCAGCCCGAGTTCTTCGACGCTCTGGCGCACTGTTTGACGCCGCTTCTTCACGCCATACATGCGCGCGACGAAATCGAGATTCTCCTCAATGCTTAAATCCTCCCAAAAACTGAATCGCTGCGTCATGTAACCGACTTCGCGCTTGATCGCTTCACTCTCGGCGATTACGTCGTGCCCGAGGACCTGCCCGCTTCCTTCGTCGGCGCGAAGCAAGCCACAGAGCATTCGCAAAAACGTTGTCTTGCCGCTCCCGTTAGGTCCGAGGAATCCGAAAATTTCGCCAGCGCGCACGGTAAGATTGACATGATCCACCGCGGTAATCTCGCCGAACCGCTTGGTCATCCCGCGCACCTCGACGACATGTTCTCCGTTTTTCATTTTGGCTCAAATTCGACATCCACCGGCTGACCTGGATGAAGATTGGCCGCTGCTTGCGCATCGAAAATTAGTTCGACCATGAACACCAGCTTCGCTCGCGTTTCTCGGCTGTAGATGACCGGTGGCGTGTATTCCGCGCGCGGCGAGATGTAGCTCACTTTCCCAACGAAAGAATCTTTCACGCCGTCCACCTTCACTCGAGCGATGTTGCCGTAGTGGATCGAGCCGACGCGCGTTTCAGGAATGAACGCGCGCACCTTAATGTTTTGCGGGGGCAGAAGGACGACGACTGGTTTGCCTGCCGCAACCCATTCGCCTTGGCGAAACAGTGTGTCGTACACCAGACCCGATTGCGGCGCAGCCTGTTTTTTCTGATCAAAACTCCAGTTTGTTTGATCAAGTCGCCGTTTATCCTGATCTCGAGCGGAACGGGCTCGGTCCAGATCTTGAGTCGCGGCCACACCCGTGCGAAAAAGTTTTTCCTGTCGGGCGAGCTCCCTTTCAGAAAGCACGAGCGCCGCCTCGATTTGCTCGCGCGCCGCTTTCTCAGTGATCTCATCCAGTGCGAACAGTGGCTGGCCCGTTGTCACCTGTTGACCACGCTGCACGGATAACGTTTCCAACTGCCCAGCAAGCGGCGATGCGACATAAACAAACTCGCCCTCCACATAACCCTGGAACCGGTCCTTTTTCGGATCGCTGCAACCGGCGGACAAGAGCAGAAGCGCCAAAGCTCCCGCCGCGTACACCGATTGTCGATCCTGCCTAACGAACAACATATTTACATTTTCCGTCCTTTTGGTGTAAGCGCTCCTTCGAGAACAATCTTGAGAATTCCGGTGAAGCCTTCTTTCGGCATCATCCCGAGCTCTTCCATCTTTGGCGGATTCATGATCGCTTGAACCATCGCCAGCAAAATCTCGATAATGAGATTGGCCGGAACATCCTTGCGCACCATTCCTGCGCGCTGACCCTCGATGAAAAACTCTCCGAAATAGCGTTGGATCAACGCGGCGCGACGACGCTCGACAACTTTGAACACCTGCGGCGCCTTCTGCCGCATGTCGCGAACGAAAGGCGGTTTGATCTCGTCCAATTCGCGTTGCGTTCCGGCCAGCAACTCATGCAACGTCGCCGGGAAATCGTCTGGGTGCGCGCGCGTCGCTTCTTTCAGCGCCGCTTCGACACTCGAGAATTTATCGGCCAGCACAGCCTCGAGTAGATCGAACTTCCCCGGAAAATAAGCGTAAAGCGTTTTCTTGCTGACCCCCAACTCCAGCGCAAGATCATCCATGGTCACACTGCGGAAGCCGTGGCTGAAGAAATGCCCCCGGGCAGCATCGACAATACGCTGTCGGTTAGCATCGTGCTTTCGGCTTTGAGATGATTTTCGCGCCCGTTTCACATCTACGGACAGTATTATCACAATGTGGAAACTAATCCAGTATATTTAGTTTCCACAGTCGAGTGTTTGCGGATACATTGCTAGGCCACTGTTAAAATTTCGCGTCGCTACTGCGCCGATTATTGTCCAGGCGACTTCGCTTCCATGGTCGTCAGCAAATATTGGAGCGCCTCATCACCCGAGGCGCCAAGAGACACTCCGCGGCCTGGAAGTTATTCCATTGTCATTTTGCGGCGCGTAGTCGACGGGAATGTTCAAACAAAAGTTGTAGCCGGTGAGCTTTACCCGAAGCCGGACGAGCCTGTCGCTCCGAACGCGTACGACCTCGCTGCAGTCCTTGACTTGAATGGCGACGGAAAACTCGAAGTGATCGTCCACTCGTTTTACTACGAAGGCGGCGAGACCATGATCTACCGCTGCGAACCGGACAAAATCGAGCCCGTGCTCTCGGTGGCATGCGGAGCCTGACAGATCGCAAGATTGGCGGATGTTGACGGCTTGCAAGCCGTCACTCCTTGTTGGGCAAATTCGCTGTGCACAATACGCGAATTCTTTTAATAAGGAGTCGTGGAATTGCTCGGTGCACTGAAGAAACATTTCGGCTACGACCAATTCCGGCCGTTGCAGCGGGAAATCATCGAAGATGCACTCGCCGGACGGGACGTGTTTGTACTGATGCCGACGGGCGGAGGGAAGTCGCTTTGTTTTCAGTTGTCAGCATTGATGCGCAATGGGCTAACGATCGTGGTGTCGCCGCTCATTGCGCTGATGAAAGATCAAGTTGATGCGCTACAGACCAGTGGTATCCCCGCAACGTTTTTGAACTCAACGCTAAATCGGGAAGAGGCAAAGGCGCGCTGGCGCGGTTTGCATCGGGGCGAGTATCGAATGCTCTACGTCGCGCCGGAACGGTTGATGTTGGACACGTTCCTCGAGCGCGCGCTTAACTGGAACATTGCGCAATTCGCCATCGACGAAGCGCATTGCATCAGCGAATGGGGCCACGATTTCAGGCCGGAATATCGCGAGCTTAAGAAACTACGAAAACATTTGCCCGATGTGCCGGTCATGGCGCTTACCGCCACCGCGACGGAACGCGTGCGCAGCGATATCATCAAAGAATTAAACCTGCGCGATCCGCGCGCTTACGTGGCCAGCTTTGATCGCCCGAATCTAACGTATCGCGTGGTTCCGAAGACGGCAGCCTACGAACAACTTCTGGCGTTCATTCGCAGCCGGCCTAACGACAGCGGCATCATTTATTGTGCAAGCCGCAAGAGCACTGAATCGCTCGCGCGGAATTTGAACGAGGACAGCGTAAGCGCGAAGCCGTATCACGCGGGGCTAACGAATGTGGAACGCACAAGACATCAGGATGCATTTCTGCGCGACGACCTGCGCGTCATCACTGCCACGATCGCGTTCGGAATGGGCATCAATAAACCAAACGTGCGTTTTGTTGTGCATTACGATCTGCCGAAAAATCTGGAGAGCTATTATCAGGAGACCGGGCGGGCCGGACGCGACGGATTACCCAGCGAATGCGTATTGCTCTTCAGCCCGGGCGATGTTGCCAAGCAACGGCATTTCATCGACGAAAAAACCGAGAAGGAGGCGCGTATCGCCCGGGCACAGCTTCAGCAGATGGTCCATTACGCCGAGACGCGCGAATGCCGCCGTGCGACGCTTCTCGATTATTTCGGCGAAACGTATCCAGCTAAGCTTGACGACGTCGACGGCGAGACACCGCCAAAGGTTTCGTGCGAGAGTTGCGACAACTGCTTGCAGCCGCGTGAGACATTCGACGGAACCGTGCACGCGCAAAAATTTCTGTCTTGCGTCTATCGGATCCACGCCAGGCACGGATTCGGATTTGGATTGGGTCACGTTGTCGATGTGCTTCGCGGCGCAGACACGGAAGCAATCAGGCAACGAGGTCACAATGAGCTGTCCACTTACGGCATCGGCGGCGAATTAAAACGAGCTCAATGGCAGGCGATCGGTCGCGAACTATTGCGGCTGGGGCTGGTCGAATGCGCACCGGGCAAGTTTGCAACGTTGTCGCTTACGCCCGCCGGTCTGGAGGCATTGCGAAAGCGGACATCGATCGTTTTGACCAAGCAAATCGAAATCGCCGAGAAAAGCGCCCGAATCAAGCCAGGCGCGATCGAATGCGACGAAGTATTGTTTGGGCGCTTGCGTGCATTGCGTCGCCAGCTGGCAGATGAACGCAGCGTGCCCGCTTACATCATCTTCTCCGATGTGTCGCTGCGCGAAATGGCGAGAAAATATCCGACGAATTCAATCGAGTTCCGCCGCATTCCGGGAGTAGGCGAACAGAAACTAAAGGATTTTGGCGAAGCGTTCTTAAGCGCGATCAGGAGCCATTCGACGGAAAATCAACCCGCAATATCCTCAAAAGGTGCCGATTTCACGTTCCCAAACCGGGAGGACTCGCTTAAATGATCGGCAATGGCCGAAGATCCATAAATCTTGAAGCCGACACTTGAAAGAATTTTCGCTGGTCTTGCTGTTTTGCTGATCTGCACAGGAGCTTCGTTAGCAGCCGACCTGCATCCAATCGTGGAGGTGCAAAGCGGATATCTTTTCGGTGCAATCTCTGATGGAAAATGGATCAAAGCGGACGAAACAGCGAAATTGATCGGCGATGAGACCACCTATCGAGTGTACGGATTAAGGCAAGCACTCGGCGATGCCAAAGCCGGCAAACCAAAACCGGAGGGGGCCCCATGTGAAAAGACTTTGGCGGTTTCACTGTCGCCGGAAACGGAAAAGGGCGTGATCGCGATCGCCGCTCCGTGGAATGCGCTACCGCGAAAACCACAAGTGACCGATCCAACGCAAAAAGTTTATCTGGATGCAGTGCGCGATTTTCTGAAAACAAAAGGAATCGAGCAACCGGAGGTGAAGATCGACAACATTCTCCGTGTTGATCTGGACGGTGACGGCGAAGAAGAAGTTTTAATCAGCGCGACAAATTATTTCAGGAAAGACGACAGCGTGCCAATGCGATCACCAGCCGCAAGTTATTCGATGGTGTTGTTGCGGCGCGTGGTCGCTGGAAAAGTGGAAACGCAATTGATTGTAGGAGAATTTTATCCCAAGGCTTATCCGAAGGCGGCACAAGAAGAGGGGCGCTTCGACGCGCCGAATGCTTACAAAGTAATCGCCACGCTCGACGTCGATGGCGACGGCAAAATGGAAGTCGTCATCCATTCGCATTACTACGAAGGAGAAGAGACAACGATTTACCGGTGCGAGCCGAAAAAAGTTGAGGCTTTACTTTCTGTCTCTTGCGGCGCCTGATAGCGACGATCGCTGTGAGAA
>Ga0137418_10007454_pt1 | contig 10052 bp, 5 predicted proteins | sample CZODoug3_1_2_16f_FD_122242 | JGI IMG/M metagenome (GOLD analysis project Ga0137418, IMG submission 122242) | Vadose zone soil fungal communities from Angelo Coast Range Reserve, California, USA - CZODoug3_1_2_16fungal (Hybrid Assembly) | ecosystem: Environmental > Terrestrial > Soil > Vadose... | reverse complement strand
ATCGCGGGTAATGGAGGGGTTCTCGTCCTTGCGGCCGATCTTATCGATCTCGTCGATGTAGATGATGCCGGACTGGGCACGCTGCACGTCTCCGTCGGCTGCCTGCAGCAGCTTGAGGATAATATTCTCGACATCCTCACCGACATAGCCAGCCTCAGTGAGAGTCGTCGCGTCCACGATAGCGAAGGGAACATCGAGCATCTTCGCAAGTGTCTGCGCGAGCAGTGTTTTGCCGCTTCCCGTAGGCCCTACAAGCAGAATATTCGATTTGGCAAGCTCGACATCGTTACCGCGTGTGCGGTTCATCTGAATGCGTTTGTAGTGGTTATAGACCGCTACAGCGAGCTTCTTCTTGGTAAGGTCCTGCCCAATAACATACTCATCGAGAAAAGCCTTGACCTCATGCGGTTTGGGAAGATGCGCCGGTGCGGCGCCAGCCTGGACTTCGCCGCGGTCATCCTCAAGGATGGAGTTACAGACGGCGACACACTCGTCGCATATGTAAGCGCGGGGGTAATCCGATGGAGAAGAGATGAGCTTTGCTACGGCATCCTGCGATTTGTGGCAGAACGAGCAGCGGAGAGAGTCATCCGAGCCCTTTGATGTTTTCATAGATATCTCGACTCCTGGTACGACTGCCTGTCTGCAAGGGGAGGCATTCAATAAGTTTACACCTGAATGAACAGAACCGCTTCAATCAGGAGACTCTTGTCCGGCTCCCCGGGCATAATGGCTGGCCCTCGGCTGCCGCCTTTTAAGAGCGCCTCGCGGGAGTCGACGCGGAGTTGACTCGTCGCGGTGTCCGTATGGCAGGGGTAGCACTTTTCGGCGAGGATCGGCCGCAGCTCTCCGGAGATCTCCTTCGCTGCCGCCTTGATGCAGGTGGCCGCATCGCTCTCACTCATAGTGAGCGACTTCGCATGTACGAACGGGACAACCGACTGATTGCGTCCTCCTTGTATGCCTCCGCGCCTGCAGCGTCAAAGCCTTTTCTGGGGATCGGCCGGGTTTTGCAGCACGAAACTCATTCTTGCTCGATCTGAGCAAAAGCCCAACACTGGCCGTCTTTGCTTGACGTCGTCTCTTCTAACCTTTCACCTTCGAAACAATCTCGTCTGCCTTGGTCTTCGGCACTTCCTGATAGTGGCTGAACTGCATGCTGTAGATCGCGCGTCCCTGGCTCATCGAGCGCAGCGTCGTGGAGTAGCCGAACATCTCCGACAACGGGACGCTCGCCGCCACCACCTGCGCGTCGGCGCGTTGCGTCATGCCGCCGATCTTCCCGCGGCGACTCGAGAGGTCGCCGATCACGTCCCCCATGTAGTCGGCCGGGGTCACGACCTCGACGTCCATGACCGGCTCGAGCAGGACAGGGTGCGCCTGGCGGGCCGCCTCCTTCACCGCCATCGAGCCGGCGATCTTGAACGCCATCTCGCTCGAGTCGACGTCGTGGTACGACCCGTCCACGAGCTCGACCTTGACGTCCACCATCGGGTAGCCCGCGAGCACGCCGTTCTCGAGCGCTTCCTTCACGCCTTGCTCCACCGGGCCGATGTACTCGCGCGGGATCGCGCCGCCCACGATGTTGTCTTCGAATACGAAGCCGGTGCCCGGCTGGCCGGGCTCCATGTTGATGACCACGTGGCCGTACTGGCCGCGGCCGCCCGTCTGGCGGATGAACTTGCCTTCGACGTCTTCGACGCGCTTGCGCACCGTCTCGCGGTAGGCCACCTGGGGCCGCCCCACGTTGGCGTCGACCTTGAACTCGCGGCGCATGCGCTCGACGATGATCTCGAGATGCAGCTCGCCCATCCCCGAGATGATCGTCTGTGCCGTCTCGGCGTCGCTATGGACCCGGAACGTGGGGTCCTCCTCCGACAGCTTCTGCAGCGCGATGGAGAGCTTGTCCTGGTCGGCCTTGGTCTTGGGCTCGATCGCCACCGAGATCACGGGCTCGGGGAACTTCATCGCCTCGAGGATGATGGGGTGCCCCTCGTCACACAGCGTGTCGCCGGTCTTCGTGTCCTTGAGTCCGATCGCCGCGGCGATGTCGCCCGCGCGGACCTCCTCGATCTCCTCGCGCTTGTTGGCGTGCATCTGCAGCAGCCGGCCGATGCGCTCCCTGCGATCCTTGGTGCTGTTGTAGATGTAGGAGCCGGCGGCGAGCACGCCCGAATACACGCGGAAGAACGTCAGCTTCCCGACGTAGGGGTCGGTCATGATCTTGAAGGCCAGCGCCGAGAAGGGCTCCTCGTCCGCAGCCTTGCGGGTCGCGTGGGTCGCGTCGTGATGCGGCAGATGTCCCTGGATCGCCGGGACCTCCAGCGGGGAGGGGAGATAATCCACCACGGCGTCCAGCAGCGCCTGGACGCCCTTGTTCTTGAACGCGGCGCCCGCCAGCACCGGGACGACCTTGCCGGAGATCGTGGCCTTCCGCAGCACGGTCCGGATCTCGTCCTCGCTGAGCTCGTGCTCCTCGAGATACTTGTGCAGGATCGCGTCGTCCTGCTCGACCACCGATTCGAGCAGGTGGTGACGCATCTCGGCGACCTTGTCCTTGAGCGCCGCCGGGATCGGTCCCTCGACGTACTTCTTGCCGAGCGACTCGTCGTCGTAGACGATCTCCACCTGGCGTACCAGGTCGATGATGCCGGTGAAGAGCTCGCCCGAGCCCAGGGGCAGGTGGATCGGCACGACGTTGGCGCCGAGGCGCTCGCGGACCATCGTGATGCACATCTCGAAGTCGGCGCCGACGCGGTCCATCTTGTTCACGAAGATGATGCGCGGCACGTGATAGCGGTCGGCCTGCCGCCACACGGTCTCGGTCTGTGGCTCGACGCCGCCCACCGCGTCGAGCACCGTGATCGCCCCGTCGAGGACGCGCAAGCTGCGCTCCACCTCGACGGTGAAGTCCACGTGACCGGGGGTGTCGATGATGTTGATGCGGTACTGCTCGTCGCGGCGGGGCCAGAAGGCGGTGGTGGCGGCGGAGGTGATCGTGATGCCGCGCTCCTGCTCCTGCTCCATCCAGTCCATCGTGGCCGTGCCGTCGTGGACCTCGCCCAGCTTGTAGGTCCGGCCCGTGTAGTAGAGGATGCGCTCGGTCGTAGTCGTCTTCCCGGCATCGATGTGCGCCATGATGCCGATGTTCCGAATCCGTTCGAGCGGCGTGGCTCTGGGCATTGCGTTCCTTTAATCAGCAAAAACGCGGGGCGACCGTGACGCCCGTCGTGCGGGCCGGTCTCGCTCCGCCGTCGTCGGGGGGCTTCTCGCCCCCTCGACGCAGGATCCCTTGGATCAGGGTCCCGAGATTGTTGGTCTGCGTGTTGGGGCACGACACTGCCGTGCCCGTACACTGGTTTCAGCCTACCACCGGTAATGCGCGAAAGCCCGATTGGCCTCCGCCATCCGGTGCGTGTCCTCTTTCTTCTTGATCGTCTCGCCTTCGCCCTTCGAGGCGAGGATCAACTCGGCGGCGAGCCGCTCCGCCATGTTCTTCTCGCGACGTGCGCGGCTGTACTGGATCAACCAGCGCATCCCCAGCGCCGTGCGCCGCTCCGGCCGCACCTCGACCGGCACCTGGTAGGTCGCGCCGCCCACTCGCCGGGACTTCACTTCCAATGCAGGCTTCACATTTGAAAGGGCCTGCTTGAAGACGTTCACGCCGGGCTGCCCGGTCCGCTGCTCGATCAGGTCCATCGCCTGGTAGAACACCCGCTCCGCCAGCGACTTCTTGCCCCGCTCCATCAGGTTGCACACGAACTTGGAGACGGTCTGGCTGTCGTAGCGCGGATCTGGGGGCACCGGCCGCCGGACCGCCTTCTTGCGGCGGCTCACGTCGCGGCGGCCTTGGGCCGCTTGGCCCCGTACTTGGAGCGCGACTGCTTGCGCTCGTTCACGCCCGCGGCGTCGAGCGTGCCGCGGATGATGTGGTAGCGCACGCCCGGCAGATCCTTGACGCGACCGCCCCGGATCATCACGATCGAATGCTCCTGCAGGTTATGCCCCTCGCCCGGGATGTACGCCGTCACCTCGAACCCGTTCGTCAGCCGCACGCGCGCGACCTTCCGCAGCGCCGAGTTCGGCTTCTTGGGCGTGGTGGTGTACACCCGCGTGCACACCCCGCGCTTCTGCGGATTGCCGCGCAGCGCCGGCGCCTTTTCCTTCTTCTCGACGTCCCGGCGGCCGTGCCGTACGAGCTGATTGATGGTCGGCATACGCTCCGCTAAAAAGTTGCCAAATAGACTCCCAAAATAGTCGCGTAATTGCGGTTAGGGCAACCCCCGACCGCCCGGCAGCCGGCCGGGGGAGCGACTTGCCGCGACCCGACGCGGCGGCTATATGGAGGCCACGTCCCTCGCCGGGAGTCTCCCGCCATGTACCCCGTCCGCCCGTACCGCCCGTTCGCGCTGGTCCTGCTGCTCGGCGCGCTGGCCTGCACCATCCGCGTGATCCAGCCGGGTCCGGCCGCGGCCCCCGCGGGCGGGGGCCCGAAGGCCGATAGCGCCAAGAAAGACCTCCCCTGGAAGCCCTTCGCCGAGGTGACCAAGGACGCGCGTCTGCAGACCGGGCTGTTCACGGCGTATCTCAAACGGGAAAGCGCCTACCTCGCGCTCAAGCCGGAGCAGCTCGACCGCGACTACCTCATGGTCACGGAGCTGTCCCAAGGGATCGGCGAGCTGGGGATCGACGGCGGCAGCGACATCCGCTCCGACCTGATCCGGTTCCATAGGACGGGCGACCACGTGGAGCTGTGGGTCGTGAACCCGTACGCCACGGCGACGCCCAACACGCCGATGGCACGCACCGTCGCCTACTCGTTCGGACATTCGGTGGCCCAGTCGTTTCCCATCGCCAGCATCCGCGATACCACGAACGAAGTGCTCGTCGATCTCGTCCCGTTCCTCGTGTCCGACTGGATCGACTTGGGAGCGTACTTCCAGTTCTTCTCGCAGATGACGCCCACGCAGGGCCCGGGACCAATGTTCGACAAGGAACGCTCCAGCTTCCAGTCGCTGCGCATGTTCCCGACCAACACGGAGGCCGAGGCGCGGTTGACGTTCCGGGCGAGCCGGAGCCTCGGGATGGACATGATCCCGGACTACCGCTGGATTCCCGTCGGCGTCCACTACTCGATCCTCGAGCTGCCTGCGACGCCGATGCGCCCGCGCTACGCCGACGACCGCGTGGGCTACTTCGTGTCAGCGATGAAGAACTTCTCGCGCGATACCGCCGAGAGCTTCTTCGTCCGGTACGTGAACCGCTGGCGGCTCGAGAAGAAAGACCCGAGCGCCTCGGTGAGCGATCCGGTGAGGCCGGTCACCTACTATCTCGACCGCACCATCCCCCTCGAATGGCGTCCCTACGTGCGGGACGGGATTCTCGAGTGGAACCGGGCGTTCGAGGAGGCGGGCATCCGCAACGCGATCCAGGTGCTGGATGCCCCGGACGACTCGCTGTGGAGCGCCGAAGACGCGCGCTACAGCACGGTGCGCTGGATGGCCAACAACGCGTTCACGTACGCAATCGGGCCCTCCGACGTCGATCCCCGCACGGGGGAGATCCTCAACGCCGACATCCTCATCGCGGCCTCGTGGATCCAGGCGTGGCAGGGGGAGTACCGGGACTACGCCGGGCCTCAGGCTATGATCCGGGAAGTGTTCCTCGAAGACTCGCTGCTGCGGGCGGACCCGAGCGGCCGTCGCTTCCAGCGGCTCTGCTCCTACGGCGCCAGCATGGCGCACGAGGGAACGCTGCTCCGGGCGACGCTCGCCGCCGGCGGCGCGATCGCTCCCGGCGCGCCGGTCCCGCGGGAGTACATCGGCCAGGCCCTGAAGGAGCTGGTGATGCACGAAGTGGGGCATACGCTCGGGCTGCGGCACGACTTCCGCGGCACCGCCGCCATCCCCATGGAGAAGCTGTTCGACCGGGCGTATACGGCGACCCACGGCACGTCGGCGTCGGTCATGGACTACAACCCGCCGGCCATCGCCCTGGACCGCAGCAAGCAGGGGGACTATTACTCGCGCACCATCGGGACGTATGACCGCTGGGCGATCAAGTACGGATACGCCACGGTCGCCGGCGCAAACCCCGACGCCGAGCGCGCCGGTCTCCGCGACATCGCCGCCCAGGCCTCCGATCCCGATCACCTGTACGGGACCGACGAGGACGCCGGTTTCGCCGGCTACGGCCTCGATCCCACCGTCACGCGCTACGACCAGACGTCCGATCCGCTCGCCTGGGCCAAGGACCGCGCGACGCTGGTGAATCGGTTGTTCGACTCCCTGGAAACGCGTCTCGTGGCGGCGGGCGACGGCTACCCCAAGCTGCGGCGCGGCTTCCGGGACCTGCTGTTCGAGCGCTGGTACGCGACGCTCGTCACCACCAAGTACCTGGCGGGCGCATACACGTCACGCGATCACCGCGGCGACCCGAACAACCGGCCGCCGTTCGTCGCCGTGTCGGCGGCCCGCCAGCGGGATGCGCTGGCGTTCATCGCCGATGCCGGACTGGGCGAGAACCTGTATCGCTTCCGGCCGGAGCTGCTCAACAAGCTCGCCCCCGAGCGGTGGTGGCACTGGGGCGTGAACCCGTTCAGCGAGGGGCGGATCGACTTCCCGCTGCACGACTGGGCGCTGGCATTCCAGGGAACGCTGGTGCGGCTGCTCACGGACCCGCAGGTGCTGTCACGGGTGCGCGACGCCGAGCTGCGTGCGGAGACGCGGAACCAGATGGTCACGATCCCCGATATTCTGACGACCCTCACCGCCAGCGTCTGGGCCGAAGCGGGGGTCCAAGGGTCCCAGCGCGCCCGCAACACCACGTCCATCCGCCGCGACCTGCAACGCTTGTATCTCGCCCGGCTGCTGCAGATCGTGGTGACGCCCGAGCCCGGTATGCCGGAAGACGCGCGTACGGTAGCGCGAGCCACGCTCGCGAGTTTGAGTGGCGCCCTGGGTCGCGCGCTCGTGCCCGCCAACGAGCTCGACGGGTACACGCAGGCGCACTACGTCGACTCGCGCCAGCGCATCGAGCAGGCCCTCAACGCGCAGGTGGTGCAGCCGCTCGGCCCGACGCCGTCGCCGCGCTAGGCGACGGGACCAACGCGACGGCGCCCGGGATCACTCCCGGGCGCCGTCGCCCCTACCCCTCTACCCGTCTAGCCGTTAGTCCGCTTCCACTTCCTCCGGGAACGGACTCGGCACCGCACCCGGCGTAGGCTCCGTCGGCGGCGGCGGGGGCTGGAAGCCCTCGGGCGGCTCGATCTCGATGTCGTGGTACCGGTAGATGCCCGTGCCCGCCGGGATCAAGTGGCCGATGATGATGTTCTCCTTGAGCCCCAACAAGTCATCCCGGGCGCCGCGGATCGCCGCGTCGGTCAGCACGCGCGTGGTCTCCTGGAACGACGCCGCGGAGATGAACGATTGCGTGGTCAGGCTCGCCTTCGTGATGCCCAGGAGCAGCGGCTCGCTCGTCGCCGGCTTGCCGTCTTTCTTCACGGCCCGCTCGTTGATCTCACGGAATGTGAGCTTGTCGACGTGCTCGCCCTCAAGGAACTCGGTGTCCCCCGGGTCGACCGTTTTTACCTTCTGCAGCATCTGACGCACGATCACGCCGATGTGCTTGTCGTTGATCTTCACGCCCTGGAGCCGGTAGACCTCCTGCACCTCGTTCAAGAGATACTCCTGCACCGCCCGCGGCCCTTTGATCCGCAGGATGTCGTGCGGGTTGACGGGCCCTTCGGTGAGACGGTCCCCGGCGCGCACCCGATCGCCCTCGTGGACGCGCAAGTGCTTGCCGGCCGGCACCTCGTACAGCTGCGGCTCGCCCTCCTCGGGGTGGACGTAGATCTCGCGCTTGCCGCGCTTGATGTCGCCGAACCGCACGGTGCCGTCCACCTCGGAGATGGTGGCCGGGTCCTTGGGCCGCCGCGCCTCGAACAGCTCGGCGACGCGGGGCAGGCCGCCCGTGATGTCGCGCGTCTTGTAGGCCTCGCGGGACACCTTGGCGAGCACGAGTCCGGCGTACACCTCCTGGCCGTCCTCGACCGTGAGCTGCGCCCCTTCGGGGATGACGAAGTCGCGCAGCCGCTTTTCCTTCTCCCCCTTCTTCTGGATGATCTCGATGTGCGGGTGCAGCTTCTTCTCCCGGTCCTCGATGATCACGCGCTGCCGCCGGCCCGTCAGCTCGTCGAGCTCCTCGCGGACGGTCTCGTCCTCGACGATGTCGACGAACCGCACCACACCCGCCACATCGGTCATGATCGGGTTGGTGTAGGGGTCCCACGTGAACAGCACCCCGTCCCGCGCCACCTTTTGGCCGTCCTGGACCATCACGGTGGCGCCGAGCGGCACGTGGAAGCGCGAGTGCACCGAGAGCTTGCCTTCCTCGCCGGCGCCGTGCTTGGCCGCCCGGAGGATCAGTTCGCCCTCGTAGCTCGTGACCACGCGCTGCTTGTCGGGCGTCTCGACGAAGGTAAGGCGATCGCCGTACTCGATGACGCCTTCCACCTTGGTCTTGCGCACCGTCTGCTCGGCGATACGTGCCGCCGTGCCGCCGATGTGGAAGGTGCGCAGCGTGAGCTGCGTCCCGGGCTCCCCGATCGATTGGGCGGCGAGGATCCCCACCGCTTCCCCCAGATCCACCATGTCCATGGTGGCGAGGTTGCGGCCGTAGCACATCCGGCACACGCCGCGCTTCGCCTCGCAGGTGAGCACCGACCGGATGCGCACCGCCTCGAGCCCCGCGTCCTCGATGGCCTGCGCGGTCTCTTCGGTGATGAGCTTGCCCGCTTCCACCAGCACCTTGGGCCGCTCGTCCTCGTCGAGCTCGTGCGGGTCCGAGACCTCGTCCAACGCCACGCAGCCGACGAGCCGCTCGCGCAGCGGCTCGATGATGTCCTCGCCCTCCTTCAGGGCCGACATCTCGAGACCGAGGATGGTGCCGCAATCCTCTTCGGTGATCGTCACGTCCTGCGCGACGTCCACGAGCCGGCGCGTCAGGTACCCGGCATCCGCCGTCTTCAACGCCGTGTCCGCGAGCCCTTTGCGCGCGCCGTGCGTCGAGATGAAGTACTCGAGCACGGAGAGGCCCTCACGGAAGTTCGACTTGATCGGGCTCTCGATGATCTCGCCGATGCCGCCCGTGAGCTTCTTCTGCGGCTTCGCCATCAGGCCGCGCATCCCGGCCAGCTGTCGGATCTGGTCGCGCGAGCCGCGGCTCCCGGAGTCGAACATCATGAACACCGGGTTGAAGCCGCCCTTGGAGCGCTGCATCGTCTTCACCATCGCGTCGGCGATGTCGTTGTTGGCGTGGGTCCACGCGTCGATCACCTTGTTGTAGCGCTCGCCGAAGGTGATCTGCCCGGTGGCGTACGCCCGCTGGAACCGCTCGACGCGAGCCTCGGCGTCGTGCAACAGCGACGCTTTCTCGGCGGGAATCTCCAAGTCTTCGACGCCGATGGAGACGCCGCCCATCGTGGCGTAGCGGAAGCCGAACTCCTTCAGCAGATCGAGGAACTGCACCGTGCTGGACAGCCCGGCCCGGCGGTAGCTCTCGAATACCAGCTCCGACAGGTCCTTCTTGCGCATGACCTGGTTCTGGAACCCCTGCTCGCGCCGCAGCCCTTCGGGAAGGATGCTGTTGAAGATCACCCGCCCCGCGGTCGTGTAGACCCACTCCCCCGGCGGGTCGCTCCAGTGGTGTACCGGCGAGTGGTAGACGAGCCGCTTGGTCGCGAGCCCCATATCGAGCTCGGCGAGCGACGCCAGGCGAGCCGCCCGCGCCTTCACCTCGGGTTGATCGAAATCCGCCGGCTCCTTGGTGAGGAAGTAGCAGCCGAGCACCATATCCTGCGACGGCTCGGCTACGGGCCGGCCGTCGGAGGGCTTGAGGACGTTGTTCGACGAGATCATCAGCACCCGCGCTTCGATCTGACTCTCGAACGAGAGCGGCACGTGCACGGCCATCTGGTCGCCGTCGAAGTCCGCGTTGAACGCCGCGCACACGAGCGGATGGATCCGGATCGCCTTGCCTTCCACCAGCACCGG
>Ga0137418_10007449_pt1 | contig 10053 bp, 7 predicted proteins | sample CZODoug3_1_2_16f_FD_122242 | JGI IMG/M metagenome (GOLD analysis project Ga0137418, IMG submission 122242) | Vadose zone soil fungal communities from Angelo Coast Range Reserve, California, USA - CZODoug3_1_2_16fungal (Hybrid Assembly) | ecosystem: Environmental > Terrestrial > Soil > Vadose... | reverse complement strand
GCAGCCCGCGGGTTCGCGTTCGTGACCAAGCCTTCGCCGACCAGCACGGCGTCGGCGCCGGCCGCGGCGTATTCGATGAGATCGAGTGGACCGCGCACGCCCGACTCGGCGATCTTGACGACACCGCTCGGCAGCCCTGGAGCGATGCGTTCGAACGTCGAACGGTCGACCTCAAGGGTGCGCAGGTTGCGCGCGTTGACCCCGATCACCTTGGCGCCGGCATCCAGGGCACGCGACGCCTCGTCCTCGGTATGCACCTCGACCAGCGCCGTCATGCCGAGCGATTCGACGCGCTCGCGCAGTCCGGTCAGCGTGTTCTGGTCGAGCGCGGCGACGATCAGCAGCACCACGTCGGCACCGTGGGCGCGGGCCTCATGCACCTGATACGGGCCGACCACGAAGTCCTTCCGCAGCACGGGTATCGACACCGAGGCTCGCACCGAATCCAGGTCGTCGAGCGAACCGCCGAAACGACGCTCTTCGGTCAGCACGCTGATGATGCTCGCGCCGCCGGCCTGATACTCGCGGGCGAGTGCGGCCGGATCACCGATGTCGGCGAGGTCTCCGGCCGACGGGCTGCGTCGCTTCACCTCGGCGATGACGCCGACCTCGGGCGCGAGCAACATCGCGAGCGCATCCTTCGGCGCGGCGGCCGCGGCGCACAGCTCCTTCAAACCGTCCAGAGAGACGATCGCCTGCCGAGCCGCGACGTCCTCGCGGACTCCGGCGACGATCTCGTCGAGGACGCTCGAGCCGGCTGCCACAACGCCGATGCTAACGAGGCGCGTGACGACGGTAACGCTCGGGTCCGGTCACCGCCCCCAACCGGGTGCAGACATCACGTCTGGGTACGGGCCTCGCCGGTCGGATCGTGACCCCGGCGGTCGCGAGTTCGAGGCTGTGCACCTCCCGCAGGCCCGGGGCATGCCACGTCCCATCGAGTCGAAGCACGGACGCCGCGGGATCGTAGAGCCAGACTTCCCCGAGCGCCCACTCCTCCGCCTCGCAGATGGCGGCAATGGCTTGCGGCGCGGCCTCGGCAAACCCAGCACTCTTCAATTCAGATCCAAATCTCAACAACGACTGCGCTGTTCCGGATGTCTCGAACCAACCTGGGCAAAATCCGGGTAGCGCTGGCCTTTTCGTCGGCTTTCCGGCGACGGCCCTCACCGACCCCAATACACCAGTTTTCTTCTCTGTAGACCAGAACCTTCGAACGCCCTACATGCAACAGTGGCACTTGGGAGTGCAGCAGGAATTGCCCGGGAAGAGCTCTTTGGAACTGACGTACGCGGGCTCCAAGGGGACGAAACTTTACACCTTCTTCAATGGCAATCAGGCGGCGCCGGATACGGATCCGACGAGCCCTACGGCGCCAAGGCGGCCGGTTCCCTCAATCGACGCGGGAATCGACTGGTTCCGCTCAACGGGAAAATCGAGCTACCACTCGCTGCAGGCTCACTACGAGAAGCGCTTTCAGCACGGTCTGCAGTTCCAGGCCTCGTACACGTGGGCGCACTCACTGGACATTTCCTCCAACGCCAACCTGGGCCCAACTCAGAACAATAGCGACTTCCGGGATTTCCGCTTCCCCGGAGCCGAGTATGGCAATTCCGACTTCGACGTGCGGCATCGTTTCGTTTTCAGTTCGATCTATGAGCTGCCCTTTGGCCGAGGCAAGCAGTTCCTCGGAAATGCATCTGGGATAGCGAACCAAGTCGCAGGCGGATGGCAGATGGCGAACATTGTCAGCATAACCACTGGCAATTGGTACACCGTTCTCGATGGGAACGGAAATTTCGCTAACGCCGATGGCAATGCCGGTGGTGTTTCTCAACGTCCTGACCAGATTGGCGATCCCCACGCGAAGCCTTGCGTCGCGGGCACTTACTTCAATACGTGCGCTTTCGGCGATCCGGCTTCAGGCTCATTCGGCAACGTAGGGCGCAACACCATCCAAAGCCCCGGCAACAAAGATTGGGACTTTTCCTTATTCAAGACATTCTCTATTGTGGAAAAGGCCCACCTGGAATTCCGTGCCGAGTTCTTCAACATCCTCAATCACACCAACTTCCTCTTCGCGAAGTCGGGACCGCAGAACGGCAACGGCTCTACGATTTTGGGCGCCTCGCAGTTCGGCTTCCTCACGGCCGCACGCGATCCGAGACAGATTCAGTTGGCGTTGAAGCTTTCGTTTTAGGAAGAATCAACTGGTACAAAACGTTGGCCGGGCATTCCTCCCGGCCGCAGTTTTGCCCTCGAGGGACCAGGCCGGCCACGTATAATCGCTCTGAGACTCAAGCGTGACCTCACCTCCTCTAGTGCAGTCCGCTCCTGCCCGCTCCACGCCGGTCTTTTGGATTCACGCGCAGTTCACGCTGACTGGTATCACTACGGTTCTGCTGGGACCTCTGCTGCCGACTCTGGCGGTGCATTGGGGCATGAAGGATCTTCAGTCCGGATACTTTTTTGCCGCTCAATATATTGGGTCGACGCTCGGCAGCCTGATTTCCACACAGGCGTTGCCGCGGTGGGGTTTTACGCGCGTTTGTACGGCGGCCATGCTGATTCTGTGCTTTGGGCTGGAAATCTTCGTTCTGGGCTCATGGAAACTTGGCTTGGCGGGAGTCTTCTGTAACGGCCTCGGTATGGCGCTGGCGATTGCCGCTTCCAACTTGGGGATTGCGAAAAACAATCCCGGCCGTGCATCCGCAGCTTTGAGTCTGCTCAATTTTGCGTGGGGGATTGGCGCTGTGGCTTGTCCGTTCCTGATTGGCGCGGGTCTTCGCTATCTGCCGTTGACGCAACTCATCCCGGCGCTCGGCGTCATGCCACTGTTGTTTGCCCTTCGTTTCGCAACCATGGACTCTTCGCGGGAGGCCCGCATCCCCGCGTCGCCCTGGAACCTGGCGCCATTCCTGCTCATCACCATACTGGCCTTCCTCTACGTAGGCACGGAAAACGCCGTGGGCGGGTGGATCGCTTCGTACGCGAGAAATGTTGCCCTACTATCACCAGCGACCGCTGCTATGGCTCCCTCCGCCTTCTGGGGAGCGTTATTGCTGGGCCGGGGATTGGCTCCGGCCGTTCTACGTTCGCATAGCGAACGCACAATCTACCGCCTGGGCCTTCTAACCGCAGGGGCTGGAGCGACGCTCGTTCTGACCACACATCTGGTTCCGTTGCTCCTCGCAGGAGCCGCCGTCGCGGGCCTTGGCCTAGCTGCGGTGTTTCCCATCACCGTAGCGGTGCTGTCGCGGGATCTCGGGGAAAATAGCCTGCGGCTAGGCGGATTCTTCTTCGCCATTGGCAACATGGGAGGCGCTACAATTCCGTTCCTGGTCGGCGCCGTTTCGACGCAAACCCAAAGCCTGCGGGCGGGGATGGCGTTGCCGCTGGTTAGCATGGCCCTGATGCTGGCTATCAGCGCCGCATTCTCGCGACGGTTGGCATTCTCGTCGCAAGCCGCGAGATAGGGTTCAACGGAGAAGGATCGCACGGCTGGTTGTGTCACTTTATGCGGGCTGTGGTATCTAAGGGCGAAGGAGTGACGTTCGATGAGCCGCCTTCCCTACCTCACAATCGCCCTGATGCTGCTAACCACCGCGAGTCTGGGAGCCACTCCCTCGGCCGGCCCTATTGTCGTGGAGCTGTTCACGTCCGAAGGCTGCTCCAGCTGCCCGCCCGCTGACGCTCTGCTCAGCAAGCTCCAGCAATCTGGCACCGTCGACGGGGCGGAAGTTCTCATATTGGGCGAACATGTAGATTACTGGAATCACCTTGGATGGGCCGACCGATTCTCTTCGGCTGGGTTCTCGCGGCGGCAGGGCGAATACGCCCACCGCTTCAAGCTCGACTCCGGCTACACGCCGCAGATGGTAATTGATGGACATGCCGAGATGGTCGGTAATGACGAGAATGGAGTCCGCCGCCAGTTGGCTTTGGCTGCGCATGCCTCCAAACCTGCGCGGGTGCAGCTCGCTTGGAACAGCGATAGCGAATTGCACGTGGAGGTTGATGGCGCTAGCGAAGGCGATGGACAAGTTCTCCTCGCCATTACCGAGGACGGGCTCTCAACGGAGGTGCGCAACGGGGAGAACGGCGGGCGAACCTTGCGCCACAGCGGCGTCGTGCGCGAGCTTCGCGAGATTGGCTCGTTGCGCCAAGGACAATTCTCTGCAACTGTAAAAGCCGTGCATCACCCAGATTGGAAGTCCGAGAATCTTCGCGCCGTCGTGTTCGTGCAAAAGCCTGGACACGGCGACATCACTGGAGCCGCATCGGTCGCCTATCGACGGTAGACTATGGTAGTGCTGTCTTCCCTTGGATCCCACTTCCTTCGGTAACGTTGTAAATGAAATCCGCCGGAACATCCCGCAACTTCTCGACGTTGCCATTCGGCCAACGAATTTCTACTTCGTCCATTTTCTCTTCGGCGCCCAAACCAAAGTGCAGCCTCAGATCGTTTTGCGAAAGATAACTGCCTCCGCTGCGCACGTCCGCCATTTGCGCAGCTTTCCCCGCACGTATCGTCACCCGCGCGCCGATCGCCAGCTTGTTGCTCTTCGTTCCTGTCAGCTTGAACAGCACCCGATGATTTCCGTTCTTGCAATGGTTGATCAGCAGCGACGGCGGCTCTCCCACATTCAAAAGCAAAATGTCCACGCAGCCGTCATTGTTCACGTCGCCAAAAGCCGCGCCGCGCCTTGCGGCCAGGGGCATCATCTGCAAGCCAGCCTCCGCTGAGACTTCCTCGAATGTGCCATCGCGTTTGTTCCGATGCAGCAACATCGGCTGCCGGTACGCTCCGGGCCCCACGCCGGTGCCGACTTGGGGATACACATGGCCGTTGGCCACGAATAAATCCAGCCACCCATCGTTGTCCATGTCGAAGAACCCCGTGCCCCAACCTACAAGCGGCACGCTCGGTTGCGCAATCTGGGCCGCCCAATTCACATCGGAAAATCCCTGCGGGCCCTGGTTGCGATACAGGTCGTTCGCCTGATCCGCAAAGTTCGTCACGACGATTCCCATTCGCCCGTCGCGCAGGTAGTCGCCAAAATCGACGCCCATCGAGCCCTGCTCCTGGCCTTCGGCGCTCAACGATACGCCAGCCTGAAGCCCGACTTCTTCGAAGGTTCCATCGTGCTTGTTCCGGTAGAGGTAGTTTGGACCGGCATCATTCGCGACGTACAGGTCGGGCCAACCGTCGTTATCGTAGTCGCCCCAAACCGCGCCTAGCCCGTAGTAGCGCCCCGGATCGCTCACGCCGGACTTCTTCGAGACATCTTCAAACGTCCCATCGCCCCGATTGTGGAACATCAGATCGCTCTCACCCTGCATGCCCCAGGGACCGCACTGCACCAAGACTCCCTTATCGCGGCAAAACTTCAAGTCGCTGCCCGGCTCGGGAAGCTTGTCCATGTCCACATGCACATAGCGGGAGACAAACAGCTCGAGCCGCCCGTCGCGGTCATAGTCCGCCCAAGCCGAGCCCGTGCTGAAGCCTCCAACCCCAAGACCTGCTTTCTCGGTGACGTCTTCAAACTTGCACCCACCCAGATTGTGATAAAGCGCATTACCGCCGTATCCGGTCACGTATAGGTCCGGCAAACCGTCGTTGTCGTAATCCGTAACCGAGACGCCCATGCCCCAGCCCTTACGCGTCAATCCTGATGTTTGGGTGATGTCGGAGAACTTCAGATCGTTATCCTGGTGGTACAGAGTCACCAGCGGGTCGCCCCCGTTCTTGCGGTAACGCTCCACGCTCGAACCGTTCACGGTAACAATGTCGAGCTTGCCATCGTTGTCGCAGTCAATAAAGCCGACACCTCCGCTCATCGATTCGACAATGTATTTCTTGTCTACGGAGGAAATATGCGCGACGGTAAGCCCAGCGGAGTGGGCGACGTCCTCAAAATGAGGAACCGCGACCCGCGGATTCGAAGTTGGCGAGGTGCCGCCAGCTTTGGTAGCGTTTGAGGGATGAGTTTGCGCGCTCAGAATCGAGGCGGCACACCAGAGAAGAAGAGGAAGGAGTCGATTCATCGGGGCTGGGACACCCCGATTATATCGGTACGATTTCAGGTGCGGCCCACTGCCGCCATTTCTTTTCTCTCAGCGGCCTCTTGCTTGGCCTCGCGGCTTGCTTCCAGGGTCAGGTCCTGCATACCGAAGCCGACGCCAATTTTCTTTAGGAAATCATTCGGAGGCGTGCCGCCGGCGAAGACCCAGACAAAGTCGTTGGGAATCTCCTGCACCGTGCCAGCCACGTCGATGATGACCGAGCCTTCCTTCACTTCGACTGGCATCGAGCGGTACAGTACAGTCAACTTGCCCTTGGTGATGCATTCTTCGATGCGCCGCGAGTTGCGATCCTTGATGCGGCCAAAGCGATCTTGCCGGTACGAGAGCGTAACCCTGTTCCCTACCTGATTGGCCAACCCCATCGCCGCTTCCACTGCACTGTCGCCGCCGCCCACCACCAGGATCCGCTTGTTGACGTAGTGGTCTGCCTCAATCAGGCGATACATTACCTTCGGCAGCTCTTCGCCTTTCACGTCGAGTTTCCGCGGAGTGCCCGTGCGCCCCAGGGCAAGGATGACAGCGCGAGCCTTGTAGGCATTGCTGCTCGTCACTACCGTAAATACTCCCTCTTCATTTTTCAGAACGTCGTCCACAGTCTCACCGGTTCGGCAGTTGAAGTCCGCCCGGTTGAGCACGGTATCCCAGAACGCCAGCAGGTTTTCCTTTGACAGCTCCGTTTTCTTGAACTTCCCATACATTGGGAAGTTTACTGGGCTGGTCATTACCAACTTTTGCCGCGGATACTTCGCTACCGTGCCGCCAATCTCGTCCCGCTCGATGGTGATGTAATTCAGCTTCTGCTCGATGGCGCGGAGTGAAGCGCTAATTCCGGCAGGCCCAGCACCGATCACAAGAACGTCGTAAATACCCTTGGTCCCGGCGGTTCCAGCAGCCGTTAGTCGGCTAGCAATAAGATCCACGCAATCTCGCCCCTGGTTGACCGCGTTCTTGATCAACGCCAGGCCTCCCAGCTCCCCAACGATGAACATGTTCTCCACGCTGGTCTCGTGTTCCGGAGTCAGCCGTGGCATGTCCGCGCCCATGCTGGCGCTCGCCATCACCATCTTGATGGCGCCGACTGGGCACGCCTCAGCGCACAGGCTATGACCAATGCATTTGTAGCCATTTACGATTACTGCTTTGCCCGCCAGCATTGCCAGGACATCGCCCTCTGGACAGACCATCGTGCAGGTGGCACAGCCAATGCAGTGAGATGTATCTATGTGGGGATGTTGGGAGGAAGGTCCGTGAGAGAAGAGCTTACCCTTCTCCGCGGACGCTCGCGCCGCAATGTCGCGCTTTTTTAGTCCTTGCAGGTAGCTACGCAGGAAAAATGCGCCAATGACGGCGGCGACCAGAAAGGCAATGAGGGTGTCCATCTAGAGATATCTTATCCGATCAGAAATATCCCATCATCGTAACCAGCACGATGTGGATGATCGCGAGCAGCGCAAACGTGTAACTGAAAGGCTTATGCACTACGTGCCAAAGATGAAAGACTTTCTGGGAGCAAGACAGAAACAGCACTCGTTTTGAGATCGCCGCTTCTTCACTGGCAACTTTGACCGCTCGTTCCAGGTCCGGATGTCTCGTCTTCAGCAATCCACCGAGCGCCGTTACCTGCTCTCCAAAACTCAGCCGGCGACGGCGCAAGGTAGCAATCTTGAAGGTGCGGCTCACATCCAGCACCATCATGTACCCCAAAGCCAACACGGTCGGCATCTTTTGAACACGCTCCGCTGACGGCAGACTCAACACATCACGCAGATCCGCTTTGCCGAGGATCCTTTGTGTCGCCAACTGCTCACCCAACTTAGCCTGAATATCCTGAACTTCCTTGAGCGACAATCCCGCCGCATTCAGGCTTCTCGGGATTTGCCCGTACAAATACCGTCCGATGATACCGCTCACCGAAACCGCGAACATGATCCAGAACGCCATGCCCGCGAAACCGCGAAACTTGAAGGCCGCATGCAGAGCAATCACAAAGGGCGCCGCAATCCCCAGCAGCACGTGATTGTCGAGCCAGTGCCGCGAGCTCCCTTGTTTCCCGAGCCACGCCCATTTCTTGCGTAGCGGGTAGAGGAAAATCACCAAAAACATAGCCAGCCCAAACATACCCAGCTTCACGCCCACCGGCCCACTGGGCTTCAGTAGTGCATGCTTGGGAGAGAACGGCCGGTCCGCCGCGCTTAATATGTAGTAGTTGAATCCATAGGCAAAGATTCCTGCCACCAAAGCCGCGGCAAGCATGTAGCCAACAAAAAGCCGTACGCGATGGGCCCTCTCCTTGTCGAAAACCGGCTTTACCGGCGCGACTACGACTCGTGTAGGGGCTGTGGCTTGCGTGCTCATTGTGCTTTTACCTTGTCTTTGTCCTCGATGACCTTGTCTTTGGCAACCTGCTCTTCCGAGCTCACCGAGAACCTCTTATAGTTGCTGAATTCATGTGTATTGCGCCAGTGCTGGCGCGGTGTTTCCACTTCCACGCTGGCCCGCGTCGGGAACCAGTAATCCCGCTTCAGATCCGTGAAGGGGATGGGCGCAAATTCCACCTCCGACCGCAAGGTCTTCAGGCCCACATCTTCCAGCGTCTTGTCCACGCCCGCTGTGATTTTCGTTAGTTCCGCCGTCTCCGGATCAACCCAGGCAACCCCAGAAAGCTCGAGCGGATATTCCTTACCGCGCAACGCCAAGGCTGCTGGCGTCTTTGTTCCTGGAATGTGTTTGAACCCAATCTTGGTCAGCCGATGGCCGCCGATCACCTCATCTTCCATCGGCGTAAACACAAAGCTGTTGGCATACATGGGATGGAAGACCAGGAACAGGGTGGCAAAACCGTTGCTCACCAACATGGACCTGTTCTTCTTGTCCGCCTTGGCTTCCTTCACTCCCAGCCGCGATTCCGACAGATTCAAATCCCCACCAGTGTTGGTCAGAATCACCAGATAGTCGTACGAAGACTGCGCTTTCAACTCCACCTTGTTACTGGTGTCGTTCTTAAACTTTTCCTGCGTCACCAGCTCGGAGCATTTCACGTCTGAAAACTTCTCCACATAGGAGGTCATCTGTTCGCTCATGCGTTGCAGCAGCCCCTGCAGTCTTTCGGCCTCAGGCGCAGCCGGCTGATCCCCAGCCCAGCAGAGCCCCAGCCCAAGAAAGAGCACCACGCCCATGGCAATCGACCGAGCTATCCCGTGCTTTGATGTTACCTTCGTGCTGGCCATCATTGACGTCCCTTCGATCTGTTGTCGAACCGATACCCAAATGAGAACAGGTACTGATCGTAACTAATCTCGCCGCGGTTGAGTGTGAAGTTACCCTGCAGGTAGTAGTGCGGGCCCAGCGTGGTCTCCATCGTACTCGTGTAAAACCGCGATTTGTTGTTGGATGTGACAGAGGATGTGAAGTCCTGCTGCCCTCCCAGGAATTCCAACCGCAATGTGTCGCTCAGCTGCCGTGAAACGGAGATTGATTCATACGACCCGGTACCGAAAGAACTGTCGAAACGCGAGTAGCGCACGTCTGCCCGCAATTTCCACCACGGAAGGCGGTTAAAGGTTAGGCCGAACATCTCGTTCAGCGAGGGGCTCTTATCTCCGCTGCGATTGCTTCTTCCCAAGGTCGTCGAGACAAAGATTTGCTTTAGAACTTCCACCCTCGCTCCGGCGCTAAAACCCTGGAACAGGAACTTGTCGAGCAGGCTCGTACCCAGAAGTGCGGGATCCGCAGTCGGAATATCGCGGAAGTAGTTGTAATTCGCATTGAGTTCCAGCCGGTTGAAGGGCTGGAAGCGCAGGGTGGAGAAACTGCGTCCCAGGCCGAAGCCGGGCGCCGCCGCGCTACCATTTCCGCTGGGGCTGTCGACCTGCGCCGCCTCGTAGAGTTCCAGGGGAATGCTCTGCATCCCGGCCAGGAACGACATGGCATAGAAGGGGAAACTGCGCCACACATGGGCAAGGATCA
>Ga0137418_10007448_pt1 | contig 10054 bp, 9 predicted proteins | sample CZODoug3_1_2_16f_FD_122242 | JGI IMG/M metagenome (GOLD analysis project Ga0137418, IMG submission 122242) | Vadose zone soil fungal communities from Angelo Coast Range Reserve, California, USA - CZODoug3_1_2_16fungal (Hybrid Assembly) | ecosystem: Environmental > Terrestrial > Soil > Vadose... | reverse complement strand
TCCGCGTCCTGCACCAGCACGACATCTCCCGTTACTTGCGTAAATCCGCGCCGCAATGCCGCTCCCTTGCCCTGGTTCGGCGTCTGAAAGAAAAACCTCAGATCCCGCAACTCGACCTGGTCGCCCCCATCCTGCGCGGGAGCGCATGCTTCGCCATTCGCCTGCCGCGCAGCCATGTTTTCCAGAATCTGGCGCGTTCCGTCGGTCGAGCAATCATCGATGATGATCACTTCCTTGCGTATCTCGGTATCCAGCACGCGCCGCAGAATCTCGTCAATCGTCGCTTTCTCGTTATAAACGGGAATAACGATCGAGACCTTGGGGTTGTCCAGCGCGGAAGGGTTGTGTCGTTGATGGGCCATGATTGTCGAAAGATTGTAGCGGCGCACCCTCCCATGAGTAAAGGCAAGTCCTCTCCTAATTCCGGTCTTGGTTACTATCTGTCTTTTCGCACTCCTCTAAACCCGCTATCCTTGTAGGGGCGCAGCATGCTGCGCCCCTACTTGAGTTCGCTTTCGGTACGCATGGAATCTTCTCTTCTCTGCGCTCTCTGTGTACTCCGCGAACTCTGTGTAAAATGTTTTTTTGTTTTAATTCGGCAATTCCGATGCCTCGCTTCTTCATCGAACAATTCGGTTGCCGCGCCACGCAAGCCGATGGCGCTGCCCTCGAGCGCCAATTGCTCGATCGTGGTTGTACCTCTGCCTCCACGCCCGCCGCTGCCGACATCATCGTCGTCAACACCTGCACCGTCACGGCCTCCGCCGACGCCCAGGCCCGCGACGCCATTCGCAAGCTTCACGCCGCCAACCCCGCCGTCCGCGTTATCGTCACCGGCTGTTACGCCCAGCGCGCTCCCGAAGAATTGGCCGCTCTCCCCGGAGTGGCCTGGGTCGTCGGCAATTCCCACAAGCCCCAAATTCCCCAGCTAGTCGACGCGCTCTCAACCGCCCCGTCCCCTGAATCTCCGACCAACTTTTTCCCCGCCGCTGCCTTGCGTGTTGACTCGACAGCCCCGTTCCATTCCTTTGTAGGGGCGCAGCATGCTGCGCCCCATCTCGGCAAGATCCTCACCGGCAACATGCTCGACCGTACCGAATTTCTTTCCGCCCCCGTCCTCGGCGGGGAAGGGAATCACACCCGCCCCACGCTCAAGATCCAGGACGGCTGCAACTCCCGCTGCTCCTACTGCGTGATCCCCTTCGTCCGTGGCAAAAGCCGCAGCCTGCCGCCCGAAGCAGTCATCCGGGAAATCCAGCACCTCAGCGAAACGGGATACCGCGAAATCGTTCTTAGCGGCATCAACCTCGGCTCCTACGGACGCGATCTTTCCCCCCGCCTCGAATTCGAAGATCTCCTCCGCCGCATTCTCGGCGAAACATTGGTCGAACGGCTCCGCATCAGCTCCATCGAACCGCTCGACGTCACGCAAGACCTCGTCGATCTCTTCGCTTCGACCGATCGCCTCGCCCAACACTTTCACATGCCGTTACAGTCGGGCTCCGATCGTATTCTCGCTGCGATGCACCGCTGGTACCGCGCCGAACACTACGCCCGCCGCGTCGAACTCATCTGCGAACGCCTCCCCCACGCCGCCATCGGCGCCGACGTCATCACCGGCTTCCCCGGCGAAACCGACCAAGACCACGCTGCTACTCTCGCCTTCATCGAATCGCTCCCCTTCACCTATCTCCACGTTTTCTCCTTTTCGAAGCGCCCCGGCACCAAAGCCGCCGCACTCTCGAACGAAGTCCCCGGCGCTGTCATCAAGCGCCGCGCCCGCGAACTTCGCGCCCTCGGCGAAGCCAAAGCCACTGCCTTCCGCCATTCCCAGCTCGGCCGCACCCTCCGCGTCCTGACGCTTCGCCATGACGAGGATCTCGATTCCCGCTCGACTCCGGCCCTCTCCAGCAATTATCTGAAGGTCCGCGTTAATGGCAATCATCCCGCCAACAGTTGCTTTGATGTGTTCATTTCAAGTGAAACTGGAACAGCTCTGGTAGGTGAACCTAATCTTTACAGCTCTGCGAACGACGCCTGCCCCGACTGGGTCGGGGCGTCTCAACGTTAAGTTTTTCTTCTCTTTTGTCTTTTTCTCTGCTCTCTCTGTGCTTTTGTGTACTCTGCGTTAAAATTCTTCGTTTTTTCCTTCAACTTTGAACCCTCAACCCTCAAAAATTACCTGTGCCAGTGCCTGAGTCTCCGTATGCGTGATGCTGAGCGCCACGCTTTTCACCCCAATCTGCTGCGCAATTTTCGCCGCCTCACCCGTTATTGCCAGAGTTGGCCGCCCGCTCGTCTCCCGCACCACTTCCAAATCCACCCATTTCACCCCGTGTCGCCACCCCGTCCCCAGCGCTTTCATCGCCGCCTCTTTTGCCGCGAACCGCCCCGCGTACCGTTCATATTTGTTCTTAAACCGTTCGCAGTATTCTCGTTCTCTTGGCGTATAAATCCGCCTCAGAAATACCTCCCCATGGCGCTCGATCGCCGCCTGGATGCGCTCCACTTCAGCAATGTCCACGCCCATCCCAATGATCAAGTCGCCTCCAGCGCTCTCACGCTCGGTCTTGGCAGCCGACTCCGATTATACTGGTACAGTTGTGACTCCCACGAAAACAGTGACGGCGAAACGCGGCACCCGAAAACCAGGCCCCCGCGCCAATGTCAACAGCACTTGGACCGATCGGAACGTGCGCGGCATCCGGAGCCTCCTGGTTCCCGTCTTGGCCAAACTGCCTTGGCTCGTCCACGGCTTCAGCACCCGCCCAGGCGGCGTCAGCCCGCAGGACGGAGAAGAAGTTCTCAATCTCGGTTTCACCGAATGGGACACTAAGGAAAACGTCCTCGAAAATCGCCGCCGCTTCCAGTCCGCCCTCGGCGCAACGGACCTTAACCTCATCTCCCTGAAACAAATCCATTCCGACGTCATCCATTTTTTCAAGGCTGCACCCGCCGAACCTTGCCAAGGCGACGCTTCCGCCACCGACCGCCCCGGCCTCCTCTTGGGCGTGCAAACCGCCGACTGCGTCCCGATTCTCCTGGTAGACCCCAAAAAGCGCGCCGTTGCCGCCGTTCATGCTGGCTGGCGAGGTACTCTCGCACGCATCGTCGTCAAAGCCATCGGCCAGATGCAAATGGAGTTCAAAACCAAGCCCGCCGACCTCCTCGCTGCCATCGGCCCCTCCATCGGCGCCTGCTGCTACGAAGTCGGCACCGAAGTCGCCACCCAGTTCCTTTCCCAGTTCGCCGAAGCCCCCGAATGGTTCGACGAATTCCGCACCGGAGACGAACCCAATCCCATCCAGTGGCTCAACATGATGCCTCCCGGCCACCAGCCCCCGCCGAAAAATGTGTTGCTCGATCTGAAAAAAGCAAATCGTGCTCAACTTGTGGATGCTGGACTTCGCTCAGAAAATATTTTCGTTAACGACCTCTGCACCGCCTGCCGCCGCGATCTCCTCTTCAGCTACCGCAAGGAAGGCGCTGTGTCTGGCCGGCTGATGTCTGTCGTCGGAATTAGGGAGTGAGGAGTGAGTGGTCGGGAGACGGCATTCGACTGTGCCGAGGATATTTGGTTTGCGATGCAAACTAGTTTGCGCGTGAGGCCATAAGGCTGCTTCCCACTTCGACTTCTTGGCCGGCATCGTTGCGCAACTTTCCGCCGTTACAGGGCTTCTATTTTTTCACTGGGGACTTACGACCGGCGAGCGAGAGCCATCGATCTGCAGAAGCGCCAACTGGCCGCAGGCGGCCATCACATCCCGCCCGCGCGAGTAGCGCACAAACGCCGGCACGCCCCGGTCCACCAGAATCCGCCGGAATTCTTCAATCCGTTCCGGCGATGATTCGCGATAGGGGAGGTCCCCCGGATTCCACGGGATCAAATTCACTTTCACACTCTTGAGCGGCGCCAACAACCGCACGACGCCTCGAGCATCTTCCGCTGCATCGTTCAGTTCGCCGAGCATCACGTATTCAAATGTCAGATGCTCCCACGTTCGCAGCGGATATTCCTTGCAGGCGTCCATCAGCACGGAGAGCGGATATTTCTTGTTGATTGGCATCAAAACGTCGCGCTGCTCGTCATTCGACGCATTCAGCGAGATCGCCAGTTTCGGCCGCAGTTTTTCCTGTGCCAGCCGCTCGATCCCAGGCACGATCCCGCTCGTTGAAAGGGTCACGTGTTTCGGCGAGATCCCCATTCCTTCCGGATCGAGCATGATGCGCACCGCCGCCATTACCGGCTCAAAATTCAGCAGCGGCTCGCCCTGACCCATCAGCACAATGTTGGTTTGCGGCGCGAGTTGCACCTTGCGCTCTTCGAGCGGCAACAAAACTTGTGCCAGAATCTCTCCCGCCGTCAGGTTTCGTATCAGCCCGAGTTGCGCGGTCAGGCAAAAGTGGCAATCAACAGCGCAGCCTGCTTGCGTCGAAATGCAAATTGTCTGCCGCCCCTCGCTCGGCATGAACACAGCTTCGATCGACGCCGGCCTCATCTTCCTCATATCTTCATCGGGAGGTAGCCCGAACAAATACCGCACCGAGCCATCCGCCGAAGCAAATCTTTGTTTCACCTCCGGCACTGCAATGCGTGTCTCTTTCGACAGCCGCTCCCGCAGCGCCGCCGGAAGATTCGTAATTTGCCCCACATCAAATTTTCTTTCCGAATACAGGGCGTGATAAATCTGCGCCCCGCGAAACGCCGACTCACCCAGCGCCACGCAGAATTCGCGTAACTCTACTTTCGATTTGCCCAGGAGTTCCGTAATCATGGGGGTGCTTGCAGCAACAAACAAAATTCCCTCGTTTACATCTTAACATGCAGCCCCCGGCCGCTATGCTGCGCGTGCGCCGCAAATCGCGCTATAATTCTTCGGCAATCCCCGCTTCCGCAGGATTGCTTTGTCGCTCTCTTTTCGGGCGCGCGTGAATCGGAGGCCCCCATGGCAGGAAACGTCGCAACCGAACAACTCACCATCACGGACTGGGTAAAGAGACTCGCCGCGATCCCTCAGCGCGATTTCACGCTCGAAATCGTCCAGGATTACGTCATTCGCCACTCGGTGCGCCCGGAGACGCTTGACAATTACTGCTATTATTCGAAGGGCAACTACACGCGCAATCTCATCTTCAAGAACGAAGTCTTCGAGTGCATGACTATCTGCTGGGAGATCGGCCAGGCCAGCCGTATCCACAACCATCGCGATCAGAATTGTTGGATGTCCGCGCCGATTGGTCGGCTGAAGGTCCAGAATTTCCGCGTTGACGAGCGCGACGCCTCGCGCGGCACCTGTCGCATTATTCCAACCGAGATCTACGAAATGGACGCCACGCATCCTGCTCATGTCAACCCTCTCGAGCCTGTCCATCAGGTCTTGAATCTCGCCGAATTCAACCAGCGCGCCGTCAGCATCCACATTTACTCGAAGCCCTTCGACACTTGCGAGGTCTACCTTCGCGAGAAAGGCACCTACGGCGATGTCCCCCTTCACTACACCAGCGAATACGGCAAACTGAACCCCGCCGAAAAGCTTTTATAGCGCCCCGACCTGGTCGGGGCCTCTCCGTTCTTGCATGTTGTTGCAAGGCTTGAATTTGGCGATTCGATTGCTTCTGTTTTTCCTTTCCACCCCGCCTGTGTCACAATTAATCTATGGCCACCGAAACGCGCGACATTCAGAAGCACGTTTTGCCCAACGGCCTCGTGGTCATCACCGAGACCATGCCCCACGTGCGCTCTGTCTCCGTCGGCGTGTGGGTCCGCAACGGTTCCCGCCGCGAAGTCCCCGAGGAGAACGGGCTCGCGCACTTTATGGAGCACATGGTTTTTAAGGGCACGGAGCGTCGCTCCGCCGAAGCCATCGCTCGCGAAATGGATTCCGTCGGCGGCATGCTCGATGCCTTCACTTCCAAAGAACAGATCTGCTTCAACGCCAAGGTTCTTGACGAGCACTTGCCCATCGCCTTTGACCTCATCGCCGACCTCGTTCTCCGCCCGAAATTCGATTCCGAAGATGTGAAGAAGGAACGCCAGGTTGTCCTCGAAGAAATCAAGATGGACCTGGACAATCCCGAATATCTCCTTCACGAGATTTTCACGCGCGGTTTTTGGCCGCGACATTCGCTCGGCCGTCCGATTCTTGGCACGCCAGAAACCGTGAAAGCATTCAATCGCGATTCACTGCGTTCGCGTTTTCTAGAGTGGTTCGCGCCGGATCATCTGGTGGTCACCGCTGCCGGTAACGTCACTCACGAGCAGGTGCTGGAATTGGTTCAGTGCGAATTCGGCCACATGAAGCCGACAGGTCCCGCCGAAAGCGACGGCGCGCCGCTGCCGGGCGCCCCCATCCATCTCGAAACCAAGCGCGACCTTGAACAGGTGCATCTCTGTATCGGCGTCCCGTCGGTTCCGTTGGGCCACGAAGACCGCTTCGGCGTCGCCGTCCTCAATAATCTTCTTGGAGGCGGCATGTCCTCGCGCCTCTTTCAAAACATTCGCGAAAAACAGGGCTTGGCCTACGCTGTTTTCAGCGAGCTCACACCTTATTCCGACGCCGGAATGATGACCGTTTACGCCGGCACGGCCGCGGAGACGGTTGGCCAGGTCATCGATCTCACCATTCAGGAATTTCGCGCGCTGAAGGAATCACCCGTAACCGAAGAAGAACTACGCCGTTCCAAGAATCACCTCAAGGGCTCGCTGATGCTCTCGCTCGAATCCACCAGCTCCCGCATGTCCAATCTTGCCCGCCAGGAGCTCTACTTTGGCCGCTTCTATTCGCTGGACGAAATCCTAGCCTCCATCGAAGCCGTAACCCACGAAGAACTCCAGTCCCTCGCGCAGCAATATTTCCAAGCCGGCCAAATCGCCGTAACCGTTCTCGGCCCACTAAACGGCTTCACCCTCGACCGTTCCCGCCTGGCTTGCTAGTCGGTCCGCGTGCGCGGTGTCGCCAAATAAATTCACGGTTGTCTTCCCAGATTCATTGTGGATAACCTTTTGACCGGTCACTATTTTGCGACCAGCAAGAAAGGAACTTTCGATGCTCTGTCCAGCTTGTCACCAGGACTGTTCCTTTGCGACAGTTTGCCCTCACTGCGGGGTTTTCGTGCTGAGTCCTGCGCTCCAGCCTCAACGGGAGATCCTTTGACTGCCAAGGTCAATCATTCTTCCATTCAACGTTTCAAATCGATCTTCGTTATCGGGGCCGCCGGCGCCGCCTGGACCCTGGTTGTCTATCTCTCTTATCTGCGCACAGTCCGATGGTCCGGAGGTGTGCGCAACGCGCAGTCATCCGGTTATTTTATTGGCAATCTTCTGACTCCCGTCCTGGCGGTGTCATTTGTCGTTTGGCTGATCAACCGAGGCCGGAAATATAAGATGTCGCCGACGTATAAGCAGTTATTGACGGCTTTTCTGGCGTTGGGCATCACTCTGGTTTCTTTTGCGGGATCACTGCGACAGACAACGGGTATCGATGAATCCTCCGCCAAGAAACAGTTGGGCCACCTGATGAAGCAAGCGGCGGGCAAGGAGACCGTTACGCCGGATTCCGAATGGTACGATGGACCGTCACGCGAGTTCTTTCGCGACATTCTGACATTCAATCAGGAATACACCAGCGCGAACCAGTCGGTTGACCAGTCTTCCCTCCCGAAACTTTACACGCCAGAATCGTATGCAACACGCCGGAGCATGCAAACGACGATTTCACAGCTTCATGCGTTTTAGACGCCGATAAGAAATACGAATCATTGGATCCGGTGCTCAAGAAAATGGAGGTGAACATCTCCGCCACGTCCGCCTCAGAGTTCGCAAAAGAAGAGTTTCTTAAAGGATTTCGCAGCAGCACGAGCAAGTCGCTCGCTCCGCGGAGAGAGACGTTCCGGACCGAGGAAGAATGGATGCAATCGTCGATCGATCTTTACGAGTTCACGCTAGCCCACTTTGGCGACTACAAGGTACAAGGCGAAAAACTAATGTTTCACGGCAATGGGTTGTTCGGCCAATTTCAGGACCTGCAATCAAAATCGATCACTTTCCGCAAAACTGCCATCGAGTCCAAACACAAGTTTGATGCAGGGCGACAGGATGCCTTGTCCCAAGCGGGTGTAACTCCTGCAGATATTTCCGCCCCGCCGCCTAAAGATAAGTAGGCCTTCGAGTGACATGCAGAATGAGACCACGAAAATCTTAGTTCTGGGTAGCGCGGTCGGCGTTGACGGCGGCGCCGATGATTCCCATTTCGTCGGAGGTTGGGACGACTTCGAAACGGCTGCCTTGCAGGGGGCTCATTTTGACCATTTCGTGCAAGAGCCTGTCCAACAATCCGATATCAATAAATTTCACGTCCGGGCCGGTAACGAAAAACATTCCGGGTCCTTCCATGTGGATGTTGGTGGCTGTGGCAGCGGCCAAAGCACGGTGACACAGCATCACAAATTCAGCGCAGCGCGCGTCACCGGTGCGGGCATTTTCGAACACCTCTTCGGGCTCCAGGTCCAGGAAGCGCATGCGCATGGAGCGGCGTCCGAGAATGCCTTCCAAGTGCCCGCGTCCGCCGCATCCACAGAAGTTTTCCTTGGGGTCCAGCGTGACCACGGAGTGTCCGCCCTCCCAGATGCCTTCGCTGGAAGGATAGCGGCCGAACCCCACTCCATTCCCCAGCGTCCACACGCGCGTAAGCTGGCTCAATTTTCCCTGTGTCGCCGCAATTCCGGCGGCCATGACGTCCGCGTCATTAAATATTCGAACCGGCGCGCCCGCGGCTTTGCCGCTCAGAGCAGAGGACAATGCCGCTTGCAACGCGAATCCCTTTATCTGTTGCAGGTTGGGAGAATCTTCCACGACGCCAGCGCGGATGATGCCCGGGAAGCCGATTCCGATCGCTGCGATCTTTTCTCCGCTCGCGACTTTCTCGACTTGTTGGCGGACACACTCCACGATGCCTTCCGCGGGCATCGATTGCAGCGGGTCCAGTGCTAGCGATTTTTCCGGATAAACATTCAGAGGGCCGACGCCCTTGTCGCCTTCCACCAGGCCAACAGCGATATGTTCCATAACCAGTACACCAACTGTCCTGCGCATCTTGCTCCTGCCAATCTTAGGTAGTCGAAAAGTCTGGCAATCGACACCTCACTCGGACGTGACTAGGCCCTGACCAGTTTGTTCAGACCATTGAATGCGGCCGCCTTATAACACTCCGCCAACGTCGGATAATTGAAAACCGTGTCCACGAAATATTCCACCGTGCCTTTCAGCGCGAAAACCGCCTGCCCGATGTGCAACAACTCAGAAGCTCCTTCACCGATGATGTGCACACCCAGCAGTTCCTTGGTTGACGGATCGAAAATGAGTTTCAGGCGACCGGTGGTGTCTCCGCGAATTTGTCCGCGGGCAATTTCGCGGAAAAAAGCCATTCCGACCTCGTAGGGGACGCCTTCCTCCGTGAGCTGCTCTTCCGTCTTTCCGATAAACGAGATTTCGGGAATAGTGTAAATCCCGTAGGGATAATTCGCGCGGTTGGAATTCGTCGGCATGCCAAATGCCCTGGCGGCGGCGATGCGCCCCTGTTCCATCGAAACCGAGCCGAGGCTGGGGAAGCCAATGACGTCACCTACGGCATACACATGCGGTTGTTTGGTCTGGTAATTTTCATCGACCGGGATGCGTCCTCGCGCATCGGCCTCCAGACCACCAGCCGCGAGGTTCAGTTCGTCTACGTTGCCTTGCCGTCCGACCGCATACAGCAGGGCCTCACCGGAAACTTTCTTTTTGCTTTTCAGATTCGCGACGACCGTGTGATCTGCTGTTTCTTCAACGCTCTCGACTTCCTCATTCAGGCGCAAGGTGACGCGCCGGTCTCGCAGATGGTAACAAAGCGCCTCGACCATCTCGGCATCGGCGAATTCCAGCAATCGCGGACGTTTTTCAATCAGCGTGACGCGCACTCCCAGCGTGGCGAACATGCACACATACTCCACGCCGATAACTCCGCCGCCCACAACGATCATGGTCTTGGGGATCACGGGCATCTTCAGAATTTGATCA
>Ga0137418_10007444_pt1 | contig 10057 bp, 10 predicted proteins | sample CZODoug3_1_2_16f_FD_122242 | JGI IMG/M metagenome (GOLD analysis project Ga0137418, IMG submission 122242) | Vadose zone soil fungal communities from Angelo Coast Range Reserve, California, USA - CZODoug3_1_2_16fungal (Hybrid Assembly) | ecosystem: Environmental > Terrestrial > Soil > Vadose... | reverse complement strand
TTCATGGGCCCGCGCGCCGCATTGATCTTGGCGGCGAGGGCAGTCGCTGGCCCGAATCCCGAATCCTCATTGAGTACGGATCGCAGAATCGCGTCGGCCCCATCGTAATCTTTGCGTGCGAAATCCTTGACGGCTTCGCCGACCATCCCGGCATGGCGCCGGTCGGTCTCGACCGCATCGATGCCGTGCAGGGCTCTCTGGTTGCCGGCCTCGATGGCCAGCACCCGGCGGTAGGTGGACACGGCGGTGTCGTACTGCCCGGCGGCACGCAATGCATCGCCGGCGGAGATCAATTTTTGAATCGAGTCCTCGCGCCGCGCCGTCAGATCCAGCTTGTACATCATGTTGTTCGGATCATGCGCGACTGCTTCGGCGAGTTTCGACACGCCGGCTTCGTAATTGCCGCGCTCGACCTCCGCGAGACCGTCGCGGTGCAGCTGCGTGGCTGCGCACCCCAACAGCACCGCGCTGCTCGAGAGTCCAAGGAGAAATCGGAGAGATATGTGCATTATTCATCGCTCACAGCAATGGATTGCTGAATTTTCAGTGGCATGTAAGTCAGCAGCAATTGCCCGGATTTGACTCCGTCCACGCTGTAGGTGTTGTCGAGCGTATCGCCGACCTTGACGTCGTAAACCCGATCGCCCGCGGTGAGGTAGTAAATCGCTCCGCCGCCGTCGGTGCGGAAGCTGCCGATGAACGCGAACGGCAACGGCGGCGCCGTCGGCGCGGGAGGCGGCTGGTAGATGACCGGCGCAGGCGGCGGCGGCGGCGGCGCCACGTACCAGGAATGCGCGGAGAAGAGAGAAGCTGCCGCGGTGTCCTTGACGATGCGATCGGAGGGGCCGAAAGACGCGTTCATCGCGGGGGATTTGTGGCCGGCCGGCGCGGGATGGATCGCGCGCGTCGCCGGCACTGCGCCGGGCGAGGACGTACCCGTGCCGTGGCTGGGTTCGATGGTCTGAGACGCGTCCGGCATCAAGACGATGTACCCGGCGCAAGCCACGGCGATGCCGATGAGAGCCTTGGTGCGCAGCGTGATTTTACCCGGCACTTAAGCACCTCGCAGGTAAATGACGAAGCCCACTTCCGCGTTGACCACCGTATCGCCGACGTTCTTGCGCTCGACATGCAGCTTGTCCAATCCGAGCGCCGGAAGCGCCGCCAGCGATTTGTCGATGAAGGTGCGGATGTTGCCGTAGTTCGCTTTGACCGGAAACTCGAAGGTGTAACGGGCGAGCCGGTTGGATGTCGGCGGGCTGAAGGTGTAGCGTCCCTGCGGAAGGTCGATGCCCGCATCGGTCGCCTGGACGAGCACCACTCCCAGTATCGCGGGAATCTGTTCGCGAGTGGGCAGCGACGCCGCGAATTGTTGCGGACTCCGCTCCGGCCTCCCCGCGGCCGGCGCCGCGTGACCCGCCTTGGTCAGCTCGTCCCGCAGCGTCAGCACCGATTGATGCGCCGGGAGCAGCAGCGCGATCGCCGCGACGGCGGCCGCGAGAAGCACCCCGATGCCCGTCAAGCCGGCGGGGCCCACCCGCATGAGCTGGTACCGCGCCTGCGGCAGGGCGCGCACCATGATGCGTTCGGCACGCTGTTGCAGCGCCATCATCGATGTGGCGGGAAGCGGCGCCGGCGGCGGCGTTGCCGGCAGCGGCGGCCGCGTCACGGTCCGGCTGTCCTCCGGAAGATTCATAGCGTGTCCTTCCACGCGCCGGTCAATTCGAAACGCACCGGATGCTGCGCATCGTCGGCGCGGATTTCATGCCGGTCGAGCATGGGATAGCTCAGTGACCGGCTCGCTTGCAAACGCTGCACATAGGCGAGCGCCAGGGCCAGCGTGCGAGCCTCGGCACTCACGCGCACGTTGTGCTTCCCGTGATCCGGTTCGACGCCGAGCAGAGAGACCTCTCCCTGCGTCTCCTTGCTCGCCTGTTCGAGTTCCGACAGCAACAGCGTCCATGGCGTCGCGAGGTCCGTCGCCGCCTGTTGCACGCTCACGAGCATGCGCGAATCCGCGGGCGTTTCGACGGGAGCGGCCGCGCGGGCATCGGCGCGGGCCAACGCGGCCAGCTTGAGTTCGAGGCCGGCGCGATGCTGGGTGATGGTGCGATATTCCAGAAGAACGACGCCGGCCGCCACGACGCCCACCGCCAACAGCAATGCGCCCGCCAGCGACAGTGCGGGGCGCCCTCCGGCAAAATCCAGTTGAATGGCGTGTCTCATGCCGCCCTTCTGCGCAGGTGTTCGAGCTGATGCAAGGTGGTGAGCGGCGGGTTCGGCTCGTCGAGCCACTCGAGGTCAGCCGAGCTCTCCGGGCGCAGCGCGCGCAAGGCCGCCGGCAGATCGACGTACACGCGTCCGTCGGTAGGACTCGCGCTGGCAAGCCGGCCGAAGGTCTGCAGCCGCTTCAGTTCACGCGCCCAATCGAGCCCGATGCGCACTGCGTGTACCCGGTCGATCCCGTCGCCGCACATCCGCAAGGCCGCGAGCGAACCCTCTTCGACGGTGACGAACCAAGCGGCAGCGGCGGCGGGCAAGACGTGGCGCCAGGTGTTGTACGCGGCAATGAGCTGCGGCTGCACCGACACCAGCTTGTAACGGTGCCGCAGCGCTGCATCGCGCAGCGCCTGCAGCAACGCCGTCGGTAGGGCGCTTGCCAGACGCGACGAGCCCGGGGGCGCCTCGGACAAGGACACGGTCCAGTCGCTCATTTCGGAGCCGAAGATACCGGACATCAATTCGCGCGCGTGCGCCAGACGTTCGCCGTGGGAGCTCAAGGCATCGGACCAGGGCACGACGGAATAGCGCACCCAGTGATCGGCGATCACTACGCGCACGCACGCGTCGGACCACGTGCCTTCGTTCAGCTGCTGTTCCAGCAGCGCGAGCGCACCCTCCCAGCCGGCCGCGGCGGCCGGGTCGGCATGATCCACCTCGGCCGCCAGCGTGGCACGAATACCGCGCCGCATGCGCACGAGGCACGCCCGCCGCTGGGCGAGATAAATTCCAACCTCATCACGCCATAACGGTGACACGATTGACCTCCTCGAGAGTGGTCTCGCCCCGGCGCACGAGGTCGAGCGCGACGCTGCGGATCAACCGCACGCCGCCCTTCTGAGACAGCTCCTTCAACTGGCGCACCGGCGCGCGGTTGATGATGGCTTCGCGCAGTTCGTCGTTGAGCACCAAGAGCTCGCCGATGGCTTTTCGGCCGCGATATCCGCTGCCGCGGCAATGTTGGCAGCCGCGCCCGATGGTGAAGTTGTAGGCGGCGCTCGCGGCCACCGACAACTGCGATTCCTCGAGAAGCTGCCGTGACGGCACATGCCGCTCCGCGCATTGGTCGCAGACCACGCGGATGAGGCGCTGCGCCAATACGCCCGACAGCGCGGACACGAAACTGTAGGTATCGACGCCCATGTGGGTGAATCGGCTGACCACGTCGAACACATTGTTGGCGTGCACCGTGGTGAACACCAAGTGCCCGGTCAGCGCCGATTGGATGGCGATCTGCGCGGTCTCGGAATCGCGAATTTCGCCCACCATGATCTTGTCCGGATCGTGGCGCAGAATGGACCGCAGCCCGCGCGCGAAAGTCAGGCCCTTCTTTTCGTTGACGGGGATTTGCAGCACACCCTGCAGCTGATATTCGACGGGATCCTCGATCGTGACGATCTTGTCCGATCCGGTTTGCGTTTCCGAAATCGCGGCATACAAAGTCGTCGTCTTGCCGCTGCCGGTGGGCCCCGTGACCAGCAACATGCCGTAGGGCAACGAGCTCAGGCGCCGCAGCTGGGTCACGACGCGCATGTCGAATCCAAGGACATCGAGCCGCAGCCCGTGCAGCCGCTCGGTGAGCGCCTGCTTGTCCAGGGCGCGCAGCACCGCATCTTCGCCGAAGATGCTGGGAATCACGGATACGCGGAAGTCGATCGGTCGGCGGTCGAGGGCGATGCTGAAACGGCCGTCCTGAGGCACCCGGCGCTCGGCGATGTCGAGTTCCGACATCACCTTGATGCGCGAGATCACCTGCTCCGCCACGGCCATGCCGCTCACGGTTGCGATGTTCACCAAGACGCCGTCGATGCGGTATCGCACGGTGAGGCCGTTTGCGGTCGATTCCAAGTGTATGTCGCTGGCCCCGGCGCGCAACGCATCGTAGACGGTCGAATGCACCAGCCGCACGATCGGACTGGAATCTTCGCTGATCGAGACGTACGACAGATTGTCCGGGCCCGCATTGGCGCTGCCCTCGGCTTCGGCCTGCGACAGCACGGAATCGATGGCGCGTAGCGCTTCCGCGCGGCGCGCAATGAAATTGGCCAACTCGTGATGCGCGGCAACCGCCCACTCGAGGACCTCGGTGGTGCGCGTCTCCAGCCAGCTGCGAAGCGCGGAGTCGAACGGATCGGCGACGATCGCCAGCAGGCCGCTCGAGCTCCGCACCACGGCGCAGAAGCGCCGAGTGGCTTCGGACGGCGGCAGTATGTCGAATGCCGGTTCGAGCATGGACAGCTCTTCCCCGCCGACGAAACGGTAGTCCAGCGCCGCCGCGAGTCCTCGAGCCAGGTTCGCGGGCCCGCGTCCCGAGGTTTCCTTCAGGATGTCGATCGTCGAACGGCCCGTGCGCGCAGCATCCGCGATGGCGCGCGCAATGACGGCCTCGTCGAGCGGAGCCATCACCGGCACCTCCGCCGCTAGCGCAATCTCCGGCACCGGCGCGGCCTCACCTAACTGGTCCTGCGGCGGCGCATCAGGGTTAAGCGAAACGACGGCATTCATTGGACACTTCCGGCCAGCTGGAATATCGGGAAATACATCAGGACCACGATGACGCCGATCAGCAGCCCGATCAACGTCATGAACAGCGGCTCGATCAAGCGCGTCACGATGGCCACCCATCGAGCGATCTCCTCGTCGTAGAACGCGGCGATGCGCTCCGTCATCTCGCCCATGTTGCCGCTGCGCTCGCCGACGCGCAGCATGCGCGCCGCGACCGGAGTGGTGAGCCCCTGAAGCTCCATCGCGTTCGCAATCGACTGCCCTTCGCGCACCGATTGCGTCGCCTTGGAGAAGGCGGGACGCAGGGCTTCGCTGAGCAGACCCGCGGACATGGTCATCGCCGTCACCGCGGGCATGCCGCTGCGCAGGAGCATGCCGACGGTCCGGTAGAGCCGTGCCAACTGATACAGACGCAGTTGACGGCCGATCGCCGGTACTTTGGCGAACCACGTGCCGAACAACGCGCGGGTCGAGCGCCGCGACAATGCATATCCGAACGCGGCCGCCGCCGTGCCGCCGACCGCAATCACCGCCATGGTGTGCGCCTCGAGCATCTGACCCCACTGAAGCAGCAAACGGGAGGCAAGCGGCAGATCCGAACCCAGTTGTTCGTAAATCGAACTGAATCGCGGTACGACATAGCCCATCAGGAACAATGTCACCAGCACGCCCGCCGCGAGCAGCACCGCCGGGTAAATCGAGGCGTTCACCAGGGTCTTCCGTAGCGCGTCGATCTGTTGTTGGTAGGTAATGAAACGGGTCAGCGCCTCGCGCAGCGATCCGGTGCGCTCGCTGGCACGCACCGTGGCGATGAAAAGATAAGGAAACGTCGACGGATGCTCGGCGAGCGCCGCACCTAAGGTTTGACCCTCGTACAGGCGGCTCAAGATCTGCTCGAGAGGACGCCGCACCGCTGCGGTCTCTTCCTTCTCGGTCAGCGCCTCCATGGACTCGACCAAGGACAAGCCGGCATCGAGCAGCGACACCAGTTCCTGGCTGAAAATGACGAGCGGTATCTTGCCGGGACGGGCAAACAGCCGCGTCTGGCGAATGGGGGTGAGCGAAATCACCCGCAGGCCCAGCAGCCCCAGCTGCCGACGAGCGTCCGTCTCGTCGATAGCATCGACCTGCTGTGCAAGCACGGCCTGCTCGCGGTCGAGGGCTTTTACACGGAATTCCACCGCTGCCTACCAGTTCCCGATGTCGGCGTTTTCGCCCGTGCCGCCAGGCTGACCATCCTTGCCATAGGACATGAGATCGAAATCGTTATTGTGCGTGCCGGGCGCGAGGTAGACGTAGGGATGGCCCCAGGGATCATTAGGAACGTCCTTTTTCAAGTACGGTCCGGCCCAATTCGGCTCGTTGGCGGGTGCCACATTGAGCGCCGCCAGGCCCTCTTCCGTGGTGGGCAAGCGGTTCATATCCAGGCGGAACTGTTCGATGGCTTTGTCGAGGGCATCGACCTGCGCTTTGGCGGCCTTGACCTGTGATTTCCCGACCTGCGAGAAATAACGCGGGGCGACGAACCCCGCCAGAAGGCCGATGATGACCATGACGACCAGTAGCTCGAGCAGGGTGAACCCAGCCGCCCGTAACCCAAGCCTCGTGGCAATGGCGCTGCCCGGATGTCGTCGCACTGGCATGTTGATCGTCGCCGCTCCCATCGTCACACCTCACTGTACGCAGTCATCCCGGCCTGCGAAGGTAGGAGAACACCGTATGATTGTGCAGGGGTATTTAAGCCTTTGCCGGGGCTCGATTCGACCCTGGGAGCGAGTCGTCGGTATCGATTCGATTATGTACAAGCGGCGGCGTGGCGAAAGGCAAATGACCCGGTATATTGTCTCCAAACAGACGGTAAGGACCGCTACCGGCACCCATCTACATGTACTCCCAGTTTTTCGGCTTCCGCAGACTGCCGTTTCGCCTGCGTCCGGACCCGGATTTTCTGTATTCGGGTACGGAATACCTGCACGCCCGCGCCGCCGTGATCGCAGCCATTCGCGGCAGCGCGCGGGTGGTGGTGTTCCAGGGGCCGCCCGGCGTCGGCAAGACACTGCTGCTCGACGACGTGCTGCAGGAGATTTCGGGCCAGTTCGCCGCCTGCCGCATCAATCAACCGCATATTTCCGCCACTGAACTGCTCCAAGCGGTCGTCATGCAGCTCGGGACCACGTCGGTCGAAGGGGACCGGAATCACCCCCGGCTGTCGTCGGAGGTGGCCGCGGCCCTGGATGCGGCCGGTTCGCGTGCTGCGCCCCCGATGCTGGTGATCGATGACGCGCAACTGCTCACCGCGGCAACGTTAGGTGTGATCGGCGACCTGTTGGCCCGCGCATCCCGCTTGAAGATACTGTTGGCCGCACAGCCAGACCCCCGGCAACCCGGCGGTCTTGCCGCGCGCGTCGCGACGCAAAAGCCGCTTCAGGTCCATCTGGCGCCGCTCAGCCCGGACGGCGCCAAGGCCTACGTCGAACATCGCCTCAACGTGGCGGGCGGCGGGGGCAAGGAACTGTTCACGGCAGATGCGCACGCGATGATCTTTCAGCACACCGGCGGCTCGCCGCGGCTCATCAATGTGTTGTGCGACACGGGGCTGCATGCGGCGTGTCTACGCGCATCCGGCCAGGTGAGCGCGGCCGAAATCCTGGTGGCCACCCAGGATGCGCGCTGGCCGGAAGCTTTGGCGCGCGACAAAGCGCGGCCCGGGGTCGATTCGCACGGCGAACTCCCCGCCCCAACGAATGAGGAAGAACCCGCGGCCGCCGCCGCGCAACTCGTGGTCAGTCACCACAACGAGCACGTCGCCACATGGCCGCTCGAGGCCGGCCGCATTTCGATCGGCAGGGCCAGCGACAATAAAATGCAGCTCGAGACGCGGTACGTCAGCCGGCATCATTGTCAGATCGTGACCGTTGGAACCGTGTCCACCGTCGAGGACCTGGGGAGCGTCAATGGCATTACCGTCAATGGGAAATTCGTGAAGCGGCATGTCTTGAAGCACGCGGATCAAATCATGATCGGCGAGCACGTGCTCACCTATAGGGTGACCTGACGCAGGGTGACAAGGGCGCCCGAGCGCCTCGCAAAGTCAGCCGCTCTGCACTTGGAGGATCAGCGCCCGCAACTCGGCGGTTTCGAACGGCTTCGCCAATGTTCCGTTCGCGCCCGCCGCCTTGCAGGCAGCCAGGTAGGCATTCGTCGAAATCGCTTCGGGCAGGTAGGAATTCAACCCGAAATTTCCGCCGCCCGAGATGGCGATGATCCGCACATCGGGAAAATCGCGGCGCATGATTTTGATAGCCTCCACGCCATCCATTCCCGGCAGAATGACGTCGACGATGACGAGGTCGACCGGCGACTCGCGCATCGCGGTCAGCCCCGCGTCGGCATTGGAGGCGCCAATGACGGCCACGGCGGTCGACCCCAGCACCCGCTTGAGCGCCTCGAGCACGAAGAGCTCATCGTCGATGACCAGGATACGCTGCACCGCTATTCCGAAGAGACCAAGTGATCGACTTCTTCGCGCGAGAGAAGATTGCAGCTCACGGCATAACGGGCAACGGCGGCAGTGCTGCTCAAGTTGAGTCGGTGCATCAGATTGGCGCGATACTTCTCGACGACCTTGACGCCTCGCCGCAGGTCGGCCGCGATACGCCACGTGGGCACTCCGAGCGCGATGAGCCGCAGGATCTGCCGGTCTTCCGCATCGAGCGGCGAATTGGCGGCGGGCGGCGCCGTTCCCGCTTCGAGCAGCCAATTCTGCATGATCATACCTGTGACGCCGAGGCAGAACGCGTTTGCACCGAGCGCGGCACGGCGCACCGCAGCGAGAAGATCCGCGCGCAACGCGTCCTTGCGCACATAGCCGATCGCGCCCGCCGCGAACGATTCACGGATGCACTCGAGCGAGTCGAGAGCGGACAGCACCAACACGCGCATGGTCGGGCAATCGCTGCACAGCTTGCGCACCGCGATGGTGCCGGTGCAGCCGGGCATATTCAGATCGCAAATCACCAGATCCGGATTGTGCCTGCGCACGAGGTCGATGCCGTTCTCCAGATCGCCCGCATCGCCGACCACGGTCATGTCGCTCTCGAGCCCCAACAAGGCGCAGATCCCTTCACGCACGACGGGATGGTCATCGATGAGAATCAGCCGAATCGGCTTCACCTCGCGCCTGACGTATTCAGGCCATATCGCATCCGCCGGGGGTGCCAAATCGAGTTGCCTCATCACGATCCCTCGAAACACCGAATTGATGCCTTGAATTTCAGATTACTTGACCCCCGTCACACCAACAAGGCCTTTGCAAGTTCTCGTTGCAAATTGTGACGCAATTCGCAGCGCCGTTCGCCGAACTACCTAGTTTCCTCCGTTGATTTAGTAGTCTCCGCCTTGTAGGTCTATTGAAAATTCGGATAATGTCCGGATTACTCCGTCGCAGCGCCTCTATTTCATCTCGGGCGTAGGATTCCTCTCCAGGGAAGGATTCATCTGCGGGGTACCGCGCATGCCCCCCGCTGCAAGATTGCGCTCCCGTCCAGGAGTGGGCTTGGCGAATGTCCGAATATCGAAGGGCGGATTCAGCGCGACCTTTTCGATGACCATTCTATCGGCCGGCTTTCCCGACCCAACGCCGATCTCGAGCGACGACGGGAGCTGCAGACCCTCGACGGTATGGTAGCCACGCTGATAAACGGACACGAACCCGGGTTTTCCCGACACGTCATAGGACATCCGGTCGTAGCGGATGTCGAGGAAAGTCTCGGCGTCGATCCATACCTTCTGAGGTTCACCGGAAGCAAGGCGTACGTTCAAGCGATAGGTCTTATGGCCTTCGATCTCCTCGACCCCCTCGAGCGTCACCAGGTTTCCCTTGCGTTGGTAGTCCATGAGCGGTCCGTCGACCGCTTGTGCGGCGTGCGCAAATCTCAGCTCTTCCGGAGTGAACGGCTGCAATTCCGGGCGTCCGTCGTGACCTGCACCCACTTTCCATCCCTGCGCTCCGTCGAACACCCGCACGGTTTTCCTGTTCATTGTGGTGACCTCGAAGCGGGCCTTGTTGGGACGTTCCTGCTGCAGCACGAACCGCATATCGGGCATGGATGCATTCGGGCTTTCCATATGGCCCGCCCAGGCCATGGTTTGAACCTTGCGCCAGGCATCGAGTCCGCCCCGCGCGGCCGCGTTCTTGGCAACGATCTCGGGTGCGGTCAACTTGGGCTCGGGCGCTTGTTTCGCGGTCACCACGCCGGCCGCAAAACCAACG
>Ga0137418_10007443_pt1 | contig 10059 bp, 6 predicted proteins | sample CZODoug3_1_2_16f_FD_122242 | JGI IMG/M metagenome (GOLD analysis project Ga0137418, IMG submission 122242) | Vadose zone soil fungal communities from Angelo Coast Range Reserve, California, USA - CZODoug3_1_2_16fungal (Hybrid Assembly) | ecosystem: Environmental > Terrestrial > Soil > Vadose... | reverse complement strand
CAAAAATCGACCTGTTGGCGCGCCAGAAGATCGAGAACCAGAAGAAGACCATCCTCGAAGGCAGCCAGGAGTGGGACATTCTCTACCGCAAGTATTACAACGAAGAAGTGAAGAAGCTGGGAATTTAGACTCCGTCGTCGGTCGTCAGTCGCCGGCAATAACAGCCAAGTTTGAAATTGGTGGCCGCGGCCGCCAATTTTTGGTGTCTTGCAGCCTGGAGCCGAGCTGCGCGCGGAGGACAGACGAGGGCGTCTGTCCCTGCGCGGTTCCTGGCATCGGCGGCGTTCGGATCACGGTCCCGGTTCGAGAGCCGGCATCCGCAACACGTCGTCGCCCTGCTCTTTACGATCGACGCCGAGCGCGTGCATTTCGCGGGCGACCGGTTGCACCATGTCGAGCATTTCGCGCAGTGCCGCCATCGCGCCGACCGCCTCCTTGTCGCTGTTGTCAGCGCCTTCCCGCTCCATGATCGACTCCAACAGAGTCTTCGCGCGGGGAAAGGGGACGATCTTCACGTCTTCTTTCTCGCCGATGTTGGCGGCTTTTTTGGCGAGGCCCAGGGCCGTGTCGAAACCGCCCAGCTCGTCGACCAAGCCCAGGGCTTTCGCATCTTCGCCGGACCAGATGCGACCCTTCGCGATCTCGAGCACCTTCTCCCTGGGAAGCTTTCGCCCGTCCGCGACTTTGCTGGTGAAGTCGACGTACACGCGATCGAGCCACGCCTGAAAGCGCTGCCACTCGGCCGGAGTGTAGTCCTGAACGCCAGTGAACATGGTGGCATTGGCGCCGGTGTGGACTTCGTCCCAGGAGAGGCCAACCTTGTCCCAGAAGCCGGAGGTAACGATCTTGCCGCCCAGCACGCCGATGGAGGCCGTGATGGTGCCGGGTTGGGCGACGATCTTGTCGGCCGCCATGGCTACGAAATATCCGCCCGAGCCTGCGAGGTCACCCATGGACACGATGACGGGTTTTCCCGCTTTGCGCGCGTTCACGACCTCGCGCCAGATCGTGTCGGAAGCAACGTAGGAGCCTCCCGGACTGTCGACGCGGAACAGGATCGCCTTCACGTCTTTGTCGGCGACGGCGGCACGGAGGGCGCCGGCGACCGTGTCCGATCCCATGGTTTCCGATCCATTCACGGCGTTGTAATCGGTTTTGCCCCGAGACACGCCGCCCGCGCCATACACCAGGGCGATGGTCTTGCCTCGGTCGTGGGGGCGCCCGGCGCGGTCGAGATACTTGTCGAGGTAGAGGAACTGGGCGTCGCCGCCAGCCTTCTTCCTGGCCTGATCAAAGACTTCGTCGCGGTAGGCAAGACCGTCCACCAGTTTCGCGTCCAGGGCTTCCTTGCCGAGGTAGGGTCCTTTGTCGACGACACTCTGAAATTGATCGGGCGGGATTTGCCGGGCGGTGCAGATGCCTTCTTTGAGCTGGCCAAACCAGGAGGTTAGAACTTTTTCGAGCGCTTCCTTGTGCGGCGCGGTGAATTTCGTCTCGGTGAAGGTGTTCATGGCATTCTTGTATTCGTAACGATGGTCGCCGTGAAACCGCATGCCCAGCTTCTCGAGGGTGCCTTTGACGAAGGGGGTCTCGAGCATCACACCGGTGAGTCCGATGTCGCCCGAGGGCTGCAGGTATATCTGGTCGAACGACGTGGCCAGGTAGTAGGCGCCATTGCCCGGGCCGAATTCGCCAAAGGTTTCCGCGTAGGCGATGGCAAACTTCTTGTGGGCGCGGAAGCGCTGCACGGCTTCGCGCAACTCCTGCGTCTGCGCCATGCCCATTTGCACGGCACTGACACGAGCCACCATGCCCTTGACGCGGTCGTCGCCGGAGGCGCGGTCGATGGCGTCAACGACATCGCGCACCGTGGTGCGATCGGTGAGTGTGAGCTTGGCTTCGGTCGTCTGCGGGATGTCCTCGACCAGGGGCTGCTCGAAGTTGGCTTCGAGGATGGTCGTGGACGGCACCTTGCCCTTGCGCCCCCAAAGCAGCATGACGGTCGCGAGCACGGTGAGTAGGTAGATCACGCCCAGGGTGACCAAAACGCGAACGATGAATTTCTTCATAGCGGAATTCTCCTGGTGCTGCAGGACGGATGAGTCTATCGCGGGCAGGGAGCAGGAGGCGAGGGGAGGTCGGTCGCTGGCCGTTTGTCGCTGGTCGTTGGTGTTACGGACCGATCATGACGCGGCGTGTCACAGGCTGCGGGCCTGCTATCTTTGCCTTGGGCAAAGCTCCTGGCCAGTCATTACCGAGCACCTCAAATGACGAGAATCGACGACATCACCGCGACCGTTAAACAGGCCGCCAAAAACGCAGGCTTTGAGCTGGCGGGCATCGCCCCGGTTGGTGATTTTTCAGAACTTCGCTACTTTCCGGAATGGGTGGCTTCAGGTTACGCGGGCGAGATGAAGTATCTCGAATCGAGGCATGACGCCGGAGATCTGAAGCGGGCGTCTCTACGAACGGTCGCACCCTGGGCACGCAGCGTGGTCGTCTGCGCGATCAACTACAACACCGACCAGCCTTATTCCACCCAAAGGAACGATTGCGAGCGTGGATGGATTTCGCGCTATGCCTGGAGTCTGGAGGACTACCACGAGTTGGTGATGCGGAGATTGCGGGAGGTGGAGCGGAGCCTTGTCCAGACCTGGCAAGACCCGCAGAATCCCGCAGGGCCAGCGGTCGAGACCCGATGCTATGTCGATACCGGGCCATTAGTGGAGCGCGTGTATGCGAAGTACGCAGGCGTTGGGTGGATCGGGAAGAACACCTGCATTCTGAATCAGAAGATGGGGTCGTGGCTATTCCTGGGAGTGATTCTTGCTTCTGTGGAACTGGTGCCGGATCTGCCGGCACCGGATCGCTGCGGGACCTGCACGCGCTGTCTCGACGCCTGTCCTACCCAGGCTTTCATCGCACCCTACCAGCTTGACGCCAACAAGTGCATCTCGTACCTGACGATTGAGAAGCGCGGCGCGATTCCCGAGGGGATGCGGGAGGGGATCGGACGGCATGTGTTTGGTTGCGACATCTGCCAGGATGTGTGCCCGTGGAATCGCAAGGCTCCGGTCACCCGTGCGGCCGATTTCCAGCCGCGCGCAGGACTGGTCAATCCGGCACTGGAGTGGATGGCTGAAATGAAAGCTGAGCAATTCCGCGAGATGTTTCGGGGCTCGGCGATCCGCCGCGCCAAATTGAGCGGGATGCGGCGGAATGCTGTCATTGCGATGGGAAATAGCGGGACTCGGGACTTCGTCCCGGCGCTCGAGCGATTGCGGGAAGATGGTGATCCGATCGTGGCCGAGAGCGCGGAATGGGCGTTGGAGAAGGTGAGATCCATCAAGAGCCCTTGACCGCAGAGAGTGCGGAGAAAAGACGCTCAAGGCGACCCAGGGGTTCGTCCCCCGAGCCAGCGGTGGAGACTCCTGGCGCGGCGGGAGGCGAGTGAAGCGAAGCATGGGATCGGTCGACTCCGTGGGTCGTTCGCCAATCACAGATCAGGGCGGGAGTCCAGAGCGTGCTTCGGCAGGCCTGTTTTGGCAGGTGCGCTTCGCCCAGACGCGCCCGGCCAAGCAGGGTCCGGACAGGGCGCGCTGCGGGTCCCAGGACTAAGGTTAGGAGGCGAGCCGCAGGCACCTCGCCGTCTGCAACGAATCCTCTCCGTGGTAGCATTTGCTCAGTCCATGTCAGCGCAGCTCACCATGGGTCGCTTCTCGTCTCCGACACTTCGTTTCACACCCGCGGTGCTCGTGCTTTTCGTGTTTAACCTTTGGCCTTCTGCCGTGTCTGCCGCCGAGCCGGAATGGCTGGAAGTCCGCTCGGCGCATTTCTCGGTCATCACCGAGGCGGGGGAGAAGAAGGGCCGCGAAGTCGCGTTGCGCTTCGAGCAGATGCGGGCAGTGTTCGGGCAGCTGCTGGCGCGGAACAAGCTGAACATGCCCGTGCCGCTCACCATTTTTGCCATTAAGGATGACAAACGCTTCTTTCAGACGGCGCCGCTGCACAACGGGCAGCCCATCAGCGCGCCCGGCTTTTTCGTGCCGGGCGAGGACCACCAGTTCATCGTACTCAATGTTTTTGAGGAAGATTCCTGGCGGGCTGTCGCCCATGAGTTCGCGCATCTGCTGCTCAACTACAACTACCCGCCCACACAGGGGTGGTTCGACGAGGGCTTCGCTGAGTATTTTTCCTCCCTCCGGCTCGACAACAAGCAAGTTGAAATCGGCAACGATCCGGAACTGGGGCCGGGGTACGCCGAAGACCTACTGGGCAAGCCGAATGAAGAGCGCAACGCGCCCAAGTCTCTGACTGAACTGCTCAGCGGATGGGTCTGGCTCTCGGTGCCGGACTTGTTCAGCATGCGGCACGACAGCTCGAGCTATCAGGAAGGAACCCATCGCACACTTTTTTACGCGCAGTCCTGGATGGTGATGCATTACCTGCTGAACAAGGACAAACTGGCCGAAACCGGGACTTATTTTGACCTGGTGGAAAATCAGAAGGTGCCGGTGGATGAGGCCATCGAGCGCGCATATGGGATGACGGCGTCCCAGTTCGACAAAGCCGTCAAAGACTATTTCCACTCGCTGACCCAGTTGTTTCAGGACCAGGAGGCCGCCAGGCAACCGGGAGGGCTCACCACCCGCCCGGAAATCTACCACTTCGCCACCCCGGTGGTGGCTGGCGAACTTGCCACCGAATCCAAACCGGTCAGCGGGGCCGACGCGCAGGCGCAGCTGGCCGAGGTCATGGTACGCATTCCCGACCGTCGCCAACAGGGATTGAAGGAGATCGACAGCGTCCTGAAACTGACCGACAAGAAGGGCCAGCGCTTGGACAACGAGATCGCGCACCGGGTCTTGGCATGGGTCCACATGGACAAGAAGGAATTTCCGCAGGCGGCCGAGGAGTTGGGTAACGCGGCCGCCATCGACTCACGCGATATCTCGATTCGCTACTACCTGTCGCTTCTGAAGTACAAAACGGCACAGGCGAATCATGAGGAAATCCAGGGTCTCGCGAACATGATGATCGACCTGAAGGTGACGCTGGACTGGTATCCGGAATTCGCCGAGGCCTACAACATGCTGGCCATGGCCCGCATTGAGGGCGGCGGAGCGGCGTCGTCCCTGGAAGCGATCAGGGAAGCCATCAAACTCAGCCCGCGCAATGAACAATACCTGTTTAATCTGGGTCAGATTGATGAGACGGCGAAAAAGTGGGACGACTCGCGGGCGATTTTCGAGCGCCTGAAGGCGAGCGGCAACCCGCAGATCGCCGCGGCCGCCCGTCAACAATTGGACCAGCTCGCGACCATCCAGAAATACGGGATTTCTCCGAACGCTCCCAAACACGCGGTGCAGTCTTCCCCCTTTGACGAACTCGAGCAGGAAGCGCAGAAGCGCTCCCAGGCATCCCCCCAAGACGTCGCCCCCGTCCCGGACAAGCGCCCCACCCAGTTTCTAAAGGGGACACTGGTCAGCGTTGACTGCTCCCGAACCCCGGCTGCCGTCCTCATTGTGAATACCGGAGCGAAGTCACTGAAGCTACGCACCGCCGACTACAAGTCGCTGCTGGTGATGGGCGAAGACCGCTTGTCCTGCGAATGGAAGAATCGGAAAGTTTCGGTCAACTACAAGCCGGGCGGAACCGTAGACGGAGACCTGGTATCGGTAGAGGTCGAGTAGTCGGACCACCAGCCCGCCACCTGCTCCCCTCAAACGCACGGAACGATCCCGCAGAAGTGAAATTGGAGATCCCAACAAAAAACCCTCCCAGACAAAAGCCGGGAGGGGTAGCCCGTGGGGGAAGCGGAATCAGACGCGAACCACGTTCGCTGCCTGGAAGCCCTTGGGGCCTTTGAGCAAGTCGAACTCCACGGTCTCGCCCTCATTGAGCGTGCGGTATCCATTCTCCTGGATCGCGGAGAAATGGACGAACACGTCCTCGCCGGTGGAGCGCTGGATGAATCCATAGCCCTTTGCTCCGTTAAACCACTTCACAGTTCCCTTCTCTCTCACAGAGAAACTCCTTTCGCCTCATCGCGAAGAATTCATCTCGCCGTCCTCCGTTGAGCCTCCAGATTCGGATAGCCCCCCCTCAAAGGATCGGAAAGACAGGTCGCGTTGCCGCCGACGGAAGAAGTCCCTGCCAACATAAAGGGCTCCTGAGTTCGGCGCCGGGGTAAAGGAACCACGGCGCAAAGCTCAGAAGCCCGAGACGATAGCGCGAATTTCGACCGCCTAACACAGAAACGTCAACCCACGTACCTGGACTTACTACCGACATTCCGGCAGTGAGCCCAAGATAATATGCAGGTCAGCCCTTCTTGGCAAGAAAAGAAATTCAATAAACCCTCTTAGAGTCAAAGGCTTGCGCCATCAGACGGAAGCCCCAATATGACCCCCGGTCTTTGGTGGTTACCTTTTGGTGACCTAAGGCAGACGCATCCCTTTGATAAGATTATGAGAAACTCCGTGGCTGACCCCATACAAACCACCGTGCCCCGGCCTGCCGAGGGCCTGAAAACCCGTTCCCGAATCGGCAGTCGTACCTACTCGGGGCTGGTGCTTTCTACGGTTCGCTACCTCATGCGGACCGAAGTGCATACCTTCGCGTTTTCCGTAGCAGCCAACGCGCTGCTTTCTTTTTTCCCATTTGTCACGCTGCTTTTGACCCTGATCCGGCGCGTCTTTCGCTCGCCTGGAATGTATGAGGTAGTGTTGCAGTTGCTTCGCGACTACCTGCCCGCAGGGCAGGATTTCGTAATCCGGAACCTGAACGCCATGGTCGGAGCGCGTCATCAGGTGCAGATCGTTTCCCTGGTGATCCTGCTGGTCACTTCGACGGGAATTTTTCTGCCCCTCGAAGTCGCACTCAACCGGATATGGGGCTTCGCCGAAAATCGGTCGTATCTCGGAAATCAGTTGATCTCGCTCGGACTGGCATTCTGGTGTGGCGTCCTCGCCTTGCTCTCAGTAGGTATGGGCGCAGGTAACGTCGCGCTGATGGAGTTTCTGCTGCGCGGCCACGCCACTATCGTCGTACGCGTGGTGGGATTTCTGGCGATGAAAGTCTTCGCCATGGCCGCCAGCATCGCCATCTTTTTCCTAATCTATTGGCTGTTGCCGAATGGCAAAGTTCCCGTCCGCGCCGTGCTTCCCACTGCGATCATCATGGGACTGTTGTCGGAGGCGCTGAAATACGCCTACATCCTCGCCCTGCCTTGGCTAAATTTCGCCGAAGTCTACGGGCCCTTCTCCCTGTCGGTCAGCCTGATGTTCTGGGCTTTTCTCTCCGGACTGCTGCTGTTGACGGGCGCGCACCTGTCGGCAGAAGGACATGTGCCGAAGCCATAGCCAGATTTTTGCCAGATGTACTCTTCGAGGCCTTCTTCACAGACGGGTCACACAATCTTGTGACTGCCGACACCGTGCCGGCAGGACTGAGGGCGTACGATGCAATGGTTTCCCGTTTCCCAGTTTCCCCTCCGAGCAGACGGCGAGGACGCCCGCCTCTCCCCTAGCACTTACTTCTTCGTCCACTGATCCACCCACTCGTTGACCGTTTTGTACCAGAGCTGCGAGTTCTGCGGCTTCAGCACCCAGTGGCCTTCGTCGGGGAAGTAAAGCATCTTCGAAGGCACTCCCATCCGCTGCAGGGTGGTGAATAACTGGAAGCCTTCGCTGACGTCGAGCCGGTAGTCTAGTTGCCCATGCACGACCAGCGTTGGCGTTTGGAAGTTCTTGGCGTACTGGTGCGGCGACCACTTCTGATACATAGAGCGATTGTCGTAGGGCGTGCCTTTGTACTCCCACTCGTTGAACCACAACTCCTCAGTCGAGCCCCAGGCAGACTCGGCGTTGAACATGCTGTCGTGCGAGACGATGCACTTGAAGCGGTGGGTGTGTCCGAGGATCCAGTTGGCCATGTAGCCGCCATAGCTCGCACCCAGCGCGCACTCGCGGTCCTTGTCGATGAACGGATAAGTCTTCTCCGCGTAGTCGAGACCTTTCATCAGGTCTTCGAATGGAGCGCCACCCCAGTCGCCGTTGATCGCGTCAATGAACTTCTGGCCGTAGCCGGTCGATCCGTGGAAGTTGATCATGACGACCACGTATCCGTTGGCGGCGAACAGCTGCGGATTCCAACGGTAGGACCAGTCGTCTCCCCAAGCGCCTTGCGGGCCGCCGTGGATGAGGAACTTCACGGGATATTTCTTGGCGGAATCGAAGTTGGGTGGTTTGAGCAGGAAACCTTCGACCTGGTCACCTTTGGCACCGGGAAACCAAAACCAATTGAGTTCTGACATGGCAATATGGGACAGGATGACATCGTTGATGTGCGTGACTTGCTGTCCGTTCTCCTGCGATGAGGACATGGCGGAAGGGACCGCTTGCGTATAGATCTCGATGGGTCGATCAATCGACATTCTTGTGAAAAGGATCTGCTCGCCATCCGGTGCGAGAGCAAGATCATCGTCGTATCCAAGGCCACGCCTGACGGTTCCGTGGTCTTCCGAGGAGATTATTCCACCCCTGATCGTCATTCCTGTCGCTCCCGGTACGTGCAGTGGATCGTTGGGGTCGAAAGGGGCGGGGAGATCGACACGCCGAGTGCTGGCAGTCCCCGCGCTTTCCTCCACATAGAAGATCGCGTGCGAATTTGTTGCCCATGCGAACGTCCCGACCCACTGGTCGAGGCTCTCGGGTAGACCCGTCTTCTCCTGGCTCTTGCGGTCATACAGCATCAGCCGGAACCGGTCACTCTCATACCCCGGCCGTTTCTGTGCGCGGTAGGCGATCCACTTCCCATCCGGCGAATACAGCGGCGTCGAATCGCTCGCCGGATTGTCGGCCGTGATGTTCTTCGCCTGGACGGGCGAGACGCCCTTCCCTCCATTGACCGGCACGATCCACAAATCATTGTTGGTCGAAGTCGCCTCCACCTTGTCGTGATTCGAGGTGTAGCAGACCTCCTGGCCATCCGGCGAGACCGCGTAATTGTCCTGTCCACCCAGGGAGAACACCGGCGAATCGTAGTCGCCGGGAGTGAGATCGCGCGGCGCGCCGCCTTCCACCGGAACCACGAAGATGTGGCTCCGCATCCCTCCCTTGTAAGCATTCCAGTGCCGGTATAGCAGCCGATCAAAGATCAGGGCCTTCAGTTTTGACTTCTCATGTTCCTCAACTCTCTTCGCGTTGCAAGACGCTTCAGCGGCAGGCGAAGCATCGCACTCGGGATACACATTCGACACAAAAAGAATGTTCTTTCCATCCGGCGACCAGAGTTCTCCATCGGCCTCGGTCGCGATTGAAGTCAGTTTGTGCGTGCCGGTCACCTTGCCTGCTGCGCCCTCAAAATCCGCAATCCAGATTTGCGATCCACCCTCCTTGTTCGACAGGAACGCGAAGCGTTTCCCATCGGGCGCCCAGCGCGGACGATCTGCACTCGGCTCGGAAATAATCTCGCGCGATTCCCCACCCCCTAGAGGAACAATCCACACATGCGGAGTTTTAGTGTTGGCTTCGCGACTCACATCCACCACACTGAACAGCACCCACTTGCCATCCGGAGAAGGCAGGGGCTCACCCACGCGCTTGAGCGCCATCATGTCTTCGAAAGTGAATGGATGCTTGCTCTGAGCGACCATCGGCAGAATGTAAAGAAATGTAAAAATCAGAACGAGAAGACGGCGCATGCGAACCTCCGAGGCAAACGGGTAAGTGTAAATCAGGAGGCGTCCTGTGGCCGCAGCACTTGGCATCGATCCACTAGCAGTTGGCCCAAAAAAGCGATGAGTAGCTCCGCCGTGCCGGTGGGTGTCTGATGGGCGTCCGGCCCACCAGGGGTCGAGGGCGAGACGCCCTCGGGACTGCCGGCTTAGATGCCGGCGCTGCAAAGGCCAAATGCTAAGTGCTAAGTGCCAAGTGCTGAGCCTTCCCCTGCAACCCTTCGCCCGCAACCGCCGTCTAACACAGTAGGCAGAAACTGCAGTCTTCCCTACCCTCCGGGCTCCCTGAGCGGAGAGGGTCCGGGGGTAGGAAGGCAGCA
>Ga0137418_10007442_pt1 | contig 10060 bp, 9 predicted proteins | sample CZODoug3_1_2_16f_FD_122242 | JGI IMG/M metagenome (GOLD analysis project Ga0137418, IMG submission 122242) | Vadose zone soil fungal communities from Angelo Coast Range Reserve, California, USA - CZODoug3_1_2_16fungal (Hybrid Assembly) | ecosystem: Environmental > Terrestrial > Soil > Vadose... | reverse complement strand
GCCAAGAAACGATTGCACCACAACGTGCTGGCGATTGCGCTCGCCAACAAGCTCGCCCGCATCGCCTGGGCGGTTCTCAACAAGGGGCGCGCCTTCGAGTGCGTCAAGACAGATGCGATGGCGTCCCGACCTGCTTGATCCACGCGCCGTGCTCGGGCCCGTCAAGGCGTGGCCTGGCAAGCTGGAGCGAGAGGCGAGGCCAGCGCGACGGCCAGCCTTGACGGCCCCCTGCGCGCGGCGCGCCTGCACGCGCAGGCCGGGACGAAGGAACGGCCGCCAGGCACGAACGAAGGAACAGTGCGAAGTGAGGAGCTATCGATGACGTAGCCAACACCCCTTACCCGCCGAGGTCTGCGAGAGGATGAGACCTGATGGAGGATCGGTCTTCCCGGCGCGTGCGAACACTGGTGACCCGAATGGCCCGTTCGAGGCCTATCCGCTAATGAGATCGCACGCGCGCTGATATCCATGATGGCCCGGAGCACATGCTCCAATCAGAGACCGAATACATTGACGCAAGACCGCATCAGCCAGCGTCCACCAAAGCCTCTTGCACCGCACGGCCGGACCATACATTCGGGTCATTCGCGTCGTTTTGACCCTCTGCCGGTCACTTCCGGTCTACCCCGAACAACGGACATCAACAGACCGGCCTCGTTGGTCCGGTTCGTGCCAACAGGAGACACCAGACCTTCGAACGTTAGAGCGCAATTATCCGCTCCTGCCGAAATCGCATGGCATCGCACAGGGGTCCGCTTTAATTTTGTTAAGTTGATCAAAGTCGCAGTCTTTTGGCGAAGCTGCTGATATTCTGCGAGGATTAGCTCACGCTACGGAATGTGTGATCGTCTCCCTCGTTTGTCGGAGTTAAGCTGTCGCTCGCGACTTCCCGAAGGAGCCTGTCAGAAAGGATACGACCCATGTCGAACTACGATCCAAATGCATCTGCGCCCGGCTTCTCCGCAAACGGCGCCACGGCGATAGACGTCGGCCTTCGCGCTTTCATGCTGCGCGTATATAATTACATGGCCGCCGGCGTTGGCTTGACCGGCGTTGCCGCGTTTTTGACCTACCAGTTCACCGGCCCTGAGTTGCTTCAAAGTCCGCTGATGTGGGTGTTCATGCTGGCCCCGGTGGGACTGGTGTTCTTTATCAGTGCCCGAATCAACACGTTGTCGGTGGAAGCTGCGCGAGGATTGTTTTTCCTCTACGCGGCCCTTGTCGGGATTTCATTGTCGACCATTTTCCACATCTACACGCAGTCCTCGATCACGCGGGTGTTCTTTATCTCGGCGGCGGCCTTCGGCGCGCTCAGCATCTGGGGTTACACTACCCAGCGAAGCTTGTCGGGATTCGGAACTTTCTTGTTCATGGGCCTGATCGGCATCATTATCGCAAGCCTGGTCAATCTGTTTCTGAGATCGAGCGGGCTAGATTGGATGATTTCCATTATCGGCGTCGGCGTCTTTGCGGGCCTCACGGCCTACGATACCCAGCGGATCAAGGGGATGTACGACCGCGGCGATGACGCCACTTCGGCCGGCCGCAAGGCCGTGATGGGCGCGCTTTCGCTCTACCTCAACTTCATCAACCTGTTCATGATGATGCTGCGCCTGATGGGCGGCCGACGCTAGGAGATGACAGTCAAGCGGGCGTCAGGGCTCGCTTCGAGCCGTGAACCTGGGAGATACGCACAATTTCTGCATTGGCGGTTGCAGGCTTGGTTCTGGCGGCCATCTCCGAAAATGTAAAAGCTGCCCCCATCGCACCACTTGCGCCGGGCTAGCTGGGCCAAATGCAAGTCCGTCGACTAAGCTGATGTCTTGCATCGGGTCAAAAGCGGAAGTGTCGGCCCGTCAGCTCCATGTCTGCTTCACCGCCGAAAGCGGACATCGCTGAAGACGGCTGCCATGTCCGTTTAGTGCCAAAGGCAAACATCAACTGTCGCGACTGCGACGTCCGTTCACTCGCCGGACCTGAACCCGATCGACAGGTCTTCGCCAAGTTCAAGCACTTGTTGCGCAAGGCCGCCGCACGCTGGCCGAAACCAACTGCAACACAATCGGCGAAATCCTCCGAGCATTTGCGCCCACCGAATGCACCACCAATTTCCGAAACTCAGCCTATGCCCAATCCCAAAAGAATCATGCTCTAGTCTTCGTCCGGCTCGCGCACGACCGGCGGTTCGTCGGCGCCGTCCTCTTCCTCCTCCTCTTCCTCTTCGTCCTCGTCGTCTTCATCAGGATCTCGGGGCGGCATCGTGTTGCCCATGATCACGAAGGGACTCCGGTCGATCAACCTGCTGGAAAATTCCTCGGGGATGTGTGGGGTCATGTTGTTGCTCCTCGGGTGTGGACCCTAGGGGATTTTACCCCCTCTGCTCCGGTTTCCGCATGAGGGTTAGCGCCGCACCGTTTGCGGGGCATGCCAGCGGTGGTCCGCCTGCGGCGGCTCATGCTTTAGCTTCTGGTCTGCTTACCAAGTCGGAAGTTGCGGCGCGCGTTGAAGGGAGACAGGAGGCAGCGTTTTCTCGTAGACGATTACCCTGCCACTGTTTCAATGAGGCTCAAGACGCGGTAAAGTCGACAGTATGGCGTCCGCCACCAGCGACAGGATGCCCAATAACGATAATCCGAGGGAGAACGACAATGAGCATCGAAGCACGGACGACCGGGCTGCGGCTCGGCGCAATAGGCATCGGCCTCCTGCTGGCGGCCGTTCTCGGCAGCACCGCAGTCGCGGCCGACCTCAAGATCGGCTTCACCTTGTCGCTGACCGGCGGCACCGACGATTACGGCAAGGGCGCGCGGATGGGTGCCGAGCTGGCGCTCAAGGAATACAACGACAAGGGCGGCTACCAGAGCAAGAAGGTCGAAGCCGTCATCTATGACGACGAGACCAAGCCCGCAAAAGGCGTCGAGAACGTCACCCGCCTCATCACCCGCGACAAGGTCTTCGCCATGGTCGGACCGGTCAATTCCGGCGTCGCGCTCGCCATTATCGACATTGCGCAAAAGAACCAGGTGCCGCTGATGGACACCGTCGCCACGGCGGAGCAGATCATCGAGCGCTACAAGAACGCGCCGAAGAACTACATTTTCCGCGTCTCGCTTAACGACGGCATCCAGACCTCGTTCATGATCGACTACATCAAGGGTCGTCAGTATCAGCGGGTCGGCCTCATGCACGATTCGACCGGCTGGGGCCAGAGCGGCCGCGATACCGCGCTGCGCCTGGTCAAGGAGGCCAATCTCGACCTCGTGGCCGGCCCCGAGGTGTTCGACCAGAACGACACCGACATGACGACGCAGCTCACCAAGATGCAGGAGGCCAAGGCGGAATTCATCATCGCCTATTCACTGGCACCGGCTGGCGTGCAGATCGCGAAAAGCATGCAGAAGATCGGGCTGAAGACGCCGTGGACCGGGACCTGGGCGCTGATTGCGCCGAACTTCCTCAAGCTCGGCGGCAAGGCGACCGTCGAGGGGGTGATGGCGGTGACGTCCTACACGCCCGACCACAGCGCCAACGCCAAGGTGCTGCACGAAAAGGTCGACCGCATTTTCAAGGAACAGGGCGGCGACTTTCATCCGGTCGCCACCGCGCAAACCTATGATGGGGTGCGCCTGCTGCTCCGCGCGCTCGACAAGGTCGGTCCCGACCCGCAGAAGATCCGCGATGCGCTCGAGGAGATCGACGATTTCACCGAGGCGGTGACCAAGATGAAGCCGCATCCCTTCAGTCACGCCAACCACGAGTCGCTCGGTCGCGACACCGGGTTCCTGGCGGTGTGGCACGACGGCAAGCTTGAGCGCGCCTCCGAATAACGTGCCGAGGGTTACCGCCCCCTGACACGGGGAGGTCGAACAGCGAAGCTGTCCGGGAGCGGAGAAACCCGTCCCCGGATCAACTTCGGTGGTCCGGCCCTCCGTCTGCAGGAGGGTGGTTAACCACGCGATCCGTCGTGCCGGGGGTGTGCCGAGATGAGTCTGTTTTTCGCAAAACTGTGGCAGGCGCTGGTCAGCGGCCTGTCGATTGGCAGTATCTACGCCCTCATCGCCGAGGGCTATTACATCACCTTCGTCACGACCGGCGCGCTCAATTTCGGCCAGGGCGAGTTCCTGATGATCGGGGCGCTGTTCGGGCTGACCTGTTACGTGACCTTCGGCCTGCCTTATGCGGTCGCGGTGATCGCCGCGGTACTGCTCACTGGGGTGATGGGCGCTGCGCTCGAACGCGGCGCCATCCGCCCGGTAATGCGCCACGCGCTCTCCCTGAGCTGGGTGCTCAGCACGGTCGCGGTCAGCATCATTCTCAAGAATGCGGCGGTGAATCTGTGGGGGCCTGAGCAGATCAAATTTCCCTCCCCATTCGGCGAGGCCGTCCTCCAGATCGGCTCGGCGGGCATCTTCCCGCAGGAACTGTTCATCATCGTCGCCGCGCTCGGCACGGTTTTCGCGGTGCAGATGTTCCTGCGCCGCTCGCTGCTCGGCAAGGCGCTGATTGCGGTTGCGTTCAATCGCAATGCGGCGGCGGTGATGGGGATCAACGTGCCGCGCATGGTGGTGTTCGCGTTCGTTCTCTCATCGGCGCTCGCAGGGCTCGGCGGCATCCTCATCGCTCCGATCACCTTTGCCTGGGCCTATATGGGGACGGTGCCTGGCATCAAGGCGTTCGCGGCGGCGATCTTCGGGGGGCTCGAGAATCCGATCGGCATTCTCATCGGCGGCCTGGTGATCGGGCTCCTCGAGCAATTGCTCGGGATGGTCAACTCGAACCTCAAGGAAGGCATCACGTTCTTTTTCATCCTGATCGTCCTCGCCATCCGTCCGACCGGCCTCATGGGTCGCAGGGAGATCACCAAGGTCTGACATGCAGCTGCCGATCTTCGCCTTCTCGGGTCCGAAAGACTGGGCGCTGGTCGCCCTGGCGGCGCTCATTCTGGCACTACTGCCGGTCGTCTTCGATGATCCCTTCTTCATTCTGGTGATGCAGTCGCTCGCCTACCTGTTCATCGTGACGCTCGGGCTCGACATCCTGGTCGGCTGGACCGGGCAGATCTCGCTCGGCCATGCCGGACTCTATGCGGTCGGCGCCTACACCACTGCGCTCGCCTCGGCGCGGCTCGGCTTGCCGTTCTGGCTGAGCGCCCCGCTCGGCGTCGCTCTCGCCGGGCTGTTCGGCGCCGCGCTTGCGGTACCCTCGCTGCGCGCCAAGGGCCCCTATCTCGCCATGGTGACGATCGCGTTCGGCTTCATGGCCGAGGTGACAAGCAACCGCTGGAGCCTCACCGGCGGGCCGATGGGGATCATGTCGATCCCGCCGCCGACGCTTCCTGACGGCAGCGAGATGACGGCGACGCAGTATTTCTGGCTGATCGCCGGCGTCGCGCTCCTCTGCCATCTGCTCGCCGCCAACCTGTTTCGCTCCCGCATGGGGCGCACGCTCCTGGCGCTGCAGGGCAGCGAGATCGCCGCACAGTCGGTCGGCGTCAACGTCTACCGCTATAAGGTCCTGGCCTTCGTCATAAGCTCGGTCTACGCCGGGATCGGCGGCGTGTTCTTCGCCCATCAGAACGGCTTCATCAACAGCGACACGTTCGTCTTCTCGCTCTCGGTCTCGCTCCTGACATCGGCGCTGATGGGGGGAAGCGGCACGCTGTTCGGGCCACTGGTCGGCAGCGTCATTCTCAACCTGATCCCGACGGTCTTCGCCAGCCTGCACGACTATCACCTTTATATTTATGGCGGCATCATCCTGGTGACGATCGTGTTCCTGCCGAGAGGCATCGTCGGCAGCTTGCAGCAGATGCCAGCATTGCGTCGCTTGCGTCGCCCGCCCGCCGTCATCACGCCAGACCGAAGCGTACTCGATTTCGCGCGCGACTCGGCGCAAGATGGCCCGGTCCTGGTGGTGCGCGGATTGGCCAAGAGCTTCGGCGGCATTCGCGCGTTGAGCGGCGTCGATGTCGCGATCAAGCGCGGGACCGTGCACGGCCTGATCGGCCCAAACGGCTCCGGCAAGAGCACCTTCGTCAATGTCGTAACCGGCGTCTTTCGGGCGAGCGCCGGCAAGATCATGCTCGGCGAGAGGGAGTTGCCGCCGCAGGGGCCACACCGCATGGCCCAGCACGGCATCACGCGCACCTTCCAGAGCATCCGACTGTTCGTCGACCTCTCGGTCATTGACAACGTCATGGTCGGGTTCCACCTGCAACTCAAAAGCGGTTTGTGGGCGCATCTCCTGCAGACCCGCGCGGCCGTCGCCGAGGAGGCGGCCTATCGCGGCAAGGCGATGGCGCTCTTGGAGCTCGTCGGGATCGCCGAGCGTGCGCACGACCCGGCGCAGAACCTGTCCTACGGCCAACAACGGCTGCTGGAGATCGCGCGCGCGCTCGCGGCGCGTCCGCAACTTCTGATGCTCGACGAGCCGGCGGCCGGGGTCAATCCGACCGAGCTCCATCACCTCTCGCGCATCATCCGCGACATCAAGGCGGCCGGCGTCACGCTTCTCGTCATCGAGCACCACATGGAGCTCATCATGGGGATTTCCGACGTAATCTCGGTGTTCGACTTCGGGCAGAAGATCTCCGAGGGCAGTGCCGCCGCGGTGCGCGAGGACAAGAAGGTGATCGAGGCCTATCTCGGCGTCGCCGAAGCTGACCACGATGGGGCTGTCCATGCTTAGCATCGAGGGTCTCAAGGTCGCGTATGGCCATGTCGAGGCGCTGCGCGGCATCGACATGGCCATGAAGCAAGGCGAGATCACGGCGATCATCGGCTCGAACGGGGCGGGAAAGACCTCCGCGCTGATGGCGATTTCCGGGCTGGCACCGGTCACCGCTGGCGACATCCGCTTCGAAGGACAAACCATCACCAGGCGCAGGCCGCACGATATCACCCGGCTCGGCATCACCCACATTCTCGAAGGCCGCCAACTGTTCGCTGACCAGACCGTCGAGGACAACCTGCTGCTAGGCGGCTACACCCGGCTGCCGCGCAACCGCGTGCGCGTCGCCGAGCTGATGGAGCGCGAGATGACGCGTTTCCCGATCCTGCGTGAACGGCGCCGCCAGCTTGCGGGCACGCTTTCGGGCGGCGAGCAGCAGATGCTGGCGATCGCCCGAGGCCTGATGTCGGAGCCGCGCGTCATCCTCATGGACGAGCCGTCGATGGGGCTCGCGCCGTTGCTGGTGAAGGAGATCGCGAGCACGATCCGCGCGCTGCGCAAGGAGGGAGCGACGATCGTCCTGGTCGAGCAGATGGCCGCCACCGCGCTGCGGCTCGCCGACCACGCCTATGTGCTGGAGAACGGCCGCGTCAAGCTCTCCGGCACCGGCGCCGAGCTCGCCCGCATGCCGGAGGTCAAGCGGGCGTATCTTGGGGGCTGAAATAGTTCGTAGCCGTGCATAGTTGTTGGTGGTTCGCCCATGCGCGCGGCGATCCTGAGTCGTCGCTGCTGTGGAGATGCAAGAGTCTGCGCTTTGCTGCGAAAATTGTGCGAGCAAGGCCACCCGATCGGCCACACGGTGGTTCGGCATAGTCGGGGACTCGGCATAGCGCGGTCTAGACGGCGGCGGCCCGCTGCACGCCGGCGTCCGAGCCCGCGAAGATCCAGTTGGCCCGGCCGAGCGCCACCGCGCGGACCGCCCGTTCGGCGGCGTTGTTCGAGAGGCAGATCCGCGCGACGGCTGGAAGGAGAAGTCGAAGCCCGCCAGGTCTTGATGGTGGAGAGTCGCACGATCGCCGCGCCTACAGCCCGAAGTATTTGTGTTCAGAGACGCAAAAAGACTTTTGCAACACTATCCCCTCAACAACGGACAAGCAGTACAATCGACACTTGCGAAGTTGACCCGTAATCACGATTGATTTTGCTACCTATATGCAGCCTAGCAATATCGTCCAAGCAAACAGCTCAATAAGATATTGAAATGAACTGAGAACAATCTGCGATGATGAATTTCCCTCTCCCCTTGTGGGAGAGGGGAAGAAGGATCGCGCCGCGTTCGCCCTAACCTAGCTCGATGTCGTCGGTGATTTCGCGGGTGAGGCTGACGCCGCCGAACAACGCGGCTGTGTCTCAGTTGGGTCGAACTCGGAAGTGGCCGGATTAGAACGGGATGTCCGTTCTACCCTCAAGAGCCGACGTCGTCAGACCGCCCCGGCATGATCTCGGACAACGCTCAGTCGCATATCCTGGTCGAGCGCGGGGACCGCGCGCCAGAACCACGCCAGCCGGAGGAGTGAGGCCGGCATGCCCGAACTAACCCGCGAGAAAATCTCCTTGGGAGAAATGCGCGCCTCCGGCGTTCGCGGCCTGCTGATCCGGAAATTCTTGCAGCGCTCGATCAGTGGAAGGATCGGCTCTAAAAGCCAGCGGTACGTGCGCCTCGTCGCTGCCGCAGCGTGTGGATGTGTTTCTGACGTTTTTTGGGGTACGGCGATGCTAATTTCCCGCCAATTCATGGTCTCATTCTAGACCCATTCGCCTACGACGGTTGCGCCCTCTCCCATTTGAGGAGGCGTCCAATGATCAGGACCACCGCACTTACGTTGATCTGCCTCGCCGGACTTGGGGCTATTGCAGGCGCCGCGATAAAGTCAACGCCGCCACTGCCTGAAATCGTGAGACCCGTTGTCGCTGGAAATAAGGCCGATCGCCTGCCGCTCGTCGTGAACGAGGACCCGCTGAAGGCCGCAGAGAAAATCGATACTGCCTATGTGCAGCCAGTGGGCGAGGTCCAAAGCAGTCCTCCAGCAGAGACGCCGCCAGTGGCGACGCCAGCGGCTTCGGATCCAAAGCCATCGAAGGTGGACGCGCCGCGTCGTGCGAAGGCTACGACGGCTTCCAGGCAGAACGTTAGTCGCAGCAAACGGGTGGCCGCTGCCGATCGTTCCCCCAAGGAAGTGAGCGCGCCAGCTGCGACGCCGGACAGCGCATCACCTTCGAACCAGACAAGCGCGTTGAAAGAATGCTCTTCGTCGGGGTTCGATCCGCTTCTGCGAAAGCTCAACCTGGCTCCGCCGTGCAGTTGACGCGCTTACCGACGGCGTCAAGCGAGCTTTGTGGAAATTCTCGCAACGCTCGCTAATTGAAGAAGGAGCCGCGCCCTCCCCGGCGGCGTCGTGCTTCGCATTCATGACAGCGCGATGTTCCTGACTTTCGATCCAGCTTTCGTACGCCGACGGTCGCAGGCAGAGCGTGCTTCCGAGCCTATGAATCGGGATCTTGGAGCATTGTAGTACACCTTGCGGCGATGCGAACGGTCGCCGAAGATAAATTCGGCAAACGTCGAACCACTTTATGACCTCACTCCGTTGCCAGTCGTAGAAGCTCGGATATATCTACCGCCAGCGGTTTAGCTTCTTGGTGGCCCCCCCTTTGCGCTATCCCAACAACCTGGTAGCGATCGTTCACGATCAGGCCGCCGCTAATCCCGCTAGGCAAAGTCGCAGACACTTCGATCAATTTCACTCCGTGCTTGGTCGGCCTTGCAATGATCTTGCCGGGGCGTTTGTTGAGTTCGTCGCCAGGACCGTAGTCCGGAAATCCCCGTGCTCGGTCCCGCCAAGCAAGAATTCGAACACCTCGTCGGTCAGACATTTATCGCACCGGTGGCCTCCCCGCCGCGGGGTGAATGTGGTCGCCATCCTGCATTTTAGAGCAGTCGCGTTTTCAACCCGCCATTCTGCGAGACCAGAGTGTTGCTGATTGCGTCCGCCACCGTGCGGTTCATCGGCGTCGCGATACTCTGGGTTCCGATCGATCTCTACTACCCGGAGTTCCAGCCCGGCAGGAAAATATTTGGTCACTGGCTGGAATACAACGAGGAGGCAGCCGCCGATGCGACCCGTAGGATGCGGGAATTTCTTTAAGCGCCACCTAAGCTGAGGGTGTGCCAGGTTGACTTCTCCTTTGGGTCCCATGAGCCGACATCGCTCCAATCAAGCAGCGATACTTGTCAGGCTCCTTAGCGGCCGTAAGGGAAGCAGCGGTGGCGATCGAGTGTGAGACCGAAATGCGCTCCTAGCGCAGCGATGGCCGCATCCTGCTCGGGATA
>Ga0137418_10007440_pt1 | contig 10062 bp, 13 predicted proteins | sample CZODoug3_1_2_16f_FD_122242 | JGI IMG/M metagenome (GOLD analysis project Ga0137418, IMG submission 122242) | Vadose zone soil fungal communities from Angelo Coast Range Reserve, California, USA - CZODoug3_1_2_16fungal (Hybrid Assembly) | ecosystem: Environmental > Terrestrial > Soil > Vadose... | reverse complement strand
CTCAAAATAGCTCTTAGCGCATATTGCGCGAACTGTTCAGAAGAAGCTCGAGGCCTCGTGCTTCCCTTTCCTCGTATCGGTAGCGGAAGCGAAATCGCGAGGACGGGTCAATGCAATTAGGCTGCCGCCACAAATTGTCGCGCAGAACTCGCGCCCGGCGCCGCATTCCGACAGAAATAGTTCGAGGCGCACCTTCGCGTTGCGCAGTACTTGTCTAACCATCGCCGAGGTTAGCCGCCGATCGGAAAAAACAGCGTCTCTTCGGTATTAGGATCAAACATGCGTTTCACGACCAGCTCTCCGGACGAGGTACGGACCGTCGCGGTATAGCCTGCGCTTGTCAACTCCCTGAAGCGCTCCTCGGCTTTCAAGAGCGCGTCCGCGTTCTTCGCATCGAAACTGTGCCGAGTATCGCCGGTGCGGTCCATCACGATTTGCGTGGCCATCAGATCCTCCTTTGCAAGGTGCAGGAATTCTACACGTGGTCTCTGGATGCGAAACGATCGTCATGAACCAAACGACGCTGAAAAACTGCGACCAGAACGTATCCCAGTAGATCCAGAACATCGCAGCTGCTCACGCAACGCCACGGGGGCTGTGGCCATTGATCCGCTGCTTCAGAATGGCCGACGGCTTGAACACGATTACGCGACGCGGAGAAATCGCCAGCTCGGTGCCGGTCTTCGGGGTACGGCCAATACGCTGACCTTTCTTGAGATCTTTCGTCATGGCTCTGTTTCCTTGTCGCGTCAGAATCCCCAATCGCAGGGAGATGCGCATCGTGGCATAGGAATGCGAGCCTGGTTTCCGCATCCGTTTATAAACGTGACATAGGAATCGGGCCGCCGCGTCCTGATCTCGCAAGATCAGCGGGGCAATAGAGCGCGACCGCTGCGCCGTGGTTGTCCAGCTTCTTTGAAGCGGCAACATCGCAGATCGTGGACCAATGATCTAAAATCATGAACCGGATGGGGAAGGTATGGACAGGAGCGACGAAACGAAGTTGCCAGCGCCGCGCGAGCCGCGCAGGAGGGCAATGTCTTCCAGTGTCAGGCCAAAGCTTAAAAGCCGCTCGTCATTGATGTCGCTCAGCCAGCGCCGTATGCGTTGCTTCGCCGGATCGTCCCTAGCCTGAACGAGTCTGCGCACCCGACTCGACCGGGCTTTTCGGCATCTGGTCGGACGTTTCGCAATGCTTTGCTGAACCGCAGGATGCAGGGCTGGATGATGGCTTGCCTCGGAACTAAACTACCTTAAAAGGCCATTCAAATTTTCAGTGAGATTGAACCTTGCGCCGGTAGGAATCAGTCGTAAAGAAAATTATCTCTCGATGACCCAACGGTTGACGGCTTGCCGGTAATTGAACCGGTGAGGCACGGTCATATACGTCTTGAGATATTTAAACCCTGCCTTCTGCAGCGCTCGGTTAGGCGCGGTGTTGAATGCATGTGGTTCGCAAAACAATCGCTTCAGCTTCAGTCTGTCAAAATAGACATCCACGGTTCGCTTCACGCACTCGGAACCAATACCCTTCTGTCTCAGGTCAGGGTTTGTGACGTGCAGGTGCATGTTGGCCTGTTCACCAAACTTGATTGTGTCGCAGGTCGAAAATCCAATGAATTCATCATCAGTCAACCAACTTACGAGGAAGACTCGGCGTTCTTCCGGTAAGAGTGGCAACTCATGCTTGAAGCCCTTCCGCCATTCCTCAGGCGGCGTAAACCGCGTTGGGTCTACGCCCATCATGTCTAGATATTCGCGCGTGGAATTGAAAAAGTAATCAATGACGAGCTCGGTCTCGCTGAGAGTCATTTCCCGGACGGTGATGCTCATGGGAGTCTCAGATAGATGCTGCAAAAATAAACGGTCTGTTGCGGTATACGAGATCCGGTCGCATTATTCATGCCAAGGGCGTGGTCGCTACGCGCTGCGCCCCTCCAAAAGTTTGCGTTTCCAAGGTACATGGGGTCGATGTTGCGGACGCGGTAGTGATCCGCAAACGCGTCAGTCGCGCAAAAGTGTTGGAGTACTTCGGCGAACTGCCGCCATCCCTTGTCGCTCATCGAGCAGCCGAACTAAGTGAAGCCCGCACATCTGGGCCGGATCGCGGGCGCCGTGCCTACTTCTTCCAGTCGTTCTGCCTGATGTAAGGCCCGTAGAGCACATCCTGTCGCCATTCGTAGGCTTTCACGACGAAGGCACCGGCGATAGCGACAAACAAGAGAAACAAAGCTACTTCGATAATCATTTTGAGCCTCCTGCAATCGGAGGATCATATCGATTTTGGCAAGAACTTCGGTCAGCGCAGGCCACTTATTAACAGAAGCGACAAGAAAAAAGATGACTGCGGCATTTGTGCCGCGCCCCATCAGAGATTGCCGCGTCGTTAGACTAAAACCCGTGGCGACGGCAAACACCCAGCTAACCTTAAACATCAGCGTTTTTACACAGCCTCGACCCGGAGCAGACATAGATGCGCTGCGCCTCGCTACCATCGACCGCGCCTCAACTAATGACGTCTTCGCGCCTTGTTCCTTCGAACTGCAGAATAAAATCGGCTCCGAAGACAAGGCTTGGTGTTTGGAAACCTGGCTTCGCTTCACCCGCCACGACTCTGCGTGCAATCTCCACACTGGTCTCCGCGGTCAGCGCATAGCCTTGGCCCGTTGTCAGACGCGTGCGTGCGGTATCGCCCTTAGCATTGGGGACGGTGCCGACGAGTATTCTGTTGCCCGTACACAAAACGGCTTCGCTTGGCCCCTCCGGCATGCGGTCGATTTGGGATTTCAGCAGCGACTGCACGAAAGATGTACCCACGATCTTGCGCGCTAAGGCAGGCAAGCGTGCTGCAACCCTCATTGGCGGTGTCGCCGCCATACGGATCTCAATATTGGGTATCCCGGTCGAGTAATAGGCGGTCGATACGTCACCCCACGGTATCACGATGGTTGGCCTCGGCCCTTCGCCGAAGTTGTATTTTGCTCAATCCTTTGCAGACGCTAGAGCTTCATGCGCTGCCAGGAATGCTTGGCGGCCTGCGGGCGTCCCGCAGTAAACGGTGACCTGAACCAAAGCTTCTTTGATCTCGTCGATTGTTACGCCGTTGGCTATCGCAGCCTTCGTGTAGATGCCTAATTCTTGGAATCGCCCGAGTCCTGCAAGGATTCCAAGAGTCAGGATGCTCCTTACCTTCAGATCAAGACCGGGGCGGCTCCATGCGTAGCCCCACGCCAGCTCCGTAACCGCACGTTGAAACGTCATCATGAACTCATCGGAGCCTGCAAGGTTGGCGTCAACATAAGCTGAGCCCAGCACCTGTCTCCGCGTCTCAAGACCCTTATCGAACAATTCGCTCTCTACCATTGTCTTAGCTCCCTGTTTTCTCTTAGCGCATTTGAACTGAGCATGCGCAGCTGAGCAAGTCCGGCCTTGCCTTTGATGGCCCGTAAGGAGACCAATTTTCAGATGCACGAGAATGCGCGGCCGTGCCAACAAGAGACATGACAACAGCCCACGATCTCGCCCTACACACAGAGCACCGCCAAAGATACACTCTGAAAAGTTGATTGCAGCGGCAATGCCGGAGCCACCCATGGCGTTGACCTTCTTCGATCAGGTCGGACACGACGCCCCAGTCCATTCTCTTGGCGCATCAGGTACGCGCTTGAGGGGTTGATTTCGAGGTGCGGCCAGTGCGATTCGCCGATGTTGAGACTATTAGCGCGCTGACTGGCCAGCATCTGACGCCAGTTCTCAGCGATGGCGACCACGTCGTGCACGAGACATGGGACATTGCTTGCTATCTGGAAGAGCGGTTTCCTAGCAACCCTTCGCTGTTCGGCGGTGCAATTGGACGCGGTATGGCACGGCACATCAACCTCTGGTCGGACACGCAACTCGGTTCGCCTCTGCGTCACGTGATCTACGGAGATTTTCCGGCCGTCCTCGATGCCGAAGATCGAGCCTACTTCCGTGCCACACGCGAGCGCGACCTCGGCATGACGCTAGAAGCTGCTTGTGCTGATCCAGAGGGCAAACTGGCGGCCTTTCAACAAGCTTGCGCGCCACTCGAACACACGCTTTCCGTGCAGCCGTACATTTGCGGTCCGGCACCGGCTTACGCAGACTACACCGTATTTTCGATATTCCAGTGGGCGCGACTCGGCAGTTCAAAGGAGGTCGTGGCTCAAGGTTCCGCCATTGCTGAATGGCGAAGACGAATGATCGCGCTGTTTGGCAATCTAGGCGACCGTTTTCCCGGCTATCCCATGTGATGCGAAACGCGGCCGGTCCCAAAATCGAGCGAGCGTCCAGAGGTCTGTTGTGGGTCCAAACCGGAAAAGCTCAATGCGAGGATATATTTTCCGCTTTGCACCCTGAGAGCGGACATCGCGCAATGCAGTCGGCATGTCCGTTTCGTGCCAACAGCCGACATATTCGATCAGTTCAAAAACGCGCATATCGCCGCCGCGGTCCCCTTCCACCAGGCATTCCAGCAAACTGTCGGGCTTCACGCGCATCCGCTGCACGTAGCTCTCTAAAAAACGTTAGGATCTCCTGAACGGGAAGCAACTGAGGACGGCTTGGAGCCACCTTTACAAATTGCTCGCGTGACATTCCGACAACCACAGCACTTCCTTCCACACGTCCTGGAAGCAGGCACCAAAGCGTGTCTCTAAACTCATCCGGTGGTTGGCCCTCATCCACACCCCGGAAATCAAAAATGACCGGTACTGAACTATCAAGCCACATCGCGGGAAAGCACTCATCAGGGAATGCGAGGAGGAAGTGTCCCTGGATATGCGTGCGCCTGAGATCATCCTTTCTCCTATTAAACCGCGGATAGTCTCGTTGTAGGCGGGTGCCATCAACGACCCACACCATATTTCCGTAAAAGCGCTCGCGTGCAGCCCGTTCTAGCGGATCGAGATGCGAATGCTGAAACTCAATCACAAGGCCATGAGGCGTACGAACATCAGCGATGTGCTTTTCCCCGGATTGCCCATCGTGCTGGATAAACTCTTGGCATTCGGCCGGAAAGTTGTTTTTCCACGCGCGGTGCCAGTCGGTTTCCTTTTCGGCCCAGGTATCACAATCCCGCATTCCCCGGTGCGCCCAGTGGGCGACTCTGCGCGTGCCGCATCTGGCAATAACTTCGCCATTACAACGGCGACACATCCCCCTCCCTCCGGCGTAGGCTTCAACACGTTGACCGCCTGCAAGTGCATATCTCATGTCGCAAGGCCCCATCTGGGAAGCGAAGAAATAGGCTGAGCTTATCTACATCGTGCACGCCGGCAACATGATTCAGTGAATGCAACATCATCAATCGTCATAATCGCGATAGTGATGATGGTGGTGGTGATGATGCTTCCAGCTATCGTGGTGATCGTGATCGCGGTACGAGCTGTGATGATGATGATGGTGATGATGCCGCCAAGTGTGATGGTGATGGTGATCATAGCGGTCATCTGTGCCGGATCGTCTCGCATGTCGGCAATGGGTCAAACTGAGAAGAACTCACTGTGAGCAAATGTCTTCCGGGTTGCCCCTGGAAGCGGACATTGCTCGATGCAGTCGGCACGTCGCATTTGTGCCAATAGCGCCGATGTGACGGAGCAGCGATGGGCTCTTGTCGCGACGTTCTTGGTGAATCTTCACAGATGCACGCCGGCACAAATCTGAGACTCGTGCCGACGCTAGTCAGATGGTCAGTTCACCTTGACGACTGCCGGAGGCTTCCACGAACCGTTAATGATCGAGGGTGATGTATCCTTGGGCCAGTACATCCGCATCATCGGCAGAAAGTCGCCTTTCGGAGCAGGCAGCCAATTGGCTTCCTTGTCCTTGCCCGGCGATTCGTTTTGGAAGTAGAGCGTCAGCGAGCCGTCGGCGTTAGGCCTCGGATTGTCGCGCGGGCTGGCCGTGAATTTGTTGAGCGCATTGGGAACAAACCACCAGCCTCCATCGATCATGTACATGGTGATCGACCAGAAACCATTGACCGGCGGCGTCGCGTCCTTGGCGAACGTCAACGTGTACTTGTTAGCGCCGGTCAGTTTTTGGCCCGCAGAATCAACCTCGGTATATGGATAGATCGCATCACGCTCGTTGTTTGCAGGCCAGCCGAAGGCCGCTACCGTAGCGCGTTTGAGGTAGTCCGCAGGACCGTAGGTACCAAGACCCTTCGACACCACCCAGCCCCCGACGACTTCGCCCATGCTATTCTTATTGGCCTCGATTTTCTTCAGAGCGGTTTGCGGAATGTCCTTCAAAGCAGCCTGTACAGCCGGATCGAGCTTGCTCAACTCAAACGGCTTCCCGGGTACCACACCGATTTTCGCCATGCTTGCGACCATCGGCGCGTCGCCTGCTGCAGGTGGGGCGTCTCCGCCCATCAGCTTAGCCATCAGATTGAAGTAGCCCTCCGTTCCCATTGCGAGAATGACGGCCTGCGGCTTGTCAGTCATGCTAAATCCCGGATTCGGGTTCACAGGGAGCGCTACGGGAGTGTAGGGCTTGTCCCAAGCGGAGAGTGGCGTGATCTTGTACTGCGCTTGCAGTGCATTGACGGTCTTGTAATCCTCGTCCGTTCCATCGGCGTAGGTGCGGCCTAGAATGACCATATAGCGCGTCGCGACCGGGAAGTGCTTCATGCCTGACGGCACCTCGCCCTTCCAGCCGGGGCCGGTAAACAGATAGTTGGCAGGCTTTCCATCGGCCGTCCGCTTGCTCGGCGATGACTCGGAGTCCGACATCCATAGGTCGGTAATCTCGAATAGATAGAAGCGGCTGCCCATGTCTGGATGGCTGAAGACCTGCGGTTCGCTCAGATCGAGCCAAGTGACCGAATACAGCGTGTCCGCATTCGGCGCTGAAACGCCGCGATAGTCGGCCGGCGGATAGCGTGGAACGTTGACGAATTGCCCGGTCGGGCTGTTGAATCCCCCAACCTTCGGCACGTTGCTCATCTGAACGCGCGTGACCTCCGTGGTGATGAGCGAATAGCCATAGACGTAAGCGTCTGTCGCAATCTGCTGGGCCTCGACGGACGTTATTGACTGCGCATTTGCTGTCAGCGGCGCTGCGACGCAGGCCGCGAAACCGCAGGCCAGCGCGGCGGATACGAACGGTTTTTTGGTCAATTGCATAGTAATTTCCTTTCGCGCTCAAACACTACTTCAGTCGGGAAATGCAGAGGCTTTCGAACGGCAAGCAACTTACAATTGCATCTTGCTCTCAAGGCCCCGGGGTGTCTATGCAAAAAATCAGTCGGTGCCTTACTGATTCAAACTCAAGCGATGTCCGCTGAGGGTCTTGGTTGCGTGAAAACTCCGACGCGCAATCTGCGCGTAGAAATTCCGTCTCGATTCCGTCAATTAGAAAACAAAAGTACTTGCGGCCACTACTAAGAGAAGGCGATAGAGAAAACAATTCTGCGCATTTTTGGCTCGTGCACGTTTTCACGCGGCCAGGGTCAATCGCGTCGGTTTGACCCTGTACCGACGACTTCCGCTGTACCCCCACAAACAGACATTGTTACCGTCCGTCGGCATGTCTCAAAGGTGCACAATAGCGGAAGTCGGGTCCGCTTCGTATGGGCACCACGGATCACCAACTATTGGACAAGAGGAAATCTGATCCGGAACGTCGCGCCGCCGTGATCCCGATTTTTTGCCGATATCAGCCCATGGTGCGCCTCGATAATGGTGCGCGCGATAGACAATCCCATGCCCATGCCTTCCGCTTTGCTGGTGAAAAACGGTTCGAAGACCTCTTTCAATTTGTCTTCGGGAATGCCCGGTCCGCGATCCGACACGGATAGCTCGGCAAACGTTTCAACGCACGAAGTCCGAATGCTGATGATGCGATTTTCGCTCGGAGTGTCCCTCATCGCGTCGATCCCGTTCACCACAAGGTTCAGAATGACTTGTTGAAGTTGGATGCGGTCGCCGAGGATCGGAAGCGCAGCCGGTTTGATCCGACTAACCAGTTCGACCTTTCGCCCAACAGCAAGAGAAGAAAGAAATTCGACAGTCTCTCGGACGATGTCATTGAGATCGAGGTTTTTCAGTTCAAAAGGTGCCTTTTTCAACAGGCTGCGCATCCTCCGGATGACTTCACCGGCGCGCCGGTCATCCTGCAAAATATCCTTCACGATATCCTTGAGTTCAGCGATGTCGGGGTTCGACGACTGCAGGATCGCATCTGCGGTTTCGGCGTTGGTCAGAATGGCGCCGAGCGGCTGGTTTATTTCGTGAGCAATTGAGGCGGTCAGTTCGCCAGCCGTCGAGAAGCGGTTGACATGGGCAAGTTCGGCCATGCGCTGCCGGGCCTGCACTTCGGAAAATTTACGCCGACGATGCTCGCGCAGAAGCACTGTAATAAGCCCGGCCTGTATCAAAAGAACCGCGACGACGGATGCAATTTGCCACGAATACCGTTCCCAAATGGTTGGCTCTCGGAAGTAGACGGTGCTGCCGGGCGGCAGATTGCTTTCGCTGATCCCAAACCGCTGCAATTGTCGCCAGTCGAACCTTGGAGCCGCGAACTCAATCGGCCGGGTCTTTATGTCCCCCGCCCTCTCCCCCGAAAGGATTCGGTTCGCGACATTGGCCGTGACTGCACTGCTCTCCATCACGGAAAACATCGGCCCCCCAACGAGGGCGCCTTCAAAAAAGGAACCGTCGTAAGAGAAGATGGGAGCAGAGGCTACGGAAGCCAATGCGTTCAACGACTCGTTCTCTTCGTGAGAGACTCCTGCTGCGTCTACATTCATCAAATGCCAGAGAATCGCGCTATGCGGCGGCAGTTTGGCCGCGTCCTTGAGAATGTCGACAAAAGGCAGCTCATCGTACCATTTCAATACGACCCTGTTCGCAAAAGGAGCAAGTTGCCGCTGTATCTCTTCGTGCCAGAATACTTCATTCGGCGAAACTCCGTTCACAATTGCAACCGTTTTGGTATCCGGCAGCACCTGGAGAATCGTTGTGAGAATGGCAGCAAAATCGTGATTGACTGCTACGACCGTGTCGTTCTCTGAAAGGTGATCATAATCAACGCGGCGCCTATCAACAGCCGTGAAGATCATTGGGGTTGTTAGAAACAACTCGCTGCGATGCCTCTGGATAAAGCTTGCGGCGGGCGCTCCAACCGCGATTATCAGGTCGAGCGGCTCCCTGAGATAAAGCGCTCGGAGATACTGAACCAGCGGGGCTTCGGACTCTCTGTCGTCCGATCTTGCGCCGGCGAGCGAGAAGTCTGAGAAATCAATCGACCATTTTGCCTGACGAATAGTTTCGGCTCGAATCGTGCGAGCATAATCGCTCCAGGGCTTGAATTGTGGTCCGAACGAATGCAGAAACATCACGCGCTTTGCATCTGCTGCCATCGCGTAATTTATTGCCCCGCAAAGGATGATCAATGCGCCACAGATCATGCACAGATGCGAGGTGCCGGTCGCTAGCCCGGAGTGACGTGTTCCCATCGCTCGACTGCCGGCCCTTTCTCGGCCCTACAGAGGCGCATTCAGGTTGCATTCTCGCTGTTCGTCGGCATATTCAAAGGTGCCTCAAGGCGACCTTCGTGCTCGGTTCAAAATGAAGAGGACGGAAGTGGGGTCAATTAAGAGCTTGCGAAACTTTTTAAGGATTTCTCTTAGATCGTCGGCGTATTCCTCAACGATCCGCCTCGCTTCTTCCGTGCGCGAAGGCTTGCTCGGCTTCTCAGGCCCTGAGGCCGGTTCGTCGTGTTGCGGCTTCATGAACGGAGCTTTGAGGCCTCCTTCACATTGGCTCACCGCCAGCAATTTATGGAACGCCGCTGTTCGTGATTGATATAGATCAAGGAATGTCCGTTCGGGGTCAATCACGTCACTTTGACCGTGGACAGGCCCCTTCCGGTCTACCCCAATCAACGGACATCGTCAGACCGCCCCGGCATGTCGGGTTGGTGCCACGAGCAAACCTAGCCTTTATCGACAGATCAGCCCGGCGGCCGACCCGCGTGCTGGCTTAGGGCCTGGAAACTGATTTCTGTGGCAGTCAGCTTTTGATCCACAAA